>Ga0307513_10000997_pt1 | contig 40895 bp, 50 predicted proteins | sample 15_EM_MG_FD_202174 | JGI IMG/M metagenome (GOLD analysis project Ga0307513, IMG submission 202174) | Populus trichocarpa ectomycorrhiza microbial communities from riparian zone in the Pacific Northwest, United States - 15_EM | ecosystem: Host-associated > Plants > Roots > Unclassified | place...
CACCCCAGGGTGTCATCACGAGGGTTACCGGCCCCCTGGGGTGTCATCGGTCATCGCCAGGTCTACCGGGCGCTTGTCATCACCTTCGGCAAATGCCGCTACCGCTTTGGTCGTGCGAGTACAGTATACTCGACCCAAAAGGCCTTTCCCACGAGGCAAACATGCTCCGGCACTTTTCATGAAAGATCGCAGTGCAAACGTTACCTCCTCCGGCAATTGGCGAGTGAGAGTAAGTAGTGTGAGGGTGCGGTTGTGTAACCAAATATCCGAAGACTTTTAAAGAAGGCACGGAGACCTCGACCGCTCTGTCGGGTTGTTGACCATCCAAACCTCGACTGTTAGCGCCCATCAAGCAACAACGGATAGAAATATAGTACTAGTGTCTTGTGGGATCATCGATTCATCGATCACCCGATGTTCAACGTTCAACGTTCACGCGTCACGCGTCACGTTCAGGTTGCAGCGAGGCGCAAAAAAAAAGTATTTTGTGTTCCTATACTCGCATTGAGACCCGGTGCTTCGATATAGATAAAGGTAACCGATAAATCAAGCAGAAACTTAATCGTGCCCTCATACAGCGTAGCTTCAATAAGGTCAATTCCGCCAGGCGGGGAAGACAAATTTCCCCCGAGTGAATTGCGTGTCGACAATATCAGTGGGAAAGAAACTAAATTCCCATCAATCGTGATATACTCCAGGGATCTGGCACCTCGAGTGGTGTTTGGGATCATGGTTAATTAAACCGCACTCTTAGCTCAAGAAATCACGAAGAATGACCACACCAGCTCCTCGATATCGGGGACGACCTGTGACCTGCAGGCGACGAAACTCATTCAAGCCTGCAAGTGCGAGGGGATACCTGGAGCGAGCCCGGAGAACCTCTTGTTGTTAGGGGAGTGGGACGTAATGTTGGCACCGCGGGCGGCTCTGCCCTTGGGCAATCACAAAAATGTTACGTCACCAAACGGCAGCTCTCCGGTGAACACCTGGATGGCCAACATTGCGAACGCGAAGATATCAGCCTGTTCCGTACCTGCTGGTTGTCGGGCCCCTTTCCTGCGTGGTAGATCGATGAGTTCAGGAGTTAGCCATCTCGAAATCCCCACAACCCCAGGCGTATCTGCAACCATAAAAGGGTTGGACTGCACTAACATTAGCCCATAGTCGGATAGACGCACGTGTCCGCTTTGGGAGATTAACACATTCGTCTAGCTTGGGGAATCAGCGCCCCATCAGAACTTTGGAGGTTTGCGAGTATCGTATAGAATGGAGGTGGGTTCGGGGATGGATTGCTGCGGACTTACTCCTTTGAGGTCCCCGTGGACAATGCCGTTGGAGTGAAGATAGTGTAGTCCCTGTGCGACTTCACGGAGCTTAGTGTGATCTGGGGTCAGCGACCAGGCGGTGGAACTAAACGGTGATGACGATACCAGGGGAGTACGGGAGATGTTCGGGTTCGAGGCCAAGTACTACATAACATTGCCGGAGTCTGTCCAGTCATAGACGAACGCAAGTTGAAAATTTTTCGTGTCGACGCCATAGAAAGTTAGAACGTGGTCATGGGACAGTCTCTTCCAGACAACCACCTCCTTCCATAGTATCTATGAGGGTCGTCGAAAAATGAGAGTGGCGGTTATCAGAATCTCGCCACGCACGTTCTCTGCTTCCCTTAGATCTTGGATAGGGTAGGTTCGGAAAGCTTTGAGAGCCACGTTTTTCGTCTGGCCGAATGTTTCGCAGTAGTTCTTTGCTATTGAGCAGAGTGGCAGCTCGTTGCCTCGACTGCTCGGGTGTCAAGTTGCTGTTCGCAAATTCTCGGATTAGAGATTCTCTGTGGGTCGGATTGTGAGGTGCGGCGGCGGGGTTGCTCTTCCTGGGCATGGTGAGGGCTCGCCAGGATGAAGGAGCACGATCCATTGGGCTGTGCATGCGGGCCGTGGGGCCGGCACGAGGCTGCCGCGACATGTGCAATCTCGCCCTGATAAAAATTCGCCTGGCAGATTGCGGGGGATGTCAGTACAGAACCCCACATCGCGAGGCGTTCAATTTGTGGTAATGCTACATACTCCCTACCGGGAATCCTTATCTGAAAGGTATTGCTCCTACGGAGCCTTCCTTCAAAGGGTGAAACAAAGGATAAAATCCCAGTAGGGCCCAGTTGGGGGGGGTGGACTGAGGATAATACACTTCACGGGTTCCCGAGAGAGATGGTCTCGGGACGACGATCGGGTTCAATTTGTCGTGTCCTGGGGGTCCCCCGCCATCAGGCGACGCAATCGTGGGAACTTCCGCCATTCACGTGTCCTCCGATTCCTTCTTTGTTGAACCGGAGGCTTCCTTTAGCCCTACGAGTCTTAGGTCACATGACCGGGTAACGCTAATAAGCGACCCGATGTCCGGATCACGCTCTATAGCGACCCGAAGGCCGGACTATATTATAAGGTCCGTGCGTTTGATGTAGATGGTCCGTGCACCGTGATGTAGGAGATGATGCGGCCTTAAGCCTTCCATCGGAACATCAGTCACATTGTCACTCTGTGACCACAATAGATACCCTTAGATATATATACCCTAGGATATGGACCAGAATAGACAATCGCTCTTCTTCTCTCTTCCCCCACCAGCAACGCACCCAACACTCTTCTAAAGGTAAGACTTAGAGTACCTTGTGGTAGTTTAGAATATACCACCGCACCTGCTCAACATTCTTCACGCGGTTCCACCCATCAAAATATTTCTGAGAGGAGGTGCACCCATGGGAGATCCTTCCCCCGACTCCCAGGCTCGTTCCTGCTCTGGGGGATGCGGCAAGGGAGGTACCAAGAAAGCGTCCGCAGAGAATGTGGAGACCCCCGGCTGAGGGCAACATTCATCGAACCTTCGCTCTAGTAGAGCCCCTCGTAACGTCAGTCATCGTTCTGCTCTCCTCCTGACTGGTCGCTTGTGATCCAACCGCATTCTGCAGCCTATTCGACGTGGGTCTCGTCACAAATTTCGATTGCACGCGTGCCAATATTTCCGTCAGATTTCCACCTGGGATCCATCGTCATTTCAATATTAGTTTGTGGTAGGGCACTTGGCGCTTGGGGTATGCACACAACGCTTTCCGCCTTGGACCAATATACGAACATTGAGCTTGCCGCCGACGCGCCTCGTGGATAGGGGGAGATGTCTGGTACGTGTACCGTGTATCGCTGGTACATCGGCTCACCAGTGAGCGGCCACCCTAGGAAGTATATTCCCCATGGCCTTTCACAATCCCTTGAATTGATTTTGCGGCCTCGACACGTCTTCCTCCACGTTTACGACCAAGTCAGCAGCACACTGTATGGGGAGGAGCACAAACGATGGACGCTAAACCTTCAAGGTGAAGACCTAGTGGGGCTTGTCGGCTATCTGGAAACGGTACGTTGCCGTGTCTCACCTCTTCGCTCCACACTCAGAGCATTGTAGGTTATCGATATTCTCGATCTTGCCGGTCCCGCCTTCTGGAACCTACGGAGACCAACCCGCACCACAGGGGTAAGAGTGCTCCTCGTTTCGATCACTCGAAGCGAGCTTCTAGAAGTGATGCCTCGGGCGTGGATACCGGTTATATAACCAGGAATACATCATGTCTCTCTCACATCCCCCCTGGTCTCAAACTATTCTGAGTTCTTTGCGGATCGGGCCCAGATTTTCAAACCGGGAATAAAAACTGCAACCAGTGCTGCATGGATGCCGGCGGGACACTCCACAAGGACCAGGAAATTCCACCCCCTTGGGGGTCGGGATCAACGAGGGCCACCGCGGGAACCGGAGACATGCTGGGCCGTCGGACCCACGAATTGGCGGCGTCTCCTTCGTGCGGGCGGGAATTCCTGAGGAATATTAAATCTGCACCTTTTTTGTAGATAGATGTGGTGGTAAGCAGTGGCAGGATGGTCAAATTGTCCCCGGAGATATGTCAGGTGGATATACACACCAGACTGTGCCACAACCCAACCCGTTTAAAAACAGCGCACTGGGACCCCTTCAGCCGGGGCTCCGCATATCTAGCAATTGGTCGATAAACCGCCGGATGATCCTCAAGATCCCACTGAAGAGATTGCGGAGGGGGTGGAGAAGATTGAAGGGAAATAGAAAGCGGAGGCTGAAAATGCTGTGAAACGCTGTCACCTTCCAACTCCCATGATCCACCTCTGCGACCGAACGATAGGTTTCAAACATACCCCAACAAAAAAGAAGCGCGGGTTGAGGAGTGCACCTGGTTCGTGACATTATGACCTCCCACCGGGTGTGAGCTGGGGACAGGATTTTATTGTTGCTGGAGGACAGTAGAATATCTCAAACTTGGCATATGTGTATGCCAATTTGCGGGTCCTGCCCTTGTTCCCCGAGTCAGGAGCAAGGTACTTTTCGAATTTGATTCCATTTGGTGAGAGATTAATTGATTACTGACGGAGTGGTCGCTGAATGAGGTGGTGTCACATATGCTAGTTTAAACATGGGTGTAGACATAATGAAGGGGCGTTAGGGTGAAACTTCCCGCTCAACAGGAGGAAACTCCAGAGGAGACAGTGCAACAGGGTGGATACAGTTGAAACGCTCGGTAGATGGGGAGCGGAACTAAATGCCAGATACCGAGATCAGCGCCACTCTAATCCAACTCGCCTGCTCCGCCCTCCTTGCCAGTCTAACAGATACTCGAAACGGATCCACGAGAATACAAAGTGACAGCCCCGACGATTCTCGGGTACTAGATAATGTCTACAGCGGAAATGGACGGTGGACAGGATTACGTCATTGTCCATGGTGGGCTGGAGGACCCGCCCAGCGCACCATGTGTCTGATTTGTAACTTTTCCAGTTCGATAAAATATCGCCAAAACTTCTGGGGAGAGAAGTCGCGACGGCTGATGGTATGTTCTCTATCTGCGACAGTGTAAGCCGTCCCACTCGGACGAGCGTAGGAACGTAGAGCGTAGCTACGTATATAGTCCGAGTCTTCGCGATCACGATACTGAGCTTATCTTTTATCTACCTCATCGTGAATAGCATATCGTTTGTGCTTGTTCACTCGAGGTATTGAGCTCGCCGGACTACGCCCGGCTCACAGACAGCGTGTTGACAGTACCACCCAATGCGTTTAGCACGTTCCTAACTTCCTCCTGAAGGGACCGGGGGAATTGCCCGAACCTATCCCAGGAAGAACAGTGTGACCAGAGGGGCGAAAACCGCTTAATGATGAAGTCAAGGCTCAGATCATAAGGGAAGGCGGGATCTGGTGGAGGTAATGTAGAAGAACGCCGGTGGACGCGAAGAAGACGCAAGGGCACCCAAAGCGGCACGGCGATGGCGCGGCTGATCGTCCAAATATATCGCGGCAGGGCCCGCCCGAGCTAGTAGCAACAAGGCGAGTCGAAGCACCACTGGGAGGCTCCTAATGATGAGGTGGGAGTGCCACTTCTCCGGTCCTTCCAACTTGCGCTGTCTGTCACGACCACATCGAGGAGTTATTTACAGCGTAGATGATGAGTTGCATATAGGTAGCAGTCATTTGTTTGGGTCGGGTTTCAACTTGGGCTGTATGTCGATGGTAAGCGCAGAGCCGATGGCTGAGAACAAACCGGCTACAGGTCACAGAAGTCGGGGATAAAGTCGATGAGGCAGACGATGGGGGCGAGAACCCATGAAGACGGGGGAGTTATCGAGGTCTTCACACACTTTCTTGTGTAATCTGGATCAAACTCGGCGCGCGAATCGTGCATTCTCAGCATTCTCCGGGGGTCGAGTGTAGGCTGTGTTCGGTGTTCCGGTGGTAATCGGACGATACTGGCGTATCACATTGAGTCAAGTTGAATGGCTGCGTGTTCCTGCATTTTTAATGTCGCCCGACCCCTGGAGGTGAGGGTGAGGACTGTGACATATACAATGAAGGCGGGTGAAGAGATGGGCGCTGATCGACCCGAGGTGTTTCGAAATCAACATCCATATCCGTCACGGGAAGTACATGTGGCTATGGCTCGGTCGCAGCGGGTCTGCAGAGGACGTCGAGTCCGAGGTGAGCGAACTAACAGGGACAGTTGTCTCTGGGGCGGGGTTTTAGGGGAACGAGCAGTTTAGCGGGTTTGGTGAACACATCAGATGTGTAAACGAAGAGAAGCGGGAGCCTCTTGTGAAGTCCGAAGGGGGGGGCTCCTCGTGAAAGAACGTTGGCGGAGGATGCCGTGGTCGGCGCCGGACGTCACAGTGGAGGACACTACGCATGTTCCGACGCATCCCCACAAGGAGATTTGTAATACAAAACCAGTTCTGAAACACTCGAATGTGCTAAAAACATTACACAGCACGATGGAAGTGGACCCGCGCCCTCGGCCGAGGGTAGGTATCGCAAGTGAGTGAGTGGATTCCATGCGTTCATTGGTGAGCCCGAAGATCCAGGCGACTCGACTCGGATCACCTTCCGCCCACCTCGCAGTCTGAATATTTCATCACATTTCCGAACGCAAGCCGGTACTGGATGACTGAGCGACCGTTCATAAGGCCATGGTGTATACGCAAGAGTCTAGATGAACATCGATGGACCTATAAGGGGACTGTCAGAAACCCGTCCGTCGTGTCGGGTCGCAGGTGGCACCCTCCTGCAATGTTCAGAGATATTTCTAGCCTTATGGACATTCGCTCATTGTCCACTCACGGACAGAAGCTAGTGTTATACCTTTTCAGAGATGAATCGATGTATGTCGCACGCAACGAAACTAAAGTTCATCACGGATATTTCCTGTGACAGCAACTCGTTTGGGTGAGGGATCCTCACGAACCCGTCAAGAGAATGAGATCGTTCCCGGTGTTGCCAGGGTTTATCCACCCGTTCATATCACCATCAACAGCTTGGCTTAATAAAATTCAAATATGAACAGGTAGAGGTGACTCACCGCGAAAGTTGATCGTGCCAGGTAATTTTACACCTGCAAAAGCCAGGACGTAAACATGACAGTTCGGAGGAAGGTTAATATAAATAAGGGACAGACTTACATCCTTAGTTTTCCACGAACAGCTGCAAGATCCCCATCTTTGACAGTAAGCAGGTTCTCCAACCAAACGATTTATCCCGTTCACTACCTCCGGGTACATGCAAGGAAAACCACCAACCATCTGGGTGAAATTCCTCGATTGCCAGGAGCCGGTGGACTAAGTGTGTCGTCGGGTTACCCAAATCATCGTTTAATGCAACGCCCTTCAGATACGGAGATCGGAGTGAAGGGAGGGGTTTTTTTATAGCACATGGCCCGTCCGGGTTGCCCAACCCCCCTTCGCGATAAGTGTCTTGGGGAAGCGAGATAATGAGGACTACTCTCTCGTTGTTTTTTTGGGACTTCGTTCGTGGGTAAGCATATTCATTGAAATTTACAACGTGCTCTCGGGGAATAAGTGCGAAAAGATTGGTGACCAAGGAGGTAGGTTGGCTAGGGTGACATCGGACGCCATGTTTACGCTCACTACCCACCGACCACGTATCTTTTAACGAGAGGATTTCCAGTTATTTATCGCACAGTGGTATTTATACGTGAAAAGTTGCTGCGATAGGAGCGATCAACTACCACGGGTGTCACGGGTGAGAACAAGCACAGCTGTAGTGGCCAGAAAGGTGGTACTCTTCCCGCATTCACTGTGTGTTACGATGTGCACCGTAGAACCGCAAAAACCGGGGCACCGGCCGTTCCGTGGGGCGGGGAAGCTCGGAATCAACGTCAAACCCGTCCATTCGATTTCAAATTCAGTTCATCCTACTTTGCATCGCTACAGCGGATTTCATTTCGCCGGGTCGTTCTCCGGGGGAAACGGCTCCAATCTATTGTTTTGATGGCACCCGGGTCCATTGGGCACAGCTTATTCCGGTTATCATGTCACCCACGAGGATTGTCGACATATCCCCAGCAAAAACCACGATTTGCTGACGACCTTCTGAACTTGGTGTGCGAACCGACCGATGTCGCGACCCTACTAGGGTGCTGGACCCGATTCCAACTGACCCGGGGGCCACGTCCTCTGGGGAACGGCCCATCGAAATGAAACCTGCTGTAGCAGGTGTGTCGGACCTTGTGGGAGCCGGGAACGGTCCCAGGCTCGTGGGGTTCCATTTCCCATAAGATCGATGAGAAATATGCGGCGCAAAGGCCAGTTCTGAAACACCCGATCGAGCGTTCTCCAACTTCGTTCTCCACATTTCTGCAGCCAATGTAACCGTGAGTCCCGTCACGGATTTCGATTGCACTGCCGCCAGGGTTCCACCTGGGAGCCATTATTGTCTTGATAAACGAAACCGCCGGCAAGCGGCAGGATCCACGCAACACTTGCCTGACATATTGTGAAAATGTGCGCCCAGTCCCTGGCTGCGGACGAGTGGACCACATCTTGACCGCACCGACTAGTAGAGTATAGCTGGATATAACACCGAAAATGACAACACTGTCTCACATTCCCGTTATTTACTAAGTCACGCCCAGACACGACACCTCTCTGAGCGTGCGCAGGAGGAGGCAGGCCATTTCCGTGGGTGGTCGAGGGATGCAGGGGAACATGTGTCCATTGGGACATGTTTCCGGAGTGTAACCCGTAAATCGCCCCGGCGGCCACGTATGGGTTTAACCATAAGGGAGCCGCGGGGGAAAAATAATTCGAAAAGCTCATCGAAATAGGGTTTCCCAACTGAAGTCCAGAACTAAAACAGCAAGACCCCCTCGTTTACGGCCGTGGGGGCGTCGATTTACTGTAAGGGTATATGCGACACGTGTACACCACGCCTCACATCTGGAGTTAGCATATCAACGGCAACACTGAGCTTGCCGCCCACGCGCCTCGTGGATCAAGGAAGGTATCCGGTACATATATAGTATTCTGCCAGCAGTGGGTATTACATTGGCCCACCAGCGAGTCGTCACCCTAACAAAGGATATTCCCCATGTCTTCCTACAATCCCTTGACCCACCTCCGTCATCTCGACACGACCTCTCCCACGTTTCAAGATCAAGTCAGCAACATACTTTATGGAGAGGAGTATACACGATGGGTGTCAGACATTCAAGGCGAGGATCTGATGGAGCTTGTCGACTATCTGGACAAGGTAGGGCGCCGCATCTCACTTCTTCGCTCCCCGCTCAACCCACACCAGGTCCTCAATTCTCTCGATCCTGCCATCCCCGCCTTCCGGAAGCGTTTGCGTGAACTCAGAAATATATGTGGTTCCAAAATGATACTCCCAACATCGTATATGGTCTCGTCCAACCTTTTGGATATTAGCTCCCGTCCTGTAGCCTCGGGAGGTTCCGCGGATGTGTACGAAGGGACCCTCAACGGTTCAAAGGTTTGCGTCAAACGCGTTCGGATATATTCACACAGGGACAGTCAGACGGACCCTGAAAAGGTGTGTTGTCCTATCGCTTCCTCAGAATGCTATTGATGATGAGTCCCATAGACATTCTACAGGGAGGCAGTAGTGTGGAAACGCTTGGAACACCGAAACATTGTTCCCTTCCTCGGCATCACTACCACACCCTTTCAACTTATTTCAGAATGGATGCCTGGCGGAACCCTGACGGAACATGTTAGGGAGCACCCAGACGCAGATCGGCATCGTCTTGTGGGTGTCCCTCCTGTTGTGCTTAATCCCATACCCACTCCAAATACCAGGTATCCGATGTTGCTGGCGGCCTTTACTATCTCCATTCCTGTAATGCAGTCCATGGCGATCTCAAGGGGGTACGTGATCGATGAGTCATGTTTTACCGCCGTCCTGACGTGTGTCCAGCCAAAAATCCTCGTGGACGCCACGGGCCACGCGCGGATCACGGATTTCGGTCTTACTACCGTCACCAAGAACCTGGATCTCGTACGGAGTGCCGCACTATGGACTGCCCCAGAGATCCTGAAGGAGAATGGAACATTTAGCAAGGAAGCGGATATTTTCTCCTTCGCGATGGTCATGATCGAGGTGGGTTATGAGCAGGTTATTTTCCTCGTGCTTTGTCTCACTGCCACCATGTATTATCACAGGGATTTACCGGCGCGGTTCCGTTCAGTGATATGGTACCTGCGGCAGCCATAGTAGCGATAATGAATGGCAAGCGCCCGCCTCGACCAGCCCATCCAAATTTCACACAGGAGTTGTGGACGTTGGTGCAGCGCTGCTGGCATCAGGACCCTCACTCGCGTCCAGAGGTTTTAGAAGTGTTCAAAGCTCTGCGCGGCTCGTGAGTTATCTCTTTTTGGCGATCGTGCATTCGTTGACCTCTGTTTTCTCGTTTAGGGATCGTCTCGACCTCTTGAACACGGGTGATGGGGCCCTTTCAAGGGGGAGGTTTAGAGAGGATGCCTCGGGTATTGACGCTGGTCTTACAACCAACAACGCTTCTCGTAGGTGTCATACATCTCCTAACCTCAACTTATCCTGAGTTCTTCGCTAATCAGGCCTAGATCGGCAAACCGGGAATAAATCCCACAACCAGTCCCGCACAGATGGTAGCGAAATACTCCTCGAGGACCAGGATATTCCCCTCCCCCAGGCACATCGGGATCAACCAGAGTCATCCCAGGAACCAGAGATACACGCTGGGGCATCGGACCCACGAATCTGCGGTGTGTCTCCCCCGTGTACGTGAGGACTCTGGGGGACGCTGGATTTATAGTTTTTTTGTAGATGACCACGGCGGTAAACAGGGGCGAGGAGGCCAAATTGTCTCGGAAGACACGCCAGGTGGGTACATGCGCCAGACCTAATCACAACCCAACCCAACTAAATGCAACACATTAGAAGCCGTTGAAGAGGCCGCGAAGGAATTGAAGGAGGCCAGGGAACGCGAGAAGAAGTTTGAGGTACACCGTGACTCTCTTCTCTTTCGACGTAATATCATTCTCACTCTATCGCAGAGGGAAAGGACGCGTCAGGAACTTGATCTTCCTTCTCTTTCTTCTTACAATCAAGAGGTTGAAAAGCTCGCACTTCCCAACCAGCTCGCTGGTATTTCCCGCGTGGAGCAGTTCAGGGACTACGTCTCGAGCCTTCAGGATGGGGATATCCCCCAGCTCGTTGACTACTTGGATAATGTAAACCCCAGATAGCTCTTCCCGACTCCGACCTTATTTACAACCGGTCTAGGTTCTGTGCACCCTCGGTCCAACGAGTCCTACTTTCCAGAGGTACCTACCCTGGCTCAGATGGGTGTGTAGCACTCGGGAAGTACTGCCGACGTCTTGCGTGGTCATGGACACTCTCCTGAACGCGGGTGACCAACCCTTCGCCTCCGGAGCTTCAGCCGACGTGTACGAGGGATCTCTCAATAGCTCCAAAGTTTGCGTCCACAAGGCACGGGTGTATTCGACCCGAGACCCGCGGGAAGTAAGGAAGGTGTGTCACATGTTCCGTTCTTGAGTTGCCACTTTTCAACGGTCCCTGCAGGCATTTCTCAAGGTGGCCGTCACGTGGAAACATTTGAAACACAGAAATATTGACCCATTTCTCGGAGCAACCCTCGATCCTCCACAACACGTCTCTGTTTGGATGTCGGGTCGGGGTTTGACAGAGTACCTCGCTGCAAATCCTGAGAAGAATCGGCTTGGTCTTGTAGGTTTCTTCCCTTCTGTATCCGCTGAAGTCCTCACCCTCTTGCTTAGTTGTATGATGTCGCTCAAGGCCTGGAATACCTCCACTCCCACGCCATAATTCACGGGAATCTCAGAGGGGTGTGTGGATAACAAAAATGTCACCCCAACCTACTAACCGATGTCAGCAAAACATCTACATTAACGACGCTGGTCACGCGTGTATCGCTGGCCTTGATCTCATCACCGCCACCTCGGACCTGGAGTCCACCCTATCCTCCGCCGAGGTACCCGCAATAGGGTTAGTTGCACCGGAGGTCTTGGGAGGGGACACATCAATCACCAAGGAGGCAGACATCTTTTCGTTCGGGATGGTCATGATCGAGGTATGAACCTGGGACCATCATCGCCATCGATCGCATCATTCATCGTTACAAGGCCTTCACAGGAGCCGCACCATTCACCCATAGCCCACCTACCGCAGTAGCGGTGGGAGTTCTATCAGGGAAACGACCAGAACGACCGGGGCACCCGGGCCTAACTGACAAACTCTGGGACCTCAACCAGCGTTGTTGGGACCAGGTACCCCAGTTACGTCCAGGAATTTCGGAGGTGGTTAGCTGTTTGCATGCCGGTTTAGCCGTCCAAGGAGGTCATGAGGGCGGGACTGGTGTCCTGATTATGGATCACAGGAGATCAGAGAACAGCCAACAGAGAGAACCATCACGCCGTGCGTCCTCTTTCCTCACTTCCGCGTGGTTGTATCTGGGATTGAAAGGTTCACGCGGCGAATCGACAGTTGCACGTTGGATTCCAGCTCTTTGTGAGCTTCCTGAATCACTTCGTAGACGTCAGGCCACTCTCGACAAGCCCCCTGGGATGGAGTTTGAGGAGTGGGAAAAACCGCCCAGTACACAAAATGCTGTCTCCAGCTCACGTAGTTTTCTACGAAGAGCAGCCGGTTGGCTCTCTCGTCCCACCTTCTGGCTGAAACAAAATCATGAAAGTCTCATTTATTCCTCCTCAAGGAAACACGGTACGAAGGAAGTCGAGATGTCGTTCCTCAATCTAACCATCAGAGCGCTGCAGGTTCCGCCCAGAAATCAGAAGACAGACCACCAAGTGTTTGTCGTTCATCTGTAACTTTGAAACCTGCCACCTTCCGATGTATGGGTGTTTTTACGAGCCGTGTCATCTATCCACTAACGTCCCTCAGGGTCATGCTTTTCGTTGCGCAGATCCAACAAGTATATTGATTAGATGGATGACCCGGTTGTCTAGTATGAACAAATGATCCCATCCTGTCTCCCCACATGGGGTCTATCGTTCTGCGACCTGCTATAACTTTTCTTTATCTCGTTTACACCTATATGATCAATGGACACTCAGATCCGGTAGATCCGCGACCAATTCAGATCCAACCTGACATATCTAGCGCTAAAGCATGGGGGCCGAATGGGTGAGGAATAATGTCCCTCACCGCGGTTATCTCAGGCCCCAGGACAAGCAACGAACAGGGTGTGCGTGTGGCACGCAGGCGAGCTCGGGGTATCCGGGAAGGACTTCTTCTATGATCCGACACCTTCTGAGGAAGAGGAGTTGATACGGGAGGAAGTGTGCTTTCAGGTGCGTGAAGCCCATGGCGGCCTAGAGCCGACACAACATTCCTTAAGCATCTCTGGCGGGAGGCGTGGGTGCAGCATCGGGGGGTCTCGCAGTGCCTTGGAGACTCAAAGGTGTGCGGTCGAAGCTTCCGTGTCCAGCAGCAAGCTTTGGATATGCTGATGGGCTCTGAAAAACTACGGGACACTGCTGGATGTCGGACCGTGATGCATGGCCTGTCGGACGTGAAAGCCACGCCCTCCCAGCTAAATAATACCGCGTGAACCTGGAGCAGAAGGTGGCCTGTGTGGTCGCAGTTTTGTTATCGGCTGGTATCGCTCCAGGCCCATGCCGTCAGTCCCGTTGCACCTCACAGCACCCTTCATATAACCAGCTGAATGAAAACTCCCCAGATAGCTTACTCGGTTACTACCGTTCTGGTTACACCTTTTAGATCTCCGTGAAACACGTAAGAGGCATGGAGATAGTCAACACCCTCAGCCACACGCTCGAAACACGGGGGACGGCCGCATACGCACGAGGCTTATTCGGTCCACATGGGGTCTACATCGGCGAATCCCTTGAACGCGACGGAATTTCATTTGGTTTTCCTCAGCCTACAAGGTAAGTATGGTGTGTTATGACAATAAAACGTGACCGCAGCATCGATGTGGCGCAGCCGACGAAGACAACGTTGAAACAAAGCACGAATGTAATTTACCGCCTAAGGTAGATAAGGGCCGATGCAAGCGGAATGACTCAGGCTGTATAGCGACTCGGCTGTACATCATCCAAGAAGCTTACTAGTCGAGCCGAGTTGGATTGTAAGAGATTGAAGGAGTATTTTCCCTTAGTTCGTTGGCCCGGATGAAGGTGCACAGTACCGCGAGAATTCCAACGGGGACTTTTCCAGGTATAAAGGTGTCATTATATCACTTAAGAGATGGCCGTAGAGGACGACGGCTGGGCACGGTCAGAATCCTGAATGTGCGGTCGAAATGCGTGAAAACGGCGTGCGCCGTCTAATAACGCAAACGACCTCGACATAACCACGTTTCGCGTCGATGTCACCGAAACGTGTACCTGTCTGCACCGCGTGTACACGAAGGCTCCAGACGAATACCCATGGACTCTCAAGGAAGGTGGAGAGACCCCAACCGCCATTTCGGGTCTTGGGCAGTGTGAATCTCGGCACTGACGCCCCTCTATGATGCTTAGAGACACACACGATGCACATATCTAGTCTGACCGAAATCCACCCCCCTCCCTGCCACCTATCCGTAACGAACGTAGTAGAGCCGTGTGACGGGCCGATGTTCCGCATGTGGGGCACTAACTACGATATAACGAGAGTCGAGCGGTCGGGCTAGGGAGCGAGCAGAATGCAAGTTCAGTGCGCGGAAAGTAAAGCGAACACTGAGGGACTCCGAGAATACGAACAATATCTTACAATAAATGAAAACAGAAGAGATGAGATAAGATACAGGCGTCTCTATGTTAGGACAAAATTAACGAACACATAAAATACTAATGTAACAAAGTAAAGAGGAGATCTTGAATGAGAATGGGGGTGGAATGATTTGGAACAATAAATATTATGGTACTGCTCCTTGTCCTGGTGGTGCTCCAGACTGTGTAAAGAATAACCCACAAAGCCACCGTTTCTTCTTAGATTTCCGTGCTCCGGCATCTGTACACCAGAAGTTAGAATCGGTGCTCTCCCGTAGAGACAGACTTACTTGGTCGTGGAACTGGGGATTGGGCTTGTGGTCGGCTTGTGCCCGGTCCGAGTCCGACACCTGGTAGTGGATCCCTAGGTCGATCATAGGAAATTGAGCACGGAACAGAATCACCGGCGTAGTTTGCACGCACTCGGGAACAACGTTGTCGTCGTCGCTATCTTCAACAAACGTCCGCCATCTCCTCACAACTCCTCCCATCGTCGGACGTTCCTCGGGATCCTGCTGCCAACAATTCTCCAATAACATCCACATCTCAGTGGTAAGGCCAATCGCCTGAGCGTTTCCTGGCATCTCCGGCCTCTCTCCCCTGAGAATATCATAAGCCGCCTTCGCGGGAGTCCGTCCCTCAAGGGGAGGTGCACCCGTAAACACCTCCACGGCCAACATCGCAAAGGAGAAGACGTCTGCGGACTTTGACTCCATCACCGGCCTGACAGTCCCGTTGATGACAGAATTCATGAGTTCTGGGGGCGACCATCTGGAGGTCCCGACGGCTCCCGGAGTCACGGCAGCGGTGAATCCGGGACCCGAGTTGACGGGTGCCAATCCGTAATCCGTCAGGAGAGCACGACCACTCTGGTCAATGACAACATTTGCCTGTTACCACAGAATCAGCAAGAAAGAACTCCCGACGCCACAAGTGAGACGGCTGAAATGCAGCTCGAGGGACAGGAGACTTACCCCCTTCAAATCCCCATGCGGGATGTCGAGCGAATGAAGGTATTCCAGCCCCTTGGCAACATCGAACAGCTGCCGCAGATAGGGAAAATCGAATCAGTAACTCCGTGATTGTAACAGTAAAAAGAGTCTTCCCACCAGAGACACTCGGGATGTGTGGGGGTGCGACGCTGTGTACTGGTTGATGTTACCGTTCTGCCCCCAGTCGTAGACGAGGGCGAGTGGAAAGTATATCATGTTCACGCCGCGGAACGGTAGGACGTTTTCGTGAGACAGCCTTCTCCATATCGGCACCCGTTTCCACAGAATCTGTAAATTTGTTCGAGAGTAGACCTTGGATGGTGACCAGATGCTCACTTGTTTTGCCTCTTCCAGGTTTTGGGCGGGATATATGCGAAAGGCTTTGATAGCCACCTGTGCACCGTGGTAGTCTCCTCGCCAGATGTCGGTAAATCCTCCGGACGCTACGGCAATGCTGCCACGTTTCTCGAGCCCGACGGAGAGTACAGCATGGGTTGGAAGTCGCTCGATCGTATTGCACACGTTCCCCAAGGCGTTTATAAATATCGCATTTTGCGGGTTGATGGTCGGACATGCCTTTGCAGAAATGATGGAACTCGGATTTGAGCAGGGAAGAACAAACGATCCCGACTTACCTGATCAATCTTGTCCAAAAATTTCGTTTGATCTCCTGACGTCTGCCCCCGGATTTTTCGTGGTAGTTCCATGCTGTTGAGCGGAATGTCAGCTCCGAGTTGCCTCGACTACTTGGGCGTCAAGCTGCTGCAAATACCTGAGTTGAGGATTCTCCGCGGGTCGGATTGTGAGGTACAGTGACGGAGCTACTCTTCCCGGACGTGGCGGAAGGTCTGCCAGGGATGAGGGGGGGAGGGGGGTAGGTAGATCTGCGGAGGTTATAGAGTCCTACCTGGCCGTTCCCACGAGGCAGAAATGATCCGCTTCTATTGGCGCTTGTTATCCCGCTACAAGCAAGGCGGTCATGCCAAAAAGGGCGATTGTGCGCTATGCAAAACGTTCCCCCGGCAAGCTACGGGTCCATTATCCTGCACCCCATCAGGAACGTTGAAGACAACTGTTTCCCGCCTTTTTTCAATATTTCCGTAAGAAGAGGCGGAAACAAGGGGAAAGCTACTTCGCTTTGAAGTTACGTTGCAGTGATCCCGGAAAAGCTGACGCCCAAAAATGGTATGTAATAGAGCGCAGTCAGAAAATCGTCGGCGCCCATTTTCCTGATGCCGCCGGTAGTGTATGAAAGCGGGGCTACCACACGGCCGAGCAACCTTGTTACAGCCGTTTGCAAGCGTTTTTCCAAAAACGCGCACAGGATTTTTTGTTTACGTGCGGGGCTCGGCCCCACCAATATGCTCCATAGCCCGTCACTTTGGGAAATCGTGGCGCTCACAAACCGGGCTTAAGGGAACTGAATGAGAGGGAGTGGTAGATACAACCCTCCCGAGTACGAGACAATCAACTTTATTTATTCCGATGAAGATAGACCCACGTCTCGAAAGTGTCCGGTATATCGTGGACTCATCCACCGAGATGCCGCGGTTTGCAAAAGATTCCCCGAGGCAGCAGGCTGTGGAGCATGCCGGTGGAGCCCAGCTCCGCACGTAAACAGAAAATCCTGAATGTATTTTTTCAAAAACGCGCTATCGAATTGCAAACGGCTGTATTAGCTCCCATCCACAGCGCCAGTCAGCCACAGGATCGATAACGCCCCATTCATGCCCGGGCCTCCTATCGGCACGGCAACATGAGGTTTCCCGGGATCAAACGTCCAATGGAACCATACAAAGCGGGTTTCAGGTGGAACGGTAACCGGTGCGGCGAATGCGAATTAAGGGTGCGCTGATGAACTACCTCCCCAGATAACATGCCGGGCCCCTTGCGGTTATTATGACCACCAACACAGTCTCCGTATCGGTCTTGCTGATAAGGGCCTTCAACTAGGATGTAAAATCGAAGCCGAAGACTACTCGGGTGCCTCACGCCAATCTGGATAAGGTTTTGAAGGTGAAGTTCCGATGTCTCCGGAGGAAGCCGAAGATCAACGGACGAGACGCCTGCTGGTGGACGGATGGCAGACGGATGGCATGCCCGCCACGAGTAACTGCTTGTTTCCCCCCCCCGTCTCCCGCCATCTGCTCTCGACACCCCCAACTCCTCCCCTAAACGCCATGGCCAAAGACTACAGACGGCTTTGGAAAGACGTGACCGGCACCACCAACGAAGGCAAAGCAGTTCGCACCTCCCCTCTCCCTCCGCCGCCTCGCCAGGACACCGCAGAGCACGCCTCCTTTGTCACGTCGGAGGGACTTGCTGGACACTCTGAAATGCTGCAAGTTTTCGTCGTGATAACAGAAAATATAGAAGTTGAAGACAAGGTTCTCGCCTCCAGTGGATTTTCAGATGTCAGGTCTGGAACGTATGGAACATCTCGGCGTGGTGAAGACGTTGAGGGTTGCAGCGCATGATGGTTCCCGGGAAATAGGAAAGGTGAATCAAAGATATCGTATGAGCAAATTGATACACGGGCTGAACTGTTTTGTTCCAGCAATCCTGCGAAGAAGCCGTTCTCTGGATCACGATGCCCCATCCGAGCGTCTTGGGACTTGAAGGGGTTCCGTGGGACATGGAGAGAGGATAGTTCACCATTGTATCGGAGCGGATGACGCATGTTAGCATTGTGGAATACGTCGAGAAAACTAATGTCGACAGGCTGGAGCTTGTACGTGACTCTACTTTCCTCGTTATCTCGGGGAGTTCGGTCTCATGAAAATAGTCCCCGACCCCGGGCAGCTGATCAAGTTTGGTATGAAAGATCCTGTATCAACCCCCCAGAAGAGCATCCATACATTCGGCCCGGCCATCTACCAGGTGCGTGCCCAGGACTGCAGACAGTCCGGAGGTCACAAATTGGGACCAATTGTTTGCTATTTGTTGACAACTCTGATAGGTGCCCTACCGAGAGGCCCCGATACTATGGAGACGGCTGATACACCCCGACACCCCCTTCAGAAGTGTAGTTTTCAGCCCTCTTCAGATTATGTCAGAGTGGATGCCGGGCGGGGACCTGGCCACTTATATTACGTTGAACCCGGACACAAGCAGGGTTTCCCCCTCCCCAGGAACACTGCCTTATTGCTCCCACAACTAGTCGACACCACAAAGAGACTCTACTACCTACACCTTTACGACGTGATTCATGGAGATCTTATTGCAGTGTTCAGATAAGTTGGCACGGCGGATTTTTCCACTATTTTTCTTTCAATCACCTTATGTTTTCGCGTCTGCCTTGCTCGACGTCTAGCACCTCAACAACTCACTAGATTGGTTTGATTTCAGTTGTAATGCTATGGCGTCATCGAACGCTTGCCGTCAACGTCGAATTTTTTTTTTTCTCGAAATTTGCACTTTGGATTCTGACGACTTCCAAACCCCGTTCGCTCTTCATCTCCTCGACGCTCGCGTTTTTTCACTTGGGGACTCTTCTAACAGTTTTTGGTAAGCGTATACAGTGTTGCTACATTGGATTTTTGACGAGCCACGGTGCTGTGTACAGTTTCGGACCCGCTGCAACCCTCGGCCACTCGCGTCCTCCCAGGCCACCACCCCCAGACTCTCTCCGACCTCAACCACCCTGACATCTTACTTGGGTTCATGCTGAAGCTACACGGAGGCGCTTTCTGTTGATAAATCACGTCGTTGGCGAACTTTCGACTCCTGGATACAAAACACATACGAGTTAGTATTTTGGTCAATAGATATTCATTCCATGCTCTATTATACATTGTGCTGCATTGAGACACAAAATTGGTCGAGTGTCTTACAATCTAAATATGCGAATGGCCACCTCGCCCCAACACCATCAACACACGGTGACATGTATCCCACAATCTCACTGAAATGCGACACGCCAACGCTGTGAAACTCAATGTAGCAAGAGGCATTTATCCACGGAAGGTCGTCCTCCCCTTTCCACTGTAGCATGAGGTACCGGAAGTGAAGACCGTTCGATAGGCCAAATAATCGACGTGCAGTAGGTTCCAGCTCATTAAACACAAGATACTCGAAGGCGTCGGTGAATGGGGGTGAGGCCGATGGTCGCCGAATTACAGATGGAATGCTACCGACATCGAGGTCGTCGTTGCGATGGGCCCTGTAAATAACCAGCAACAGGTCCTCGAGAAGCGACGGGGAACATGAGGTCGAAAATGTGAGGCTGGAAGCAGGCTAGAAACCATGTGGAGAGTTTTGAGAACGGGTGAGTCTATGGAGCGGGGCGAGGGAGACCCCCGATTCGTTTGTATTCCAGTTGCTACCATCTAGATCCAAGCGCACCACGCGAGAAAAGGCTCGAATCCAACTACCAGACTCTTCTACATCTTCCAGCGTGACGACCTGAGTACAGCTGAGAGACAGGATGCGGGTGTTGTACGCAGGGATGTTGGAAGGATCCGGGAAGGACTTCTCCCGCGATTCGAGGAGTTTGGGTGAAGAGAGTCTGATATGAGCGAAAAGGTGTTCTCTGGAGCGTTGAACCCATGATTTGATGACGAGGCTGCAATCCTGGAATGTCTTGGGATCGTCCTGCAGGTGGTCGGCGATTTGATCGAAGATCTCTGGTAGGAGATGTCGATGAGATCTTGAGAATCCGACATTGTGGTTCGAGTGAAGAGGAGATCGGAGTGCTTCCGTTTCTGGCGCGTTGGTCTCATGATGTCAACCCACCTGTTGACGACCAGTACGTCTCCTTGATGGGTTCGGCTCGAGTCCTCCGCCTACCAGTATCAACGAGTGATACTCACCATTACCCAGACAAGGTTCAGAGAGAGTGGGTAAAACCATTCAGCGCACTAGATGCTCTCCGGCTCACGCGGTTTTCCGCGAAGGGCAGCCGTTCGGCCTCCCCATCCCACGTTCTAGTTTAGACAGAATCGTGACAGTCGCCTCGATAGCTATTCGAACGAGTACGGTACGAAAGAAGTCGGGACGTCGTTCTTCGATCTAATCATGCTCCAGGTGCCGCCTAGGAATCAGAGGATCGACCGTCGAGTGTTTATCGTTCCGTTGTAACCTTGAAACCCATCACCGGTCACCTTCCAATGTATGGATGTTTTGACGTTCCGGATAATTTATCCACTAACGTCCCTCAGTGTCGTGCCCCCCGCTGCGTGGACTCAATAAATATCTGGATTAGATCAATCACTCGGTATACTACTCCCCCAGAAGGGCCCGTCTATCGGTTTACAACACACTACACCTGTATCTATCTCATTTTCACTCGTACGATTAATGCACGCTCAGCAAAATCCACGACTAATTCAGATGCGGAACTGACGTACCTAGCGCGATGCGGTTCGAATAGATTGGAGATACGCCTCCCACCGTGATGACCTCAAGTCCCAGGACAAGTCACTAAATGGAATTACAGGGGACAGTCCGCTTGGCTGCCACCTTTCCCGTCGGTGCAAAACGTAGATCTTCCGGATCCCCGCGGAACACGCGACGGGTACGGGTACGGAGGTTGTTGACACCCTCAGCCACACTCTAGAACACGGGAGGCGGTTGCATCCGTACGAGGCTTATTCGGTCCGCATGGGGACTGGGCTCCACGTATCCCGTCAACGTGCCATTAGGCGTTCACTTCGGTATGAGCTGTAACGTCATTATCGTAACGGAAGGTACGGTATTTAGGTGTCTCAATCTCGTCCGGAAGACCACTTCCCGTAAAAGGGTTTGTACAACGTCAGCGGTGACGGAACGCATACATAACAACCTTACGAATATCATCCACCGTCAGGGGTTATAGGACCCCTGATAATTGGCGGAGAGGTCCGATCGCCAATCCGGACCAAATTTGGGTCCAAAATCTCTGGATGTGTGATTTTTTCCGGACCAAATGCGATTTTTTTGAAAAAAATGTGTGATTTTTCATCCGGACCAATCATTGGCCTCACCGTGTGCCATGTGCGTGAACCGGACCAACCTTGACCTCGGTCTGCCTCCACCATATACCTACCTTCCGCATGTTGTTAACTACGTGGCATCCCCATTCACTGCCCTCAATGCGTCCCACTACCAAAGCCGCACGATGATATCCTAAATCCCTTAGGCACGTTCGGTGGGTCCAGCTGGGCACTTGTGTCTGTCACAAACAGAATCTATGTTGGCCGGGGTATACCTTGTCCATACAAACGAACCGAATTATTCTCACATGGACCACATCAGCAACGCTCCCTATTTGTTTTCAAAAAGGCGGTAGTAGGAATGGCCGGCATGGGCAGACTAATTCCACTCCCAACATCCACGATTCACGAAATATCGATGTCCAGCTTTTCGAACACGCCCACCCCCGGGTGCTCCGTGCGGTTCACGAGGCCGACGCCCACCTCTAGACCAGGTGTCATGAGCTTGTACCGGCGTGCCAGCTTCTTACCGTCCTTCAGAGGACGCCAGGGGCAGATATCAAAATCAGTGAGGATCGTACCGTTTATCGGCTCCTCGAGGGGAAGACCTCCCACATCAATCTCGCGCTCAAGTACATCGATAACCACGGAGCGGAGGGACGCGTAGACGTTGATTTAGAGGCGGTAGGGTAGAAATAGGGCGAAAATCAATGGAATTTCGATTTTTTTTGCTATCTATGTTACCGTTCCGGACCAAGGCCCCCCCAAAACCATAAGCCGGTGCTCAATCCGGACCAAGCAGAGGCCAAAGCTGGCCAAAACGTCCGGACCAAATTTCCCAAAAAATAGGTGATTTTGGATCGGACCTCGAGACCCATTATCAGGGGTCCTGGGGTTATTCGTGTTCGCCTTGTAGATCCCCAAAACTTTGACGCGGGCTTGTTCGCTTTCAAATGTTCCTTCCCACAGCACCAGCAGATCCCACGAACGCGACGAGATTGTCACCTATTTTCCATCAGTCCGACAGATATGATGTGTGATGAGGTGTGACTGCGGATGTGTGGCGTAGCTGACGAAGATAACGTCGAAACAGCTCATCCGTCATTGGGGTGACATCTCAGCGCTGGGCCCGATGCCAAGCGACATGGAGTGGTACAACGATTCGATTATACCCCTTACAAGAAGTTCACTATCAAGCCGATTCGGACTGTGGGAGGTTGAGTATTCTCCCCCTTTCTCATCGACCCAGATGAATGCGTATAACGCCGCAAGAATTCCGATGAGTGCTCTTCCGAAGTACCAAGGTGTTGTGGCACACAGTGTGAGATAATCGTGGAGCTGGACGATGGTTTAGCTCAGCCGGGATTCCCATGGAAACAGCGTGCGTCGGCCGAAAACGGAACGGCCTCAACACGACTATGTTTCACACCAACCGGTCGTCGGAGCGTGGCGTCGGAAATGAATCCGTGTCAATCAGTTCCGGCTCGTATTAGATCTGAAGTTGTGTAGACTTCGATTGAGATCGGGGATGCCGGCGACCATCCGCGGGGCCACACTGTACACCTGAGCCCAGATGAATACCCAGGGACTTGGCACACAGACCATGACCGATCTTTCGGATCGTGGGTAACACGTCGAATCTCGCCGAGTGCGCACCTTTCTAAAACGAAAATAATATTATCTAGTTTTACGAATAGCTAATACCCACTCTGATCTATGGCCTGTACACAATTATCGCGTGCTCTAAACATGAAAATATAATCGTTAACTTAGAAGGACTTCAGCTCTGACGAGATAAAGCTGTGTTACAGGCCGATTTTCCGCCTTTCATCAACTATCATCTGGGGCCTGCCCTGGTGGTGACCTGCACGGAAACTCACGACATCGAACAATGATGAGTCCATCCCTGAGCCTACGGATCAGAGCAATCCACAAAACCACCGTTTCTTCTCGGATTTGGGTCTGACACCAGACAGTGGATTCATAGGTCAATCATAGAAAGTTGAGCACGGGGTCGGAATTACTAGAAGGATTTGCACATACCCGGGAACAGCGTTGTCATCGTTGTCATGTTTAACAAACTTTCGCCACCTCCTCACAACCACTTCCATCGTCGGACGTTCCTCGGGATCCTGGTGCCAGCAACTCTCCAGAAGTTTCCACATCTCAGCAGTAAGGCCAATCGCCTGAGCGTTTCCGGGCATATCCGGCCTGCATCCTTCGAGGATATCATAAGCAGCCTTGGCGGGCCTCCGCCCCGCAAGGGGAGGTGCACCAGTAAGTACCTCCATGGCCAGCATCGCGAAGGAGAAGACATCCCCAGCTTTCGACTCCATCACTGGCCTAACACCCCCGTCGATGACGGGATTTATGAACTCTGGGGGTGACCATCTCGAGGTTCCAACGGCTCCTGGAGTCGCCGCAACGGTGAAAGTGGGATCCGAGTGGATGGGCGCCAGCCCGTAATCCGTCAAACGAGCACGGCCCTTCTGATCAACGATAATGTTTGCCTGTTACAACGGAATCGGCATGGTCACATAACCGCAGGCCGAAGGGGAAGAGGTCTTAGTACGGTGGCTAAAAGAGAACCCGAGGGACAGGAAACGTACCCCCTTCAAGTCCCCATGTGGGACATCGAGCGAATGAAGATATTCCAGCCCCTTCGCGACATCCAGCAGCTGTCATGGAAGTGTACACGTTAGTAACCCCATAGCTGCAACAGTGACAAGGGTGTTCTCCACCAGAGATGTTCGGGACGCGTGGGGATGCGAGGCTGTGTACTGGTTAATGTTGCCGTTTTGTCCCCAGTCGTAAACGAGGGCAAGCTGAAAGTGTGTCATGTCCACGCCGCGGAATGGCAGAACGTTTTCATGAGATAGTCTTCTCCACGTCAGCACCCGTTTCCACAGAATCTGTAAATTTTGTTGGAGGGCGGGCCTTAATTGCCGACTGTATGCTCACTTCTTTCGCCTCTTCCAAGTTTTGGGTGGGATATGGGCGAAAGGCTTTGAAAGCCACTTGCACGCTGTGGAATTCTCCTCGCCAGACATCGGTAAATCCTCCAGACGCTGCGGCAATGGTGCCATGCTTCTCGAGCCCGGCGGAGAGTACGACAGAAGTCGGGAGTTGTCCGACCGTACTGCACACGTTCCCCAACGCGGTTACGGATTTCGCGTTTTGTTTGTCGATAGTAGGATATGCCTTTGCAGGAGCGATGAAGCACAGGCCTCAAGAGAAGGAAGAATGATCCCGACATACCTGGTCCACCTTGTCCACAAATTTCGTTTGTTCCTCCGGCGTCAGCTCCCGAATCTTTCGCGGTAGTTCTCTGTCATTGAGCAAAGTGCTAGCTCTTCGTCTCGATTGCTTGGGTGTCAGCTTGCTGTTTGCAAAGTCCTGGATTGGTGTTTTCCGGCGGGCTGGACTGTGAGGCACAGCGACGGAGCTACTCTCCCTATGCATGACGAGAGGCTCGTCGGCGGTGACCAGTGAAGGTTGGGGAGGACGACGTACATCGCTTATGCCGTATATAAGCAACATCCGCGCTCAAACTAGCCGATCCCATGAGGCAGATGTCCCCAATTCCGGCCCCTGATCTTATCACCGGCGACCTGAGGATTTCCCACAGCGTTTTCTCAGCAACTTTGGTTGCAAAAATTCGGGCTCGTCGATGAACGGGATGTTCAAAGAGTCCGAGAGGTCGATGCCCAGCGCTCAATCGTACCGTAATCGGCGCTAGCGTGGTTTCCTTTTTTGATCCGGAGCATATCAACCAAGCTCTGCCGCTAAAAAAGGAAGGCCTCGCATCGATCGCGGATGAACCACATCGTGACGATCCCGTATCTGGTCACAGTTACGCTGTCCCTGCTTCGCTTCCCGCCACCACGGCCAACTGGCACCTCCCGAAACCCATCCCTGCCACTGTACCCTTGAAGGAAGCGAAGGCCCTCTCCGTATCGATGTCACTTCTGTTGTCTACCATCTTAATTTACCCCGTATCTATCGACGGTCGGTTTCTACACCTCCCGAATGCACCCTGCTGTTTTGTATGGATGTGCTTCTCGGATAGGACACGCGTTCCACGATCGGACGTTCTCTCATACCAATCCTTTGGTCACCGCCTTGTTCTGACAACGCATCTCCTGTGTAATTTATACCTTACCATTGTCTGCGTACGGGTGCGAACAAGTGACCCTGAGTGCGCTCCGATAACGCCATACCCCCATCGAGTTGAGGATGATTAATGATTGATGAACCCATTCCGCAACCAAGCATCCGTAGCGTGAACCCGTTACACAGGGTCCACTCATGGTTCTGAGGGTGAGCGGACTTGACGGGTCAGAATTGTCAATTCGGCTTCTTACTCGTGTACCGTAATCGACCGTAATGCTCCGTCCGGGCGCCTGTCGGCTATGCCTTGCTTCCGACGTGACACCCCCGAGGGGCCCGTCGCGCGAGACCTTCACAAACTTGATCGAGTCCACACAACGCATGTCCAACCGGAGGTCGGGGCATGATCTGGGGTGGGGACGCAATGCACTTTGAATGGCCTTCGGATTTGTACATGTTTGTGTCTAATGGTACAGAAGTGAGGAGTGTGAGAGCAAGCGCGTCTTTGGCCATTTCAGCTCTATCACTGGAGAGGGATAAAACACCCCCACTCGAGCCATCCACCTCTACGCCCGTCACATGCCTCCGAAAGAAACCTCTGACGCGCTAAAACATCACTGCGAAACCTTTCACCTCATCCGACATGACCCAGAGCATTGGGGAAAAGGAGATGAATAAAATGATATCCAAGCATAGCCCGCGGCGGGTAACCCTCGCTGTCATATGTGAGGATTAGCTACGGGCTCGTGAAACCAAGAGGTCGACCACCTGTGGGATAAACTGGTGGCTTCCGAGGTGGCGCGGGAAGATCCGCACCAGACCAACACGACGATCTCCGGTAAGATCAACAAGAGTGAGACCCTGGATAAGACGTCCAGTGATCGCTCGAGATTACGAGACTGCATCTCGACACCCGAGTTCAAGGTGCGTTCCAATGCCCGGAGGATTAAGAACCCCGACGGACGAGTCAAAAAGTGGGTTAGCGACCTCGGTGATTCATGGTTCGGGTCGTCGTGCTGGATGAATTTGTAACTGTAACATTCATCTATACCAAGGAGCGTGTCAGAATTTGCATACCAAGAAAACGCGAGGCTTGACCTGGGGAGCGCGTTCTTATGTGCCCAGCTAACCCTGGTTGAGGGGCCAACTAGAGTAATACGCTGCTATCAGACAATCGCCCTGAGGTTCCGGCGGTGAATCCCACATACCTTGATAATTAGAAACGGAGTTCGCTCGTTGGGTACCTCCTCCCCTCACACACCACGGAGTGGGATGAAAAGTTCGTGAACCCGTGGTGAGGCTTGTGCTTATGACAAAGTGAGATCCCGGGGTGTTGGTGGGAGTTCCTGAGGAGACAAATCAGAACACGTGCATCGCTATGGATGGGTTGACCGCCGTGAACAGCGGGTGAGGGCAACCAACGCCCCCACAAATCAGACGAGTGGTACAAAGACGGCCATGGCTCCTCCACCAAGTGGGAACAAAGCGGGATCATCAATCATCAATCTCTCACGCAACGCTCTCGGTGAGAAGATTTCGAAAAGCGCCCTGGAACTCATTGAACCCTTGAAGTATCGATCCATCGGTTCGATGCCGCATGGAGCACCCTGTACGGGGCAACTGGATTCCCTGCGTAGACGATACAGTCATGAAAGAGCGCAGCGTGAACCGCGAACAACATTGACGTTACATACCTCCCGGTGATGCTGTCCTGCGCCCGCTGGTCGTGTACGACGCGTGGGGCTCCCAGACGGTCGGGCAGCCTTGCTCGCTCCGGATCCAACCCGTTTCCCAACGCGCACACAGTATAATTGAAATCATGTCGTCTGTCACTGTAAGACGGATCATGGGGAGTGCCACTGATAAGGGTCGTCATCGGGATCCAATGTCCAACCAGTATCTGTATCGTACTTATCAAGAACCCCCGGAACGGAGCATCGACCCAGTATCACATATCAGCAACCCGGATAGATAAGGCTATGATATATGAAGCCCCGAAGTTCCTTCCCCGGGGGAAGCTGAAGAGTAAAGGAAAGGGCACACGTCCTGCTGGTGGATGGATGGGATCGTACCGAATCGGAGCGGAAACCGTGCCCAAGTGAATGTGTGGCTGTGCTCGTTTCCCCTTTCTCTTGCTTTCTGCCACTTGCCACCGACACCTTCAACTCCCTCCCGAGACGCCATGTCCAAAGACCATAGACGGCTCTGGAAAGACGTCACCAACACCACTAGCGAGCACGGAGCAGCTTGCACCTTGGTCGAGATTTTACCCGAAAAGAAGGGTCTCGCGTTTGGAACGCTCAGGGGACTAAGCTATGCGCCGAGAACTTGGACCATGTACGTATCCACTCCCCTCTTTTTCCGTCTTGAACGGTTTCGTCGGGTCATCCTAGGGTACGACTACCGTGAAGCTGCTTTCTTTGTCACGTTGAGGGGGTTTGCTAGACGCTGCTACCACAAGGTTCCATCACTGCTCCGATAGATGCTTTACCCAGTGGCCTTGATATGGGAATGACCGATCCACTCCAACGCCGCCCCTTCAGAGGTGTGACTCTTGGTCCTCTCCAGATTATGCCAGGGTAGATGCCGGTGGCCTAACACTTATATCACGCCAGACCCGCATGCGAGCAGATTACTCTTGGAACCCCCTGGTTGCCTCCTCCCCCGAAAAACTATACTATACAACACCCGGCGGCATTGGACAGCGGACTGCATTCGAGAAAGGGGGTCGCCAAACAAAGCGATGGATGTTTTTTTGTTTGGAATGGCCACGGTCAAGGTGAGCTGTGAATAGTCTAATGGCTACACGACCGATCAGCTGGGACGTCCAAAGGATGTCCTTGGTTTCAGATGTCCCATGATATTCATTTAATGCAATTGGAGGTGGTCCGTGGATCGCTGGATGTCCGTGGACATCCAGCCCGAAATATTTTACATTCAATGTCCGGTCATCCTTGGATGTCTGGCCACGGATGATATCTGGACCTCTCAGATCGTTGGCCGTGTACTGTGGTCAGTCTCCGACCAACCGCCATTACACTTCAACGACGGCCCTCGCTGACGCGGTCCCCTTTCGTTCCACCATCAGACACCCGTCGACTGAGGTCTCTCCCACTCAACCTTCCGTGTACAGCTCTATCTCCGGTTCAACTCTAGGAATCAACCAACACGCACGAATTGACATCATGCATCAGCAGGCTATGGGAACGATGCGGTTTCCCTGAGAAGCTATGGTGGGAGCGCAGGGATCTTACGAGAACTGCATCGCCTCGACAAGTCTTCTCCCAGCTTTAACCATCGTCGGTTCGGCAACATACTCTATGGGGAATAGTGTAGACAACGCGTATCAAACCCTCAGGACGTCGACTTGGTGCGATTTTTTGACTATGTGGACAAGGCATGCAACTGCGTGTCACTCCCCTATTCAGCCTACCGTAGGTTCTTGACGTTCCTGATCCCGCCGGTTCCGGTTTCCGGAGATTGTCCGCACGAACTCAGACACATGCAGCGCTAGATCGATACCGCCAACATCGTGTGCACTTTCGTCTCAGGTTTTGAAAATCAGTCGTGAGCCTGTTACCTCAGGAAGTCTCAGTGATGTGTACAAAGGGATCCCCAGCGGTGCAAGGGAGTGCGTGATTAACGCGGACCCCGTTTTACCGCCATATTGACACATGTCCAGCCAAATATCCTTGTGGATTCTGGCGACCACGCACGAATCACGGATTTCGTTGGGCTTACTGTGACAGTCCAACCTCCGCAAGCCACAGAAAGGCCCAGCCGGCAACCAAGTCCACGACGCGGGCGGAACTGGAGAGGCCCATACTAACCTTCAGAACGCTCTTGATGGTAGGAATGCGTCGAGAGAATTGAGCAGCAAAGATCCTTGTTGGTTCGTCAACCCGTTTTTGCCGTTGCCGACACGAGCGTAGGATTGGATCTCAAACGCGACCGGGAGGATAATAGTGAAAGAAAATATTGGTCTGTGACACGACTTAATCGTATGCCGCCCGTTTCTCCGTCTAGTTATATTCTAAGGTCGGTGATCTTTCGATCAGGCATGTATCTACCTAACAATCCGCCTCGAGACCATCTGGAACGGTACAACCAATCTAGTGCGGCATTCTGGCCATCGCACCGAACGTGTTCTCTGTCACCTTCCGTGTAGACCCTGAGCCGTTTGACTGCCTTCCGGTGTCCCCGGACCTTGTCTGACCCGCTGAGTTCACCCGAGCGGTGGGCGTCGATCTCGTGCAATGCGGTTTCGTTATGTCGGTGGACTCGTGCAGGCGCGGTGGTGTCTTTTGGTTTCTTTATAAACCTGTCCCTTAGTCTCTGCTCCCTCCTGATGCTGTTGGAGATTCCCTTAATCCATGCAGTCTCTCAGTTCGATCTCTGTGTTCGCCTTTGGGGTGGGGGGTCCTGTGGCAGCAACTGTGATGGATTTTAACTCGTCTTGCAACCGGTTACGGACCGTTAATATGAACTTGGTTTGCTTCTGCTGTTTCTCGGACCGTTGCAGTTCTTTGCGAGGCATTTGTAGGGTGCACCGAACCGTTTTTTGGCCCCCCTCGGTGGATGTGAATCTACTGGCGATTGGTCGCTGCCCGTGCTTGTCTGCAGTATCGTCTACCATTGACACAACTCTGCAATCGTTTGCGCATCTGACCTTACGACGCGCCCTCTATTTTATTACCCACAGGTTGATCTGGCCGATAAGTGGCAGAGTCTGAGACTGACCATCAGCTGAAACCCAACCCATACTGAAGGGACCTCTGGTTTGAAATCGTAGTAGTTAACAGAGTCTCGAGAGTTTACGGTCCCTCCTTCTTTATTTGTGGACCTTCTTGCTGTGGCCAATGCATACGGAGTCGACCCAGAGATCGTCCGAACTGCGAGGGGACAGCATTTGCTTGCCTACGGAATATATTTGGAGCGATGGTATCGCTTCATCTTGTAGAAAGGGTTGAGGCCAATTGCTCAGTAAAGGTAGGTGGCAAATTCGGCAAATAAAAAACGGTCCGAGACCACCTTTTCTGGCACATACTAACTATCCATGTATTTCGCCTCATAGAATGATACCATCGTAGAGTATCAGCAGGGTTTCAGATTTCAGATCACTCAACCCGGTGGCGGATTGCAGATTCCTCTCGCGAATTGGGGAGCAACCGCTTTCCGTGTTGTATCAACATCTCCGAGGTTGTATACTTCGTGATGTTGCACAGTAGGAGGGTAGCCTCCCGCTTCTGCTTCATGGTAGAGCCATCTACTTCTCGCAGGAAACTCAGCCGTCGTTATCTTTATCTCTCACAACATGAGAATTAATGGTGTTCCGAGCCCGTCAACGGAAGTGGGCAAAAGGACACTACTTCGTCGCGAATCGTGGCTCTAGCTTAGAAGCCGTGACGATCAGGCGCTTAATCGACCCTTGCCACCTTCCACCAACCCTCCCTCTCACGTGTGCTGATCGCCAGAGAGTGTCAGCCTAACAATTCACCAGGCACGCGCCGTTCTGGCAGTTTTGCAACAAAATACCCCCGACACTACTTGCAGACCTTCCGAACATATGCATAGTTGGATGAGTGCAACTGGAGGAGCCGCAGTGGGCTAGGTATTGGGTGAGCAGCGCCTTCACGTTTCGCGTCTAACCGAGCGGATGGTCGGTTCCAACCCAACCACTAACTCCGTTGCGTTCTACAGACTGTATCTCGAACCGACGTTGGATCCCAGTCCGAATGCTTTTACTCGTCCCGGGAAACTCGTGTCCGAACTTTTCTTTTGGCCATCCCAACCAACCTCCACCCTGTATTCAGTAGTCCTACGTCTGGCGGGCTACTCAGATGGATTCTCCGCTCCCTCCTGTAGGTTATCATCCACATACAGCAACGCTGGTTTCCGGGAGGCAACCCTGCCCCATTATTTCGGCACCCACACCCCAGACTCTTACCAATGCTCAAGCACTCGAGGCTCTTTACGTCGTAGCTCCATCGTTAGCCCCAGCTCCCGAAAGAATACATACTTCCCACCTCTGACTACCCCCCATCTTCAACAGTACAGACATCACACTTCCTTTAACGCCTGCGATTACATCCCGCATCCCATCCAAGGTACGCTCGCCGTTAACGTGAGTTGAAGTCCCAAAAACTTTCAACCCTCTTCTAACGCACTCTCAGGAGCGTAGTCACACAATTGTGAAGGTGTGTGGCCCCGCCCTTCCTTGCATTCCTACCGAACGGACCAAATTTCCCACTCCTCTCGCAAGGGGATCCGCGAGTAGTGATACCGCAGTTTGGGTACGTAGAAGAACTGGGCCATAAACCGTCCGTTTTCCTCACGCACGGCTGTCCTGAAGTGAAACTCCCCAACGCGGTGAACGAAGAATCTAAGGGGATCGTGACATAGATGAACTCCCGTTCGGCGCAAGATAACGATTAGGGTGCATGTAGGTTCCTGAGACAATCGATTCGCTGGCAACGGCTCATCTCGTCTCTAGTTCCCGAGGCACCCTTCTAGCACATGTTTAAAAAGCTACGATCACCTCATTGTCAATAAAAAATGCGAGTAGCTCTCTCCCAACTACAAGGTTCTGCCGTATCCAGTGGCACAATATTAGGAACCTCGAGGATAACAGTGAGTTGAATTGCTAATCTCCCCCCTCACACGGGTTCACTGGTGCCATTCAGTTGTTGCCGTTTGGCGAACGAGTTGGCGAACAGTGGCGCCTTGGGCGAGGGAACATGAACTTCGAGTATGTGGCGATCGCCGGGCTCGAGAACGTCTCTTCCGGGTCTTGGTCACCCATCACGTGCATCAAATAAGATCCCATAGACCCCACCGACGGGATGATTTCCACCCTATCTCTACGAGTCTACATAGCCCACCTACATCACATGCTGTGATATTTGTCGCAACTCCCTCGCTAGATACGAGCACATTATTATTCGCCAAATTGGTCCACAACCGTCGGCACGTTCCGTCGAAGGGTTTCAAATCGATCAGGGGACCGCTCTAAAGTCCTCCCCCACACTCCTCTGGCAGGAGGGTTGGCGAAATACGCATTCCACTACTGACCCTCAGGCCTCATGAGCTGTAAAATTCCCATATATGATCCACATAAATCCGCATTTGATCCTTGACCTTCCACAATGTAGATGGAGGTTCAGATGGTCTTCGCGAATCCCCGCCCGTTCTCCATTTCGGAGAGGTTACAGTTTTGTCCGGGGTCCGTGATCCGATCATGCCTCCTCAGTTTCCATTGTCATGCTTACGGTTATCTACCGCAAAAGTGGTGACCTACAGATGGACAAAGGCTTCGCGGTCACGGAGGCCGGGGATCACGAGGAGGTTCGTCGAGGCAGCGGTTTTCAAAGGAGGTGCCAAGCTTTGTAAACGCCCCGGACTTCTGGAGGAAGTCTGGCACCCTCCTTCGACTAAAAGAGACTTTAAATGAGAAATCAGCCTGGTGATTGGGATTTATTCCACACGGCTCATCGGTCATTCCAGGTTATCGAACTCAGTGATTTCGATGTGAATTGATTGCCGACTGCTCAACCTATCGCAACGGAGCAGAGCGACAAGCCCCGACTCGGTCCACCCTGCAATCGCAGCATTTTCTATAGCACATCACACGCTCTCCAAATGCCCAACCAGCACCGGTCAATTGGCATTTCCTCGCTCCCGAGACGTCATGCCGGATGTTATCCCGCGACCAAGGTGGACGGGGTCTCGTTTTTTGATCGACCGGCCCTAGACTGAGTGACCTTCGTTCCATGAGAATTTGGAATGTTTTTTCTTCCCGCGTCCCGGCATGACATGCAACAAATCACGAAATGGTGGTTGAAGGAATTGAGAAAGGAGCTCAGTCGTCTCATGCTCCCGAAGCGGGAATCGATTGTGAATTACGGAAGCGAGGATGGAGCAAAAGAAGCAAAGCGAGAGATCGCGGAACAGACGAGCGCGAGGGGTGATCAAGGCGAGGTTGCTTGGTACTCATTAATCATTAGGTGACAGACAGTGGGTAGGGCAGAGGGATGGGATCTCGTCTACGATTCGGTCGTGGGCCACGCCGCGCCACAGATTGTCAAATATGGGAGAGGTCTCGTAATCCCCAGCCGCCGGGCACAGGTTTCAAGAAATTCTGGGTTTCGCACGATTGAAATGGGAAAACCTGGGCTCACTCACTCATTTTGGACCGAGGGCCTTGCAGGGTTTGTCCATGCGCGCCTCAGGAAATCTCCCACAGCTTCCTCGATTGCCTTTTCAATTTTCCGGTCAGAGGTGCGCACCAGGCCCCGTGAATTACGACCACCTCTCTCCTCGTTGAGGCAGCGCCGATACTAGTGTCGGAGTGTCTCGCCCACCAGAAACCAATGTCGTGAAACCTCCAGTTGCCGTCGTCAGGCGAGGGTGTAGGGTTCTATCCGGTGACGATGCTGTTTGAAATTGTCGAGACCGCCACCTGGGTTCGGATTGGCGTAGCATAAAGTGAGATCCAACCCCAAGCCCAGAGGATAAGCCAGCTCTGGTACAGCACTCCGCGCTGACTTTGATCCAAGACTGTGAGACGGGAGAGGAGAGTTGCAACCAAAAGGTGGTACCCTTCTTGCATCAGGGAACATTCGGCATGTGCGACAAATGAACTGTGTGCATTGCAATGTGCGCCGTAGAACGAGGTAATCGTTGAAGCTGAAGTGGGGAAAAGTCGAGAAGCTCAAGATCACCAAGGTCCGTTTGCCCTATCCTTTATCACGTGCGTTGACATACCGTTACGGAAGTTGATCCGATGGACAGCCTCCTGTACAGTACATGTAAGAAACATCGTCGAGCTGCAGGCTGTCGGAGTCGACGCCGATATCCAAAAAACCGCCGATCTCACGACCCTACCACACGTACCCGGCGTGGGTGTGGGATATATACCGGGATACCCTCGATTAGGTCGTTAGTCTTTTTCTCACTTAGGACCAGCATGCCCGGAATCCAGCTTCCACCCCAGGGTGAGTCCTAACTCGTATGAGGATGGATGGGACACTGACTAGCACAAGGCACTGACTTCACCGGCATCGGAGTCCCCTTGGAATATATATCCTTCGTCGTCGGCACCACAGAACCAAACGTCATTAAACCGGCCAATGTTCTACCCACCTTAGCAGATTTGCAGGCTATCTCAGAAATACTGGACGAGGTAAATCTATCTTTTCGAACCACCCCGCCCCGCGTACTAAAGTCTCCGGGCAGGCCTTGTCATCCACCGTCGTGACACCAGAGTTGAAAGCCCGGCGTATCACAGTCATGTCCAAGTTCCCGCAGTTCAAGTGTTGCATCTCAAGCGCTCCGGATGGAGAACTGCCCCAGCTCGTTGACGGCTCGGACGCTGTGAGCCTCCTCATAGCTTACCTCGTCTCCAGCTTTGTTTATAACTAACCTAGACTCTGTGCGCTCTCGGTCCGGAGAGTCCCGCTTCTCGGAAGTGTTTCCACTGGCTCAGACGGGCATGCGGCACTCTGGAAATACTGCCAGCGTCTTGCATAGTTGTAGGCACCCTCCTGAACACGGATGGTCAGCCCTTCGCCTCTGGAGCTTTGTCCGACATGTACGAGGGGACTCTCAATGGCTCCAATGTTTGCATTCAGAAGGTACGGATGTATTCGAACGGAGCCTCACAGGATGCGAGGAAGGTCTGTCACATGTTACGTTCTTGGGTTCCCATTTCAAAACAATCTTTGCAGAGGTTCTTCGAGGTGGCCGTCACGTGGAAACACTTGAGGCACAAGAACATCGCCCCTTTTCTTGGAGCAACCCTCGATCCTCCCCAACTCGTTTCGGCTTGGATGCCGGGTCGGGGTCTGACAGAGTACCTCACTACCCATCCCAAGAAAAATCGGCTCGGTCTCGTATGTTCCCCTCCTCCTATCTCTAGTGAAGCCCTCACCCCCTTCGTTAGTTGTATGACGTCGCTCAAGGCCTGGAATACCTCCACTCCCACGGGGTAATTCACGGGGATCTCAAGGGGGTGTGTAGATACCGAGAATGTCACCCCAACCTACTAACCGATGACAGCAAAACATCTTGATCGACGACGATGGTCACGCGTGTATTGCTGGCCTCGACCTATGTATCGCCACGTCGGACCTGGAGTCCACCTTATCCTCCGCTGAGGTACCTGCCGTAGGGTTGGCCGCACCGGAGGTCTTGGAAGGGGGTACGACCATCACTATGGAAGCGGATATCTTTTTGTTTGGGATGGTCATGATTGAGGTATAAATCCATGCCACAACTGTCGTTGATCATGTCATTCACCGTTACAAGGCCTTCACAGGAGCCGTCCCGTTCGCCCGTAGCCCACCCACCGCAGTAGCGGTGGGAATTCTGTCAGGGAAACGACCAGAGCGACCAACCCACCCGAGTCTAACTGACGAACTCTGGGACCTCATCCAGCGTTGTTGGGACCAGGAACCCCAGTTACGGCCAGGAATTTCGGAGGTAGTTAGCTACTTGCAAGCCGCTTTAGCCACCCAAGGAGACTGCGAGGACGGAACTTCTGTCCCCACAACAGTCTGCACGGTCTCGATGAACAGCCGGAAGAGAGAATCATCACATCGTGCGTCCTCTTTCCTCACTTTCTACGTGGTTGTATCTCATGATCGACAGGTTTATACCGTGAACCGACGGTTGTACGCTGGCTTCCGGCGTTTTACAAGTCTCCCGGATCACTTCCCAAACGTCAGGCCTCTCTCAGCAAATCTCCTGGGATGGAGTTTGGAGAGTGGGAAAAACCGCTCAACGTGCCGGACGCTCCCTCCCGTTCATGCGGTTTTCTACGAAGGGCAGCCGTTTGGCTTTCTCATACAACCTCCTGGTTTAAACATAATCGCGACGGTCGCCTTCATGGCTGTTCGGAGGAACGCGGTACGAGAGAAATCGGGACGTAGTTCCTCAATCTGATCATCGCAACACTGCAGGTGCCACTCAGAAATTGGAAGATCGACCCCCGAGCATTTGCCGTTCCTCAGTAACCTTGAGATCCACCTCCTTCCAATGTATGGGTGTTTTCACGATCTGGATTGTTTATTCGCTCACGTCCCTCAGGGTCATGTCTTCCGCTGCGCGGATCCAGCAAGTATGTGGATTAGATCGGCCATCCGGTCATCCAGTGGCAATCCCACTAATTTCCCCAAAACGGGGTCTGTCGTTATGCAACCCACTACAACTTGTATCTATCCCATTTACACTTATACGATCAATACCCACTCAGTGAGTGACTGTCCGTAAGGCTACGACATGTATGCGCGAATATCCGTCAACTCATAACGGAACTGTCAGGACATCGTCTGTTATGTCTGGCCATGGATATCATCTCCGACCCACGCACCTGGAATTCCAAAGCTAGGGCCATTTCAGAAACCACCAAAACGTCAAAACCGTGGGGGTGGGGAAGGACCCCAGCCCCACCTACCGCCTGCTGGCGCCGTTTCTATGCTCCGGCTCTCAACCTAATTGACCTACACCACGCGGAGAGCCCCAGATATTGGGGAACGAGCCTCGGCTACTAACACCCTTTACAACGCTCAGAGAGATATTTATTCTTACGGACAGTCGTCCAGAGTGAACCCACGACCAATTCAGATACGAAACTGACATATCTAGCGCTCAAGTATGCAGGCCGAATTGACGGGAGATCACGTCCCCCCATCGTGACGATCTCGGGTCACAGGAAAGACAACGAACAGGGTGCGCGTGTGGTACGCAGGTAATCGCGAGTTCAAGGTATCCGGGAAGTTCTTCCATGACTCTTCGGGTGCGTGAAACCCGTGGTTTGGAGCCGACACAGGATTCCCCAAGTGTCATTAACGCGTAATGCTCGGTGATGCGGTTTCCGCCAAGGAAGTGAAGCTTCTTTTTTGGCGCCCGACTCCGGTTGGGCCGCCACGAGGACAATTGCTCCGACCACCTAGTCTCGAACAGGTGTCTACCACATGTCTTAACTAGTAAGACCCACTGGATGGTTCGACAAGGTTAATTATTCCTCCCTCCGTTATTTCCGGCAACAAATCCTCAGACAACCAACATTCTTCATCAAGGGGTCTGTGGCTCTTGGACGAATCGAACGCGAATCCTAGAACCGGACCAAAAGGCGATCACGGTCCAACCGCTGTCCATAGGTGGTTTCTCCGATTGTTTGTCTGACGTTGACACCAGCACCGCCAGGAGTGGTATCGTATGGCATATAAATTGAGGTTTGCTGGAGATCCCTATACTCGGGTACGATGATTTCGGGCGCCATAGTGGTCCAATGGGCATGTGTCCAATGCTCTCTTTCGCGGGAGGAATCATTTTCGGATTCTTGAAGTTCGAAACCAGAAGATCGCACTGCATCTCCATGACTGAACGAGCACGTCAGCCCTAGATTATCGATATTACGGTTTGAGGATACCCGAAAACCCACTTCGTAGCTAGCTACGGGAAAAGCTCGTTCACGAGGGACACTATTCTTGATCTCCACGAAGACACCGTCACGGATGGGCTGAATTTCGGGTTTGGCTGGATCTACCAGCGGTCGCGCCTGAGACCTCCGATCGAAAGGTTCCCCGCAAAACTCGCCGAAGGGTGGGTAGTTTTCGGTGAGCGGGGAGGGGGTATGTTGACTGTGGGCTTTTGACCAATATAGTTCAGGCGGGAGGTTTGAGGGAGCGAACGAGATCACATCTATTCAGCGACGGAGGAAAAGAGATTTCCATCTGGGGAGCCGGTCATTTCTCGGTACCGGATTGGACGAGAGTTCACGCACGCTGATGAGAATGACCCTGCGGTAAAAACCGCACGAGTTCCTTCCTTCCCCTCCCCCGGTGTTCCATTGTAGGTTCCCGTCGAGGCATTTTCAGTCCCACTTAGCGCTGAAGTCTCCCTCAGATTGTTTACGAGAGCACTTCCGCCCTTGAGATATCTTACTCGAAGGCTGGGGGTGTCTTGAAGCCCGTTTAATTTTCGAGCACAGTCGTGGACGGTGAGGCACAGCAACTGGACAAATGTGTGTCGAAATTTGGTTGTGGATTTGCTGCTGAAGTGTTGAGGGCCGCCAGTGGTTTCTGGCCCAATATTTCCTATCAAAAGAGAGCCCTTTGCGCGTTGACTTGACGAGCGCCATCCTCACAGAGGCCCAGTGGGCGGGTCTCATGACCTGCGCGGCCTGGTCGTGATTACGTGAAGTTGGCCCTTTCGCATCGAGTCAGGGAGGAGAAACGGAGTGGGTTGACAGCGGACGAGGCATTTTGGTATTGTTGTCCTTGTTTGCGGCCTCCCACGATGTGGAGGAGTTCTGTCGCATGTTCAAGGTTTCCTTCCACGAAACTGTCGATCGTCTTGTCGATGCTTGTGCGAATCGTCTCCGTCGCCGATCGGAGTCCACAAACCAAATGGACGCGAGTCGATCTCCGTATGGACTCTTTATTTCATATCTGTGCCTCCATCAGCACGCAATCAAGGTCGATGTCATGCTCCACTCACCAAGATGCGGGTCTACTGGAAAACTCCCCGACGATGTCGCACTACTCAAGTTCCCCGCGTATGTAATTCAGAGCGAGGGCCATTAGCGTGAGGACATTGTATTACAATGAAAATTCATCAGATGTGAGATGCTTCGAGTGGACCGGGCACAAACTTTGATCACGAACCCGTGAATGGACTCTGGAGGCGGTATCATCAGGGAGTGCGACGATTTCAGCGCTTCGAGACCCGCAACTCTCTCCGGACCCAGGCGGTGCGGGTTCTATCACATTCTTGCGGACAGACGCCAGAAAGGCTTGAAACCTGCAATCATATCAATGGAATGCCGAAGAGACTGTTGGGCTGCACTCACGTCACAAGTGCCATCCCCGGGAATTTTACAACCTTCCTCCCGTCAATGCGTTCCACGTGCTCCTCACAGAAAGCGCTTCTGTCCTGACCGGAAGTCCAGAACGTATCGAAGGCTTCAACTCGTTCGCGCACCTGCACGAAGTGACTTTCTCGTCCACATCGTCAGAGGTCACCGTCGGACAAGTACCTGCAGACTTCTACGGATTCTTCAATTGTTCCTTGCTGAAATTTTTTATTCGAGCTTTTGCGAAATTCCCGAAGAGCACTGAAAACCACAGTGAAGCTCTGTGCAAGTGATATCGAGTGTGATGGCGGCGGACTCACGATCGTTAAAGTAAGGGACTGTCTCCGATGAGTACAAGATGATCTTGGTATCGGCAAGCCCCCCAGGGGAGATTCCTCTGTTCCAAACTCTACGAAGAACTTTAAACGCCGCGTTTGCAGAAGACCGAGGTCAGCAACGTTTACTATCCACCATAGTTATAGGACCCGGCAGACCGGCCCACGCCCAGAAACGCACCGAAGAGGACGGAGATTGCACGGGTTAAGCGGACATGAGATTCGGCCTCCAGTGAGCCTTTCTGAGCGGAGTTCAACGAATGTTGTGTGGTTGGCGACCACGTGACCCCTCCGACGTTCAAGCCGGATCGTCCTGCCTCAGTTTGCAAGTCACCGGTTCGACCATGACTAAACCATGTCACAGACAGCGGGGAACCAAATCCAGCAGGAGCCTCGAGGGCCAGGTGAGGTAAGGGGTGCACTGTGCTCCCGCCGGCCACGAGCAATCCCTTCACCTCTCACCGCGAGTTTGTGCTCTCGATGGCCCCGCCCAGTCCCCTACAACAACTCTTCGACCTCGACAAATCTTCGCCCCGGTTTCATGATCAACTTCGCGACATCATCGGTGGAAAGGAATATCGAGAACGCATTCCACACCTCCGAGATAATGATCTAGCGCGGCTCGTTGAGTATCTTGATAGCGTAAGTCCTCAAATCGCCCTTCTCCGCTCCTCATTCAACGTCGCCGCAGGTTCTCGATTTCCCGGATCCTATGTCTCACGCGTCCCGGATGCCCTTACATGAACTCAGAAGGATATGCGGCGCTCATGAGACACTCCCGAAATCATCCACGATTCCTCACTCCCTTCAGATCGGCCCATCGGTTGATCCTGGTTGCGCGCAAGTAGGGACGCTCGACGGTGCAAAGGTCCGCGTAAAGTCCGTCCGGATATACCCCAACGAACATCCGCGGACGACCAAGAAGGTGTATCAACGATCACACTACATTTCCTATCCGCGGGTGCTGACGAAACCCGCAGGCCTTCAACCAATTAGCTGTGATCTGGAAACGCTTGAACCACCCAAATATTGTCCCCCTTCTTGGTGTCACTATCGACCCT
>Ga0307513_10000999_pt1 | contig 40872 bp, 37 predicted proteins | sample 15_EM_MG_FD_202174 | JGI IMG/M metagenome (GOLD analysis project Ga0307513, IMG submission 202174) | Populus trichocarpa ectomycorrhiza microbial communities from riparian zone in the Pacific Northwest, United States - 15_EM | ecosystem: Host-associated > Plants > Roots > Unclassified | place...
TCGGACGGACGGCCGCGACGTATACGGTGTTATAAGATGTGTTCCATTGATAGTGGTCTTTGGTGTTGGGACGCAACTACCCAGGCGGCCAGTGATGACGCGCCGTCCCAACGCCGGGGCTGGAGGTGGGTGTTATCTTTTTCCTTCAAAGTTCGTATGCGCCAAGGTAGGGTAACTTTGCCCTGTAAATCCTTACAGGGAGTCCGTGCGCCTAACATCTGGCACGCCTTCCGGTACTTTTATAGCAACCGTATTCCGAATACACGATGAGAATAGAAGTACTTGTATCATATACTCGAGTATAAAGCACCTACGTAAATGTATCCCTAGTACCGTATCTGAGTAGAGTTTGAAACTGATGGCATTGTGACTAATGAAGGAGAAAAGTGATTCTGAAAGAAAAAAGAAAAGTGATTTGGCCCGGTCTTGAACCAGGGACCACCAGTGTGGTTGACGGGTGTAAGAACCAACTACACCACGAAACCAGCTACACCAGAATAGAATCTTCTCAGAAATAGATGCAAAACTCAAAATACTGTGAAATGTACTGCTCAGTATGGCCATGATGTGAAAATGATAAGGTCTGGGTAAATTTCCTCCCACTTACTCAAAATGATTAAGATTCAAGAGGCTAATCCAGAGAAAAGGTCAAGTCTACAAGCTAGAAGCTTAAATTTAACCCTAACCCGCTAGTGCCCTAGTTTGCTCGCACTCATCTGACATACACCCCCTGCAAACATCTTGTTTCTTCTTCATCACCATCACGGCTCAATTCCGATAAATTCAATGATGCTCACAAATTTCCTTTCTGCCGGTAAAATCAGCCAGAGCATGCAATGGATTTCACTCAAATTCCAAACCATTCCGGTAAGATATTTATGAACCACTCAACCTGAATAAGCTTTACTAACATGTTTGCTGAGCAAGAAACAGGGGAAGAATGTGCCTAGTTCTAGTTACACACTCTTTCTCAAAGCCGACGGCCTTGCCTATCGTCCTGCTATGCCCTACAGTTTTCATCCCTATCCAATTCTAGTCAAGCGTGGCTATAAATCGAAATCGGGAAATTTTTCATTTGCCCTGCTAACTGCCGTGTACGCTGAGCACAAGGAACATATTAAGGCCATTGAGGCGGCCTGGTATAAGCGCATCAAGCAGATGGATGCTGAGAAGAGTGCTGAGAAGGACAAGCTATATCATGAAATGAATGATCATGCTAGGGAAAATAGCCGCCTAGAGGTAATTTAATCTCATGGCCCCTGGGAGTTGCTTCTTTAACATTTTCATAGGCGGTTATTCTGAATGTAGTTGACGACAATCTGCGTATGAAGGGCAATTATAATGTCGGCGGCGCACTTGGTAAGCCTCAATAATACATGTCTCTTGGGTGGTTACTAATAAATAGTGGCAGAACGGATGGTTTACTTTGCAAAACCAACGGGAAAAATCCAAGTATCACCAGATGCCGGAGTGCAGACCATGCTCAATGTTCTCGCGAGAACTCCAAGATTTGAAAAAATTGCTCAAAAGGTGGCAAAAGACCGTTGCCTTAAGTTTGACAGTCTTAGTTTTCGCGCAAAACGCCTCTATGATGAAGTCTCCAAGCACGTGCATGGGAATGATGTAATGATTACTGTCAGAGCGAAAGACTTCACTCCGGACGAGTGCGGTGCACTGATAGCCTACCTGGAACTGCAAAAGGAGTGGCCTGGTCCCATGAATTGGGTGGTGGAAGAGAAACCTGTTGAGCATGGACCAAAAGCTACCCCATAGCTCAGTGTGGACATGATTGCGGACAGGTCGCAATGATAGTTCTGTGGTTGTAGATTATTTATTCAACCAGGTCATGGAACAGGATATGGCAGTCACTTGTTTTACATTCCCTTTTTGATGGCCTTGGTCACTTTTACAATTGTTTTCCTTTTTTGCATTTTTTCTTTCTTGGCCTAGGCCCTCTGATAGAAATAATTTCTACATTAGTATGTAGCTACAGTTAAGCTAATGTCTTCGGTAAAATTGATAACGTGAACCATACCCACAAAGCCGCCAAGAAGATATGCTCTGGCCGGCATTTAGAGATATAATAAGACCCCTGGAGGGGAAGCTGTCTTATCACTCATGAATAGCAAATACCCCAACAGTGCGCCCGTAAGATCAGCGGCAACCATCTTGGGAGGTATGCCAAAAGTCTACACGGTGATATCAGCATTTTCTTAATTGCTTTGAGAATGTATTAGTGTCGAGGAAAAGTCGGTGCGAGTCCTTGAACTCCCATACTGGCGATGTCCTGATATAGGTTGAGGGAAGAGAGATCAGGAAGCCACTGCACCTTACGGCTTTATCTGGTAGTGAACTGGAGGGATGAGGGAAAGTGGGATGAATAGTTTGTTTCTTTCCTCTCTTCTTTTCTAGCATGATAATAGACAAATTGACGATTGGTCTCCACTCCTGACTTGGTTATTATCCCTAGTGCCTGAGCTACAGTATCGCGATATCCAAGAGAGCCGGGTTGACAATGTGGGAGAATGGCTCTTGTAGACTGATGATCTTTGAAGCTGGCATAGCAGGAGTAGTGAAGGTAAAGGTGATAAAGCAGTCCTGTTTTGCTACCGAGGTGCGGGGGCTGGAAAGACATTTATGATGAAATGAGAATTATTCTCAGCCGAGAGAAAAAAGGTGTCAATACTAACAGGCCTCAATGTCAGTTCGCTAGTAGTGAACAGGTTGGGCGACCAGGCCAGACGAAAAACCACAGCCATTACCTGTTTCTACCTTGACTTTGCAGTCTGAAAGGAGCAGTCTGTGATCTGTATTCTGGGTTCCTTACTGAGACAGGTCGTTGGCGGAAGGGACAGAGTTCCAGAGGAAATAACACGGGCCATTCAAGAGCAGAAAATGGTCCTTGGTGGACAAGGACCACCACTACCGGATATCGTGAAGATGCTACAGACTATCAGGTCCTCATTGTGTAGATTTATATGAATTGACGCTGGGACGAATGCGCAGCAATGCATCGAATCAAGCTACTTAATTCACTAAAACAAATCCTCGAAACATCCCCAATCACATAAATATTCATCATCAAAAGCCCTGATATCCGGGCTGATATCAAAAAGCGTCTTGCTGGGCAAGTCATAAGTGTGTTGGTTCGCGCCAGCAATGCTGAAATCATCGAATCCCTTCTTCTTAAACTAGCTGAGGATGAAACCCCTAACACGATGGACGAGAGTTTAGAGGCAGACATTCTGAAGAATATTCCCCAAAATATGTCCAAAATGTATGTAGGGGCAATGATACTAGGAACCCCACTGCACGCAATGGGCTAATAGATATGCATCTAGGTTTTTACTTGTTTTCTTAAATATCGATGCAATCTTACACGAACCGACAATCTCTCAAAGACGAGAAAGGCTAAGCAAAATGACAGAAGGAGTGAAGTTGGGGCATGTTTATGGTGCGACAATTGAGCGGATAAAGGCGCAAGATGGCAAATTGGGACTAGGGATAGCGGCATTGATATGGATCTGCCATGCCGAACGGCCGCCACAAGGGGATGAGCCCTGCCATGCCCTAGCAGTCCAGATAGGCTCCACCGATTTCAATGTTGGCAACATGCCTTCCATGTCAACATTGGTGAACTGCTGTCAAGGGCTTATTACTGTAGATAAGGAGGCATCAGCTGTGCGATTGATTCACTTTACTCTGCAGGAGTATCTTTCCGCTCATCCCGATATATTCACTAGCCCTCACTCGGCAATGGCAGAAATCTGCTCCACATATCAGAATTCCCGAAAGGTCAAAGCCCTTTTGACCGCGCCTTCTGCTAATACTCAGAGCGCACCCTTCCTTCACTATTACTCCGTATACTAGGGAGTGCATGCAAAAAGGGAGCTCCTGGATTCAGCGAGATCACTTGCACTGGAAGTCGTAAAGGGGTATCATTGCCAGATATCGACCAAATTACTTTTAGCCCAAGCCAAGAATTTCTACCTTGGGATTATGACGCCCTCTTTCCGTTCAGTGAACTGCACTGCGTATTATTCATCGGAATTGCTGAGGTTGTAGTTGGTTTGATAAAAATGAAATGTTATGATACCAACGATGAAGATTATCTGGGTGGTAGACCGCCCGCATAGGCTGCCCGTAATGCACAGGAGAAGGTGGTGAAAATTCTACTCCGGTGGGAAGAGGTCAATCCTGACAAGCCAAATAATAACGACCGAACACCACTCTTGTATGCCGCTGAGTATTGCCCCCACCAAGATTCACCAAGATAGGTTTAGCGGGGGAGAAGTCCACCGCTCCCCAACGTTCACATGGTGTACTACCAACTACACCATGAAAATACAGTGATATGATCCTTTCCCTCACACCTCAACAGACCGCCGGCCCCGCCTAACAGCCACCGCCGCATCGAGCTGCTAGACAGCTGTCTATATGTAAACAGGTATCATACTAATTGAATTATATTGCAGGACATTGAAGTTGCCTTCCCTAGTCAAGTGTGCAAGATTTTGTATTTTTGTCCTAGGCGCATGCTGAGGGGGTCAGTTAACTCTTTGCGCTTGCCTTCATACGGTGGCAGGAGTAGTACCGTACAGTACCAGTAGAGGGTTCGCCTGGCTTTATTCCACCAACTAAAAAATAGCCAATTGTTGGCCCATCATGTGGTTTTCTGGCCAATAAAACCGAAATCACCTCACTTATACTCACCCCCGAGTACCTGTACGATGTGCTGTGAGAGGAACTGCTTCTGTAGGTTGTGTTCTTTGTCAGATGATCCACAATATATTTCGTTGTAGGATACCCAGGGGATCGCAAGTAACCGAGCGGTCTTCGAAATCTTGATCCTGCCAAATGCGGACCTAGTGGGAAGAATGTGTAGGTTAAAAATCCGTAACACAGTCAGAAATGACATACCAATCAACTTTCATTTTTGCTGAGAGTAACTTTCATAATCTCGGGAAAGTCAGTGTATGCGAACGAAGATCCCATTCCCATGTTAGCAACGACAGCCATAGGTTCATTTGGGATCGGCCGCTGCCTGATATTGCCGTTGGGCCCAGTGGCAACGGCATTCATCCTCCATGTCTTCAAATCTCTAATATCCCATTCAATCGTCCCCTCGCTGCCCAGCTCATACTCAAACCCATAAGTTTGATACTGCTTCTCATCGTACCAATTGTTATTCAAAACAGAAATACTAGAAACAGTTTCCTGGACGAACCTACCACGATATGCATTCAGGGCGGTAAAGTCAGGGCGATAGACATCAACATGGTCGTAGTGCGGTTGCTACCCCAGATCGAAGGGTGCGACCTGAACAGACTGAGAGGTCGAGCCAACAATAATCTTGCCCTCCTTGTCGATAGCTCTAACACTGGCTTCGATAGCATCAATTTCAGGGGCAGATCCAGATTTCCTAGGGCTCAGATAATCCTCGCCGGCGAAAGTATGATACATGCAGGAAGTTTCATTCCTGGAAGGAAACTGATACCATCAGGGCTTGACCGATTTGCCATGATACCGGAATAGCACTCGTCATGATAAGTGCAAGGCCACATTCCTTCGGTCGTAGCAAGATACCCCGGACGACCCAGGTTACCCATAGTCCAGAAGCCCGGCCAGAAACCAGCAACATCGCCACGCCCAGGAAGGGAAAGGTTTGCTGTACCACATATTAGAACGAACCCGGTAGAAATAAAATCTGGCAAACCACTTTTAATGATCTCACCCTTGAAACACATCTTATTCCAACTCTGCAGCATCCCGGAGCAAAAATCCAAATGGTGATTCCTAAAGGCGGCGGATTCGACTTCGAGATATCCATCTTTGGTAGTGATAGCATCTGGACCATACCACTTCAAACCACCAGTAGTAGCGCTATAGGGTCGTGGTTAATAAACGAACTGTGAGGACTAATCATCCGGTTGTACTCACTAAGAAATATAAATCACGATGCGCCGGGTGGCGTGTGATGGGGGAAAGGTGAAGCTTGTTAATTAGCTGGGTCGGCGTTCTGTAACTGAACCCATCCCTTTAATAGATGAGATACGAATTAAGCAGGGTGATCAATTGAAAAGAAGGGAACGTTGAGGGAGAATCAATTAAATGGGATTGCTCATTCTATCATGGCTTGATTGTCTAACTTATCAAATGAATTCCCGTAACACCATATTCTATACGCCAATTGATGGGGGAAAAAAGAAAGAAAACAAAAAAAGCCCTATTAGTGCCATTGCCGACCAACCAAGCTTGAGACAATAGAAAGAGTCACTAGCACATCTATATCATATCAATTAGTAACCAATCTTTTCAAATGAATGGACTTCCCAGCAGTTACCTATGCCAAAGCCTACTTCTTTGCTGCCTGGTAGTAATCGAATCCCCCTTTTAAGACAAACCCAACAAGAGAAGTAATCACACCGTAGAATATACGATCAATCTTGCTGTCGGTCTTGTCAAATTTCTTGTCGATCTTGCTGTCGGTCTTCTCAAATTTGTCCTCGGTCTTCTTGTTAAGATCTTTGAGATCGGTTCTCATATCTTTCTGTCCGGATTCAATGTGGTTGAGCTGTTGTTTGATGTTGGAAACGTCCTAAGAAATATTAGCACATCCCATATCAGAACTCTAGTTTCCGAGCACACCTTATCTAATTGGAAAAATTCTTTCCAAGTGACGCCTGGAGGAGACCCCAAGCCCGCACACTCACTGCCAGTGCTGCTATCATGACGGTGACCATTATCATGATGACTATCACTATCCAAGTCGGTGTTTTGTCTCTGTGACACCCAGTTAGTTTGCAGTTTGTACATGTATGCTACTACTCATTGCAGGCAAGAAGTATTCGAAAACAGGGATAAGGCAGGGATTCGCGAAATATATGGTGAAAAATCCGTGCGTGTCCGAGCGTCCATATGAACTCGCGGTTCGTATTTTCGAATACTTCTTGCCTGGGACAAGTACAGTCTCTCATGGGGTCGTGACGAATATCAGGAGGTGACGAACAGGGGTATTTGGCAACAAAAAATCGAATTCGTCAAAGTAGGGTAACGAAAAAAATACCTCCTACCGATCCCTGTTCGTCACCTCCTGATATTCGTCACGACCCCATGAGAGACTGTAAAACGCCAATCTTACCGGAACGGTGCTAAAGCCCCAAGGTAGATGGTAGGGGTGGATGCCCATGGCCTTGAACGCTTGTCTGTTGATGAGTCTAAGCATGATGTACGGCGAGACTTTCTTGTTAATTTAGTGAAAGTCAGTCTTCAATACTTTAGCCAGTAGGGATAAAGTGACATTAAAACAAACTCACCCTGTTGCGCAATATTTGTTGTCCTGCCTGCTGTTCGGGGGCGGGAGGGGTTGAACTTGAGGAAAAAGACCTATGGTACCGGGCATTTGGAGTCAGCCGATTTCATTTTGCTTACATAATACACATCAAAAGCAGGGCTTGGCAAAAGTAACTTCGAAAATGACCATTCCTGAGTAATTGAGAATTTTACTATCTTCACCAATATTGCTTTGATTGAAAATTGGGAAACAGAGAATTAAAGAGGAATGTTTTCTGAACACTTCTATCAAGCCATATCTTCTCAAAGATGTGGTTGTGGTTAAAACTTTTTGAGAATTATCCTTGTGTCAGCTTCCGACCGATTTCAAGTGCCCGGCATCATGCTTATAATCTTGTTGGGTAGTACTGTACAAGGAGGAACATGACCCTGATGGGATCTCTATTTCCTCTCACGCTGCAACCTGCTTGTGAAGAAATGCAAACCTTCCGTCTCTCATCCGTCAATCATATATCTTCGACACTAGCGGGGGGATCACTTCCATGCCCAATCCTTGTACTCTATAGAATGCCAGGGGCAAGCTGATGATAGGTTTTCTCGTTCAAGGCTATATCCTCAATCTTGGAATCCTCTATATTAGTGAGCTAAGAAGCGACTGATATCATACAGATATACAGACAAATGGATGGTGTTTTAAAGAACGAGGCTATCGTGTATAGTGTTGGGTATTAAGGGTAAGTCTGTCTAACCTCCTCTGACTGGCTTTAGGGCCTTCTAGGCTACTGAGAGGATGGTGTTTGCTCCAGCCGCTGTATTTACCAAGAGTTCGACAGACCTCCCTCCCTTCTCCCCTGGATGGAGGAAAAAACAAAACTGAACAACACAAGAATCAATCAATCAATCAACTCATAACTCAATCGAGCTGTCTACCAGTGTTTTCGTTTGAATACCCTGGAAATGCAAATAATTGGACCAAGCGCCAGGCCATGGAGTGACCCCTTTGGTGGGGTTACGCTTTTTTCGCATTTCTCTAATGTCTCCTAGAAAGGTAGACAGCATAATATCTCGCCCTTTCCACTTTTCCACCCCTTCTCCAAAGTCCAGAATGTTCAACAACACAGCACATGGACTAGCTATTCAATGTTTTATTCTGAGGTAGGTTCGGTCCAGACCCCGGCCGAGGAAAACCACTCCAGAGTGCCAAGTCTTCGAGTACCCTATCGTGGATCTAGCTGAATCCGTTACGCAAAAGAAATAAGCGTTACACACGTGCTAAGATATTTAGTCGAACCGAAGTCGCAAAACTTGGATCACCTCTTTCGACTGGGGCCTGGGTGCTGTCAGCAAGAACAAATGAACGGGCGAAATCGTCATTACGATCATCTCTCCAACAACTATTGCGGCCCCCACCAAACCTTTTGTGAAGTTGCACTGCCTAGCACTGCTCTTGACAACTTCTGAAGTGCCGAGATGTCTTGACGCCAAGATTGGCGCAATCAAGTGCAAATTTGGACGTCTTGGCCATGAGGCATTTGGGTACTGTACGCTGGGAAGTGTGGAATGGCCAAAGCGCTGACGGGCCCGTCTTGGCGTAAGAAAAGGGGGTGGCGTCAAATATCACTCCAACGGCTTTTCAAGCCCGGTATTATTATCATTCATAACTACGGTAAGTTCTGTAGATGCAGTCAGCAGCACCTTTTACTTTTGCCCTTCGTATTGTTGCTGTTGTTTTTTTTAATTTTTTAATTTTTTAATTTTTAATTTGTTCTACTCTCCCTTCAAAAAAAAAAGAAATGGGGACTTTCCAACTGGCAGGCCCATGCTGATAGCAGGTTCCAGACATTGAACACACCCATCCCCCCGGAGTGCTGTAAAATCTCAAATAATTGAATTGTGAGTTAGAGTCTCCACATGGGGACCCGACGGAACGGCCGGGTGACGAACAAGGATCAGTGGTGGGCGGATTTTAGTTATAGATCTTCTCTTTTAACGAATTCACTTCCCGCCCGCCAAATATCCCTATCCGTCACCAGTCGGGCTTCCCCGTGCCCCCAGTGGGGACGATACCGTATATCTTTCCAGTGTGATGCCTCCTCTATTGGGCCCAGTATTTGTATTTCAGAGGTGCCAGGTAACTCCCCATCCGCCATGTTTTGCCCAAGAGGGAAATTTCCGGCCTCCTAGCACGCGGTTCAATTATTTGAGATTCTGCAGTACAGTGGGTTCTAGTGTGAGTCTGACTGGTGTTGGTCAGGGGGGGGGGTTATACAATTCTGTCAAATGGTGTTTCTTCCTTTCTCTGCTTGGCAATTTAAAAAGTCTCCGGACGCTGTTATGTCAAGATAAGTATTAGAAAGTGCAGGGTGTCCGGAGACTTTTTAAATGGCCTTGTACACCGGCAGTATGACAAATTCCCCTTCCAATGCGGCAAATCGACACTCTCCTCGACGTCTGCGGTAGCTTTCTCGTTCACTTTAGCTTCCCCCCTGCAATCCTAGACTTCAATCCGACTCGCACTGTCATAGGACTTACAGTATAGCGAGTGAAACCTGAAATGAGATATTGGGATATCGGGGCGACTTCAACGTTATTCCGCTAACCCCGGAGCGCCTGGAGGGCAAAAGTGGAGGAAGGACAACATCGTGCCGGTATTGCAATGTGATAAACAAGCTATCACACAATATCCATACAGTAGAATGAGTTCAAATAAAATAAAGTAAAGTAGAGGTTATTATAGTGCCAGGATCCATGTGGGGGGGCCATGAGACCCCTCCCCTTCAACCCCTTCAATCAGCAGTAGGCAGTCAACTAGACTATTTCAAGATTTTGAGCCACGATTGACTCGATATTTGCACACGAGCTGCTCTGTGGCCAAGGGGGTTACACACTTTCCCTCCACAGCCTCTAGTGCTGTATTATACTAACCGATCTTAAGGCCATACGTGTAGGGCAAGGACCAACCACCCGTATCAAATCAGTCCTGAAATGGCAGGAATTCTTCTCCACTACCCACGTCATACCTAGCCTCACAGGATTATTATCGTCATCACACACTCGAACCAAACGCCAACAGAGAAAAGCCTACCGTAATGAGCACAGCAAAGAGGAGCATATATCTATCCGGCGATAGTACCAACCCCTCCTAGTACCCCTCAAGTGCCCATTCTCTACCAATAACCTCATGCCCACTCCCCCCTCCCCCCATTGAAAACACAGGGCCAACCCTCCTCAAGCCAATTCAATCAGACCGACCTCCTTGGAATAATTGAACAGTACACAGGGGAGGACACACGATAACATCACCACGGGTGGGCATGAAGGAACCCCTTTTTAGTTCCCCATCCCCGGCAGGCCCCCACGGCCTCCCTTCTTCATGGGCTAGCCATTGTACCTAATCATTTCTTGACACCGCACATGCTCACCCGCCCAGATGTGCTATAATACCGCTAGAACCCCACCAACCATGAATCGTTTTGCAATTCTATTAACTTCAGACTTCCTAAACTAAACCTAAACGTCTGTCCTTGGCTTGATGCCGATAGTTATACTATAGTACTGTACGTTAACAGTTCTGCTCCACTAGCCCCTAGGTCCCAAGAGTTTTTTTTACAAATATCATGGGTAGCGTACTCTACACAAACATGGTTTAAAACCCGGCATCCGGCAGCGAGCCACCCCAATCCTCTACTATAAACCCTCTTTCACATACAGTGAAGGAACCTCAGCACCGTGCAATCATATAACCAAAGTGCCCGGCGAAGAAAACATCAACACCCTTCAACCACCAAAGAATTCCTTCGCCCAGAACTCCAACATGCATTGGAGTTAACTTACTGCTGGCCCCATTAGGTGATAGTAGATGATGACTCTCTACTAACGGAAAAGAAAAGAAAAGAAAAGAAAACACGAACCTCTCAGGTTCCCCGCAGAGATATCAGGAGTTTGGAAGTACGACACTAGTACCCTAAGTGAAAGTTCTAGCATAATATTCCAAGAGCACGGAGAAATTCGCCCATAATATACAATACCACCCTATCAAGGATAGACCAGCAACTCTTGGCGAGTCAACATACAATTACTAATCTAGACTGAACGCCCGCCAAGGTTAGAACTAGTTAGAACACAGAAGCAAGTTCCCTCACCAAACGATACTGCCCTATCATACCAAAATCCATCATCATCAAAGCCTCTTTCTTCCTCCCGCCCGTATGATACCATCACTCGAACTTCTAGAATATATATATATATGATACTTGTTATGATTATACGTATAACACCATTTCAACCAAATCGAGCAACACCCCCAGAACTCCCGGAGAGCTATAATAATAATATTATTATTATAAACTCTCCCCGTTCACTCACCACAGCCCACATGGAGTGAATGAATGAATACGCCCTACAAGTGCCCCTAGGTGCTCGAAGGAACCGGTCTGGCCTGTGCGGCCCGTCGATCGCCTTGTTGCTTTTCCCTCGTATCATGCCTATATTACCATACCATGCCTATGATAGCGCCCGCGGTTGATATCAGGATGTGCAGTACTGTACCAGTTACTGGTAGTGTGTGCATAAGGCGCCAGGGAACTCATGACCGCTAAGGGAAATAGTATTATTTCTTTTTTCTTTTTCGCCGAGACATTTGGTTCTTCCACCTTACGGCTCTCTAGGGGCCCTCTTTCATGGAGGAGGGTTACCACACGGTAGCTTGGGTGAAGGCTGCTAAATAAGGGCCCTCCTTTCCGCTTGTTACCACAAATTTAGGCGGGTGTGCGAGAGGAGTTCAATGATAGGTAAGTGTCGACATGGCGGCAGCTATTGTACACTCACGGTAAGAAAGTTGTGGGACAGTAGGGGTATTCAAAGTTAAAAAGTAAAAGTTTTCGTAAAAGTTTTCGTAAAAGTTTTCGTAAAAGTAAACTCCAGATCTTGCATTAGGGTACTTTATACAACCAGCCAATTGTATTGATAGATTTTCAATAATATATTTGAGAGCCCTACCAGAAAGTGTTGGTGATAACGGCAAAAATTAGCGTACATGAAATGGGAGGAGTTTTCATCGTGAACTCCCTCCACCGATTATCCACTAGCGAATCAATGCTGCGCAATTATGTTACAAATTCTGAGAGGACTTTTAGTATACTAGTAGGCAATGAAAGAGATGCAGGCTTTAATCCAAGCTCGGAAAGCCCTCTCTTTTCAATAAGACAAAACTGTAGCTACTAGGACATTTCTGAACTTGTAGTAAACACGTAAAATCATTGTATTTAAGAGAAAATTTTAAAATTGGATAAACTTACAATCTATCTTCAAGTTAAGATCAGAAGGATGATTCAACCTCTACAAATGTCTGGCCATCTTGTTGATTCTTCGTTGATGGTTTGACTACAAGTTCCTTACTTCACCTGATTGATATATTTTGTGAAGATATCTTACGGTCCTTTTACCTGCCATCCCAACATGAAAAGATAGTATTGTATTGTAAGCTAAAGCGATAGTAGATTAGCTACTTTTGGTTGTGACAAGCTTACATGAAACAGAAAAGTAAGCTAACATCAGCAAAAAAAACACATGCATTTGATGCACCTACCCTGTTTCCTGACGCGAGAGACGTCGTCACTGCTTCCTGTGCCTTCCGTGGGTCTTGAGTTCAGTTGCAACCTCTGTAGGCTTCCTGTAGGTCCTGAGTCCATCCCCTATACCGGCACGCTGCTATTGCATCTTGAGTTGCGCAGCAACCATCCCTTGTGTCCGGACTTGAAGTCCCCCCTGTTCTCCATATTCCAGCCTCCTGACGCTTTCAATTGGCCAGCTCCTTCTGGAAGCTGTCAGGATTATCATACCCCTACCCCTAGTCTCCTGGTGTGCACTCTGCGCCAGCCCCTACGCCAGCCCTGTGCCCCCCAACCTCCTGTGGTGTCTCTTGAGCATAGTCATCATGTTTAACCCATGTATCAATTATATATTTTCTTCATACTAGTACACAGTATATATATACTGCTTGCTATGTTACCCGATAAACCCCTGGGCATATATCCATCATACCCCCGTTCGTATTACTAGTAAATCTCGTTAAACGTCCTTAGCTTAACATGGCTGTTCTCAAGGCAGCACCGGTCTCCCTCTGGAATGAGATAAGCTAGGCCGAGAATTGGCCCTATGTCAACCAATGTAAACTCTCATGCATCTTTTCTCACATGAACTGTAACAACACTGTCTATATCAGAGGGCCGGCCAGAGTTCATAGGGCTCAGCATCTGAATACCTGCCAACTGCAGCACAGTGCCTTGGCTGCAGTCCCCGATTTTAAAGAGCACTACAAGCATCCCGGGAGAAGACCCCTCAGGGCACAATACATCTCCTGGCTTCCAGCCTGTACTCCAACACAATCATTACGACTTTCTTGATTCTGAAATTGGTGAGTTCCTGTACATGTTGCACCAGGGATGTCGTAAATATTGGTTTCTTGGAGTGCCAAACCCAGGATTTCTAGTGGCGTTAGTAGTTCAACAGGAAGTACTTAGAGTAGTGCTGGTTCTTCAGCAAGGGGGTGTTCTGTGGGCAGGTTGTGTTGGCTGTATCGAATTAATTGCAGGCAGATCTGGTCAAGAGAGATTCCTAACACCTTGCAAAAATCAAGGACATCGGACACGTTGTCACGATGACCTTTCACGATCCTTCCATGAGGGGCCGGTGTGGATACCGTACCCGTTGTTTTATCTAAATAGCCAAGGATGTTGTCACTAAGATTGGCTCTGCAACGTCGGAGCGAATTGACATCTAAAAGTCTCATTCGAATTGCATGCTGACTACGGTACCAGTGAAGAATTTGTTGATTGACATCGTTCTTATTCGAGCGTCTCTATCCATCCTTGATCTGTTCCTTAGACGGGGCTCCCTGAACTCTGTGGAATATATAGGAACATTGCCAAACTGATGTATATGATCAGAGAAGTGGCTTAGCAGATACATCTTAGCAAAGTGGAAATGAGATTCCGTATGAATCATGTCCATACGGAGGTTGTTCACCTCACTCAGAGTTCTCTGAAGTGCCGGCGCCGATTGGACCGTGCCACTCGCTTGTTGCTCGGGGCTTGTTGATCTCATAGCTCCTTTCGCTGCTTGTCAACCTTGGCCTGTATTCGTTTAGAAACTTAAAACTCCAAGAAGATATCTTTCATCCTGTGAAACTGGTCGAGATATTCGTCCATTTAGGCTATCGTCTCGGGAGTGTGGCTTCAGTATTGGGTGTTCATATTCTAGTCGACCAGTGCCCAGACACAGGCTAAAGCATGTTTGAAAGGTATTACTTGCCGGCTGTTGGGCTGGCGCAGTGCTACCATGAGAACCACGAAATCACACCGGCCAAGATTTGCCATCTCTGTTCCTTGCCACAGTATGACCTGGTGATATGCCTTTTAGGGTACAAACAACCCAGGGTCGGGTGGGAGTGCCTGCTAGGTATTGTCAAAGGCTGGGAGCCGGGCATGTTTCTTGAGAAAGCTCTCAATCCAGTCTATCAAGTGCTTGAATCACCCAAGATACACTGTATAAAGCAAATCTGGCTTGTGCAGACTAGGTGCTGAGACACTGTGAAGCCTATGAAACACGTTTTTCTCAAGATCAATATCAAGATAATCAAACATGGTGCGAGAGTGGTCTGAGTCACGCTTGCAACGTTCATATCTTGCATAATTTCTGGCCCGGTAGCTGTAGGCCTCAGTTCCCAAATATCGTGCAAGCACATTGCATTTAGAACAAACATTCGCTTTTATCTCTGAAAGTGTAACGTTTTCCATATGGTCAGTACTTCACGCAGACAATATTGGAAACCATCTTCACACTTTCCGGTCAGCATAGTCAATATTGATGCCCTCCATCGCTGCACTGTGCAAGGGCTCAAAGAGGGGTGCGAAGACGAAGCGGTGTGTGGAGGCATTAATTTGCCTCTGCAAGTGGTCTGCAGAGGACCGTGTAAGTTTGGAGGGAACTGGCAATACTGCAAGAAGGAGAACTACAAAAGCTCCTGGTCTATTACGCTGGGTTGCTGGAAGACTTTTGAGAGTCAAATAGACTCGGCATGCTTTCTTGTCACCCGCCCGGTTGCTCAGGTGGGTCTGATCCGACGTCCCAATGATTGGGACAACAGTTGCACCAGACGGAAGCCTCTCCTATAAGCAGTTAGTCAGCAGTCCCAGGACAGAGATAGAGAAGCTCTACTTGAATGCCCTACTACCAGTCTGCTGTATGCATCTCTGCATATAGCTGTAATCCTGTATGATCGCATTCACGCGGTGGTGGGAGGACAAAGTCATCTCGGTTGGCTATTTGGCGAAGGAGATATCTGACACAATCTAGGACGTTGCGATAGCAGAATAATAAAGTTGGCTTTCAGTCCTCTACGTGTCCTTCAAACCATTGTAGATATCGACTGTACAGATCCAATTCCTGGAGGTGCATCTCGCGCATGTGCATAGAGCCATAGGAGAAAGAATCAGAATTGCCTAGACTACCTACGAAGTATTCGTTGATTCGTGACTTTGGTACTTTACTCTTAAGTAGCCAAGACGCAAGCCCAAACCCCTTCCTGCAAGGGAATAGTGCCCATGGGGCGTCGCAGAGATTAATGATTTCTTGCTCGAACTCTTTCATGTCCCCAATTGCTTCTCCACTGCCTGGAAAACCCTTTTTTGGCAGCCGGAAAAACAGGCAGTGTTGTTAAGCACTTCGGTATAACACTTGTACACAACATCACCACTCAATACGTCATGCTTGCATCCTGTAGGCACGGGATCGGATTCATAGTCAGAATCCCGGCGTTTCCCCACGACCGCGGGTTGTGTGTTAAGAACATGGCTGGCAGATAATAGATATTGTCTAGTAGTGGAGGCGAGGAAAATGTACACATTGGCATAAGTAGTTTGTAAATGTTTCTCATATGCTTGGATGTATTTGTGTCGACAGAAGAGATATTAGCTAGGCATGGCAGGAGGGCTTAGTGTTGATCCAAATACATGTGAATAGCACATAGGTTCAAGAGGCGTGCATGTTTTGAACGTTAAACTGTAAATTGAGGTTAATGTGGTTTAGCGCCCTAGATGTCGAGGTCACGTGGTATCCGCTATGGTTTCTTTCATGAACAGGCTTGGGGAACTTCATGTTTCATGATGGTCATTTTCCAGAGGAAATATTTCATTTCTAACATAAACATGAATCAATAAAGCCCTGGTGATACTAGTGCCAGAACTACAAATTCTTGAAAAGATTCAAGAACCTTTCAAAGCCTCAAATGACTGTGAGTTGTATATATAATCAGCATTGATCCTGATGGAATGATTTCATACCCGGAATAAACTTCCACAAAATCCACACAATTCATACCCAGAACCAACGCTTATGCACAAGGTCCACAATATTCACGTAATTCACACCACAGGCTATATTCACCCTGGCGACAACCTATACACCCAACAGACTAGTGACATGGCACATAAGAACATAGAGTATATCTGGTTGCCAAATGGGGGAAACTTGCAGGTTCTAGCGGTGAAACCTAACAGGTTCCGCCGGTGCCTCTGATAGGATATATAAGTTCAAGATGCACCAAGTATCAAAATATTAGCCATTACAATGTATCAATGTGCATACCTGATGACTGCCACTTGTATGGCGAATGGCGGGAGGAGGTAAAGGATCAGATATTTGGAGGGGGCTTTTGGAAAATCCATACATTCCCTGACCACCATTTCCAGCAAATCGTCACTGTTATGAGGGCACTGTGCCCTGCCTGCGACAGCCTTGTCACAGATGCGGCTGGCCATAATGGGGCTGGTAGGTGCCAGATCGAGGAGGCTGTAGTTCAACTTGTTAAGGACTGTGGGGTGAAGTTGAGAATAACTGTGAAGAATCATGCAACAGGCCTGGCACCACTGGGCAAGCATGGAGTCTTCTATGATCAGATCATGGTAAGCGATGGGTTACTACCTCCCAATGCCCCAGACCGGTTTGGCCCCACAATGACTGTAGCAAACCCAGGTCCAGTTTCCCAAAACGTTCCACCGGCTTACCCTCCTTAGGTGCGAAACATAGCTGCTCATCATGGGAATTACTTCCCTCCTGGGCAAGGTGTACCAGTACAAAACGTATCAGATCATCAGGCGAATCACCTCCCTCCAGGGCAAGATGTAAAGGCACAAAGCGTACCTGATCATCACACGAATTACGCCCCTCAGGGGCCAAACATGCCTTCCCATCCTAAGATTAACCGTCCTGCTTGTCAAAACATACAGGCCCTTTCTGCGAATTGGTGTCTGCTGGGCCCCAAGGGACCTGCCATTCCCACTGATAACGCAACTATTAGGGCCTTTGCTGTTTTTTACTTGCTGACTGATGATTATTAGATTGGTGTGCTCTACTTGCAAGGTGCCATGGTGTGCATATTGTTTGGACCTGGCCTTCCAGACAAGGACAGGGTCAGACACCAGAATCATGGGCGAAATTAAATCTTAGTCCTGACTTTAACATGCTGCAATGTCGTCGTCCCCCCCATATAAATGGAGTCCAGTTCGCCAAATTAGATTCCTATGACATCAGGGGGGCTGTGCGCCATGATTTGGAGAAATGTACCAAACAACAGAATTCGCTATATACTTGGTGCCAATGGAGAAAGTGACTGGAGGCTCGACATGGGTCCTAACGAACTGTTATCTTGCATTGATTATGATTTCATCGATAGCGATAAAATTGTAAGAGCCAGGCTCCTGTCGAATCCGGTTGTTGATGACCTACTCCAGCTCATGATCTATTGTTACCTTGATGAGGGCGACTCACGACCAGCGACACCATTGTTAAAGGCACACCAATATCTCCAGGAGAATGCCGTCACCAATTGGGCCAATTCCACAGGAGGACATATGGGGAATATGCATTACTGGGCTCCATACTATGTACCATCCAGAGTTGAGTGCGGGAACACCAATCAATCAGGGGATCCCCAAGATCAATACGCCCCACGTGTTTCCCTTCAAGGATGATCTGGCTCATCTTCTGATGTCGCAGACACCAGGGGTAAAGGTCCCGACAGCCCTGGGATGCTGCCACCCCTTGTCGGTAATACTGTTCAATGCACCATGGCTTGTACCTCACTCACAGTCAAATCTTTGACCTGACTGAATATCCCAATGTCTTCTGACCTACTTGGGCGTCTATTACAAGGCAGCGTGACTCTCAAGTGTGGTGCTTAGGCGGATGATCAAAATTTGGTCATTCTTAAATTGAAGAAAACACATGTAGGTGGATCATGGCGGGAGTCTATAAAAGGTGTAGAGGTACACATTGGCGGGGAATTCAAAGGACGACAATTTTGAGGCACTGATATCCGAGACACTTCACGGTAGTACAATGGCTGGGAGGGGTTCACAAAACATAACGGATGAGTCGGTGGGGTGATTACTTGTAGTGTCTAAATATATTGATTGTTTTACCAGTTCTGTTTAGCCTTTTATGTATTCAGGATTGGAATTTTAAGCTTTTAGATTAGGTAGATCAACTCTTCAGAGAAATATGGTATTGGTGTTAGGTGTTCTGAATGTCGAAGTGTGGCTGAGTGTGGCTGAGTGTGGATGAGTGTTGCTGAGTATCAAAGAGTATCAATTAGAGTTAATGTCAACCTTACGCAAAAACAGGTCACTGAGGGCTTGATCTTGGCGGATGATCACTTCTTATCTTGGAAGCGACATGATAGCGGGGTGGTCTTCTGCCAAGGTATTCACAACAATGTCTAGTAGTCAGAGCAATGACGTCTCTTGGCATCTAGAGAAACAAGCCCTTGGTATCCGGACGCTGGAAAGGGTTCAATATATATTTCATATATCAATGAAGACAGACGATAAGCATCGCTTTCAATTATCCATAGAGCTCAATTGAGAGCTTACAAACTTAGGTCTTCATTTGAATAGTGGGTGCGAGATGGTCAGAGTCGTGCAAAGCCTACAAGGTCATCACATTGTAGGGTTCAATGTTTCAAAGTTTGTACACAACTGACGTCTAGGGGGTTTTCTTTTGCAACGTACAAAGAGCATTCCTGTTGGCTATAAAGGTCGTCATCTGCCCTCCTTGACTGCCTTCACTTCCTTCACACCTCCTTCACATCATTCACCCCTACCTACTGTCATCACTTCTTATAGTTGAAATGCCCTGCGAGAGTGCCTGAAGTGCCCAGGGCAAAAGGGCACTGTCAGTTCACTTCGTACAACCCTTCAATTGTGAGGAATACTAATATTGTAATACTTCAGGCAGCCTGGCATACCAGCCACACTGGCAAACAATAAACAAGCAAGCTCTCTGAGCCTGGAAAAGTGAGTTCGGGCTGTGACACCATTGACCAGCGCTTGATATTAATATTACGATTGGTTGTAGACGTCTGGCAGTCCCGCTGTTACGGGGTAGCAAACACAGTAGGATTCCAGGCTAACTAGGCCGAGGATATTCGAGACAACGGAAAATAGGTCAGGAAGGCTCAAGAAGAATTATTCGATAAAGTAATAGAAGAATATGGTAATAACTTATAATATTGTTAAGGTCTCTTCTCCGTTGCTTGATGATGTTCTCAACCATCGGGGAGAGCCCTACTATTTATCCTAATGTTCACGCTACTTTGACTTCTCTAGTAAAGAAGTATCATTCTAAGGGTTCAGTTCGTCAGAACAAAGTGCGAACACTGTTTGACCCTGAATCTTGCCCAGCTTGACTCTGAGAATCTCCTGACTGCTATTTCTGCTGAGGGTGTCCCCACTCCACCAGGAGTCAGACTTCGATCTCTTCGTCCTGATAGACTATAAAGGAATATGCAGTCTAAATGCCTACATACCAATAGTATCATGAATATGGAGTGATCAAGTCCGATATTCATTTATCAATACATAATACGTATGCATTAGTAAGAGTAGAGAACTGCTTCTCTAATCATGGTTCAAATCAGTTAGCCCTATCTTGAAACGTGAACTCTTTGTGGTTTCTGAGTAGTCTCCCAGATGCCTCCCGGAAGTCCCTACTCAGGCAGCTTGGGTTCGGATATATGCTCTCCCCCATGGTGGCATTTACCTCGCGCATAATTATGCAAGCTATTCCCGCTAGGGTAATATTAGCTCCCACCAAAGGCGTTTGACCTCAAACTCCTTATTGTACATATATAGCGATAAACATTAATTCCTGTTAGTACTCTACTAGGTAGGGTAAAAAACCTTCCAAGTTTACTTGGCCACGGCAGGAAAACCTTTTCCCTAGTAATACTACTTAGCCCAATTTTGGCATATCTGGATTCTCCCTATGAAATTCCTCAACCAATTCCTTAGCATGTTCTAAATGCTCCGGTGGTTCCCAGGTGTTCTCATCTTCCGAACACCCTTTCCATGTTACAAAGAAACGCAGTTCTTCAAAAGATCTGGCACTTCGACGAACTCTTCGTTCATAAGAGATTATTTCACTCTTTACTATTTTTTCCACCTCCCACTCAAGATCTCCATCTATATCTTCTGGGGTCATCGGTGGTTGTTCTCAGGCAGGTCGAGTAGAGGTTCGGTAGGGCTCGAGAAGTGACACATGGAATACCGGGTGTATTTTCCATCGATCCGATATTTCTAACTTTTAGGCGAGTTCTCCTCTTTGTTCTGGGATTTTGAAGGGACCATAAAGTTTTCGAGCTAACTTCTTAGAGGGGCGTTTTGTTCGGATATTTTCAGCATTGAGCCTAACCAAGTCACCAACTTTAAAGTCTTGTTGTTGCTTAGCTTTTCGACTGTAATATTGTCCCATAGCTTCCCTTGTCCTTTTCCGTGATTGTCTCGCTTCTTGATGTATCGTTTGCATCCAGTGGGCATAAAGGTTGGCTCCTGGATTTTGTGCTTCTCGTTCTTTTAGCCATTCAGTTTGTGGATGATATCCGTGGTTTGCGAAGAAGGAGGTCATGTCATATGCTGTTGTAACCGAGTTGTTGTAGGCGTACTCGGCTAGGGGTAAGAGGTGATACTAGTCGTCCTGATCATTGTTGACAAATATTCAAAGATACCCTCCCAACACTTGATTGAATCTTTCCGTTTGTCCGTCAGTTTGGGGATGGTAAGCTGTCGACATTTTTCTCTTAATTCCAAGTCTTTTACACAATGATTCCCAAAATTCTCCCGCAAACTTCGCATCCATATCCGAGATGATTTCCGATGGTAGCCCGTGAAGTTTCCATACTTCTTAAGGAATGCTTCTGCCACCTCTTTAGCGGTTGAGTTTTCTTGTAATCCGATAAAGTGGGCCATTTTTGTGAATCAGTCTACTACAACTATGATCTGAGTATACCCTGCTGAGTTTGGTAGCTGGGTGATGAAGTCTACCGATGTAGAGGGCCAAGCTGCATGAGGCACTTGTCGGGGACTAAGTAACACAAAGAGAGCATATCTTGCGGCTTTCGCTTGTTGGCATCTGGTACAGGATCGGACATAGTCGTTTACCCAATCGGTTATCATTTTCCAATAGAAATCTCGTGTGATAATTTCCAGGGTTTTTTCTTGTCCGAAATGTCCTGCTATTTTGGAATCGTGACAACTTTTAGCGATAAGGGTCTGCAGGTCTTCATTATCGGGCATGAACAGTCGATCTCTGTAGTAGAGTATGCCTTCGGATATCGACCATTGCTTAGGCAGTTCCTTTTCTTCCCTTGTTAAGGTTTCCAACTCTTCCTTTCTTCGCATCCAGTTCTCATCCTCCATTGCCGCTTCTTTAACTGATAATAGAACATCTTCTTCAAATTTCCTTAAGCCGGCTGTAGCAATAATTGCGTTAGATAGCAGGACTTGACCCTTGCGTAACATAGGGTATTGATTTATATCAAAAGGATCGTAGAACGGATGGTTGCCATCTGCTTGAAGGAAGCATATCGTCGGTTGGACTTCTTTCAACTCCGTTCCTAGCCCGCTACTTCCAAACCCTTTCTCCGCTCTTTCCGTCACATCCAATTCTTCTACCTCCATCCAATCTCGATCATCCAACCGTTCCACAATTAGCTGAGCTATGCGGTCACCTTTCCTTACTTCTTAGTCCATACTATTGTGGTTAACGAGTAGGACCTTGACTTCTCCTCTATAATCATCGTCAATAACCCCTGCGTCTACCGAGATTCACTTAGTTACCAAACCACTTCTAGGTACTATACGACCGTAGGTTCCTTCTGGTACTGCGATGGCTAAGCCAATCTTAACCAGGGCTCGGTTACTTGCCAGGGTGTTAATGTCTTGGCTACTGTAGAGGTCGTGTCCTGCCGCTAGCTTTGACCCTTTTGTCGGGATTCGTGCGTCTTCTGAGAGTCTTTGTACCCGAATTCCCATTTCCTTTTCCATTTGAGGCAATCCCTGTTGGAGCTGTTCCGCATTGGAACCCCATACAATGGCGATCTGGAATTTTCCGCAGTGCTTGGGTTGCAGAATTTGTTATTCGCGATGCATAGCTCCCGCCTCAGGGCGGAACTCCAGCCACCTGGTAAAAGCGTCTGGTTTGCCTCCCTTGGTTCCGGGGTGATAGACTATTTTAAAGTTAAAGCCACATAATATTTGAGCCCACATTATCTGTCTGTGCGTCCAGACTTTCGTTGGAAGAAAATATTGGAGGTTTTGATGATCCGTATAGACTGTTACCGGCTTCTCCGTTCCTTCCAGGTAATGTCCCCATTCCATGAAGGTGACAACGATTGCTAATAGCGCTTTATCGTGAATGTCGTAATTTCGCTCAGCTGGTGAGAGTTTGCAAGAGTGGAAAGCCACAGGATGAAGCCTTTTGCCATGGTATTGTGATAAGATGCAACCAAGTGCATAGTCACTGGCATCTGTTTCGACTACGGTGTTCAAATCCGGATAGAACTGTCATAGGATAGGAGCCGAGATGAAAAGACATTTCAGGTCCTCAAAGGTTTCTTGTTGTTCCTTTCCCCAGGAAAATTTCCTCGGGTCACCTTTTAGTAGGTTCGTAATAGTTGTGCGGATTGCCGAGAAGCTTTTTATAAAACGGCGGTAAAAATTAGCAAACCCAAGAAAGATTTGGATGTCTTCAAACGAGGCAGGGGCTTTCCACGACTTAATTGATTAGACCTTTTTCTCGTTCATAGTTACACCGTCGGTTGCAACCACATATCCCAAACAATCCACCTGTTTTACATGAAACACGCTCTGCTCCAAGGAGATGGCCATTCGGTATTCCCGTAGTCGTTGCAGGACCTTTCGAACGAGTAAAATATGTTCTTCCACTGTCTCAGAGAAGATTAGGATATCATCGATGTATACCACGACTCCCTGATCTAGGAATTCTCGCAATATCTCGTTCATCATAGTTTGAAAGGTAGCCGGTGCATTAACCAATCCAAATGGCATGACCCAGTATTGGTAATGGCCATAACGGGTTCGAAAAGCTGTCTTCCACTCATCCACTTTCCGTATTCTTATTAAGTGAAAACCGTCCTTCAGGTCCGGCTTAGTAAAGATCTGAGCGTCTCGGACCCGATCTCGCAATTCTGTCATTAAGGGGATGGGGTATTTATTGTGTACTGAAACCTTGTTCAAGCCTCGGTAGTCGACAACTAGCCGTAAGCGGCTGTCAGGCTTTGGTACAAAAAGGATTGGTGCGCCTGCAGGGGACTTGCTGGGTGAAATCTTTCCTTGTTTGAGCATATCGTCAATGTATTTCCGAAGGGCTTCTAGCTGTTTCTGTGATAACAGATATATAGGGCCCCAAGGTGGGTGGGTATCTGGTTTGAGATCGATGGCATAATCAAAGGTACGGCAGGGCGCAAGTTTTTCTGCAGTAGAAGGTCTGAATAGGTCCTGGTAATCGTGGTACTGATCTGGCAGGCGATCAATAATAGTAACTTTTTCTTCGTCAATCCTTTCAATCCTGCCTATAACCACTGCGTTGGGATCATTGATGATGAGCACATCTTCATCCCATTCTACCGAGATCCCTTCATCCTCGGGGAGGAGATGGGTTTGGCAGTCTGTGTCATCAAAGCACCATGTGTCTGGGTCGGCAATATTTTTTATCGGGTGTTCTTGATGCCAACATCCAAAAGGTATAATCATTCTATACATTCCTGCCGGAGCTGTTTCGCAGGAAACGAGCTATAAGTGTTTGTTGGTTCCTATTTCCAAGTAGAGTGGTTTCGTAAAGTGTGATCCACCAGAAGAAATTGCTTCTCCAGTGAAACCCTCGATTTGGACTGCATCAGCCCGAGAGTGGTAAGGGATGTGAAGGGCTTTAACAAGTTGTTTGTTAATAAGGAAAATATTCTATCCAGAGTCTAACAAGACAGAGATTCGATAGCGTTTGCCGAGGATATAAATGTGGGCGTGTCCCTCAGGACAGTCATTGTGTTGTGGTTCGTTGATTATAATATCGGTTCGCTTAATGCGACCGTAAGTTTGTCGTTTACCTCGCTTAGAAGGCATCGTGGGTGTTGTATAATTGGATGTTTGTTACAACGCCCGCATTGTTTCGACCAGATAGGTCTCTTCAGACAAACTTTCTATATTAAATGATCAAAATATTTTATACTTCCGGGCAACCCACTACAAGCGGTCGTTACCCCCTGCCGAGAGGTTCCCGAAGATATAAAGCTCACTAAACGAGCCAAATCCCAATACCAAGTAAAACAACACACAAATAAATAATCAAACGATAAAAGTAAACAAAACTTATCTTTCGTCTAACGTGGTTGTCTTAGTGACTCAGTTTGTTGTTGCATAGTTTGGGTTGTGGTTGCATAAACGCGTTTTTGGTGTTTTTGAGGTTACGCGAGGTTGGGGTATAATACGTGATCATATGATTGTATTTCTGAACCCTTCGCCATGGTCTAGTTGGTGAAATAGGGGAGGCCCACCTATCTTCACCCGTAGGGTCAGGCGATCGAGGCCAGTCTCTGGCAAGAACAAATGTAATTTGTACTGCTGGCACCGTGGGCCTGGGAAAGCCCAGGGGGTTTCACGGCCCCTGATCCTTCTCCCACAACACCCAAGTCAAGGAAATGGGAAAACCGTTCCAAATTTGGAATACCTGACCCCTTCGGGGGAAAGAAAAAGTCCTCCTTCAGGGGGTATCTCAAAAGTCCTTTCTCCGAAGGCAAAAACCCTGGGTTTCTTCTTAGGAAAGTACCCTTCCATCGGTCCCCTTACTCCATGTTCAACCGTTCTTGCAGGTGTGGTATCCCCGCATTCTGCAGCGAGAATTTTTATATGAGCGCCAAGACTTTGCCAAGGATTTCCGAAACATGCTGAGGTGTAACGTGTGTGAAAAAATATCTTCGCAATCACTTCCTGCTTGCCTTAAGAATAAGTGGTATCTGCTTGCTTCTCGAATCTAGGACGCGACTTGCTCATGTCCCTGTCATTCTTAAGGACACGGTGACATCCGCCCTAGTTTGTCCGCTAAGCAAGATAAATAAGGACTTATCGACTGAGGAAAGAAAATACTGAGATATTTTGCAACGCGTACACCAATGGCATTTCTGTATCGGATAATTCCCAGATTTGCGATGGCCTTTCTCGTCGTATTAAGTTAACCTTTGCTGGTGGTTCTTGTCGTACTTGAGGAGGTTGGTGCACTGCAAGTGTGCTAGTTCTTGGTTTACATGGTTGTTTAGGGTTTCCTCTGTTTTTGTATGCGAAGGTTGCGGCAACCAAGATTGGCTTACGGAATTTTCTCCAGGTGTGGTTGTCCATGCTGCAACAAGTGCAGCGTTTCGCCTTTTGTCGTTTCTCAACCACATCGTCCTTGATTCCGTCGTGTGCATTTTTCCAATCGGTATGTTCGTCCTTTGCAGTAGCATTAATTTTATTTTTTGCGGTGTTATTTCGAGGGGCCTTCCATCGGGAAGGTCCCTTCCCAGCTTTATTGTCCAATCCCGTTTTTTCGTATTTGGTATTGAAACCTTTGTCGGGTTCTTCTCGTTTTCGCTTAGGTGGTGGTGGGTGCAGGGTTGTTCGGGATTTTGTTAATTTTCGCCTTTCGAGGAGTTCCTCCTCTTCCCTCCCCACTTTTCTTAAAATTTCCATTCATTCTTCATCGGTGGCAAATGAAAAATGGGATAGGCAGCGTATTATTTCTTGAGGGAGTTTGCTTTCGACACGGACCCTCCACCCTATACCTGAGAGTCCTGCTTTGATGTTGAGATTTTCACGGAGGAGCAGGTATGTATCAATTTTGCCCTTATAACCTTTCCTGTCCATCTCATCTAGGGCTCGTCGCTCTTCCTCGATACCAATGTTTCTTTTAATAATTTCTTGTGGGAATCTCTTCCCAGTTGTATAATCTGGATCTCTAGTGAAGCCTCCTATTCCACCCATGACCTGTGGATATTTCTCCGCGAAAGGGGCTACCTTGTTTCCCTTGGTTTTACCAAGCGCGAAAACAATGCGATGAGAGTCGTTATCCCATTGGTAAGGGTTTCGATAACAATAATCTTCACAGGCGGTCAGCCAGTTTCTAACATCCTGGTTCTCATCGCCTTGAAAGAAGTAAGAGGGTTCAGCCGCATTTTTATTGATCGATTTGGTGTACTGAGCTATTGCAAAAATTCTAATATGCCTCTTGTACTGGGAGATGTGTTTCTAGGAACCGATGGTCTTCGAGCATTGCGTTCCGGACATCCACCTGTTCTGCCCCTGCCATCGTTTCCTCCTTTATCATCATCGTCGTCATGGTCGCTTGTGTCTGGGTCTGGATCACCGCTACTATTACTTGGCGGTGGCGGAGGTGGTAGGAAATTTCCTCGACGGTCAACTGCCTTTCCCCTATCTTGTCTTGGAGTTGAAGCTGATCATTTATCGGGATTAGGATTATTCGGAGGAATCCAAGGATCGAATTGTCCCTGGTTGAGGGTCCTGGATAACTGTTAGGTGGTAGCTTTGGTGTGAGGTATTCCGACAGCTAGGACCTTAATCGTGATTATATCGGAGAACTCGTTAAGAAGACACGAGTAATGTAGGCTAGATATAATGGTTTGCTTCGATATAGATCGTCGAAGTATTGGTAACGATATAAAAGTGTAGAATAACTTATTATATTGATAAGATCTCTTCTCCGTGCTTGTTGTATCTAATAGCGGCGAAGATGCTTCGATATTTATATTCCGCGTCTGAGCAATCGCGGTATACATGCTAACTCTATACTAACTAAGTACCTTGCCGGCAATTCTGTGAACAGCACCTGAGTGCGAACACTCGTAGACCCTGAAAACTCTCTCCCACACCTCTTGCTCCCATAGCCAACTTATCGGTCTGCGCTCCCATTATTCCTGATGGTGTGGAGACAACGTCAGGTGTTAGCTCATCCGTTTATCCGTTGACAACAGGGGTTACGAATTATCTTGCCCTCGTGCTCGTCAAAGGTAGTCTAACCCGCTGGACAGAAGATGGCGATTCTTCTTTGGTTGGTTTCGTCGAGAATTCCGTATGCAACTGCATCTCGTATTCTTGTCTTCCGGCATTACACGACTTGTCCTCAGGATCGTACCTATAGGCATTTTCCCTCAGACTCCATCTTTTACCAACTTCTCCTCTGTCGATTCACCCGATCCACTTATTGGGCATAGTTACCGCCTTCATACTCTACTCGACTTTGTAGGTACGAGGGGACTAACTTTCATGCGAAACGTCCTGTTACTTTCGACCTACTCCTCCGACTGCCTGTCTTCAAGTGTCTGTAACTTTATGCGCCGTGGTCCGATTCACCTGCTTCCACTGGCATAAGGTGCCCGAAGATCTCCCCTCATATATCCTGCGAACAGGATCCGGTTGGACGGACGGCCGCGACGTATACGGTGTTATAAGATGTGTTCCATTGATAGTGGTCTTTGGTGTTGGGACGCAACTACCCAGGCGGCGAGTGATGACGCGCCGTCCCAACACCGGGGCTGGAGGGGGGTGTTATCTTTTTCCTTCGAAGTTCGTATGCGCCAAGGTAGGGTAACCTTGCCCTGTAAATCCTTACGGGGAGTCTGTGCGCCTAACAATAACCATCACCAGCCTCTGTAGGCGGGATGGTAAAGCTGCGCTTTTCGTCATGATCTATTCTGTCCGTCACAGCTTGTATTGTGTTTTGGAATTTCTGATTTTGTTTGTCCAGAAGCTCCTTTGCTGCTTGACGGTCTTTTTGATGCTGTTCGGCTGCATTGGCTTTTTGTTGATTTAATAGTTCGGCAGCACGGTCTTCCTGGTGTCTCAGGACTCTTTGCCATTCAGGGTCCTGTTTTTTCAGTTGTTCAGCAAATTGAGCTTTTAATGATATTACTTCGGCTTCGCATATTTTATCACGGATTTCCGAAGATTTCGCGCTTTCCTTTTGTCGTGTTTCCTAGCGGCTAAATTCTTGAGCAATAGCTATTTTTAGCCGATCCTGTTAGTCATGCATTGCTCCTTCTAGAGTTGCTAGTGCGTTTCTTGCATCCTGGAGTTCTTTGTCAACACTTAGTTCGCCCTTTGATAACATTGTTTGTAATAACTGTAGGTTAGTGTATTGGGCCCTAGCATCTTCCGATAAAGCTTCCAAAGCTATCAAGTTCTCGTCTTGACTTTGATTGATGGATGAAGAAATGTGTTGGAAGGCTAGTCCGATTTGTTGCTTAAGAAGTTCCATTTGGTTTGTAGTGTTTCTTGTGCGTTGAGGGGAGTTTGATCTTGACCTATTTTTCTCGACACGGAATTGCGCACTATGGGAGCGACTCTGGGGGTATGTATGACTGATCCTGGATTTGACGTAGTGGTCATAGCACGGGAGGACAGGTCGAATGAGGATGCATGAGGGGTGGAAGTATGGTCATCTTGCATAGGTTGATCGGGATCACGGATAAGTTCCGGGCGAGGAGAATTGGGGCTCACAAGGGCCATTGTAGAGGTTAGTGATCCGTTAATTAGGAAGGGGATTTCTAACTCTCTGGTATCGTTGAGCCTTCTTACGACCCTTCGCTATAGTAGGCAAAAGGTGACGAAGGGACCCTTGTGGTGTTACCCACCAATTTTGTTCTTCAGCGTCAATAAGGTTCTGAAGAATTTTTCGATTTCGTTCCACTTGTCCAATAGCTTGTGTTGAAAGAATAATAGTCTCTGGGGTAGAAGGGGGAGACAGGCCAAGAGGTGGTGAACGAGAGGAACAAGGTAAGGTAATGCCTCCTTCCGATTCAGGTTCCCAATGGTCTAAAGAAACTGAATCTTCAGTGATCGTGGGTTCAGGTGCGACAATTGTAGCCTGTGGTGTATCTTCAAGGATGAAAAAAAGATAATAGAGGATAAAGCAGACGAGAATGTCTGCAAACATAGGAGCCTCTGTGACTGAAGAATAACAATATAGTGTTACGGGGTAGCTAACACGGTAGGATTCCGGGCTAACAGGCTGAGGATATTCGTGCCAACAGAATATAGGTCAGGAAGGCTCAAGAAGGATTATTCGATAAAGTAATAGAAGAATATGGTAATAACTTATAATATTGTTAAGGTCTCTTCTCCGTTGCTTGATGATGTTCTCAACCATCGGGGAGAGCCCTACTATTTATCCTAATGTTCATGCTACTTTGACTTCTCTAGTAAAGAAGTATCTTTCTAAGAGTTCAGTTCGTCAGAACAAAGTGCGAACACTGTTTGACCCTGAATCTTGCCCAGCTTCACTCTGAGAATTTCCCGACTACTATTTCTTCTGAGGGTGTCCCCACTCCACCAGTAGTCAGACAGCGATCTCTTCGTCCTGATAGACTATAAAGGAATATGCAGTCTAAATGCCTACATACCAATAGTATCATGAATAGGGAGTGATCAAGTCCGATATTCATTTATCAATGCATAATACGTATGCATTAGTAAGAGTAGAGAACTGCTTCGCTAATCATCGTTCCAATCAGTTAGCCCTATCTTGAAACGTGAACTCTTGGTGGTTCCTGAGTAGTCTCCCAGATCCCTCCGGGAAGTCCCTACTCAGGCAGCTTGGGTTCGGATATATGCTCTCCCCTATGGTGGCATATACCTCACGCATAATTATGCAAGCTATTCCTGCTAGGGTAATACCAGCAGGAGGAAAGTCAAGAGAGGGGCAGTAAACACCGGGCTCCCCAGCGTGCTGCCGCCCACAGACGGAGTGCGGAGAGAACGTAACCGATGATCCATTGACACCATTATTCTTCATACTTCATCCGATGTGTGACTGACAGTTGCCATGCATATCACCGGGAGCCTTCGGGATCCCATGAGAATCCCTATCTCGTTTCAGCTGTCGAGGATTCTGGGTACATCAACAACAACCTACCCATATATCCAAGAACCCTGTAAACTAAAACATGAATCAGCGGGCGCTATGGCGACAGAGTATATGCACAATCCTGGTGTGGATCCAAGAATGTGCGAACCAAAAGTAGAGCCTACAATCTATGGCGTCGCAATGTTAAGGACTCTACCAAATCCTGCTTGTTCAATCCAGGATGGCTACCTGATGATTTGTTGATGGTAATATTTGACTTTGCCAGTGCTCTTCAACCTGTCAAATCCTATATCGAATTTGTAAAAGGAGAGCAGAACCGTGACAACGTCCAGGAGATCCATTGCCGACAGAGATTTTGGTCATCAAAAGATCTTAGAACCTGCGGAAGGCAATGGAGGCATGATAAGCCAGAGCGGGCTAGTGAGGCAGTTGCTGGACCTCCGAGTAAGTCATTCATCCACCCTAAGTTATGCCCCATATTCTAGTACTAGATATCGCGAGTGGCATCACCAAATTCGACTGGCGCATATTCCCCAAAAATCCACAATGACGATTCACATTGTTCCCCGAACAGGTGCCTCTCAAGGTGAGCAAGTATTCCTTGGCGATCCTTGGTAGTAGAATTACGCTGATCGGGGAATAGCCTGGGGAGTCCTCGAGTTGCCAAGGATAAAAAACCTCATTGGTGTGATATAGGAGCAACGCGCTTCGGAGGTGATTTGGCACCTGCAATATCTCATTGGCGCAACTTGTGCGGGTTGTAACCCACTATGTCTGCATCCTACAGTCCCACTCCCCCTCCGACACGTCATATTTCTCAACAAAGGTGAAGACCTTTCGGTGTGACTCCTTGCTAACGATGGCAAACATCGTCTGAATCTCATTATTCTGAAGTCATGCCTTGCGGAAACAGGGGATGACAGATTAAAGGCAGAGGACGTTGAGGGCAGACACCTATTTTTGGACAACAACGGCTGGGGTCATTCCGGGCAGGCATAAGATATAGTTGGCGACATCCAATGGGAGGATGAGGACAACGTGGACGACCACATCATCGTGAGAAATTGGCTTATGAGGTAGCAATCAGGAGAGCTCTGGGATGAAATGGAAGATATGCAGGATGACAAGGATGATGAGAGGGAGGAGGGCAAGGAGGACAACAGCCAGGAGGCCAACGGCAAGGAGGACAATGGCAAGGAGGACGACGGCAAGGAAGATATGGCGCAGAGCCAAGGGGAATCTTGGATGCCCCAGGAGCAGCAGACAATTGTTATCGATGTAAGTTTATTGTGCTTCAGCTATTGAGAGGAATACGAGACTCAATAACTGAACCACCAGAATAGGATAACAATGCAGGCCACCCTGGCCCCAGTAGGCAATCTGGTACCATAAGATTTCTCCCATTGGATGTCGAGTAGGAGGCATTGGGCTCTAATCCTATGGTGCTATTGTCTCGCTAGAAGCGGTTAGTGCCTTTAGATTCCGAGCAGCAAGAAACAGTTCTGCAGCTTATAAAGAGGATGTCTTGGATGGCTGGTTGGCTGAGAAATCCCAACCGGAGAGGAAGCGACAATGTTCGATACGATGACGGCCAGGGTAGTCCTCCGGGTAGAGTCTCTGGCATGTGGGATCAGCGTCGGGTCAGCGCTCCCACATCCATCAGCACCACAGTTGGGCCACATCCCATGATTGCTAATGCTGAGATATTTGAGCCTGCTCCCACCACACCAAATGCTGAGTTGATCCCAGTGGCTCCCAGTACGGCAAATGCACAGACTGTTCCGCCAGTACTGCAAACCCCGGCCCCTGCGCGGGAACCGCATATCACGACCTCCCCTCAGACCCCTGCATCCGAAGCTCCTGACACTCATGAGGCCCCTACAGCTGTGGGCGAATCACCAAAACTCCGTCAAAGCGCCATCCATGAAGCCCCAGGGTTGCTGGCAACTGATTCTTTGTTCTGTGGACCTTCTTTTACTCTTTCATTACCTGTCTGATTGTGCAAGCTTTATAGTTTAGATGTTGAATTTTGATCCTGGGATCTTCTTAGCTTGCATAGGATATTAATTATGCTATGGAGCCCTCTTGCGTTAGAATCTTGTATGGATGGCTATTTTAAACTCTTGTGCCAGATGCCCTTTGTTCCATTGCATCTTAGACTCCCAGCCTGGCCTTAGCTGAAGTTAAACCTTTACTAGATACGGCCTGCATGGCTTTATCAATCCATAACTGGCCAAGGGCTCAGAAGGGGTCATCGAGCGACTACGGTGTGTTCTACATTCATGTGTGTTGCTTGGTCAGCTGGAGATCAGATTCCATATTTATCTTCCACTTTAGTTGTGGGCGGTGTCGTGCTAGAATTATTGTCGCTAACTAATAGATTATTTCGCTAGGGCCCCGCCTAAGGAACGCCTCCATTTCCTGCAAACTTTTAAGCCTGAAGTTTGGAAGTTTAGGAGTGCTGAGAGTAGCACGATCATGGACACAATGTTTAATATTTAGAAAACAATTTTCGCAAGAGCACATCTACGTTCAATAGCATGTGATAGTAGATGAAGCGCCCCCCCCCCCCGCCTTATGTCCTAGCTTATAAGACCTAACGCGTTTTCTTGAAAACAAAACCATGCAAACTCCTCCTCTTCACAAGACTCGATATAGGGTGAACTATTTCTTCCCTGCCAAAAATTAAAGTTAGATTGTGGCTAACATCAAATGATCTAGTATTCCACGATGGATTGGCAACGACAGGCAAATTTACCGAGGAGGCCGACCAATTGAGCAGACAATTGGAACAGATGCAGAGACACTGTTCTACCAGATACCATTAGATTCAGTCAGCCAACACCTCGAGTTGGTGGGCTGAGTGGTCATAGACGCAATGTTGTACGAGATACAATGGCATCGAGTTAGCCAACGCATCGATTAGGCAATTTGAATATGAATGGGCAAAGGCCCGACATTGTACACGACCCTGTTGCATCTGCATCGGGAATGCACCCAGAGGAATCTGGCAGCCCCAGACGCTCCTAGCCCAGCAGCCCTTGTGTGGAAGCCAATCACTGGGTGCGGGTAAGACTTGTGTTCTGGCAGGGCGGCCTAAGCATATGCGACGAACAACAATAGAAACCGGGGCAAATATCTAACTGGAGATGGAACCCGACGGGCAAGACCATATGGAAACTGTTGCTTTAAACGATGAGAGCAGTTATCAATTCCAAAACCCATGCAATGCAGAAGAAACTAGATCGGAAACCGAGATCTATGTTGATGCCTTCGACTGTTAGGTGGTAGCATTGGTGTGAGGCATTCCGACAGCTAGGACCTAGATCGTTTTATATCGGAGAACTTGTTAAGAAGACGCAAGTAGTGTAGGCTAGATGTAATAGGCTACTTCAGTATAGATCGTCGAAGTGTTGGTAACAATAAAGCAAAAACTTATTATATTGACAAGATATCTTCTCCGTACTTGATTGTCTAATTGCAGTGAAGATGCTTGGATATTTAGATTCCGCCTCGGAGCCATCGCGGTATACATGCTAACTGTATACTAACCAGGTACCTTGTTCACAATTCTGCGAACTTCACCGGAGTGTGAACACTCATAGACCCTGAAAACTCTCTACCACACCTTTTTGCTCCCATGGTCACCTTGTCAGTCTGCGCTCCTGTTATTCCGGATGGTGTGGAGGGCATATCAGGTGTCAGCTTAGCCGTGTATCCGTTGACAGCAATGGTTACGAATTATCTTGCCCGCGGAGTCACCGGAGGTAGTCTAACTTAGTAGACAGAAGATGGCCAGTCTCCTTTGGTTGGCTCCATCGAGAATTCGATATGCGACAACGTTTCGTATTCTGGTCTTCCGGCATTACATGACTTGTTCTCGCGATTGCACCTATGGGTTTCGTCCCTCGGACTCTATCTTTTACCAACGTGTCTTTTCTGGATACACCCGATCCACTTACCGGGCATAGTTACCTCCTTCATACCCTACGCGTCTTTGTAGCTATGAGGGGCCTCAGCTTGGTGCGAAACGTCCAGTTACCTTCGACCCTCTCCTCCAACTGCCTCTCTTCAAGTGGCTGTAACCATAGGCGCCATCGTCTGAGTGACCTGCTTCCATTTGCATAAGGTGCCCGGAGGTCTCCCCTCATATATCCTGCAAACAGGATCCGGTCAGATGGACAGTTGCTACATATATGCTGTTGTAAGATGTGTTCCAATGATAGTGGTCTTTGGTGTTGGGACTCAACTACCCAGGAGGCCAGTGATGATGCGCCGTCCGTATGCCGGGGCTAGAGTGGGGTGTTATCTTTTTCCTTCCAGGTTTCTGTCGCGTCGAGGTAGGGTAACTTTGCCCTGTCAATCCTGACCTAGAGTCTGTGCGCCTAACACCGACATGTCCGCGGGAACAACATCCAGCTAGCGTCAGAGGTTGTAGTCGTCTCGCAGATAGGGCAAGAGTGTGCGATCTATGTTGCCAATCTCAACCACCTCCAGATCACAGTAGGTACTTCTTGTTGGATGTAGACCACCAAATTGTCGACACATAATCGTTGGGAGAGACTACACTCCGCAGACCTGTCTGGCATCAAGTGTTGGATATTTGTCTCCGCTAGCAACCCATAGTGGTACTACATCTGGTGTCAGATGCTTGAGTCCAATAGGTGAACCAGGTATCCCACAAACGGGGCAGCCCAGGGGGGCAACAGATTTATGGCAAAATCCTATTACACGGGCTGAGGGGACCCAATTAGCGCAGGCAATGGCCCTGATGCTCCGGTATACAATTTTTGATAATCCACTGCCGAACTAGGTTGCTTTGACATTTTAGATATACATGGTATGGGTAATGTTCATTAAGGGGCCTGCCCTGATTTCCTGCCCCCTACAGGTCAATGGCTTGAGGCCTGGTGTTTTTTTTTTTCACCCAGTGCCCCAGCCCCCGTCCCGGGCCCTGCCCCATTCAGTGCCCCGGACAGCCTCCAGTCAATGAATTTTCCCCGCCAGGGGCCCTGCTTTTTCGTATATTCCCCTCTTGAACCTTGCTCTTTTGATACATGATTCAGTAATTTTATGAGCATATATCAAAAACGACATACGTCAAATTATCTATCAGGATTTATTTGCAGGGAATGATGGATATGATGTGAACCGGAATAATTCACAACACCCATTGGACATCCTACTGGCCTTGTCTAGGAGCCCATATCCTCTTCGCCGGCCATACACCTAATTCATACGCCCAATTCATACCCTCTTTTCACAGGCTCAAATCATACACCCTATTTATAATCCTTATTCATCCGCCAATAGTATATGCCTAAATCATACACCCAAGCCATAGGCCCAAATGATAGCCCCAAACCCGACACCCAAACCATAGCCAAAACCATAGCCAAAACCATATATCCAAATCATACGCCCAAATCATAACCAGAGTCGTGCAATAGAGTTACTGTGTTCAGAGTTCACATAGCGAAATGGTAAGGTTAAAGAAAGGGTGTATTTACAAGTATCAGGCAACAAGTATCCGAACATGAGACATTTGACATATATGGTAATTGGTCTGTGTGCCATACGTCTCATGTTCAGATACTTGTTGCCTGATACCTGTATAACAATAAGAGTTCTATAAATGGTAATTATGGTAAGTTAGATGTGACTCAGAGGTTTGAGTTAGTGGTATGATTTGTGTAAAAGTGATAAAAGACTGGCCTGTCCCTCCCACCAGATTGGGGCCACACAATGGAGTGAGATAAAACAAGAAAAATGAAAGTCATAACAATTGAAAATAAGAGGTGAATTAAGAGAAAGAAAAACACAATCCCCGAATATGCTAAGGGTGTTGCACTCCCACCAGCACCAGCTCCTCCTCTCCCACCACCACCCCTGCAGTGAGTTCACATTGTACCACTACCACCGCTCCAACGACTTCCAATAGAGCCCCCAGAGCGCCGACGAGCTCCACTCCAACCACTCCAACCCCGACAACAAGTTGGCTGAACTGGCGTCTCCGGGGTACGACTACTAGCCGCGGCCCCAGACAGCCCTGTTCCAGCGGGGTGTGTAGGGGTGCCTCCGACGTGCCCTGTCACCACCCTACGACTACTGCCACCACTCCCCCAGTACCCACATGGCCGGTATCATGGTCTCCCTGGGCACCTCTCACACCACCTTCCTCACTACCACTACCATCTCTCATACCAGAACCCATACCTCCAACCAAACTTCCTTATAGAACAACTTCCCCTGCATCCCCCGTAGTACGACTACTACCAGTGTGGCTACCACTCCCAGAGCCACCATACAAGCGAGGGCGTACAGGTGGACGAGGATGGTCACTGTGTTCAGTGTCGCTGTCACTATGGTCATTGGCAGGGGGTGAATCATGGCAAGAACCTCCGTGGCGATTGGGCGGGGCACCATCCCGCGCAGGTGCGAAGCGTACCTGGCAGGAGGAACACCACAGGGACAAGGTGCACCACCGGGACATAGAGCACCCCCAGGAGGCGCAGGAGGAGGTGCACCAGAGGGACCAGGAGGAGGAGGTGCATCCCCAGGAGGAGAAGGTGAATCCCCGGGAGGAGGAGGAGAACGAGGTGCACCCTCGCGAGCACTGCCGTCCTGATTTAGATGACGTCTCATCTCTTCACAACTGGTACCATCTGGCTGGCCAGCCATAACATTCATCATATCCTCAACTAATGTCAGGTCCTAGACAATGAGGGTAATGCAACCAGCATGTGCCTCACCCAGGGCTCCAGCTATGAACAAAAAATTAGTAAATCAGATAATTATACTTGGAAAGGAACACAACTTACCGGTCATTGTCATCACCAGGAAGTCTTCCCCTGCCACCTGAAGGCATTCAACAGCCAATCTCTGCCAACAGAATTGTGGCTCGAGTGCCAAATCCGACACGATCCCTTGGCAAATACGATAGAATGGGGCCTTGGGAATCAGGTACCCACGATCGCGGCGATACTTAATAATTCATTTCCACCCTCTTCGTTGGATAGCCTGCCAGCTGCTTGACCCGACCAACAACCCTCCCAGCTCTTTTTCACCCGTCTTGCAGCCTAACATACCATCATTTGCGTGACCTTTGGGAGGCATTGAGGAGGACTTACTGTTTTGGTGTTTGCTTGGTTGTTGTGTTGACGGACAGGTGCGTGAGGAAGGAGGTTCACAGGAAATGATAGAAGTGTTTTTGCTCAGATCAAGTTAGACACAGAATGATCTTTGGTGTATAGGCGACTGGGATCTGCTTCCTTGGGCGATGTGTATTGGTGTTTATGTGTATTTGTGCATATGTGCATTTGTGCGTATGTATACTTGTGCGTATGAGTCTTTGTATGTATGTGTATAGACCCTATACCTTCCCTGATAGCTGAGTCGGATATTAGGGCTTGCCAAGAGGAAGAAGTGTGTTTGAGAAGAGGTGGGTAAAGAGGTATTTTATACCAACGCAATAAACATAGGGTATTTGATGAGGAGTGCCTTTCAAGCCCCCTCGTCATTTGTTTTCGGCAGTCCTCTGAAGTTTAGGCATAAATTGATTCATGATGTCTTGGTGTTGAGTATACCACAGTTAAGGTTAATAAGGCATGGGTATATGCATACACTTGAATTGTACGATGGTTAAAGTCACGTAAGACTGCAACCTCTAGTCTACCATAACAAGGAATGTACAATCCCTTCCATCTAGAAATAGCTTGAAAATGTTGTACTAGACATTGTATTTTTCCAAGATGTTATATCTTCCCTGTCCATGTATCAAGTGTACATTTGAAGTCACAAAATGAGCCTGGATAGTATGCCACTCCCATCTTCGCTCCAAACCGCAAAGACATAGCTCGTCTCGGTAAATTCCTTTCTCTAATAGTAGGAGGGAAGCAATTAGCAGAAGGCTTGAATCTATGGGGTCATTCATATCATACTTAGTGGTTGAGTAGGGCTTTGGTTAGGCCACCACAGTAGAGAGCAGGTCTCGATGAGTGACTGCGGGTAGACTGTAATGATGTTTTCAAGACGTTAACTAACCTTTTTTTTCTCTTTAAGAGATAGCAAATTAACTCCTCTTCTTTCTCACCACCCTCTTATCTTCTCCATCCACGCTCTTGCCATCAATACAATCTACAGGTTGCTCTGCCCTCTGCGCTGCAATTGCGCTTTTCCTTTTCATACATTACAGAAGCACACTCTGCAGTTTAAACCAAAAAAAGAAAGAAAAGAAAAGAAAAGAAACACCTACAGCTCTTGGCCCACCAACCCAGATACTCCCCTCTACAAGTCGCATGCTCTCTACTTCCCTTACTCTCTCACCTACATCGGAGGCCATGGTGGCAACAGGTCTCTGCATAGATTAATTATGCCCTGGTCCCAAACAATGAGTTAGCCCCCATCTTCACAGTGGTCTTCTCTCCTCTGCTCTTTTATCACCCTTCAAATCATATGCGGAGTTCATATGAACAAATCATAGGCACAAAATTATATGCACAAATTATATATACTGACTGACATTGATGAATGGAATACCTGTTTCCCCGAGCAATGTCATCTGCTTATAAGTGGAGGCCTCTTCTGGCAGGCGCTTTGGGGCACTCAGTGAATCCTGAGACCATCTGCCGGAATGAAGATAGGGGTAACCTTGCACCCTTGGAAACCGCTTTTGAACGTTCAAGGGCGAACTGAGGCAATCGCCTGAAACAACGCCGTGATTTTGCCTGAAGATATGATGAGTACCATGCGCTTGACGACGAGACCAAAGCCCATGTGGATCAGGAGATACTCAGGGAGGAAAACAAGGTCCTGGAGCTGGAAGGGGTGGCAATCCTGGCAGATTGGTGGCGATACTATCCAAACCAGTTTGGCGACCATGGTTTGCCACTGGTGAAGCCGCAACCCCTATCAAAGTTGATTCTCCACCGAATTCCCAAGTATCGCCTGTATTTCCGTCACCAAAGATGAGTCCTGCAGCGCGAATGGTGAGTCTGCTTGACCGTGTGGTGAAGTGACCGAGAGGCTCGTCAACTGGGTCTGCATTTGTACCGCCTTCGGGGCCATCGGATCCCGGGATGTGTCTTCACAGCGCACCCCCCAGCTAGCGATTCGGGAGCGCAGTCATCAACTCACAATAGCTGGGGCCCCTCTATCCCCTACAGGTTCCCCTGGTGGACGTTCTGTGGCTTTGGCGAGGGCAGGTACATGCAATACATGGAGCACAAGGGAGTCTATCTCACATCGCACCAGGTTTAGGATAGGACTAGGTTGACTGAGGAGAAACTCCGGGGCTAATATTCCACAGTCAAGTAAGTAATTTTAAACCTTGCCTAATTAACTTAGAGATGTTGTTACTAATATTGAGTGTTGTTTAGCGAGGACAGGGCCCTTGATGCCTATCGGCGATGACAACGGTATTTCTCAGTACAGATTGACGGTAGAGTTCGTTACCGGACGGGGCAGGACTGGTTTTCACACGCAAGGCCACGCCCTTATACAGTGCTGGGGGGGTTATTGTGGCTGTGATTCGCGCCACGCCCCCGTCCAGGGCGAGTACCCACTTAGTCCCTGGACGGGGCCCGTTTCTCCCTACCTGTTTGAACGGAGACCCATGTGGTGAACGGATAGGGCCATGAGCAGGGGCAGGGAACCCGAAAGAAACATGCCTAGCCCCAGGCCGTTCAGCCAGGTCAGGCGGGAAATTGGATTGGGCCCTGTTACAAACACTAATTGACTGAGGAGGATATGGAAGGAGATTTGGACCTGACCGTTCGAGAGGATGAGCTTGATGAAAAGCGTAGACCTTTGATTCATTTGGTGAAGCCTGTTGAGTGGCTTGGGCTAAATGCGGAGGTCAACAAGGAGTGGGAGGAGGATGAAGAGGATGAAGATGTCAATTTTATGGACCTAGATGAGTCTGGTGATAACGGTGGCAATGGCTCTGAGGATTCCGATAAGGCCTCTGTGGAAGAGGAGATTGACGAGGACGACAATGAGGATGTGCAGCGCGACAGGAGGATGTGGAGGGCTGGGAGGAGGGTGATGATGATGTCCATGAGGGAGGAAGGGGAAACCTGTGGCTCAGGTTTGGGAAGTAGGATGGGAGACCTAGGTCGGCGTGACTCTGCATCTTCCGCTCCTGGTCTGTACTGTAATGTGGGTGAAGAGGGTTTCCTTGCTAGCACGCAAGAGATTGGAGAGAGGCTGCTTGGGCGGGCTATGACACCCAAGGATTTCTTCACAAGCCCGGAAGACCAACAGGACAGCATCGAAAATATTGTCACCAAGAGAAAGCGCTTTCTTGCCGGCAAT
>Ga0307513_10001000_pt1 | contig 40862 bp, 15 predicted proteins | sample 15_EM_MG_FD_202174 | JGI IMG/M metagenome (GOLD analysis project Ga0307513, IMG submission 202174) | Populus trichocarpa ectomycorrhiza microbial communities from riparian zone in the Pacific Northwest, United States - 15_EM | ecosystem: Host-associated > Plants > Roots > Unclassified | place...
TTTTTTTTTATCAAATATTGTTTCAAGTGTTTGTTCTAAATAAAAAATTAAGTTTAGTCGCTAAGTAATGAGTGCAACTCATCTAATCCATAATCCAATCAAACCCTGAATTGAGTTTTATAAACATGATAAATTCATCCACTTAAATTGAAATGTTTGAATATTATATATTTGTTTACAACTTTAAAACATATATTCATTATGACCAGAAGATTGATGATTAGTTTCCATTAAAAAGATAAATGGTTTTACCAAAACTAACATTCACTAAAAATTCATGGTAATTGTGAAGCATTATTGAAATCATTAACTAAGAAATTGAAAACAGTGGCTTCACTTAAAAGGTGCATTGCACCAACCTGAATACTTTGATGACTTGAAGGTTTCAAACATTAATGCATGTCAACATAAAACGAGAGGTCACACTTCGATTAAATGAAGAAAACAGGAAGTCTCATATAGTCCTCTTATATAGCATTCCACCATTGTTGTTTTTTCTACCACCACACTAGAAAGTTATTGAAGTTTTTCTGGCAAAATTTAAGCAAATGGATCAGTAGAGAGAGAGCAGCTTTTCTCCAGGAAGAAGCTATGCGAGGCCTGTGTTTGCTACACCAAAGGAGGAAGTCAAGACAGGGAATGTGAAGTTGGAAACTTCAGTAGAGAATAAACCATGGTATGCTGTTCCTTCTGTCAGTGTGAAAGCTGAAGAAAAGCCTACTGTTTCTGTTAAGAAACAACCTTTTTATTTCTATTCCCGTTGTAATGGTGGATAAACATTGAATGTCGGCAAGTTAATAAGAGGGAAGTGGGATTTTTTACACAGTGCTTTTTGTTTGTTAATATGGTTATTTAGGGCTTCCTGTTTTTCAGTTCCTACTGGGTCTTGGTTTGTGTCGCAGTTTGTTATTCCTTTTGATGAAGAAATTTGGTTTGTGTAAGACTTCCCTTATGAATAAATAATTCCTTTTTTCATTACTCTCTCTCATGCAATATGTTTCTTCGGTTTAACAATCTTCACAGAACAGAAGGGAATTAAGCATAAAAAATGGATATAATCAGCAATTTCAGGAGCATCATTTTATCAACATCAGTAGTATATATTAAAATCATTCAATCACAGTTTCCCTGCACTAGCCTCTGTACATCTTACCGCTAAGCAGAACTTTCAAATATACATCCCACTGCACTTCATTGGTGTTGACATAATTCCAAGACAGCCATGTTTATGTCAAAGAAATTAGAGTCTGTAAAGGGTACCCTCTAGATTTGATTGTGTTGAAAATTCATCGGCCAAATTAGTGTTAGTGTTAGTGTCAGTCCGCCATCCCCGAACTTCCTTTTTCTGCTTCTTGCATTGCCATCGGCATTCGCACAGCTTTGCTTTGCTGAAACGCCTTTGAACTTATGCACGATGTTAAGAGGTTGCTAGATGCTTCATTCATTCTTGAATTGCAAGCCTTTCTGTAAAGGAGACTCGGTAAAACCAGTATGCCAATCAAGAGTAATCGCTCAATCAAAGTAACTCTGCTGGCTTATCGATTAACACTCTGCCCTGGTGTCTTCTTGCATTCCTCTCCCTCATCATCCCTCGTACATCGCTCTTTCACTGCAAGATGTGCAAGCTCTACATCACCATGAGTACGGCAAGCACTATGCAAGGAACCCCATAGAGAAGCCTTTGGGTTTCAATGTTTTAGCTACCTTGTTTTGGTCAATTTTAGTATCGGTAGTTTTTGAGTGTTTTTAATTGTTTGCTTGGTGCTTTTGAGTCTCCTAAAAGTGGATCAGTTTTTGGTGGCTCCACTTTGTTAGCATTGTTTCTTTCTTATGTTTATGTTGATTTGTGTTAGAAACTTTCCCACATCAAAATTAAATGATTCCAAGTTTTTCTTTTCAGAATCATTAAAAAAGAAAGAGGCATATTATGGTTAAATTTTATAGTTGTAAAAACTTGTCTGACTCGACAGATTAAAATCTAGCCCATGGAAGATTTCATTTATAACAAGATTTTTTTAAAAAAAAAAACAATTCAAGTGTTTGATTTTTAAAAAAAAATCAAAATTCGGATTGACTTGTTGATTCACGTGTTGATCCACTCAACTAATAATCAAAACCTGGATCCGGTAAAATTCCAAGTTAAATCTTATAAATATGGTAAACTTAAAAATTTAATTTGTAAAGTTTGAAAACTTTATTTTTATTTATAACTTTAAAACACAAGATTGATTATTAGTTTCCATTAAAAAGATAAAAAGATAAATGGTTTTACCGAAACTAACATTCACTAAAAATTCATGGTAATTGTGAAACATTATTGAATTCATTAACTAAGAAATTCAAGACAGTGGCCGCACTTAAAAGGTGCATTGCACCAACCTGATCAATGCTTTGATTCCTAGAGGGATTCAAACATTAATGCATGTCAACATAAAACGAGAGGTCACACTTCGATTAAATGAAGAAAACAGGAAGTCTCATGGAGTCCTCTATATATAGCATTCCACCGTTGTTGTTTTTTCTACCACCACACTAGAAAGTTATTGAAGTTTTTCTGGAAAAATTTAAGCAAATGGATCAGAGAGAGAGCAGCTTTTCTGCAGGAAGAAGCTATGCGAGGCCTGTGTTCGCTACACCGAAGGAGGAAGTCAAGACAGGGAATGTGAAGTTGGAAACTTCAGTAGAGAATAAACCATGGTTTGCTGTTCCTTCTGTCAGTGTGAAAGCTGAAGAAAAGCCTGCTGTTTCTCTTAAGAAACAACCTGTTAATTTCTATTCCCGTTGTTATGGTGGTTAAACATTGGATGTCGGCAAGTTATTAATAGGGAAGTTGGATCTTTTACACAGTTGCTTTTTGTTTGTTAATATGGCCATTTAGGGTTTCCTGTTTCTCAGTTCCTACAGCTGGGTCTTGGTTTGTGTCCCATTTTGTTATTGCTTCTGATGAAGAAAGTTGGTTTGTGTAAGACTTCCCTTATGAATAAATAATTCCTGGTTTCATTACTCTTTCTCTTACTCTCATGGAATATCTTTCTTCGGTTTAACAATCTTCACAAAACAGAATGGAATTAAACATAAAATGGATAAAATCAGCAGTTTGAGCATCATTTTATTAAAATGGTAGTCCTAAAATCATGCATTGACAGATGCTCTGTACTAGCCTTTCTACATCTTACCGCTTAACAAAGCTTTTAAACATACATTCCACTGCCCTTCGTTGCCGTTTCCATAATTCCACGGCAACCATGACCCAATACACATTCTTCTATACAGCACAGCCATAGACACATGCTGGAAGCTTGAGGAACTGATGTTCATGCTTTTATGAGATTTGACAAGTACGGTCTCACAAGCTTTTTTAACAATAAAATGAGAGACCATTTATGTTAAAAGAAATTAGGGGTTGAAACAGGTACCCTCTAGATTTGAATGTCTTGAAAATACATCGGCTAAAATAGTATTTAGTGTTAGTCCGCCGCCCCTGAATTTCCTTGCTAGGTTTTCTGCTGCTTTCACAAATTCTCCCCTCCTTGCACTTTCATAGGCATTCGTGCAGCTTAGCTTGCTGAAACTCCTTTTAACTTATGCAGGATGTTAAAAGGTTGTTAGATGCTTCGTTCATTCTTGAATTGCAAGCCTTGCTGTGAAGGACACACGGTATTGCCAGTGTGATAATCAAGAATAATCGCTCAATCAAAGTAAAACTGCAGACTTATCCAATAACACTCTGCCCTGGTGTCTTCTTGACATTCTTCTCCCTCATCATCCCTCGTACATTTGCAACTTTGTCCCATCTCTCTTCCTCTGCATACATATTCGACAACAACACATAGTTGCCAGAATTCCATGGTTCAAGATCAATAAGCTCTTTTACTGCAAGGTGTGCAAGCTCTACATCACCATGAGTACGGCAAGCACTAAGCAAGGAACCCCATAGAGCAGCATTTGGAGCTCCCCCAGGCATGATTCTAATCAGGTCATAAGCCTCCCTCACACATCCACTACGCCCTAGGAGATCAACCATGCATCCATAGTGCTCAAGTTTAGGCTCGATTTGATGATGCTCCACCATTGAAGCAAGCAATTCCCTCCCTCTTTCAAACAGTCCTGCATGAGCACAACACGATAAAACCCCAACAAATGTCGCATCATTGGGTCTTACCCCTTCGTTCATCATCTCCTCCAACAATTCAACCCCAAGTTCACCATTTCCATTTAAAGCCAAACCCGAAATTAATGTGTTCCAAGAAATCACGTTCTTTCGAGGCATCTCATCAAATACCCTTCTAGCAGTCTCAAACATGCCGGATTTATTGTAAAAATCCACTAGTGCATTGCCCACAGCTACAAAATCTCGATAAAGCCCACTTGATTTTGCATAAGAATGAATCCATTTCCCAACATCAACAGAACCCAAACGAGCACAAATAGGCAGAACAGTAACTACGGTTGCCTCATCAGGCTTAAATCCCCAATCCAGCATATCATGAAAAAGTCCTAAAGCTTCACTATCCCGCCGACTTTGTGCTAGGCAAGAAATCATGATATTCCACGAAACAACACTCCGCTTTCTCATCTGTCTAAACAAACACAACCCCATATCAACATCCCCTCTCTTACAAAACCCATGAATCATCAAATTCCAAACAATCACATCTCTTTGATACATTTCATCAAACACTTTCTCAGCATCTTCCATTACCCCACAAGAACTATACAACTCTATAACCCCAATTCTTATTGCGCTAAAACCCTCGAACCCAACAACAAGAACCTCCTTGTGCATACATTTCCCAAGTTGAAGCACACCAAGACTTGAACACGCCTTAAGCAAAGGCGCAAGCGTGTACTCATCCGGCCAAATACCTCGATTTTTCATTGAAGAAAACAAACGGAAAGACTCTTCAAACGGTCCATTTAAAGAATACCCTTTAATCATTGCATTGAATAGGATTATAGTGGGGTTCTGGGTTTGCTTAAAAATCCGATTCGCATAGGCCATTTTGTTTAGTGACCCGCAAATGGAGACGAAATGGGAAAGGATTTGGTTGAGTTGGTTGAGACCATGTCGAAGGAAATGTGCGTGTATCTCACGGAGCTGTGTTCGGGTTTCGCGCCCGTGGAGAAGGCGCAAGATGTTGCGCTCAATCTCCCTGCAAGCTCTGCTCATCCTTCCTCTTTCTGTTTTACTTGTAACAGAAATTTAAAGTGAGCTAGGGTTTGGCGGGAGTTCATTAACTGTAATTTAAAAATGGCAAAGCCCTTCTTGTTTTTTTGGATAGTGGTTTTAACTTTATTATAAGGTTAGCTTGGTTTTGAAAATAGACCAATAGCTAATGAAATTGAAAAATATTTTGAATTTATTTTTTAAAATTAATTAGGTTATTTAAAATAATTTTTAAAAAACTTGATTTGAATTAGATTTTAGATCGATTAAATTCTAAATTTACCTGTTTCAATATAATATCAATAATTAAACTTGAAAATCTAATATTATATTCAATAATAATATTTGAAGAGTACTCCAATTAGTCGCCATATACAACTCATAAAAATTAAATAGCTAGCCATTGATGGAGCTCCAATGCTCCGTGAAAAAACAGGAGCCATAGTAGCGTGAATGTCCATGCTCCAAGGAGAGCGTGTAATTTAAGTGGCTAAGTCGAGCTTCTATGATTGTTTTCCATTGGAAGCTCAGAGCTAGCTTTTATTTTCCTCGGTGCATCTCCCTTTTCGTTGTGACTAACGCGATTAACATAGTCATCCAACACTCACAATCTGCCTGTTAAATTGGAGGAGATTATATTAGTATCAAATCTCTTCTCTGCAGACAGTGCTTTCTTTTTTAATTTGTCCCGCTGACACATGCAGACACTCACAAGCTGCATGATTTTATCTCTAGTTTGATTCATCTATGGTTTCTTCAAAACCTGGCATGCTACTTTCAGGCATGGAGATTGGAGAAGTATTTGAGTTTATTGTTTGCTTGGCCCGAGTTTAACTCATTACCCAGATGCAGTATTAGCTGTGGTTTTAGCAGTGAAGATGGGATCATCTATTTATTTCGTTTTTATAACGTGCTCTGTTTGCATAATATCCATGATCTTTGCTTGGTGAAAAGGCCATCCATGAAGAAAATTGGCACTGCTTTGATGGCTTTGCCCTGTTTATGATCTTTTCCACCCCTTCCAAGGATATTGTTTTCTGTTCATTTCTAACAAATTGTGCAGTGCAAATGATTGATACTAATGTTTTTGTCTTTGAATTACTTCTTTAAGAATAGAGTTGATCCGATGAATAGAAGCATGGAAATGCCGAGTGTTAGAGAAACTGTTTAAAATGAAAATAAATAAATTGTTCGAAACACTGTTTTTAAAATATTTATTTATTTTGTATAGAAATAATATTTCTAATATATAACTATACCCTCTAAAATCTCTAAAAAAACATTAAAAATAAAATAAAATAATATATATCTTTTCGTATACGTATTCTGTGTGCAGTAACATATTTATTAGACTTGAAAACATTATAACAAAACATTATATTTATTAATAAAATTATATGATTTTTAATGAAATAATTATATTTTAAATTAAATTAAAAAATTATTATTTAGTTTTATTACAACAGTTATAAATGTTAAAAACTATTATTTAAACATACTAAGTATCAAATGTTATCTTTTAATATTATAAATATTTATATAATAGTGTTAAAAAAACTCATTAATAGAGCTTATTTATCATAGTTTTCACTTAACTTACACAATAAAAACTTACATTTATGTTTCTTTTTAATATGAAATTTTTATTATTATTATTCATTTACAAACTACCAATAACTGTAATGATGTGATTGATAAAACGAAACCATGGCTGATGGCTGAAATTGTAGATCCCGGGGATTGTGGATTGGTTACCTTGCCTAGCAGCACAGACACCTCCAGCAAGGTGCTTTGAGATTCTTCTAATGTTCATGCTGTACAGCCTGATTTTCTAGTCTGATAATATGTCAACCTTCTCATTTTTCTATCCAGGTGGTTCGTCTTCTATACACAAATTCTGGTGCTGGCATGCTGGCTCCAGGAGCAAATGGTATTCAGAAGCTTTGGAAGTGGCCACACGACGAACAAAATCCAAGTGGAAAGGTAATATGTGGTAAAACAAGTTTGTTGATATCTAAAGTTATATAAAACAAGTAGCTAAACTGAGTTTTCGCCGGCCAGAACTTTGAGATCGGCTTCCTTCGCACCGGTGGCCCTTTCGCTGCACACAGCAACAGCAACAGCATTAGACCACACTTGTATACCAATCCATCTTCTAAAAACACCCAAGTCGGGAAAAACTAAAACAAACCCCTTTCGCTGCACACACTACCAACAACATTAAACCATAATTCTATACCAATCCAGCTTCTAAAAAACCCAGTTCGGAAAAAACTAGAACAAAAATGAACAAATGCAACTATTTGCTTGTTAGAGAAATGTTTTTCCGTGAGGTAAAGTTTTTAATGTGAATTAATTGTTTAATACAAACCATTGTTTTGAAATATTGGAGTAAATTAATTTGTATCCAAAAATTACATAAAAACCAGAAAAAGGAAGGAAACCGAAACGGAGGTGAATGAATTAAGGACAGAGTTATAATTGGCTGAAATTGATCTGAAGGGGATTATCGAGGAAGCTCAAAATACAGATACATTCATAGGAGACGAATTAATACCTCCCCATGCCGGCTGTCTCCCCCCCTGTTCCTTTTTCTTGCACTTTATTCAATTTCATCGATTCCTGTCTTTAAAATCGCGAAGAGAAGATGTGATATGCTCAGAGAGAACAGTTATACAACGGAGCGGACACTCCAAAGACGCATAAAAGATAAGTTGGGTATAGTTTCTTATTGTGTGTCAAGAATAAATCCCAAGAACAGCAGTTTCAATGGAAGGAGTTTTTGAAAGATTTTGCGAAGATGGACAGATGGGTTATACAACGGAGCGGACACTCCAAAGACGCATTAAAGATAAGTTGGGTATAGTTTCTTATTGTGTGTCAAGAATAAATCCCAAGAACAGCAGTTTCAATGGAAGGAGTTTTTGAAAGATTTTGCGAAGATGGACAGATGGGTTGCCGATGATCTGTGACAGATTAATTTGGTGGGATCATACAAACGTGCGATGGTTTTAGGAATGGGTCATCATCTTGTGAGCCTCCGGTTGAAATCTCTGTCTGCACTGGTTGAAGAGGTTAGTCATTCATTAATTTATTTCTTTAATTAGGTAAATTTATATTTTCAGGAGGAGTTAGATTGGATGGAATGACTGGATAATGAGGAGCACAACTTGCGAAAGTGAGTTATACAAACAGCTTTATGATAAATAAATAAATAAATAAAGGATTTTGATCAGTAGCTCATTGTTATGATTATACTTTGCTATTTCTTCAGCCTGTGTCATATTTTAATCTTAAGCTTTCAATTTCTTATCTCCTTGCTTTAATATTCTATAGAGTAGTTTCTCTGGTCTGAGGTTTGCACGGTGATTTAACTTGGAAAGCCTCTCTGGTCTGAGGTTTGCACGGTGATTTAACTTGTATAGCCTCTCTGGTCTAAGTACTCCTCTGGGTCCAATTTTCTTCGGAATGTGTTATGAACACCAGCAGCAGCCTATTTATCTAACAAGAACAAAAGAAGAATTTATTTATTTCACTTAAAGTGAAACTTACAATACAAATTTGAGCTTGAAAACTAAGAAAAATTGAAAAGAATCTAAACATTAGACCTTCTTAACACTGATTTCTGTTTTTGGAATCAATATGAACTAGATCTTTTATTAGAAAATCAGGAGAGCATGTTGGGTGTTTGGTCTAGTGGTATGATTCTCGCTTCGGGTGCGAGAGGTCGTGAGTTCGATTCTCGCAACACCCCTTTTTTTTTAAGCTTCTTCTCCATCTTTGATGAACATTCATGTAATGGCTGAGAGCACAAGAGCAGAACTTGCCATTCATATCATCGTCTTGAGTTTTTGTTCATACAAGTCCAAATATAGAAATGCAAGCAAGACTCAGTTTCAATAGTTAGAAGAAGGATGGAAGACGTTCGGTTTTTCAGACATTCTATAGTCGCTCAGTATCTTTGTCTCATTTAGAACTAAATTCAAAGTTTCCAACACCCTGCATCCATCATTAAATGCCAAATAAAAATTAATTTGATATATTAATATTAAAATTTAATTAAAAAAAGATTGTTTTTGTGACAGGAGTATTGTTTGCAATTATCTGGGGAATGTTAACCCGTATATAAATAAACCCTTATAAATTAGAACAGTATTTATCAATCAACTTATAAATTATTTAAATTTCAGATATAAGTCGGGATTGAACAAAAAATATAGGTGAGATTGGCTTAGAAGTTAGGTTGTGGCCCAATCTTGTGGCCATATCTATTATAATAGCTAGAAGATAATCGAAAACAATTTCATGCCACAGAAATTATTTTAAGAATTTGGGAGAATTTTGAGATTACTATAAAAATATAATAGATTGAGAATTTTAATAAAACCTTGGAGTTTTTGAAAGGGTAAAGATTTAGAAAATAAAGTAAAGGAGGAGAGGATTGGACGATAGGATATGGGTTTTGTGAGAAGAGAAAAAATCATGTGAAAATTATGATTTGATTCATTTAGGAATAAAAAATATATAATTATTAATTATTAAAAAAAATCATGCATGACAATAAGCATATTATTAACAAAATCAACAAACTTCGTGATTTATACTTTTTATAATTCTTACATTTTCAATAAAATAATTTTTTCTTTCTCACTTTTTTCTATGTTTATCTCATTTTCTTTTCTTTTTTTTCATAAAGTTGTTGATGATTACTGGTATCACATTTCTCTACATTTCTTTGTACGGATTATTTTAAAAAAAAATGAATGGTTTTTTAAAGATGAATAAGAAAGAAAAGTTCTTTTATTAAGGCATGAATTAAAATTGAAAAAAAAATGAATGGGATGGTGTTTTCACTGTACATACAGATTAAGTGCACTATGAAGGGGATTAGTATAATTACTGTTTTTCCCTTCACAACAAATTTTTACTTGCTTGGCTTATGAGGGTATTTTTGTAATTACACAAGAACCTATCGGTGATTGTAATATTTATTGAGGTTAAAAAAATCTTTTACTTTTTATTAGTACGGTACCCTTGAAATCTAAATAAATCTACATTTGCTTGAGAGGTGAGTTCATCTTTTTGTTTTAAAATGCACAATAAATTTATTTGGTTACATCTTGAATAAGAAATTTATTAACTTGGATAGGTTTTATTTGTCTTTTTAAAGTGGTAATTTTGTTATTATAGGATGAATGCAGGGGTAATTTTGTATTTTAGATGCATGTAGAGGATTTAGAAGGTTGAAACTCTACAATAACATGGGTGTTTAAAAGAACACGACGTCTCCGTCCATATTAAAAGCTATGTAAGTGTTTCGTGGGGCGGTTTGGCTCTAGCAACATTGTTCTTTTTTTTGTTCTCTCTCTCTCTCTCTCTCTCTCTCTCTCTCTCTCTCTCTCTCTCTCTCTCTCTCTCTCTCTCTCTCTCTCTTCCTCAAGAAAGGCATTGGCGAAGAAAAAAAATGTGATCCTCTTATTATTTTGGGTTATCAAATTCATTCTTCTTTTTATTTTTTTTATATGATTTGCATCTTAATTTTTTTTTTGCAAACTTTAAATTTGTTTTTGGTTTCTCCCTTGATTAGAATGATATTTGCCTTCTTGTTTTGTTTTGATTTCAAATTTGATTCCTTTTCTTTTAATTTTTTAATTTTTATTTTTACTTCTTTTGAAGAATATTTTAGTATTTGCAATTTCAATTTTTTTTTTAATTTTATACTATGACACTGAAATGTTATTTTTAATTTTGTTTTGGTTTCAGATTTGATCTATTTTCTTTTAATTTTGGGTTTTTGTTTTGATTTCTTTTATAAAATATTTGATTTTAAAAAAATTTCATCATTAAATCAATTAATGTTATTTTCTCCCTTATTTTTGTATATGACATTTAGTTCTTATTTTTTTATATTACTATTTTTTAGGGGGTTTTTTGTCAAATTTAGTTTTTTTTCAATTTTTCTTCTAAAATTAAATTTATTGAGAATTAAGATAGGTAATTATTTCTAGTTGGATTAGCTCATGACACCGCATTAACATGTTTTAAAGGTTAACCAATGTGATGTTGGCTTTTTTTTCTTTCTAACTGTTTTTTTTTTATCCTTTATACTTTACATTCTTTCTTTTTCCCATTTTTTATAAAAATTTATCACGGTCCCATTCATGTTGCTTGTATTTTTTTTTTGGATTATCCTGGGGCCTCAAGCAGCTCAACAATATCGATTATTCATGCAAAAATAGCATCGTAAAATACTGACTTGACAGGTCAATCTATGACCTGACAAACCAGTTAAAACAAATACTGTTTGGAATTAACCAAATCAACTCGTAATCTAGGCATTGAGAGAGGTAATGGGTGGAGAGGGGTATAATAACTTTGATTCAATCCGGCTTCTCAATATGCACAAATCTCCCTTCCCCGCTTCTCGAGTGCCACTAGCCAGGCTCACAGGTCCCATTAATCAACAGGCAGTCAAGTGGAGCTGGCTACTCGGGTATTCGTCTATTCGAGGTTGTTTCAAGAGTGGATTTTTAGGGCAGTAAGAAATTCGTGTAAAGTTGAAAAATATGTGGCAGCGAGGTGAAAGGGATTCTCTGAAAAGCTCACATGGATAGTTCATAACCCAACATTGCCACCCAGAAAAGCTTGTATTGCATTGGACCCCACTACGTAGGCCTAAAATGAGGGATTTTCTTCCTCTGAAAAAATGTAGAAACAGACAAATGGGTGCTCTCCAAAGCTTCTACCAAGCCTACAGCCTGTGATTGCGGCTGTTCGTTTGACAGGAAATTGGATTTTCTTTGCAATAAACTAGGTTTCTCCAAAAGCAGAAGCTTGAAACCTCGTTGTAAAACCTTTTGTTAGTTGCCAAAGAAAACTTCTGTTATAGTTACAGTCATTAAACCAGTCAGAAACAAGGTACAGAGTGTATTAACCTGTTGCTGCTCCTTTTTAACCGAATCATAGTGTATAAATTCTCCTTCTGAGTTGGTTAGATTTCAAGTCGGTTCATTAAGTTAATCCTGGTTTAGTTATATAACTAAGATTACAGTTTTCCTATCATTTCAGGAGAAAAAAAGAGGCTCTTATGGAATAGCTGGCCAAACTTTCTTTGACATAAATTGTTTGACAAGGGAAATTCCCTTTTTTAAAAAAAAAATGAAAAAAACAGAGAAAGGAAACAGTCTAGGCAGATAGTGATAGAACAATATGTTGAACTTCAAATAGACTTTTCAGGTCCGACCCATGACTTGTGTCATCATTTTGATTCTTACGATAACATGGAAATTTGGATACGAGCCCGCCCATGTACAATAATGGAGTTGAGGGGCCATGATGTGATTTTGCCACTATTTTTTCTCAGGCTAAAAATTCATATGTCCCAATTTGATGGACCTGTCACCTAACACATTTAAGGTTGATGCTCAGATTTGAAAAGAATGTTTAATTGAAGAGATGAAAGTAAAATATAAAAATAATTTATTTCTAAAATAGTTTTTAAAAGAGAAAGAAATAAAACCTCCATTGTCCTTACAGAAGGGTTCAAAACGGGAAGGATAAAGAGTAAATGTTCTCCATTATCCTTTCAAAGCGAGAAGAACAGGGAACATGCTCTCCATGTCTCAATCTTTTCTATTCCGTACACTTCCTGTATTTGTTGACCGGCTACTTTCAGATACGTATAGTACCAGTAGCAAAGCCTTCATTTGCATGGTTAAAATGACAAGACACAAAAAAAATAAAAGAAAAAAACGAAGGGTTTCTCCTGAGTGTTCAAGTTTACGATAACGATTGGTTTTTTTTAGATATAATTTAGAAATGCATCGAAAATTATTTTTTACATCAAATACATCAAAAGGTTAATGTTGTTACTTGTTACTTAGGCTGTTATGTTCCTTCCAAGTATTCAGACAAGGGTCCATGAAGGAGGACATCAACAGACAATTAAGTGGAGTTTTCTCATCTTTTATCCTTTGTGAAATGATGGGGTGAAATATAATGATCAAAGGATGAGAGGCCCAGATCGAAGAATCCAAAAAGAAGTGCAGAAATTTGCTAGGGAAGTTTAGAATGACTACAAACTATATCAAGACCAAGCATGTCTCATTATCTCCAACTCCTTTATGTCATTGTCTCATCATCTCCTCTACGGGACCATGTCCATGTCCATGAAACACCATGCCCCATTTAAATAAGATTACAAAGCACCCATTAGCAAACTCAATCTACATCTAGCTAGATTACTGGTGCGGATTGATCAAGGCAGAATAATTTAAAGATGATGAAGGGACAGTGAGATTCTTAATGGCCCCAGATTTTCCAAAGTTTGTCAAGTGATCTTAGATTTTGAAAAGGCAAATGGGTCACCTCACCCTCTTTACCAATGTCTCTACATCACTATTCTCGTGCAAAATATCACATGTGCATATCAATATGAAATTGGGCAAGCAAGATACAGCCAAAACAACATGAAATCCCTTTATAATTGTGGGTCAATTTCGGAGGCATCATCGTGTAATTGGAGGTGATAGGGGACCTCTACTACCTAACATCACAGAATTATGTGTCCTCCAACCATGTGGACGATATTATTGATGCAATAATCCAATTAGTGCACTGTTTCACATTAATCCCACTTGTGATTTACACCTAATATTATCACATCTCAGTCAAATTAGAACTTGGTGCAGAGGGAAGTAATTACTGGTAGAAAGTGATATTGATCTTTCTCTAGGCTTAAAACACCCTATGAGAGAGTACAAAATACATAGATCAGGGACAAACTTCTCTTTTAAGCTAAAAGAGAAGAATATCCATCAATAAATACATAAAAATACAACAAGATTTAACAGAAAGGAAAGTAAATTAAAAAAAAATCATAAAATGTATATACAAGTTCCTTTTAACACATTTGATTACTTAATTACCTGGATGAAACAGGATTCAAAGCTCTTGCAAATCCATTCATAGCTCCATAACCCTTTGAACTGAACCCTAAACACCCCAGTAAACCTTGTCTGTAAGGCAAAAATGTCTTCTTTCTCATCTCCTCAGCTTGTGCTTTACTTGCCTTATAATGTAACTCATGTGGTGATGCTGGTACTCTCCTCTTGCCTATCCCATTCATTGGCTTCTTCCCTGAAGATGAAGAAGAGCCATGCCCACTATTTCCCTTCACTTTCTGACTCTCACCACCAACATTAGACCTACTATTGTTGTTGCTGCTGCTGCTGCTAGCCTTCTCTTTTGACACACCAAGTTGGACACCAGTACTTTGTTTCTTACTCTTCTCCTTGACCGGTGAGAAGGAAAAGTTAGACCAAAACTTGTTGTTGCTCCTCCCTTCACTCTTGCTTCTATAAAGAAGATCTTTCAAAAAAACCCATTTTTTTGAGTTCCTTCCAGCTGATGATGACCTTGAAGATGATGCAGAAGCTGGAGGAGTATCAGTGCCACCACTAGTTGTAGCCTCATCAAGCTTGAGACTTTCATCATTAACTTCCAAAGAAGTAATAGACCCATCAATTACGTTCTTGTTTTCTTCACCATAATCTTCAAACTCAAAAGAAGTGCTTCTCAATGGTGACATGGATCTTGTTCTTCTACGTAAAGATTTGTTCTTTAACCTCAGATCTCTTCCTCTCGACATACTTTCACCATTAGCACCAACCTTTCTCCAACCCTTCATGAATTCATCTTCATTACTACTATCTCCATCTTCCTCTTCATTTTCAAGATCCATCAAAGGAGCTAACACCTGAGGTCTCTGCAAATGAGAAGACAACTTCATGGGGCGGATCTGACCATTCAGGAAAAGCTCATCAGCTGAACTCATGGATCCGGGTTGACCCGACCCGGTCGAGCCAAACCGTGCAGAGAATTCAAACTCATAACCAATAGCGACACTATTATCAGGCGAAGAAGCAAAATTCGCCATTGCCTTTTCCGCTGATGTCATTGCGAAATGCCTTGGACTTGCCGGACAACTATAAAAGAACCCGCCGTTAACGGGTCCCGATCCGGGTCGACCCGGGCTAGAAGGCGCGCTAACATAAGGTGTGGAACAAGCACTGTCAAAGTCTTCAGTAAAGTAATGGGTTTCTAAAGTTTTGCCATTATAAGGGTTTCCAAGGTCTGTTTTTGGGTCTGGTGTAGAGGTTTGGCCATTTTTGTTCTTACTCTGGGTTTCTTGCAGCTCCATTTTTCTTTGCTGTTTGTGTAAGAACGACAGAGAGAGAGGGAGAGACAAGTGTTGGGGTTGCAAAGTGCCTGTGTTGTGCAAGTAAATAGGGGTTTTGAGACTTGGTTGGGTTCTTAAATTGCCCTTGAAGATGATGAGTTATAACATCCAATGCCATTGTCTTTTTCATTATCTTTGACTAATGACAATTTGATTTTGGAAATTAGAAATCCTTAAAAAGAAATTAAATGGGTTTTACATGTTTTGGAATTTCCAAATGATGCCATTTTTTTTTTTGCAAATTCAAATGGAAAGAGGTACATTGAATTTGTGGGTTTTAATTTCCAAGGGGGAAGAATTTAGGATTTTTATTTCTTATTCATCCCATGAAAATTTCAGAGTTTGATACAAGTAGTATTTTTTATAACAATTACATGGATGATACCATTAAAAGTTACACTAGCATGTGTTGGGAGTGTGGTTGCAGTTGTTTTTTAAAGTGTTTTTTACTCAGAAATACATCAAAATAATATTTTTTTATTTTTAAAAAATTATTTTTGACATCAGCATATTAAAATGATTTGAAAAAACCAAAAAATATTAATTTGAAGTAAAGAAAAAAATAAAAAAATTTTAATTTTTTTCAAAAACACTTTTAAAACACAAAAACAAAGAGGGATTACTTGAAATATCGATATAACAACTAATTTATCTAGAATTTAGTTTAAGCTAAATTTTATTTTAAATGAATTAATTTAATTAAATATGATCACATGTTCAAACTCCAATAAAAATTTATATAGCTACCTCTAAAGATTTTTTTTTTTAACAATGTTAATTCATTTAATTTTTATTAAAATAATATTATTTTGAGATTAAGTTAATAAACTTGTGAGCCAAATCTTACATGGGACTCAACGGCTATAATTTTAATAGTATACTTCAAAATGCATCGGGTAGACTATTAATTGAAGACAAGAATCAAAGGTACATTGAACTCATAAATTTAGACCATTTATTTTTGGCAAAAAAATTTAGTTACTATTTTGTGATTTGATTGCAGAAAGAATTGAACCAGAATCATTTGCCAGCCCATATGCAATGTTCATGTAACCACCCTCCTTTGATGACCAGGACTTTTTACAAAATCTTTAATGATTCAGGAATTATTTTCCAATTTAAATATTAAATATCTCAAACTTCGAGGGAAAGCTTCTTTGAAAATGATTTTGAAATTATATTTTTAAAATTTTTTATTTTTTTATTTAAAATTATTTTTTTATTATTTTTATATTTGACGTTAAAAATAATTTTTAAAAATAAAAAAAATATTATTTTCATATATTTTTAAATAAAAAATATTTTAAAAAATAATTGTTATTAAACTCTTAAAATATCAAAAATAATAATAATAATAATAATAACACTGCCGTCTTCTCTTTTCGAGATATTTTTGTTTTGAAAAGAAACTAGCCCACAGAGGACAAACTAGTGATCTTAGATTAAATTTTATTCTAGCAATATCTAAAATTTTATATCGAGATTTCACTCTCAAGCATATCAAACGATTTTTGTCTACAAGTTCATTGAGTCCCAAACTTCTATTTTTATTTATCGAGAAATAGGTGTGATTTTTTTTAGTTTGGTTTGATTTTTATTTAAAAAATAAACAAATCGAATTAAAAAGAACTGAAATTGGTTTAAATTGACCGGTTTTGGTTCGGTTTGGTTTTTTAGGATAAAACCAGTTCAAACTGGTTTGGCTCGATTTTGGCTTTGTTTTTTTCCGGTTTAGCTCGGTTTGTTTTCCGGTTTTTTCGTTCGGTTTTTTCAGTTTTAGGTTTATAAAACCGAAACCAAACCGGTCAGTATTTTTAAAATTTTAATCAGTTTAATCTGTTTTTTTCACGATTTTGTTTTTGAATTATTTTTTTCTGGTTTTTTAATTTTTTTCTCACCCCAATCGAGAAGTCTATTAGAATCTAAACTGTAATTGTTCAAGTTATATCGAATTGCTTTCCCTTCACTATCCTTCCGGCATGGAGTTAATGAGCCATTATTTGTACGAACAATTAATGATAAAATTTATAACCATTCGGCGGAGAGCATAAAGTGTTTTTTAGCAAGGATAAATCGAGGCAAAAAAGAGGAAGCAGGAAGCAGAATGTCATGAAAAAAGGTGTAAACATTGAGAGAAGAGTAGGGATCGAGGTGGGAAAACGGGAAAGCGACAATGGACAAGAAATTTACGAGCAAGGCAGCACGTTTGGCCTCCTGCCATGGCCATTTGTGTGGGTCTTTTTGTGCTTTCTCTATGATGTCATACACTCCCTCTCCTCCCCCATGAAGGCCATTTGGCCTGTCACATGTGACCTGTCCTTGTTCCATTCTCCATGGCAGGATGTGTATATATCCATCAGAAGGGTACATCTTCCATCCTCAGCCCTCTGATCTCCTCGAGATCCACGCATAGTACACTGATCATGCAGGGGGTCACCACTCTCAGAAAGAAAACCTAGCTAGTGGAGCTCGACTCGTTTGGAACTTGCAATTTTTCGAGTGATGGATGGAGAGTTGACATTCTGGGTGTTAGTTAATTAATGGTATAAATCATTTTTCATTTGTCATAATTCAAAATAAAATAAATGAAGGATTTAAATGGCTGGTGAAGGTAGGAAAACCCTCTAAGAAAATGCATGAAAATGGGTGCATTGATCCACTGTAAAACCCCATCTCCTTCTAGGGCTTTTGAGACAATAAGTTGTAGGAAAATTCATAGGATCCTAACTTTTGGGCGGCTACAACGAGGCTAAGGTTCTGTGTTTTAGTAAACCCTGTTTTCTAGGTTTATGATTTTTTTAAGAAATATTTCTTGCGGTTCGGAGAACCAAAAGATCATTATCTTAAGTAAAGTAAACTGCTAATCCTGTCTTAAACAATTCATTAATAAGAATAAAGATTTCGTGCTAATCTGTTGACAATATTGCAGAATACACTGCCTCTTTTCAGTGGTTTCTCTGTCCAAGAAAGAAGAATATTGGTGTCCTTGCATAAATTAAATAAATGTATAATCACCCAATCCAGATCTGACATGTGGATTCATAGCCTATGGCACACACCAGTTCCCGGAGACAGCAAAAAAAAAAGAAAAAAAAAACTATACTTCCTGTGGACGGTTCTATTTAATGAAGCATATGAAAATTTCTCTACTTTTACATATTTTTGGGAGTGCTTGTTTTCATGTTGTAATTTAAAAAAAAAAAAACAAATTAAATTGTTAATTTTTTTTTAGATATTTTTAAGTGTTTTTAATGTGTCAACATCAAAAATAAAATAAAAAAATATCAAAAAATATGTTTTTAAATAAAAGATATATGGTATCACAATACTAAACATATATATTGAGAATATGAATAACATATCAAACAATAAACTATGTTTTGATGAATAATTAAAAATTTAAAAATAAATAAATAAAATGCATCTGAAAGTGATTTTAAATTCTAGAAAAAAAAAATTACACTCGTATTCATAATAATCAAAGTCAGTTTAAATTATAAAATAGATAAGTTAACTTGATCTAGTTTAAATAATTTTAATTTTTTTATAATTAAAATTATACTGTTTTAAAAATAAAAATTATCCAACAAAAAATATGTGAAAAAACAACATGGCTTAATAGGTTATTACAAGTAGCCATCAGGAATAAATGAACTCTGTCTGACTAGCTCAATTGACAACCTTCCAACGAGTGTTCTTGGATTCCTTTTCTGTTGAATCTTTTGTTTTCTTTAATTAATTGGTTTCATATTCTCAAAGGTTCATTGATTTTCCCCATGGTTACTGAATCTGAAAGGGAAATCTGAGATTCATTTGACCGAATCCCATCCCAGGCTAAGTTTAATAATAAATAAGAGAGGATTCACTTGCTATGACCCGATTAGAAATTCAAGTTGATCAATTATCCAATTAAAAACCTACTTGTTGATGTTTTTTTTTTAAATCAAAACATCATTTTAACTTCTTTTTTTTAAAAAAAAATAGTTAAATTGGATCATCCCACTCAATCCATCACCCAAACCCAGCTTGGTTTAATAATTATGAATTTGCCTTCTCCACAGGTGGAGGGTTCTATACATGGATAGTGCCAATAATATCATATATACTCACGAGATTGCTGTGGGCATGCCATTTACTGTAAATTTGTAATTCTTGTAACATGTATTTGCATACAAGAAAGTGGTGCCTGCTGTGCCAACAGGCATTCGGCCTGTGATGAAATGTTATAAGGCCTAGCCTGGTCTATGATCTGGTAAGCCCGGATCACGGCCGAATCAAAGATTCAGACAGAATTCTGATTGTTTGATTGTTCTACCAGTAGTTAACTCTGACGGAAATCTGGAGGGAACCAAATATTTTAGGAAGTGAAAAGTGCACTTCGAAAATGGAGATTACAGATGGTCAGAACATGGAAAACATGCAAGGTTACGAGTGGTGATCATGTTCTTGTTTCCTCTGCCAAAATCAAAGGAATGTAAGGTCAACAGGTTACCTTAGATACAGTTGAAGTTAAATGAGAGGACGACCTTCTTGAAGGGTTTTACAAGGGTAAAAATCAGAAACCAATTCATCAACCAAAGAAGTTAGAATCCCATTCTCAATCTCTAGACCCTCTTCAAATGCTTCTATGCTAAAGTCGAGCCATTTCCCATACCGAGTGCTCATGTCCTGGTCTACAAGCTCATCCACCATCATGTCTCCCATGCTTTGCCAACCCAAAATTTCCTTGTACAGCTCCTCTGCCAACCACCCCTTCCTTTGAAACAATGTTGACAATCTAGCCCATGCTTTGCAGCTCCCTAACAAAATTTGTCCACATTTAAAGTCCAGGGATTCACTAACACAATCAAACAAAAGCTTTCGCGCAAGCTTGGAGTAATCTTCTTCATTACTTTCCATCCCCTGGTCTTGATTCTCCAACTGATCAAAAAGATTGGGGTTTATGACGTTGGAGGTTTGACCCAATGAGAAATCTTTCAAGTTTAGCTCTGCACTGACAAGTATATCCCTCATGAAATCTAGTTCCCAGTCGCTTGATTCCTTTGATTCTGTTATGCTGCATGTCCTAGTTGTATATTTTCTTACCACATCCACTGTAGATATTGAGGAGGCTGAGTCTGATAGCTCGGTTTCACCCTCCATTTCTACAGATTCATTTGTTGAGCAATGGCTACTTCCTGAAAATTGAGTATATATTTTGGTCACTATTTTCATCAAAACGTAATTTTATCCAAAAAAGAGAGAACACCCCACATCACATTATGAAGATCTTAAAAGGTGCACACAACCCCGAACCTGAATTGAAAAATTAGATGTGCTTATCTTCCTAAATATCAGTCACAAATTACCACCACTAGGTTCCTTATTGGCATTTAAATGATATTGGTTTATTTCCAAATTATCATGCATGAAGTGACGGGATTTTTCCAAATCCAAATGCATAGTTAGAAAAATAAGTCCAAGAGAATCAGGGTACAGCTTTACCGTTGAGATATGAGCAACTTCCACTTGCAAAAGAAGGTTCGAGAATTGAAACTGGGCTGGTACGTTGACACTTGAGTTCCTTTCCAGTTTCACTGTAATTGCTGCTACTGCTTTGCACTTCCATATCTTCTGATTGCTGAAAAGGTTGTCCAAGTGAGATTGTTAGGGAGGCAAATAAGCTGTGAACCTATATTCACTTCTGAAGATGAGAAATGCTAATTGAATTATTTTTTGTCAGAACTTCCAATCCCGTTAGCATCTGCTTAGCTTTTCTACATACAGAATTCTGTATGCTAATGTGTTCATTGGTTAAGTGGAAGGTATTGGCAACAACTTGCACACAGGCTCCAAATTCTACAGATAAAAACAATACAAGGACTAGCATCTGCACCAAACAATTACCGACTAAAATCCAGACTCTTTAGCACACGCAAAAATGAAAACCAGAAAATCCAGGGGACAGCTTCCAGAGCAATTCTACCTGACTCAGAAATTATATTAAAAAAAATTTTAAAAAAAAAACAAGAAGAAGAAGAAGGTATTGGCAATAATTTGCACACAGGCTCCAAGTTCCACAGATAAAACCAATACAAGGACTGGCATCTGCCCCAAACAATTAACAACTAAATCCAGACTCTTTAGCACTCGCAAAACATGAAAATAAAAAAATCCAGGGTACAGCTTCCAGAGCAATTCTACCTGACTCAGACATTATCCGCAATGTAAGAGAATATACCACCTTTACAGCAGAACTAGGAGAAGCAAGTAAGTGCCCATTTGAACTCACGCAGAAGATTTTCTGAACATTATTGGACTTGGCAAAAACACAAACATGTATTCTTCCTACTTTATCTACTATATCTTTAATGATATACATATACAATACAGTAGAGGCATGGAATAAATTAACCCGATTGTCAACCTCTACCAGATAGGTCACCTACAAAGGCATCTACAACATAACACACATGTTACCTACATCAAAGAATAGAACTAAACTTTCAATTCTTTTCAGAGAATGTAATATTACTCACATCAGGAAAAGCTTATCTTGAAACTGAATACTGACAAAAAAAAAATGAATTCCTATTGTCACTCGAGCATATCAAAATTCCAAGAAGAAAACAGATAATGTAGATCAGAGATGCCAAAAAAGGAACGATGCATCTACAGATTGTGGACATATGACTGACCTGCCACTTTTGGTTCATAGCAAGCTGTGAATTTTCCACCAAAATACAATCGAAGTAACCTAGGCTGTCTGACTTATCTTTATCATGAACAACTTGAAGCATCTTGTCCAGTGCTGCGGAGGAGGTGCTTGCCACATTGGGAGTTGATGAGTTTTGAAAAATGGACAAAGAAGTAGAAGAAGTCTCCTCTCTGATCACATTACAATGGGAAGACTCTACTTTATATGTTAATTCTCTCAGTTTTTGTTCCAAAAGAACACCCAACACGTCACCTCCCATAACATTCAATCCAGGAAAATAAGACATTGAACTTTTTAAGGAGGGATGATCTTTACTACCAAAAGAGTCGATAGCAGAACTGCTACATTTCTCCGACATTTGTCCAGATGACTGAGAGCTAGGCGTGGCCCGCTTTATGGGAGACGAGAACGTAAATGAAACAACATCCATGCCACTTTTCCTGTTATCCATGGCCATATTCATGTTCCCATCCATTACAACATTACTTTTTGTAGACATTTCATCCTTATTGAATGATACATTACGAGTGGCATTTCTGTCAATTTGGAGATCACCACTGACAGAACGTTTCTTCCGAGCTATATTCTTAGTTTTCTCCTTTTCAGAATCTGTCATGACCAAGCCCATCTTTCTGGGCACAGTTTCAGGCTTTACAACAACCTTTTTTACAGTCCTACTTTGTCCAACAGAACCACTAGTGGATTTTGTTTTTCTACCTTGCTGATTAGAAAGTGAATTCTTCAAACCTGAACTATCTTTATTGGGTGCAGAATTTTGCTTGAGGTTATTCTGCTGAAGCACATTACTGGTCCTGCTTTCAGAGATTCTCTTCTGTACAGTATTTTGTGTGCGAGGCTGGGTCTTAAGCATCTGGTTTGTTTTGACCTCATTCTTTTCCTTCTGTTTCACAATACTCTTACTTTTCAATGTTGATACATCCCTTCTTTGACCATTAGTGGACTTTGCTTGTGCTGCAAGTGGAACAGACTTCCCCTTGTTCTTCAAACTGCTGGGAGTGCCTTTTTCTGAACTTGTAGAAGCCTTGGATGATGACAGGCCTTCTGGTCCACTCCAACTCTTGTCACTTTGTCGTCCTTTTGTATTCTTGGCAACAGAGGATTCACTTGATCTTTGGGGCTTAGATGTTGTATGTGCAGCAGCTTCCATTTTCTGTTTCAAATCTCGAATTCTCAAAGGAACTGAAGAAGTCCCGATTGATGGAACTTTACCACTGCTAGTTGCCTTGGGATTTGCCTCAATTATCTTTGCAGCTGCCTCCATTATGTAAGCCGCATTCTTTATTGGGGTGAATCCAGGATTCTTAATAGGAGACAACAACTTATGGTGGGTAGATGGAATTGATTTAGCTGATTTTGGAGGCAATGTTTCAGTTTGAAATCTCTTACTTGGCCGGTTTTCCACCTTATGCGGCCTCGATTCCACAGAATTCCAAGCATACTTCTCTTGCTTATTTGGAACATTGAGGTGGTCCACAGGGTTATATTCACTCCATAAATTAGGCGAGCTGCTATCATATTGAAATGCCCTAAGAGAGCGTGAATCAAAAACTAGGGTAGAAGAGGGCTCAGCAACATTTGATGTTGGCAAAGAATCCAGACCCATAAGCCTTGCAACTGCCCCAGGGGCCCTTGTTCCATATCCTTCATCACTAGTCATTGATGAAGCACAACTAAAGTCACTACTTCCTCTGTTACTCAAGTTTGCTCTTCTATCATCCAGCTCCCCCTGGATGTACAGGAAAAACAAACCGTTAAATCATGTTTGAGATTTTATAACAACTAAAGGATAGTAGAAAATAAAAGTACAACAGGAGAGAGATGAATGCTCACCGCCTGAAGCAGAAGCTTTTCCATTTTTTCAACATTTTCTTTTCCTTGCTTTAATCCTTCTACAATCACAACACATACAGACATAAATCAAGTTAAAAACTGGACAACTTAGGAAACAATCAGAAATTACGATACGGACAGCCATAATCTTCAAGACAACAACTATACCAGGTAATTCAGAATTATTCGCAAACAGCTTCTTCCGAGACTTCCCATTCCAATCAAACAAGTTAAAAAGGCCTCCTTTTGAACGTTTTCTCTCACCCTCCATCATATTATCTACAAATCATAATTGAAATGGTTTCAGCAATAAGTAAAACCTAGAAAAACCAACTTCTAATAAATTCTTTCGAAATCATTCTTAACCAGGAGAACGATTCAAATAGGCAAATTTGTCTCATCAAAAACCCAAATTTACCTCTGCATTTTACAAAATAATCAAACAGAACCCATCAGCCAAACTACATTGCCATCAAGTTCCAAATTTAAAATTAAACAAGCTCTAAAGATGAATTGAAACACAATTAGGACACAAAAGATTAGACCTTTAAAAACCACATCCACGCCTAATGTCAGCTACATTGCTCATTCAGCAAGCAAAAAACACAAAGTGCTAGATGTTTACACACAAGTGGAGAGGTAATACAAAAATAACTACACTAATTACCAAGTAAATCAGATCCTTCTTTAAACAACCAACATTGCCAAAATCACAGGCATTACAGAGCCAAATAACCTTCACTTAACTGGAAAATCTTTAAATTAACAAAAGAAAGCAAAAAGAAAAGGCAAAAAACGATTCATGTGAATCAAAATCTTACTTGACATCCTCCAAGAGTCAAGGTTCCAACCGTTACTCGCATAAACAGCAAAATCAACCAAATCCCATTTGCCTTAGAACCACAAAACAGATCGAAAGCATCCAGAAATAACTTAAATCGAAAGGGTTTTCTTCAAATCTCACAAACTCTGAACCATTTCATATGAATCTCACTAGTCAACCCATACTATCCAAGAATCCCACATTTTTTCAAATTCCAAGCTCTGAACTTTGCCTGTAAGAGGTTGTTTTTTGAGCAAAAGTAAACAAAACCAGATGCCTGAAGGCTTAAAAAGTAGGGTTTTTAACAAAATGGCTGGAAAATGAAGTCAAGAAGAGCTAAAAAATGGTGACATTAGCAGATAGAGGGAAACACACGAGAATTGGGGTGCACGAGGAATGGTCCAAAAACATGCGGTTAAAACAAGCCAGTTTAAAAAAGAGTAAAAATGTGTCAGTCTAGAGGGAGAGAGGGGATGGTGGACTACCTGTCTTGTGCTGTTGATGGCATTAGATTTTTGAGACGATGAGACACTGCTTTGACTTTATGGCAAGACTGCAAGAGTTTGAGGAGTAAACTCCTGTGGAATTGTGACTAAAATAATTGATTTATTAACATAAACAAGTGAACCAACTGGGTGTTTTTGGCCTTTTGGTTTTCCAAAGTTAGTGATGATTTTTCAATTATTTTTCACATAGATCAAGATTGAATCAATTTTTTTTCAAGTATGGTAAAATAAATACAATCCAATCCAGATTAAAAAGATTTACAAATTATTGGGATTAGATTTAGTGCATTGATGTTAAGCCTATCTTTTTTGTTTGATCAAGAGATGTTATTTATGTTCAAATTATAAAATTCATAAGGAATTTATTAGTCATGAATGTGTATTTCTTAAAATTATAGATATGTTTATTTTTTTAATTTAAACCAAGGTAAACAAAGAAGAAACACTTACTTGATCACTAAATGTTTGTGTTTTTTTATGTTAATGATTATAGACTAAAATTATAGATATGTTTTTTTATGTTAATGTTTTTTTTTATATCAATGTATCTGAACCATTTAAAATCATTAAATCAACCCATAAATATTTTAAGAAATTAATAATTATTAACCAGATATATTTTAAGAAACACTTAGTTGACTAGTTGATATGTGTTTTGTAATGAAATGCATATGTTTCTATAAAAATATATATATTTAAACTAAAAACCATCATAGTTAATATTTTTATAAGTGTTTTATCTATGATTTTAACATATTTTAATGTGTCAAAAACATTTAAAAATATCAAATCATTCAAAAAAAAATTAGAAATCATTCTCAACCCAAATATATTTAAAAAAAAACACTTTTAATCCAAAAAAAATACCAAACACAATGTAAATCAAGTTTTCAAAGTCAATATCTACACATGCTATTTCAAATTGTTGACCATCCGCGTCCTTTGATATTTTTTTAATTTTAGCATGAGTAAATTATGCATAGATGAGAAAATGGCACCGACCAAGTGATTTCGAGTCAAATGTAAAATACTAATTTTACAGGATAAACTCGTTTCTAATTCCTAGATTACAGATTCAATAAATATTCTCGGTAAATTAATAATCTTGATTAAATAATATTTTTATTCCATCCCATTCTCATGTCTAGCAATGGTGGCACTCTTCCCTATCCTCCCACATGGCTGCTTAACATGGTTTTGTGGTTCTTTGGACCTACAAATTAATGGGTTCCACTTGGTTTAATTGACCTAAATCAATTGCCAGCACTTTTCTGTGCTTCTTCAAGACTAAAAAGCACAGAGATTTTGCTATTTATGCACTCAAAATTGTCTACCAAGGCATGAAGAGTTACTCGAGTATAATAATGGGAGTCTTTGTTCAAGATTAATGTCGACAATCGAGGGTCGATGCCATGCTGTTATCTTGGCACCACAAGAGGGAAGAAGAAGGGAAAAAACCCTAGAATTGTTAGGTTTTTCAATATGGGATACATGGTACAAGACAAACCTCCATTTTCTCAGTCAGATTTTGAGCATATGTTCTAACTTTTGGCATGCCAATCCAATAAACTAATTTATTAAGTAATCTCATTGAAAAAAAAAATCTTGAAGGTAAATCTGTGCCAATATTGTAGAAGTTGAGGGTTAGGGGTGGGATGAAGATGGAAGTATAAGGTAAATCTAATCCAGTTTATTTAAATTCTGTGCTGTCATCGAGTTTAGTTTCCCAGGTAAAAGGTCTCTATCGCCACCTGCTTTCACTTCAGTGTCAAAGGAAAGAGCAAGACATCAACTTTATTAAGATTCTGTGACATCACCATATCAGAGGTTTTCTTCCACTCCAATAATTTCTCCATGCTAAAATCTCGAGGGAAACAGAGAGTGGCTCCGACCTTTATCTAGCTCGGAATTATTCCAGAAATGTTTGCTTCTGCATACCTTCATCCTCTAGCTGGAAAACTGGCCATATGGGCGATCAAGAAAGTTTTGGATCCAAGCAAACACTCTAGGCAAATTCATATGCTCTCACGTGACCATGCTACTGGGGTTGTTGACACGTCATCGTCTAAAACTCTATTTTATCACAAGGGAGGGAGGATTGTGAGTTGATTAATCATAATAACTGCATGGTCGGTACATGTGCTTGTGTCAAAAAAGTCTCAGGAAGACTTCATGGCTCTGTGGATCTTAGATCTTAGATTTGTTGTTGAATATTAAGCCGGCAATGGTGTCCACCTACTTGGCAAAGTTATAATTGGATTTGTATAAGGTCATTGTGGGCCTGTTATGAGAATCCAGATTTTATTCCAATAAAAAATTACTAGCAGTGCCTCTATCAGCGTCTTAAAAGTGCACTCGATTTTAAAAATTATTAAATTAATATTTTTATTAATATTTTTTTATAATTTTAATATATTGATATAAAAAATTATTAGCAGTGCCTCTAACTGCTTAAAAGGGCACTAGATTTTAAAAAATATTAAATTAATATTTTTACTAGTATTTTTTTATAGTTTTGATATGTTAATATAAAAAATAAATTAAAATATTTATTTTTTAATAATTATACCTAAAAATTATCCCATCTTCTTTTGTTGTATAAACAGGTGCGGGCGTGAGGGTGTATATATATATATATATATCGTTACAATTAGTAAATATTTAGTTATTATTTCCAGATAGATAAAATGAATGAAAAAAAATTAAATATATTTTTTTATTTTTTTATTTTGAAAAGATATGAATTAATTTTAAAATTATGATATGAATAAATTTATTTATTTTTATCCACTTTAAATATATTTTTATCATTTATATATATAGTTTTTTTATATTTTAAAACACTAATAAAACGCAACTAATAACAACCATGCCAAGCTTTACAAATTCTATCCACATGCTCCCACTACCAGCCTATCTTTTTCTTTTTTTTTGTACCTTTACTAGTCATAGTCATGCAAATGAGGTGTTTAGAATTGTAATAAAAGTTTTTTTAAAAAATATTTTTTATTTAAAAATATATTAAAATAATATTTTTTTATCTTTTAAAAATTATTTTTAATATTAACACTTAATTTAAAAACATCAAAAAATATTTAATTTAAATCAAAATAAATAAAAAATATTTAATTTTTTAAAAAAATATTCTTAGAACATAAAAACAAAAAGATTTTAAAGAATTTACCTTTACGAGGACACGATGGGTCCATACCAATTGCCACCCACTTCACATAAAATTCTTAAAGACAACGCAAAATGGACTATAAGGGCCAGTCAACGGCGGCCATCAGTACTCACAAGCAGCTGCAATTTGGAATCAGTGAATTACACCACACCCTTGCTCTCCCCTTGATTTGCTGTGCATGCACGCTTTGTTAGTTGCATACTTTTCTCGAGGGCGCCATGGCAAAGAATTACGATCCAAGTTTCTTGGAGTTTAAATTCCCAATCAAATGGATCGAACCTCTATAGTTTTCGAGTTCATGTGTTGAAACCACATGGCGTGAAATGATTTCTCATTAATCTTTTAATTCTGGTATGTATGGCCTGGCCTATCTTCGATTGGACCAGGGAGAGCTAGAGCTTCGATTCACGCAAATGTATCATGCTACATAACCTTAACATCAATAAGTTCAAAACTATCTGTGCAATGATTACATAGTTGATTGAAAAACATTCCTGAGACAAGGGTATCTTGAGGGAGTCAGCCAAGCCAAGCGCCCGTGACAGGGTTTCACATCGGGGATCATGGAGGGTCTGATTCTTGGAGCTATTGGGGTTTTTTGGCATGGCTATAGGAGGGGAAAGAAATGGCTTAGATCCTAGTGATGGCCAGAGGATTAAATGCCCTGGTGAAGACAAATGGAAACATGCTCACAAGGTAGTCTTGAGACAGTTATCACAGGGATTAGAGCCAAATTTGCAGGCCTTTTGATCAAAAGCCTCTCCGAAGTGTTCAAGTAAAACTTGTCTTCTACATTCAACCTGGAGATTCAGAAAGAAAAGGAATGAAGCAATGTTTTATTTGATGATGGATTCTCACTCTTGGTCTAAGAATTTCTAATGAGAGTTTACTTACCTTGAGCTCACAATAGCTTTTCATCTTCTGAGCTTGAGCCATTGCTGGCTTAAAGCTTTCCCTTTTATAACCCTGTCCACTCCTTAACATACATACAACCCGACTGAAATCCTTCTTCTGATATAGAGCAATGCATGTAGCAGGATGACTGTCTCTTCCAGCCCTTCCAGATTCTTGATAATAGCTTTCAATTGATTTAGACAATGTATTGTGGATAACAAAGCGCTGGGCATTTGAAAGATAAAAAAACAAAGAAAAACAGTTCAGGATAACCAGCAAAAAGAATGAAAAGTTATCAAAGATTAAGACGTCATAAATAAAAATTACAAATCAAGATAGCAGGCCAGAAATAGAACCATGTTGAAAGTGAAATTCTGGCATATTGTAGTTTCCTACAGTTCATAGCAATAAACTACTCAATCTTTACAACTCTGTTTCATAACAGAAAATAAGTGATAGCACTTGTAACACTACAATGCCTGTTACTTCAATATGACACAAAGATCTGCTTCTTTCTCATCCAATCTGATACAGGTTATCGTAAAAATCTTAATCTTGGGGAAATTGTACTAATCTCAGTTTGATATGCACAGCCATCATACATGTTCCAAATATGTAGGTTATCTAAAATGAATTCTCTCTTTGCTAAGAGCATGTATTACATATCTAACAACTTTTCCATTTGACAACCACCAGAGGATACAATTTCACAGAGTATAGGAGTTGGTATGAATGATTAGATTGGTCATACATTAGCAAATCACCACAGCTAAACTTTCCACAAAAGAATTAAGAAATAGAAACTGAAGAATTTAGAAGAACTCACAACATCTGGTTTATCTATTCCCATTCCAAACGCAATAGTAGCACATACAATGTGGACTTCGCCTGTGTGCCACTTCCTCTGAACATCAACTCTTTGGCGAGCTCCCAAACCAGCATGATAATAAACTGCCTTAATCTTACATTTCTCATTCAAAAACTTCGAGACCTCAACACATTCATTTTTTGAAAGGCAGTATACTATTCCACACTGATTCTTGAAACGATCCCTTAGAAGATCTCCAAGCTGCTTCAGTGATTCTTTGGTCTTCCCAATCACTTCATATTTCAAATTTGGTCTATCGAAGCTTGTCTCTAAGACAAGAGCCCCTGGAATTCTTAAAGTTTTTAAGATATCCTGAAGACGATTTATTCAAAAGGGAAAATATTATTTCCTTGAAAAGGGCACTAAAAGAGAAACAAAGCATTCCAAAGTAACTACCTCACGAACTGAATGGGTTGCTGTGGCAGTCAGCGCCATAACAGGGACAACCGGAAAATTCTGCTTTAGACATCCTAATCTCTTGTAGTCTGGACGGAAATCATGTCCCCACTGGCTGGTAAACATTATTGAGGTAGAATTTGATAGGTAGCAGGAGTCTATTGTTAGAATTTTGAAATTCTAAAATGGCCTATGCATAGTGACTCTTCTAAAAAAAACACAATGACACCACCATTTTTAAAACTAAAATTGTAATTTTCATTGAAGACACTGAACATTGACACTTAAAAAAAATTCCTGCAGTCCTTGTATGGTGCCAATGTTAAGGAGTACATATGGGAAGTGTAAAAAAAAAAGTTCGGCTCGAAAGGGCGGTCTTCCTCAGCATGCGATAATGTATTTCTATGAGTGTCCAAGCTAGTTTTAGCCAACACAGAATAATTGCAGCATGATGCACTAAAAGAGACCATACCTCACGCAATGTGCTTCATCAACAACAAAACCTGCTAATTGTCCCTGTGATTTACATGGAGCACCATTAAAAGATATAGACTTAATAGTAAACAGTATAGCAATATAGTCACTAAGAACCTGCAAAAACAACTCACCTTCAGATGCAGACATTTCAGTATTTCAAGAAATGCTGGGTTCCCAGCAATTCTTTCAGGAGTCACATATAAGAGCTTACATGATGGCTTGTCCTTTCTAAGATAAAGAAAACAGAAGATCAACGAGAAGTCCAGTCATGGAAATATAATGTAGTGAGAAAGGAGCCTGGAAACAAATCTTGCCATTGAATTGTCAAAAGCAAAAAACAAAAGGTTTGTATGAATTTAAAGCAGGACTGGGGGAGGGGACATGCCTTAGCTCTTGGAGGATAGCTGCTGCTTGGGCAGAAGTTTGTTGAGAGTTCAAAAAAGTTGCTCGTATTCCAAACTTGAGGTTCAGTGTGATAATTTGATCCTGAATGAGGGAAAGCAAGGGAGATATGACCACTGTAACACCAGGTTTCAGAGTAGCAGGAAGCTGTGAAGGACAGGCAAAAAATACAACAAAGTACTGTTAGCCACATGAACACAGCCTTTTCTGTTACTGCTGCTTTAAACCTCTAAATAAAAAGAAAGAAACAGCATAATCTTGGTGTACAGAGAGATATATGACCTGGTAACATAGACTTTTACCGCCTCCAGTAGGCATAAGAACAAAACAATCTTGCTTTGCCACAGTTGCTTTACAAGCCTGATGCTGCAATGGACGAAATGTCTTGTTGCCAAATATTACAACGTTTGCTAGTTCAAAGTCATCCAAAGCCTGTAATTCTTCATAATTGAGACTCCGATGGTCATCTTTTGACATCCTGGGACATTGCCTTTTATTGCCAACTGAGGAAACTGAACCTTGAGTAACACTGCTTTTACAGTCCTTCAAAGTAAAACAAATATAAATTCTCACACTTGAGATAAAAAGCAACATTGAACTAAATTTATTTTTAAAAACAATTCTCACCAAAGATCCTGAAATTCGTTTAGTCAAGGGGGTAAACAAATCATGATTTTCCTCTTCCAAACTAAAATCTGGCTCTTCTTCACTATCACTCGAAGAATCCAATTCCATAAAAGTCCTTGTCTTTTTAGGTTCAGGTGAATCATCAGTAACATCTATGTAGGTTCTCGAGTTGTCATCATCATTTGCTTTATTGTTGTTCTTTTCAACATGTTCCTCAAACATGTTAGTTAAAGTTCCACAAGCTTCTGATTCAATGATTTGTAAATCATCATCACCCCAGTCCTCAGTGTCTTGCATAGATTCAGCCAGTGCCACAAGAAAATCATCCCCACAGCACTCAACTGTGATAAAATCTTGGCCATCTTCACCTTCACCACCATAAAAAAACAAAGGAAAATGAAAACCATCAGTATATCTAAAAGTAAATAAAAAAAACCAAACAAAACAACACAGCACAAAACCATCATCACATGGTTCAGGTTCTCCAAAAGCAAAGCCTTTGAAGGAGACCATCCAGCCAAGTTCCTAGCTCTAGTAGGAAAAGTGGCAGCGAACATTCTTAGTATCAATCAACTAATCCATTCTGCCAAAAAAAAATTATAACCCCATTTCAAGAATCACCCTTTTTGCACCAGAACAGAAAATCCCAGAACACTAAGCTTAGTTTCAACAAGAATATCAATACCCGTTAATCGCTCTATTTAAAACCAACCCATTTCACAAAAACCAAATTTTCAAAAACCCAATTCTCTGAAACTTCAAAAGAACCTCATCCTGCTTAGTTCACAGGAAAAAAAAAAAAAAAACAAAAAACCCAAATCACCTTCTCTAGAAAAAATAAAAAAGTTTGCAACTTTTAAACCAATTCTTTTCCCACTGAGAAAATATCAACAAAACCGATAATGTAAAACATGGGTTTTATCAGAAATTGAGTGAGTGAGTGAATGAGTGGTTGGGTGGGTGAGTTACCATAGAGAGAAATCAAGCGGTCTAGGCATTTGTTTGCAGATTCTTCATCGAAACCAAACTCCAAAGCCAAGCTTAGAAATCGAGCTCTCTCCAACTCCAAATCACGACCTCCCATTTCTTTTGCTTTCGTTTGATTGAGCTTTGTCGGGTTCCAAATTGAGAATTGTGAGTGGGTGGCGGACTGGAGGAGGATTTGAGAGGGATGAAATTCCCGCGCTATTTTTGGCTAGTTTGTGGTGAAGGGATATTATGGCCGGTGTCGTATCAGTTTGGGCTACAGTGTGATAGCAATAATAATATAAATTTCTTTTTTTTAGTATTTTTTCTGATTTACTATAGTATTATTTAAAATATTTATATATACAAAAAAATAACCTAGCATTTGTGTATTTTGTAACTTTTTTTTTAAATGAATTAGATTCAAGTACGACTTTAGTTTTTTTTATTATTCTGGATATATAAATTAAATTTTCAAGCCATCAGATTTTAAGAATAATTATTTATATTATGACAAGCATAATTTGAATATATAAATCGAGATGAGAAATAAAAAAAATAGTCCATTTTTTTAAGGAGATGGATTTATTATAAAGAGAAATTTCTTTGCCAAAGCCACAATTTAGCCTAGCTTGGAAATCATTTCTCCATTCCCACATCATGATTTATCATTTTCTTTATGTTTCTTTTATTTATTATTAGTTTCTTCTCCAACTAATTAATTGGTCTTTTTTTGACAATTCTTCGTTGAATCATATATCTTTGAGTTTTTAATTTAATGATATATATATATATAAAAAGAAATTACTGAATTTAAAGTATCGGAGATTGCGGTTATTTCTGTTTTTTTTATGCGCATCAAGAATACATTTCACTAAAAAAATATTAATTTAAAATTTTTAAATATTTTTTAATAGTTCTGATATGCTGATATTAAAAATTAAAAAAAAATTAAAAAAAAATTAATATATTTTCAAATAAAAATTATTTTTTAAAAGTATTTTGCACCATAACAATAAATATAAATCACTTGTAACATCATGCATGAATTAATACAATTCATGATAAAGCTCACTGTATCAAAAATCTCATTTTTTATCTTAAAGTCCTTCCAAAAATATGAGATAAATCAAATTATATGATTTGTATTTTATGATAATAAAAATATTCTCGAGTCAAATTATATATCAATTTACTTTTTTTAATAATGTTTTAGCACGCCCTAGCATCAACCATACAATTATTGTTCATATGCATGAATGAAATTGTCTTTGGTTACATGCATGGTTAATTAGCTAGGAATTCTTTCCTTCAAAGCTACATACAATAGTTGTTTGTTCATATTTTGAATAGTAATTAACACAACATCCAATGCATCCTAATGATTAAGAGAATTAATTGTAGACAATTATCTACCACTTTATGGAGTTTTTAATGCCCAAAATTATAGATAATTACTTGAAAATATTGAAATATTTTATCGTTGAAATCATGTTTTATCACTTAAAAAAAATATTAAATTAATATTTTTTATATAACTGGGTGGATGTAAATCATCTTTTTTTTTTCTTTGATATACCTTCTAAGGATGTTATTTAAACATGCATGACGCTAGCAGCCATGAAGGGGCATGAGCTTTCAATATGTTAATGCTTTTGCCATTTCTCACAAAGCGTATGAAAGATTGGAAATGGTATATAAGCAATTAAGATCCAGCCAAAAAAAATGTTGAAGATTGCCAAGAAATCAAGATCTATGCATATCTTTGTTGGTCAACAGTCATGATCACCAGCAACAAAAAGAGAAGGGAAGGGAAGGGAGCTTACAGTTTCTTGTTCATGAAATGATCACATGAAACAGAAATGGTTTATAAATAAAGATTACACAGCAACAAGCATTCAACAGTTACAAAACCAGACCTTGATTTGAAAATGCATCAATGGTGTTAATTAAAATTGAAATCAAAACACCCTACAAACCTCCATCTCCTTCTTGACTACATGTATCAATGCACAAACCTAGAGAAGGTTTTCTTGACCCAGCGAAACCCTTTCTTTACAGAAGACTTCACTCTTCCTTCCGCGGCATAAAGCTTATATCTTGCAACACGTTTTTTCCTCTTTGTCTCTGGCGAATTCCACCAACTTGAAGATTTCCTTGCAACATCATGATGCTTCCTGGATAAATCGTGGGCTTGATGAGATTTTGCATACCTTGATGATGTTACGTTGATCTCGCCCATCTTGATTGATCTCCCTCCTGCTATGTCTCTCTCTCTGCTGCAACACGAACAAGGGGGTCAATCGAGAGAGACAAAGAGGAGGGAGAGGGGTGTCAATCTTTAGGAGAGAGAGCTATGATAATGTCAAGACAGCTTAATTTGTACTTTGAATTAGTTTGTCATTCTGTTAGTTTCTGTTGGAACAGTGTGGCTTAAATTTAATATTGTTTCCGATCTTTTCTCTCGTGAAATGAAATGGACGTCTTAGTTTTGAAAAAAAAAAAAAATTATTCACAAATTTAAATGAATAGAATATTTTCAGTATATAGAAACCGTTTGGTATTGACCGAAAATTATTTTTTAATCAAATTTTTTTTTTTACCTGACTCGTATATAATTACATTGTAAATTTTTATTTCGTAGAAGGTAAAATAATTTATTTTTTATTTATAATAACATGTTTTTTTATTTTACATATAAAAAATTATCTCATAATAATTTTAACCAAACAAATATTTTTTAAATCTATTTTTTAAAAATATTTACAACTAAAAATATTTTTTAAATTTTTTTTTCTAATTTATCTATTTTTTTTATTTTTTGTATAGATAAAATTTATTTTTAAAATAAAAAATATTTATTTTCAAATAATATTTCTAATATAACGCCTTACATAATATTTTTTTCTCTCTTTTATTTATTTAATCAATTTAATATGTATATTTATTTTTATTATCGTTTGATTGAATAAAAAAATTATTTTAATAAATAAGTTTAGTACACACAATCAGGTAAATATCTAGTCTTGTAAAATTAAATATCTTAATCTACACTCATCTCTTGATTTTTCTAATTTTATTTTAAGTTATTTTTTATGATTCCTTTTATTTATTAACAGATATAATTATTAATTTATTTGATTATATACATACATAAATTGTTTTGATTTTCACTTAAATTTTTTTTTACTATAAAAACATGTCAAAAATACATGTGTGTATAATTTTTTTTGAAAAAAAAAAAATAATCCGTGACGAAACTAAGATGAGGTCAGTAGAGCAGATCAATTTTAGTCCGTGGAGCGGATGAGGTCTCATAAGTTCATAACAATGCATGATTGCCTAACCAGAAATGTGGATTCCAAGACTGCACCCTTTTTTTAATTGAAAAAAGAAAAGGAAGCGAAACGTTTAACAAATTATATATTTAAGAAGAAATATTCCCATGCTGATATTGCTTAGAGAAAAAAAAAATCTTTTTTCCAATATAAAATAAAATAGCCCAGCAAATTTGACCAATCAGCGTTTCTTCTCCTAACCAAAATGGATGTATATATACAATGAAACTATTGTTAGACAATTAATGAAAGGAAAAGAAAAACAAGTGCTTAATCACTAATTTGATTGCCCACGCTTCTTGATATCATCTTCCAATTCTCTTTTATTTTTAGACTCCTTTTTTGCTTTCTTGGGGTTATCCATGCGAGAAACCTGTACAGAAATCCGCAGCAAAAGCTAAAAGTTGATACAAAATGTCCAACCATAAACAATTCCACGCACGCTTTCACTTATAGTTTTCTTACAATATGAGACTTCCACTCGATCTTGTCGTGTCCGTCTGGGAAACCAGCAGACTGAGAGTGATTGTGAAAATGATGAAATATGTGAACAAGTACAGCAGCGTCAAGAGCAGCATACTCTAGCTGCAAAATAATATTGCTTTAGTTTTCTTGATGTTTTATTCCAGATGAATGTAAAGATCAAAGGGTTGATAATCTCATATCTTATGCGCATCCACGACCAAGAGGACACAACAAAAACAGACAGACGAATTGATCAGTGCATATGAAAACCAAATCAGAGAACTTCTTGGTTGAAAGTGAAGCTGTTATAAAACCGAATCGCTTTGGGCAGTCACAGATGTTATAGCAGATGGAAAATGTGAATGATGGCAAACAAAAGTAAAATACCTGGTTGTGACCCAGAGGCCGTAGTTCCCAATTGCTGTTTCTTCTTGTCTTGTTCAAACCAGTTCCCAGTATTTTCTGAATTAATGAAGTGCAAATAACAGTATATAAAGGCAATATAGATAAATCATAAACTGAAATGGATTTAGATTCACTGGGGGATATAGAAGATAGGAACAGGAAGTGATGGTGGTGCCTTCATGTTTAAAATACCTCAGCAAGTCCTGACAAACCACCTCGAGCGTCTTTGAATACATTCTGAATGTCCAATAATTTCTCATAGTTATTGAAACACCGCAACTCTCCATATGAATGAGCTAGCTGCTTTATGTCACATTGGAAGTTATAACCTACAAATCCACATAGAGCATCGTGTTTATTTAAATAGAACTACTTTTTATTTTTATCAATTTCTAGATAAATACGTATACTTAATCAAACGTATATACATAGTATTACATATATACACATGCATATACATAGTTCACTCAAAAGAAGTTCCAAAGGTACTGTGGCAAGTACTGATTTTTGTCTGACAATCAGCGGCATAGATAACAAGTCTTTTTTAAGGTCAATTGATGAGCTCCAAACAGCCATTGTCAACGCAAGTAAAACTAATATTCCTCTTTTATGAGTTAATTGAAGTCGATTATGAGTGTTCTGATTTCTAAGAGCTGACGATACCTACAAAAGTTATCCCAAAACCTCAAAAAAGTAAAGCTAATAAGAGGACAGCTCTTTCTCTAGGAATAGATCGAATTTTCATTTAAAAGATTTAAGGACTTGTATAATGATGAAAAAACAGCAATGCTACCCAGATCAATTTGTTTGTATATATCATACCAAGTTTGAGAATTCTAGGAGACTGCAAAATGCGGGATAGGCAGTTGTCTAAGATATCAGGTATGTCTTCAAATAACTTTATCAAGTCAAAGATGAAAACCGTCTTATCAGATGCAATTTGCATGATAGAAACCTGAAACATAAAGAACCCGTTTTCATTATAGAATAAATAGACTCTGGAGAGTTTTTATATAACAACAGCCATGTATTTTTAAGAAGAGTATTAACTATCCATCAGATAATGACGACCAACACCCAAACCACATATACAAGTTCTGGAAATCCTTTTTTGTGTTCAAAGTGCAAATCTGTTATTACCTTGTTTGGTTTGCTGCCTTTTACATAATTGGGTTTCCATTCACAATCAAGGCCAACGACTTTACATCCCTCGATGTGGCTAATTGCAGCACATAAACCATCAACTTCATCAACCCAAATAATATTTTCAACAGCCAATTCATCAAGATGCAGGTATTTGCTTTGCAGAACACTACCCTCAGATTCTAAACAGCATCAAACAGAAGAAGAGTAAGTGACCTCCAATGACAATTTTAAACATTAATAGCCACATAATATGATCTCATTTCAATATTTCTATTGCTTCAGTGCTCCTTTAACCAATGACATGCATAATGGAAGGATTCAGTGACAATAGTTTCTAGAATGACATGTTTGGCACCTGGCAGGTATCCAAGAATAAAAGGAAAATGAACAATTGGACCACCTAATGGAGCAGGTGACACAAAAGTACGCCAGTCAATCTATTGGGCCTTGCCCAATAGGATCTCAACCCAACTTTTCTCCTTTAGAGTCTATATTGCAAACACATAACAGTGCATGTTATACATGACTGTGTCAAGAGCGGATGCAATAGAAACTTCGAACCAAGCTTAAACTTTGCTAAACTTTAATGAGCATGATCAGAATTTTGCACCAGTCAAGCTTCAATAGGATGCCCAAGGGAGCACCAGAAAACATATACAAACCATACCCTTGACATTCAGAAAACCTTCAAGGGAGTATCGTTCACACAACTCATCAACTTTCTCCGAGTAACCAGCCTCCATTGCCAGGTAAACCTTAAAAGAAAAATCTTCAAGTTTGAGTACCATATTTATAAAGCTAAAAAGGAAAAACCAAAGAAAACACAAAAGATACAGGTTCACCATCATTTTTCCAAATAATAAAAGCAACACAGCTATAAATTTGGTCACCCTTCTTTTCAACAGATTACCAAAAGAAACAATTGGATTCTTCTGAACTTACATGCTTATCCTATCTCATTAACTTTTTTAATTGATTTGATAGCGTTTTTATCACTACCAGACATTGTAATCAATGCTTGTATTGACATGTCTGACATGATACTTTAAGAAAACGAAAGCTAAACTACAGGGAATGCATGTCAAATAGGTGAACATAGTAGACTGTGTATGGCCAACCCAAATATACCTTGTTCAAAGAATTTCAGACGAAAAAGAAGAAAAAAAAACCAGCCGAAAAAACACTACTGAAAGTAAGTTTCAAGATTTGGTGACACAATATTAAGCTGAATATAGTGAAACCATGCATATCCTATATAATAAAGCTCTCATCTGCAGGTAAGTAAACAATTATGCAATGCACAGAAATCATGCATGTCATGATTGATTCAAGAACTCCTTACCAAATATTCAAGAAGTTGTTTATCACCATGCGTCTTTGCCTCAGCAAGATCCCATAATGCCTTTTCTGCTAACTTCTTCAATGAGCTGCCGGTCAGTGCAATGTTCTAGTCACTAAAAAACATAATTTTGAGGGAAAATAAAGTACGCTCTAGGCATTACAAGTCAATCAATAAACCTTTCTTTGCACTTATGATATACATCAGGAAATTCCTGCTTCAAATCGTTTTTCTTTATTGTTTCGTAAGCCTGCTTTAGCATATTCTGATCAGCATACTCCTGAACAAGAGCACATAGCATTGATTTCCCCATAAATGTTGCCCACTTTTCAGCTGCTCTAGATTGTTTGTTCTGCATCATTTTGACGAGAAAAGACTGTCCGGAGTGGCGGATAGAAAAGTGTTCTAATAAACTGGCTGCTGTCATATATGATTGGGAGTCTATCAATTTAAAAATATAATCTTCAACAAGTGTTTTTGCCGTGTCAGGCTTATAATCATCTTGGACATTCAACTGGCATAAGGCTTCGTCGACATCTGCCAACTTGACATCAAAAACTTCAAGTATTTTCACTACTATCCTCTCATCATGGTCAACCAAGCCTCCCACAATATCCAAAAATAACCGGGCCGCTATAACTTTTGCTTTCGAGGTGTCCTCTGAGATGGGAGCTAGATTTAAAAAGCGACGAAGAGCAGATATAATCAAGTGGCTGAAACCTTCACAATGTAATCCAAATATCGGCAGGACGTAGAGGCACCAAACAACAAAAGTAGCAGGCCCTGGTTGGGGAGAATTCTCTAGTGCGTGATAGACCTTTTGCTGAAGAATTCTGAATTTATTTGTTGCCTTGCATGTACCTGTCATGTTATAGTTGGGAATCATGGACTAGAAAGCACTCAATTTTACAACTAAAGTGAACCAGAAGGCAATCATTAATAGAAGATGCATTACAAAGCCAGCCAGACAAGATTTGCTTCCAATTCAAATAGAAAAAAAAATTATACAAGCAAATGACTACCCACAACATTAAACTAAACCAATCGAGCAATAACTTCCACAAAGAAAAA
>Ga0307513_10001001_pt1 | contig 40847 bp, 33 predicted proteins | sample 15_EM_MG_FD_202174 | JGI IMG/M metagenome (GOLD analysis project Ga0307513, IMG submission 202174) | Populus trichocarpa ectomycorrhiza microbial communities from riparian zone in the Pacific Northwest, United States - 15_EM | ecosystem: Host-associated > Plants > Roots > Unclassified | place...
AGCACCTGCCGGTGTTGGGGGGGGGTTGGTCTTTTTGCCTTTCCCTTTGTTTCGACGACTCGAACCAAAAGGCGGGACAGAGGGATCCATATGGTATTCATGTAACCTGACAGGTCACGTTACGCGGAAATCTCGAGATAGTGTACGTGGTGTTTCTGAAAGTGCAAATTGCACTTGGAGGGAAAATAGAGGGGTTCAATATCTTTTATTTTTAACTAAACTAGCTAATAGAGTGACTACCTATCCGGGCTTGCACAACCATACGGCAGTACGTTCCAAGGAGTACGCCAGTCCCAACCCCGCCTAGCCCCCAGTACATCTGGAAAGTACCACCCGCGCGATTCGTAGACCGAAGTCCGAGTATCCGGCCAGCACACGGGAATCACAAAAATAAACCACCCAACCAGGGTACAAACAAAGAAAATCCACCTCCCATAGCCATCCATCAAACACTACCGCAAGTGAGGTCATAGCCACAACCAAACCCACATTCCGGCAAACCGGTCACTCATCCCTCCGTCCAAACATAAATCCAATCAAAACACAACACATGGACCACCATCCATCTCGCAGCCCAACATACTATCCGCGTCTCCACACTACTTCCATCCCCAGATGCAGGGCAGGGCGACCACCATCCCCGGTCCATACCTCAAACATGGCTACGATACGTTCCAAGCACGACTGTCCGGAACGCAACCTCAAATGGCCCCCAACAACATCAGGGGAAGTCCAGTTGCAGACACAAAGGCCAGGCTGGTCCGTCCACCATTGTAAAGCAGCCGTGTTCCGGTCGATCATCGGTAATTCGTCCCAGTTGTGCAAAACATTGTACCAAAACGGCACAAAGTAGTGTAAAGCGCACCCAGGGAACCGGCGCAGATGAGCATGGAATATCTTGGCGCTACTGCCGCACTCTCCACAGGGACCAGCATCAGGCCACCACGCGAGGGCAACCGTCCTACCGCTACTACCAGTGAACTTAAGGGGAAGCTTACACTTGTCCTTGCCGTCGCAGCTCTTCAACAGGCATCTAGTACACCTGCTATCGGCAGCGCCGAGATGAAACAGGCTGAGAGTACCGTTGATTAACTGAGTGACCGTCCGCTGGAAAGGGTTTCCGCACACCATGACCACTCCATCATTGTCCTTGTGCTCACTCGGAATTCCCATGCCCAGATTAAAATGGAACTGCCACCAATCGCGCCAGTCAGGAACCCACTTATCATTGAACAAAGTCGGGATTCGGGGACGCTTGGCAAGGTATCTGTCACAAGACGTTAGGTGGAATCGATCATCAACACCTGGACATCCGTCATGACCCTTGACATCGGTACCGCTCCAAATTCTCAACAGGATGTAATGATCAAGCCTGCTGAGGCCTCATAGGTGTCTGGGCTTCTTCGGGGATCGAACATAGTAACCATGACCCTCCGACTTGTGTCAGTGGGCCCACTCAGCCGCCCGAAGCTCTCTTGCAACCATAGCATGGCCAAGTCCCAGAACGACACCGGCCCAGTTGCGAACATTCAGAACACCGCCCACCGCCTCTTTGGCCCTGGCATCTGACATCTCGTTGCCAGCAATACCATAGTGACCAGGGATCCAGCAAATGCGGACCGCACTAAAGTGATTGAAGAGGGGTGTCAAAACGTCCCACATACCAGCAGACTCACCCTCAGGCCCCATTTGCGCAATACACATAATGGCCGGGATGCAGTCAGAAAAGATGATAATCATGCCGTGGTATTCCAAGCGTACATCCCGCAATGCAGCGATAATGGCGAAAGTCTCGCATTCCACTATGCTCCATGTCGATGGCGTAGCAAAGGCCCTCACACCCTCCGTCATTCCGCACTCCTCAGTCGTCCATGCAACCGCTATACCCTTGTCGCTCATCGAGCCGTCAGTGTAGATCATAAGGAGATCAGGAACCAGAACCGCGTCCTCATAGGCTTTGTAAAACTGTCTCGCAGCCAGTTCCTTTCCTTTCGACACATTGAAGCTCGGTACAGTTGTTGCAACCTTATCAGACAACATCGGGTAAGCCAGCATACCTTCAACCTCCCAGTCGCCCCGAATCGATCCGAACCACGGATGGTCATCACAATACCGGTAGTTGATCATGCGACTGTAGCACCGTCTCTGAAGATATCGACCTTGGATATGAACAGGAGGCGTCCCGAATTCAGCAAGCATAATATTGTTGGCAAGCTTAATAGGACACCTAAACAAGGATCGAAGACAGTCATTGACGTGGACCTGAATTCGCTTCACATGCGACGTATAGTCGGTTACGAATTCAAGCCCGAAGTAGACGGTCGGAAGGTAGGCAGCCTGAAACAAACGGTAAGTGCACCATGCATCCAGCCCTCCATCACTCCCAAACCTCCACTCCAACGCGGATATCCTCCTCCTAACACCCAAACCTCTATCCAACCAATAAGATACATGAGAAGACATATTAAGAAATACATTAAACCTATAACCAAGAACCCTAAGATCCTCCACAGGCGTTAGCATTTCTCCATCAATATCCAAATCCTCCCATGTAGTTCCACCAAAACCGATCCACTTTGTCTTGATCGCGCTAAACCCCATCTTCCTACCCCTCGCTATCCTATCACAGTCCTTGAATAACTCAGCCATCGTGTACCTCGTGAGATCCCTGCTATCAGAAGCAACAAGGATGACTCCATCGTCCACAAAACTGCTAACCACAGTGCGAACCGAAGGGGAGTACCGGAGGCGAGGCTCAAATATATCCGCGACATATGCGCCAAACAAAAAGGCGGATAACGGGGATCCCTGAGGAATGCCACGGTTAACAAAATACGGCTTCGACACTCGACCATTGAACCTGAATCTAACCACGCGGTTCCCAGCCCACCTCTTAACCCAACATATCAGGTTGGCAGGGCACTCCCGGGCAGCCAGAAAATCACAAAGCAGGTCAATGTCGATATTGTCAAAACCTCCCTCAACATCCATCGATAGCATGGCACATTTAAAACCCTCGTTGTGTCGCAAAAACTCAAACACAACAGACATGGCGTCATGGACACCTCGTTTGCGCCTAGACCCAAACTGAGTTTGGCCCAGTACCACATGCTCGGCAATCCTCAGCAGGACGATTCTCTCTACCACCTTAGCAATAGTCGGCAGCAGGTGAATCATACGCCAGCTCTTCACAATGTCATAACGGGGCTTGTCCGCTTTCGGTATAAGTACAACCTCAGCAGAGTGCCAGTCAGGAATATCGTTCGTCAAACCGTGATCGATAAGCCGTCTGAGACAATCGGGCTTCTCATTTAGCCAGTATCTTATAAAAGGATACCCGATGTCATCAAGACCAGGACCGGTATTCGTCGGGCTCCGCTTGACAGCAGATTCCAACTCGCAGGCAGGGTCCATCTCAATCGCAGATGGTTGCCATAATTGTTCGTCACCAGGGTGCAACTGGGCAGCGATAAGGTCGCTAATATCGGAGTGGTGGCAGACAAGACGACCTCCAGAGTCCCGCATAGAAGGAAGTGTCTGCCTCGATTCCAGTTGTCTGGCTAGTCTGAAGATAGCAGGATCCCCGGCCTTCTCAATCGTATCCCGAATAAACTCCTGCCTGGATCTCAACAGCATGGCTCTGTATACTCGTCGAACAATGTTATAATCGTCCGAAGCCATCGGTAGCCGTCTTCTGACCCGTCGCATGCGATTTAAATCGGAACGAATGCGCTGTAAGTCGGGGTTCCAAAAGGGACACCGCCCAACGTTCCTCCCAGACCTCGGAAGTGCGTCCACACCACCCCTCAGCCTCGACCACATACCCTCATCGCTACCAGAATCAACGTGTTCCAGTATCTCATCACAACTGGACACCGGAATGTTCCTCCAGGATGGTCGTCGCCTCGTCATATCGACCGGCTGATCCACCTCAAGCCTTGCGACAACAGCGACATGCTCAAGGCCAGCCTTCCCATCATATGAAACCCTCGTCTCAGAATTGCCAATAAACAAATCGATGGCGCTAATATTCCGAAACGTAGGCCCCACTGGAGGGTGCACCCGCAGACCATAACGAAGGCAAAACTGTGTCAACCACAAGCCGTGACAGTCAGCAATATTCATACTGCCATGTCTCGGGTTCGGGTTCCAGTCGTGGTGTTTGGCATTAAAGTCGCCCATGAGAAAGTCACAGTCTCCTCATGCCGCTTCGCAGGCCGACCACCCCAGCCTATCCGTCCTCGGAGGAACATAAACACCGCCGATCCTTTTCCTCACCCCGCCCACATCATACATAATCACACAGGTCACCATGTCATGTAAGTCCACCAGGAACAAACCTGACAACGATGACCTAACAAACACCTCAACACCAGACGCCGGAACAAAAGAAAACAAATCAAAATCCACATGCTTATGTACAACACCACCCCCCTCCACCTTATGGGGAGGATCAACAATAAAAAACAAATCAACAAAAGAAAAAACATCCATCACCAATGAACGGTTAGCCCTGCTCCGTCCAACATTAATCGATAATGTTGTAATAAACATTAGGCCTGAATGGCCGACGAGGTGATATTGGAATCAGAGGCGCGCCTCTTAAGAATGCTTTTCGGGGGCGCATCCAAGCCCAAGGAAAAACCCATAGTCTCATCGTCATCGATGGTCTTGATGGGGGGGTCAACCGACGGGCCAGCCGAACTAGATGGCCTAAAGGCCTTGTTAACTCTGCCGGAGGGGGCCGGTTCCACAATTTCGGTAATACGGGAGGGGCCAGCCTGCTCATAAGCATCAACAGGCTTACCCTTACCTTTCCTGTCAACCTTAGGCCGAACAATCTTAGCCTTAGGTAAAGCACTGTCAGTCATGCCCCTTCGATGGTCAGCACGTCTAGCAGCATAACTCATCCCCTCCACCTCAACAGTCAGACCCTTGGCAGAGACCTCCTTCTCAACCATCACCTCCGAGGTAATCCCAACTTGGACCCCACGACGACGACGACGTTGACGATTCCTGGACCGGTCGGACACACCCGTAACAGACGTGTTATCGGCGACGATAGGAGATCCAGCTCCAGCGGGGGCAGGGGAAGAACCGGAAGCAACAACCACAGGGCACCTATTATACCCCGTGAAGTGGTCCGATCTTTCGCATAGCATACACCTACGTACAGTGTGGCTACACGATTGACCGTTCTCACTAGGGCAGTTAAGTTGCCCACATCGGTGGGACTTCGATAAATGATCCCCGAAACAAAAACGACATCGGGGAGGGAACGCACACAACATCTCAACATGGCCTACCTGAAGGCCCTTGTTGCAAACCGGGGCAGACCTGTGTTCCTCAAAGAACCTAGCATTCCTGGACTTACCGAACAGGAACACACGACCGGAAGACAGAATCTTGTCGCTGGCGTCATTGCGCTCAAGAGTGAACCAAATGTCGCAGGAGGTGGCGCCAGCCTGCTTCATGGCATATACTGAACCAAGCATGTTAGGCCGGCCGGCAGTAACAACACCCGGGTTCGACCCCTCGATATCGGTCCGGAGGCCATCAAAGGCCCTATCGCCGGTCCAGTCCTCAGGCTTCCATAGAGAGCCCCTACCAGTTGGAGCCAGAGGGACGCCGGAAACCAAAACCTTCACCTTTGCCACATCCTTGTGGAAGACAAAGTTGGTAAGACCAGAGGGGCCGAGTTCCCGAAGAAGGGTCGAGCGGCATCGTTCCAGTCTATCCCAAACCTGAGTGGCAGTATGTTCCGCCAGCGTCAGGTAAATGCATCCAATCTCAAGCTTGGAGCGGGCCTCCCAAATGTACGGGGTCTTGTCAGAAACCTTCCCAAGATTGCTCAAGGTCTGGTTCATGCGTATACGGATAGCCTCCGGAGTAATAGGAAGCTGTGTCCGTTTGCCGGCATCGAAGTGCATGGTAATGTGGCGCTCGCGGGGATTGGGGGAGGGGGAGGATGTAGGAACCCTGGCGCTTGAGGGTCCAGCGGCAATAACAGCAGGGGGCGGAGGAGGCACGAGCCGTGACCTAACCTGACGACCTGGCCTAGTCATGAACAGCACAGGAGGGGGGGGAGGGGCAGCCGCAACTCGACTATACATCGCCGCCCCGGTCGGAGGGGACGACACCGGAACCGTAGTGGGGATGGGAGCTGGGGCAGGGGCAGGGGCAGAGGCGGTATCCGGGCTGCTAATACGAGCCTGCCGTCGTCTATTGGCCTTACGACCACGAGCATCCTTCCTATCAACCACGACAAAGCCGGTATCGAGCGATTTCTCAAAGGCGACCTTCTTACTACCCGAAGAGGACGCAACACCAATATCAGCAGGGGGGGGGGAAGGAGTCACATCACCGTTCATGCGCTTAGCAGCTTCAGCACGAACTGATTCCCTAATCGTCTCCCTCGAGCTCCAGACAGGTTCACCCCTGCCAACCGTCAGTTCAGCCTCATGGGCAACCGTGTCCCCTTCCAACCGGGCAATAACAGCCTTCAACAACTTGATCTCCCCTTTCAGAGGGACAATCTCATCCAAGCAGTTGTTCAGTTGCTTGCATAAACGCTGTACGTCAGCAGCAACCTCCTCAAGGGAACCATACGTTTCCTTTCCCCCAACCAGCGCGTAGGTCTGACATCCATCAACCATGGAGGCATCATCCGAATCAGAGGACGACGCGACCGATCCGTGGGAGGAGGAGGGCCAAGACGACAGGGGAACCGCATTACCGGAACGGATATCCTCAAGACCACTCAACAAGGCCATGTCAACGCGGGAAGGCGACCGATAGCTCATGGTAAGGGGAAGGGCGGGAAGCGACGAAAAGGTCGGGTCGGCGCAAGGGGAAAGGCTACGGGTGGCTGACTGTGGTTGAGCATCGGTGGCGTACCTAGAATCACCAATACCTGTGCCGTCAGTGTTAGACCCACCGCCCAAGTCCATAGGGGTATCGCGAACGATAACCGCCGACAAAGCAACCACCTGGCTAGTGGTCAACGGAAGGGGGGAGTCTTGCTTGGGGGGGGTGTTCCCTCGTAGCGCCTTAGTATGAGCGATAAACTCATGATGCCTCTTGGACACAGGAACATAGGCACGACGGCCAGAGGGAATGGTGGAATCCTTGGCGAAACCAGAACCAGCACCAGGGCGCGACCACGGGGGGACGAAGGGGGGGGGGGAAGACACCTGAGTGATCCGATCCTCAGGGCGGATGTCACCTGCAGGAGGTGCATAGTCCTCGTCCGACGATCGGTCCAATCGGAAGTTGGCATACAGCTTCCGCTCACCGGAGGAAAGTCGCTCAACAGGGGAGGGAAGGTGCCATTGGCTATCGTCGACCTCAACCACAGAAGGAACATACAGGGGGTCCTGGGATCGGTCCTCATCAATGGACGGCCAGGATGCAGAGGGGACCATGGGATCAGATGCCACAGTCGAATAAAATTCCGAGCTCACCATAAGGGAGCTGGACGGGGCGAAGGACTGGGAGGAGCCCTCGGGGGTGTGGAAACGGGCGTAGAAACCCAGAGAAGCAGCGCGGTCGACGTGGCAACCAGCAGAAGCGACAGCAAGGGATTCACAGCCTCGTGCAGCCAAAATCCCGAAACAAACCTTCTCGACAGCGTCAAATGTACGCAAGTCAAGGCCGGAAACAATGTGCCGAACCTCATCGTCGAAGTCCGAGTCATCGTTTCGGCAACCACTAATGTGAACAATGTGAAGACCACGGTAGTCTCCACCCGGCGCAGCGTAAGAAAAACCATGGACAGGTACAAGACCACGTCCACCAGCAGTAACAGCCCGCCTCACTGGGGAGGGGGGCCGAGGAGGAAAAGAAGGAGCAACAGAGTCGCCCATCGTGAAAGTCACCTGTAGCAAAAAGGCCAGGCGAGCCACCAAAGAAAAATTCACCGGTAATAAAAGCCCGGTGAGCCACTAAAGATATTGCCCGAAGGCCAAAAGCTCCGACCGCCCGAAGGCAAAATTCCACCAGGAGCCCGAAGGCAAAAGAACGCAAACGTCAACCAAGTGTGTTCACGATAAAAGCGTGGTGTTGAGGGTGGCGAAACCGTGGATTCTTATTGGCTGCAACAAGAAGGACGGAAAATAGAGGGGAAGAAGCATGAGAACTAAACCGTAACACTAGCTATGGTATTATACGTGTGTGGAACAGACTTAAATCGAATTCTTAAATACAATCCATCAAAAGTTATTACTCCCACCACGAAGCATGCGTCCATTGGGCGAATTTGGGTGGTAAGAGCTTCTTTGGTGGCCGAGGCGATAAGGTCCTTCGTTCAGATTGCTTGGAAAATGACCCATATTCCTACCGTACATGGGTAATTCGGAATTTTACTATCTCCACTGATACTGCTCTAACTAAAAATCAGAAAAGATAGAATTAGAGAGGAGTGAAGTTTTCTACTTCTATAAAGCCGCATCTTTCCAAAGGTGTGGTTGTGGTCCTCCTATCAGTTTTGGTTGGTTTCAAGTGCCGCGCGGTGTATAATAAACGCGAACAGCCTCTTGTTAGAACCAAGTACCCCGGCTAAAAACCTGTGAAAGTATTTCCTCCGACCACAGCACATCGCAACTACTCGCGCGGCCGGATTGAAGCCGGAAACTTTGCATGGGCGTTTCCGCCTTAAGTGTCCGGCTTCAATTTGGCCGCGCTAGTAAAGAAAAATGGTACGGCGGATTTCCTACCCTTGGCACCAGCACCTTTTCGCAAGGTTATTTAGCTATGATTCTGGAATGCCAACAAATCAAATGAGCAAAGAGACTGGGCCTCCAAGGGTACTGGGTGGGAATAGGTGAAGTCGCTTTCGAGAGAATATATCCCGATTGGTGCTAAGACTACCAGGGCTGGATGCCAGGGAAATAAGTCTGTTGTTGAGGTCTATATATGTACTGTCCGTCGTTATCAAAATTTGATCTCAGTGTACGATCAGATAAGTGGATGAGACCTCTGACCTGATAAACGGATAAGAAATATTTCCAACCTGAACTATCATAATTATTATGATACCTATCATACTAGGATGCTTACTTGCTTGCTGGGAGCAGACCTCCCCCCTGCCTGGCAAAAATGAGGCTCCGGGCGGAGTGCAAGCAAGAAAGAAAGAAAGAAGAGAAAGGGAACAGAAAAGAAAAAAGCCTTCACAAAACACTAAAACGAGCAGAAGGTTGTAGTGAGATGATACACATGGTAGCAAGTAGGGAGGCTCGAGGTCTCGAGCGGGGGCTTTGCTAGTATCATATGTACCGTACTTGGCGATTCATAAAGTACTCGGATGAATTGGAGCCAAGATGACCTTGCTTGCGCCTAAAGGATCAAATCTTGGCGCCAAATCGTGCGAATACTTTATGAATGGCCAAGTAGCCCGAATTATTACCGGTATTAACGATATTCAGTTGGGGCACCCCGCAGTATCATACCAGGAAGTGGAGAATATTGTTCGCCGTGCATTGAACATTGGGGAGAAAGCGCTTGGGCCGCAACATCCCGATACTCGAGTAGACTTCTAGTGTTATCCACCACTTGGATACCGGTACAGTACAAGCACAATACGGTACGGTAGTTCTGCGGAAGCTGGGGAAGCACTGTACCGTACTCGTATAATAAAGGGGAGAGGATGCATCGGCGTGCGCCTGTAGGCACGGAAAGAAATTTGGGCCCAGATCACATTACGACTCCGGCGAGCTGTGGTTTGGTTGGTCGGGGCTACCTCTGTGATGCGGCTTCTGCAACTGAACAGATACGCTGAACGAAAAGTCCCTCTCAACTCTTGGCGCAGTGGCTGGAGGGGGCGCTGTCCTGGAGTCAATCAAGGGAAGTTCGACGGAAACTACGAACACCTAATCAAACAGCTTCACCTCAGCGTCACCGGCGCTCTTCACCCTCCCACAATCCCCCCTACCAGTACTCGAGGACCGCCATCCCCCAGCTCCCACACCTCACCCCCGACTCCCTCCCCTCACTGCCCTCCCCCTTGGCGACCCCGCTCATTCTGCCCCGGCACGCCCCGAACCCGAAATAGCTCCGGACTAACCTGGAGTGCCTGGATACGAATTATACTGTTTCGGACCGCCCAAGGGATAGTCGGACTGCCGTAGTTAGAATGTTAGAATGAAAATTAGGTTACTCGCACCCCGCTATCTTGGAAGGCTGGGATCTAAAGGATCTGTCCGGTGTAGTGGGTGATCCGGGACAATAGTGCAGGTTGTGATGGAGAGAGGCTTGGAACCCTCGAGGGCTCGTATGGTGCCTGAGAACCAACCGTGAGTCTCACGCCCAGCTGAGAACGCTAGTCCTAATGTGGTAGTACATCACACCTAATTGGGAATTTTCTTGGCTAATTATTCACAAGTCTCACTGCCCTCCTTCCCATACAAACTTCGAAGGCCTCTGCAGCCCCAACCGGAGGGCTAAAAAGAAAATCCCATGGTAAATATGTTTCAATAACTAGTTGTGAAAGTTTTACGGAAGGAATTTTGGGAGTTCTATCTGTAGGTGCTGTTGTTGTAGGTTGAAATATTGGTCGATATTAGCTGTCATGAGGGCAGGTTCTAAGGTGCCGGCACCATACCGTACTATGGGACGGGGGTATCCGGATTGTCGAGATCTGGGATAGCAGGACGTGACCGTGCAAGTGCTCGGATGCCAGGGTTGGTCCGTGAACAGCATTTTGGAGGGGTGGATACGATATGAGATTTACGAATAGGCCATATGCGCATGCAGTGATATATGTTAAAAGAGAATAAATTCTGTGAACACTTTAAAGACAATAATTGGTGAATTTTGATTTTCCGAGTTGCCAACTGGCCAAGCCTTGAATTTTTCGTTATTGAGCTTGTTGCCAATCACTACCCTAGTGTTCACGGATTTTATCCCTGCCCTAAGTGCCCTGCACAGCCGCACCCCCGAAGCACGGCTGCTCGTTGAAAAGATGGCTTTGTTGTCAGCTCCAGCTTCTTCAAATACTGAGCGAGTTCCCCTCTCTCCATCCACCTCACCCAGAATACCCGTTCGCAAAAGGAAAGGAAAAAAAGAAAAAAACGAGAACCCGTCCTTCTAGCATGTCACGCTTCTTTGGTAAAAAGAAAGGCGCAGCCGCAGACAACGACGAAGTTAACCGCAGCAACCTCTTCGGAAACCGCACCGCGCAGAATCCGCCTCCGAACCCTGACGGCGGTGGGAATCCCTACGCTCAACCCGGGGGTTATGACCCCGGATACGGCGGCGCTCCTCCTGCTGGCTCCGGCAGTCGTGGCGGCGGTGGGTACGGAGGCTCTTACGCCGCCCAAAGCCCCTACGCTCCCCACCGCGGCAGCGATGATGGCCGTTCCCGTGAGGATTCTAATTATGGGGGCTACGGTCAGATAGGCACTACAGAGAGACCCCAAGGAGTTGATAGCGAAGAGGAGGATGTCGAAGACGTCAAGTCTTCAATTAGGTTTACCAAAGATCAATCCGTGAGATCAACCAGAAATGCGTTGAATGCAGCCCAAAGTGCAGAAGAAAGTGGCTTGAGGACGCTCGAGAATCTCAGCACCCAGGGCGCGCGTTTGTACAATACCGAGAAAAACCTTGACGTCGCCTCGAACCAAAATCGCGTCGCCGAGGGAAAGGCACGGGAACTCAAAAATCTCAACCGCAGCTTGTTTGTTCCCAACGTGGGGAATCCATTACGCTCTAAGCACCGCGCTCAGGAAGAGGAGGCTAAGATCATTGCCCGCCACCAGCTTGAGAGGGAGGAGAGGGAAAAGACTAGGGAGTTTGGCTACGAGACCAAAAACGTGGTTGGAAGGGCTCTCAATACAGCAAATGGGCGTGTTGAGAGCAAGGGGAAGTCGAGTCTTGCTGAGAGGTCCCGGTACCAATTCGAAGCGGACTCGGGGGATGATGCCATCGAGGATGAAATTGATAGCAATTTGGATCAATTGGGAGCTATTACTGGGCGGTTGAAAGGGATGGCAATGGCTACGAGCAAGGAGGTCGATAGGCAAAACCAGCAGATCGGCAAGATCATGGCGAAGGTATTTTTATTGCCTTGCCTACCGTAAAAACTGGAATAATCGAGTCGTGTGCTATGTCGTTGAGAATTCCCTACTTTAGAAAAGGGGCGAAAAACGCAGCAAAAGAAGAGCGGCTCAGCCCCTCTGGGGGGCACAAAAAAACAAGAAAACATCAGACCTTACCAGAGGGGGCAACTCTGACTACACAGCGCACGACTCGATTGTTCCAGTTTTTACGGTAACTTATTTGGAATAGTGCTGACCTGCGGAAATAGGGTGATCACCTTGATGATCAAATCGCCCTCAACCACAACAGAATCCGGAAGATTCATTAGACGGGAATGCCTTGGGATTGCAATGCCGTGGGTTGCGCATATGCCTGGATTGGCGGCCGCTCCTGTAGTAGGTGCGGATGGAATCATTGAATTCGCTGTGTTCGAGATTGCTGTACGAAAATGAAGAGAGCTGCGCAATGATCTAGTCTCCACTGTCCTCGCGTTCAAGCTACCTCTTTCCTTTTAAAAGTAGCGCCTCGTCGTCGGAGTCGTCACCGAACGGAACTCTTGCCTTCTGTAGAATGCTTCGGTAGGCCTTGTTGAATTTCAGAAAGCCCCCCCCCTCACTTGCCCAGAAGATATGAGAGAGGCCTTTTTGTTAGTGAACGTATTCGAGCGCGGTTTAGGCTCTGCTAGCGTCGGGTGACAAAAAACTCCGGCCATTGGCTATTTTACACCAGAAACAGACAGTTTCAGAAACTCATAGCTCAACGACACCAAGATAAGAAATTTCAAGGGGTTGCAAGAAGCATAGCAACTATTTCTTTCTGTCCTGGAGATATCAAGCCTATAAATTAATAACTGATGATTTTTTGTGCAATGGTGTGGTAAGATCAGAAAGTGACTGAGATTTTGTATGAAGCTGCCGTACAAAACATATATGACAACCACCTTTGCCGTAGGTTCCGTTTGGTTTCTCAATCCCATAAACCCTCTAGTCAATTTCCTTTCTTGAAAACCACTCTCTACCTGTTCCCCAGTTTGATTTGGCCTAAAGTGTAACTCTTGGATTCGTTGGGGGTGATAAAATGGTTGGCAAAGAGTGCTCGGTTTTGTGGTAGAATGGCCGATGCTCGAGTTTTTTGTCGCCCGACTCTGACAGCCCTTAGAAAAACGCTCTAAAGAAGCGGGGAAAGAGTTAACTCACCCAGAACCACCTAACCCGTGGAGGCCTATGCGATTATGGGCTTCACGCTCTTCTAGTTGCTTGATATGCTGTACAATGCTGGTCCGGCGGGTGAACTCTGTGTTCCGGCGATAGGGAACTATCCAATGAGGGCCAGATCTAGATTCAGATTTAAATTTTGGGCTCGCTAGTGCTGGAGGGTACTGTTTAGAAGATTATCGATACCTTCGCTGTCCTTACCCACGGACCGGGAGGGTGGTTGACAAGATGAATAAAATTCTAGCTGTTTTTATTGCGGCTGATGTTTCCCGGAATAATTCTCTACATAATTCTCGGTCTAGCAACGTCCCTCTTCGTTAGACTAGCTTACAATAAAATTCGTTGACAGCTAGAACCTGGCGGATCCGCCGCTTCTGGGCGTCTTGTCCTTGCGGCTGCTCTACCGCGGTGGTAGCTTAAGGAACAGGAGAAGGAATGAGAATAAGAACGATTATTAAAATAGGGAATAAGTTCGTAAAGCCTTAACAAAAGTATTTCTGGCGGGCAATAGTGCCAGTGGAGCTTGGATACTAGTTGGCTATATAGATACCTCTTACAGGTATAAATACCGTGCACCGGTACCCATGTAGCAATGCAGAAGCGACATCGGTCAATTCTTGTCCTCCTCTTCAAGCTACATTGTTCTTTCAGTCGACCCGTCTTTACTTTCGCTTCGCTCTCTTCCTCGCGCGCCGAATTTCCGACACTTGCTGGCCTTTGGAGATCGAGTGATAATTGATGATTATGGAAACATTTGTGGACGGTTTTTCACGTCGAGGTGTTGGATAGTATCGTGGTAGAGGGGGCAGAGAGTGGAGTCCGAAGCGAGCGGGTGTTTTTGTATTGCTTATTGAAAAGGAGAGAAAAAATTAAAGAGAAAAAAATAAGAACAGAAGCACTGGTATGATAGAAGAAAACGAGGCGGAGACCGGGTGGGTGACGCAGGTAGCCACATGGTATCACTCAGGTCTGCAGAGATAACAAGAGCGCAAGCACGGTTTCCAACACGAAGTTCTATTCAAAGCCCATCCGTGGCCAACCACAGCTCGAACTTAACCCCATTCCCATCCACTGTATCTTTCGTTTTCTTATTCCCGCATTATCGTCCCAAATCCCTTGCCCGCTGCTCCTGACACTCGATACATTCATCCAAGTCCCTTTTCAAGTCTCACCCATTCCTCTCTGATGTCTCAAAAAAAAAACTGGTCCTTATCTCGTTTTCCGGTTGCCCGGGATCCTGAAACTGGACGCTGAAATCACTTTCTGGACGAGTCGCATCCCCCCACTAGCCTTCTTAAGAGCGGGCACATTCGTTGGAGATGCTAAGCCCACAGTTTTATCTTTGCCACTCGCTGAAACATGAATAACCCCATTCAAATGTTCCAAGAGCTCCAGGCACTCAAGGCTTTCAGCGTGATCTTCTCCAAGAACCCTACTAAGTCGTTCGTATGCCTGATTATATCCCTGTTTTGCTTCCAAGAACCGGCCGAGTTTTTCATGAAGAGTGGCAAGACTTAGAATTGTGGAATATGTATCGGGGTGGTCTGGGCCCAAGTTCTTCTCATTCACTTCTAGGGTCCGCTGGCATAGCATAACTGCTTCCTCATACTGCTCTCGGTCCTGGAGTAGAGACGATAGATTGTTCATCGCAGCGAGAGTATCTGTGTGTTCTGGCCCAAAGATCCTCTCATAGCCTCGGAGCACACGCCTGAACAGGTTTTCTGCCTCGGTGTGTTTTCCTTGGTAGTAGAGAGTCAGAGCTAGATTCCCGACTACGGCGAGAGTGGGGGCAAGGTCGGATGCCGGGGGTTTGTGTATAGATTTGAGGATACGTCGGTGTATTGTTTCTGCTTCAGCATATTTTTCTTGTGCGTGGAGCAAGGCAGCTATGCTATGGGCGCTTGCCAGAGTGCTTGGATCATCTGGGCCGAGCCTTTTCTCCAGAATATCGGATCTGCGTTGATACATGAGTTCTGATTCGGCGTATTTTCCTAGCTCTTGCAGTGCCATCGCTAAGAATTTGATGGAAGTGAGAGTGTCTGGGTGCTCCGGTCCAAGCTCTCTCTCTCTGCCCTCTAGCGCCCGCCGATGCATTGTTTCAGCTTCGTCGTAGCTATCCACAGCCTCCAGAGTTCTGGCGAGATTGAAAACCGTGTCGAGGGTGTTTGGGTGTTTGGGCCCGAGCACCTTCTCCCTACCATCTAGCACATCTCTATTTATCTTCTCTGCTTCGTCATACCTTTCAAGCTTGTATGCCATCACCGCTAGAGCATCCATAGTGCTGAGGACATCGAGATTTTCTGGTCCAACAGCTTTCGTTTTCCCTTCGAGCGAACGGCGGAGCAATTTTTCTGCTTCATCGTAGCTCCCTTGATCGTACAGCACAATGGCCAGGCAGTAGAGACTGGTAAGGATATCAGGGTGCTCTGGTCCAAGAGTTTTCTCCTCAATTTCCAAGACACGTCGACGCAGGTTTTCTGATTCCTTATACTTCCCCAGGTCTTGAAGCACAGAAGCCAGGTTTTTGATCGTAAGGAGGGTAGAGGGGTTGTTTGGCCCTAGAGACGCTTCTTTGGTTGCAAGCGCTTCTCGATGCATCATCTCCGCCATATAGTTCTTCCCGAGATTTTGGAAGGCTACTGCTAGATTGTTGAGGCTAGCAAGGGTGTCAGGGTGCTCTGGACCGAGTGTCTTCTTTCTAATATCGAAGACACGGCGTCTCATTCCTACAGCTTCGTGGAAATCGCCCAGCTTCTCTAAAACTGCGGCTAAGTTATTGATACAGGCAACTGTTGTAGGGTGCTCCGGCCCAACCATTGCTTCTCTACCTCCTAGCGCACGCCGGTGCAACCTTTCTGCTTCTTCATTTTTCCCTAGGTCCTCAAGCACTAACGCTAGGCCGGTTGTAGAAGTGAGAGTGTCGGGGTGCTCTGGTCCTAGGGCTTTCTCACGTTTTTTTAGTGCGAGGCGACAGAGGCGTTCTGCTTCATCATAGCTGCCCCGGGCTTTCAGCGTAATTGCAAGACTGAAGATGCTGGAGAGAACCAGAGGGTGATCTGGCCGAAGTACTTTTTCTCGGCCTTCTAGTGCGCGCCGGTGCAATTTCTCCGCTTCTTCATACATTTTAAGGTCGTCTAGCACCAGGGCCAGATTGTATATGCTGCAGAGGGTACTGGGATGCTCCGTTCCAAGCACCCGCTCTTTAATTTCGAGTGTGCATCGATGCATCTCCTCCGCTTCCTCGAACTGCTCAAGATCCTGTAACAGGACGGCCGTGTTATTAATAATGATGAGGGTAGTAGGGTGCTCCGATCCTGCGATTTTCTCTGTAAGTTTCACTTGTTGCCGGTATAATTCAATTGTTTCGCTTTTCTTCCCTTGGCGGCGCAACAGGATCGCTAGTTTTGTAAGTTTGGGGAGAGTGGCGGTATGTCCTATGCCAAAAGCATTTTCCGCATCTCTGAGTTCGCTCCGAAGTTTCTTCTCTAATTCTTCGTATCCACTCTGGCCCCGATCTGGAGTTCCTGGAGTGGGATTGGCGGTAGTGCTATGGATTTTGGAAATCCCCACATCGGGCGGCCCCCCGCTGCCTCGCATTGCATGGAGCTGCATTTCCTCTGCTTCTTCATACTTTCCCAGTGTTCCTAGGTTTGTAGCTAGGGTAAAGGCACTGGTCAGAGTATCGGGGTGGTCTGGTCCAAGCACTTTCTCCAAGCCTTCTAGCGCACGCCGATGAAACCTCTCTGCTTCCTCATCCCTTCCTTGATAGCCTAGTACCAACGCAACATGATGGACAGTCTCAAGAGTGGTACGGTGGTCATGTCCGAGCACTCTTTCATAGGCTTTAAGCACATGCAAATGCAACTTCTCCGCCTCCTCAATACTTCCTCCAAGTTGTAGCATTACCGCCAGGTTATGCATTGAAGATAGAGTTCGGGGGTGTTCTGGCCCAAGTATTTTATTCTGGAGTTCCGACACCAACCGGAGCATCTTCTCTGCCCCCGCATCGTTGGGCTTCAAGTCGTATTGTGCCAAAGCCAAGTCCTTCATGAAATCAAGAGTTTCGGGATGTTCGCGTCCAAAACATTTTACTTTGCCTTCCAATGCGCGCCGAAACATCTCCTCCGCTTCATCAAACTTGTCTTGCACATACAATAGTGTAGCAACTCTGTTGACGCTATAGAGAGTGTCGGGGTGTTCTGGTCCTTCTGTTTTCTCGTAGTGGTCAAGAGCGAGCCTATGTAATCTTTCAGATTCGGGATGTTTGCCTAGGCGCATATATGTTTCCGCCAGGTGGGTCACACTATGGAGGGTGGTGGGATGATACAATCCTAGAGATCGCTCCGAGGCCTCCAGTACACTCTTATGGATGTTTTCAGCTTCGTGATATTTTCCTCGCTGTACCAATACTACCCCTAGACTGCTCATGCTGTTAAGAATAAGGGGGTGCTCAGGCCGAAAGGATTTCTCCCCAATTTCGAGCGCATGGCGATGAAAACTCTCTGCTTCTTCATATCGCCCCATTTCCTGCAACACTCCCGCGAGGTTTTGGATGTCGGCGAGAGTGGAGTGATGCTCAATGCCTCGTTTCTTCCCTTTACCTTCTACTGCTCCTCGGAAGATCTTTTCTGCCTCGTCATACTTTCCCAGAGTTCCCAGCATCACAGCCAGGTTCGATAGGCAAGTCTCAGTGTTGGCGTGATTTGGGCCGTAAATCATTTCACTGCTTTCAAATGCACGCCGATACATAGCCTCGGCTTCCATATACTCCCCCCGATAACGTAATACGGAAGCTATGTTGCAAATGGTACCTAGACATCCCCTATCCTCGTCCCCGAACAACCTCTCCCTCGCCTTGAGAGCGCGCCACCCTACTGTCTCCGCTTCCTCGTACTTCCCCTGAGATGATAGAATTTGGCAAAAAACGTCAAGTTTTTGGCAAGATTCATCCGTTTCCTCGTCATCATCTTGGAGAGCAATGCATTGCCGAATCTGTATTTCTGCATCATTGTGATAACCCGCTTCGTGGAGGTAGGTAGCTGTACGAAGATGAAGTGAGCTGGCCATGGGATCATTTATACCGTCTGTGACAGCGAGTGCATGGGGGAGGTATGAAGCACAGATATGTCGCGATTTGCTTGCATATTTTGGAAATAATTGTGAGACCACTTCTAACGCCCTCGTCTTAGATTGCCTCGCCTCCTCAGACGAGAGGTACCCTTTTATAGATTGTTGTACCAGACGGTGAAGCTCGTAGACTGATTTGTCCCCCGACCTGGTAACCAATGAGAATCCTAACAACTTACCAATAGCCACACGGAACTCGATTGGATTATCCATACCAGGTAAGCCGGATCCCTTCAATAGAGCTTCGGGGATGTTCTGGCGGTCGAAGAATGCAACCAGCGCAAGAAGATCCATGGCCTCAGGTAGCTGTTGCTTGATGCGATCAAAGGTAATAAAGTAAGTGCTCAGAATGCTTTCCGTCATGTCTGTTTCTCGGCGGAAGTCCTCGAATCCTTCAAAGAGTAACCGCTTCTTTTGCTCTCCGTTTCCCTGAAAAATATTCCAGTACTCAGTGGGTGTGGTGCCGGTCTTAGTCATGAAACTAGCTGCACCCACGATAGCTAGTGGTACATAGTCTAACGCATCAAGTAAGCTCTTGGAGGCTTCCTCGTCGTGTTCATCCCAGGCGCAGAAGCCACCGATACGCTGGGTGAGCAGATCTCTAGCCTCTGGTTCTGCCATCTTCCCCACCTCAATGAATGTGCAGCCTTCCCGGTTGGCTACCTGCCGAGATCTTGTCGTTATTAATATAGTGCCCTTTGAGCCCTGAGGCAAGAATCTCGACATAATACTCCCTTGACTAGCAAAGTCCTCTTCGTTATCGGCGCTATCGAGCACAATGATCCAGTCCCCACTGTCTTCGCTTTCGAACCACCTCTTTACTTTTAAAAGTAATGTCTCGTCGTCGGAGTCGTCGCTGAACGGAATTCTTGCCTTCCACAAAATGCGTCGGTAGGCCTTGCTGAATTTCAGGAAGCTGCCCCCACTCACCCAAAATACATGACGGGGGCCTTTTTGTTGGTAAATGTATTCGAGCGCGATTTGGGTTTTGCTGGGGGCCTTTAGAAAACGCTCTGAGGAAGGGGGGAAGGAGTTATACTCACCCAGAACCACCTAACCCGTAGAGGCCTATACGATTATGAGCTTTCTTCTCTTCTAGCTGCTTTATATGCTGCATAATACCGGTCCGGCCAGTGAACTGTGTGTTCCGGTTATAGGGAACTATCCAATGAGGGCCGGATCTAGCTTCGGATCCTAAGAGAATGTTAAACTTTAGGCTCGCCAGTACCGAAGTACACTGTTCAGCAGATTGCTAATACCTTCGCTATCTTCATCGTCGGACCAGTAATGGTGATTAACAATATGAGTCGAATTGTAGCTGTTTTTGTTGCCACTAAAGTTTCCCAGAATAATTCTTTGCATAATTCTCGGTCTGGTAGCGTCCCTCTAGTTCGTTAGCCTGGCTTACCAAAATTGGTTGACATCTAGTCGCTTAATAGGGATGTGATCGAGTGGACCGTGCCAGATTCTAGTTTACTCTGCATCATAAGTAATGCATGTGAGCTGGAACCCAGTGGATCAGTTGCTATTTCTGGGCGCCCACCCCCGCGACCATCCTCTCCCGGTGGCAAGAGGAGCCGGAACGAGAATGAGAACGACCGTTAAAATCTGGAATACTCACGTATCTGTAACGTCGAGCTCCATCGTCGCGACGACGGTCGTCTCGGGGCCTAGAAGCCGGCGCGAAACTGGAGGTCCGGGTTGGCGGAACACAAACCAACTCGGCTGCGTTCAACCTATTGATCTCTATTCAGACAGAGGTTTTCAGACTTACTAGTAAAGTTAGGGCGCTGATGATAGGAATACGTTCGTGAAACCTTGACAAGAGGAGATCTCAAATGGGCTCTATAGTTGGGCGTCTATAGGAATCCATCGGAGTCGGCAGTGCGGGAGTTTTTTTGAGGGGGTCTAGTTGCCACAGCCCTGGGACCTGGCGAGTGCGCTTGTTCCACTCAATTTAGTGCCGATCGGCGGGACCTAGGAACGGCTTCAAACCAGAACCAGTGTCTTTGCTCATGTTGAGGGGTTATGAGGGTAAGTGCAATTCTTACAAGCATGGCGCGGCAGAGCAGTTGCTTGTCCATAATTAAAGGTCAGGGACAGACTTTTGATTTTGGCGGGTATCAGAAGCGCTCGCTTCTGGCTAACTTGAAGGTCCGGACTGCGTAAAGCACCCAGTGACTGAGCAGGCGGAGAGCGGTCTTACCCGGTCTTCTAATCCCACAATAAGTGATTTTGACTAGACTGTCCTGCTCTACCGGTAGAGCTATTCCCTTGCCTGCTGTAAGGCTCGATAATTCAAGCCAAATTAATATCCCACAATGGGAGACGGCTAGGATCCTGCTAACTGCACCGGGGTTGGATGAGTTTGTTGCGGCGAGGGACCCAATTCATAGACCACGAAGCTAGCTTGAGGAAATCTCATTCATCGCTTCACAAGAAGGTTCATCGTCGTCCTCCGGAATCTACTAATTCGATTGACAGGGATCTATCTCGTTTATGCCCTCTAATCTAGGCTAGCGTGCTACAACCCCCCTCCCCGCATCCTATTCCATCTATCTACTGTGCTGCCCCTCGGCCTTCGGCTTAACCAACCCCTTAACCTCCTCATTCTCGACCTCTTTCTTGAATTCCGGTCTGGGTAATTCAAACCCACTCGTAGTCCTGCCGTATGTAATCCCACCCAGACGACTCACAGGCTTAAGTACCGCAGGGTCAATGATGTTCCCTTCCTCGTTAAGAGCGTCTTCGCGGACGTGGAAGTTGACACCTAGAACAGCCCGCCAACCAATCAACCATCGTCTTAGCCAATCCGGAACAGATATAACTACATACCTTCAAGAATGACTAAAACCCCAGAAGCCTTCCCACTCCCTGGACTAACCCACTCATGATGCGCCCGATACACCGCCTCAACACTAAACACACTCTCGGCAACCCTATCCGGCCGCACCTTTGTGCTCTTTGCCGGCGTCAACCCGCTGAGCACCCACTCGCTGACCCCGTGCGGGGCATTAATACTCGTGTAGTTTGCTGCCTCCTGGAAGAACTCGCTGATGACGTTAATCGTGCACTCCTTAGTCTCGAGGATGTTCCGGCAGGTGTCCTTTGGATTGTCTACCCCGCCGCTAAAGCCAACGCAAAAGATTGGGGGATCGTGGTTCACCAGGTTGGTGTAGCTGAACGGGCCGAGGTTTGTGCTCAGGCCGTCAGAAGAGATTGTTGACACAAAGCCAATCTTTCCAAAAATTCTTTGGTTAGTTTATGGGTTCGCTAGGAAACGAGGGAGGAGCGGAGTACGGGTCTGGGAATTATTCCCGAAATCAAAAGCTTGTAGTTATCGACTGGCTTTCTCCCCTCGCCGTAGGGATCAATTTCGACAGTTTTGTGGTTCTTCCAGTCGTCGTTGTTAGCACCTGAGCCCGGGACCCAGTCGGGTTTTATGGTCTTTGTATAGGAGAAGCTTGTGCCTTCGTCGAATGGGGGACGGGAGGATTCGACGGATTTGAAGTCTGGCTGAATGGGTGAGTTATTGCTGTTAGTCAATCAATTGCTCTCTCTCTCTCTCTCTGCCGGGGGAGGCAAACATGCGGATTCCGCTTAACCTGGGTTTCAAGTCCAAACTTCTGCATGCTTCCGGCCATTGTTGAGAATCTGGTGTATTTGTGAAAAGTGTATGGTCGGTGGAGAGGAAGAAAAATACGGCGGGGGAGTGGGAGCATGAGAGTTTATCAGTTGGTGTTGGAGTGTTGGTTTGTTATACACAGGGCGGAATAGAGCCAGAATAGGGTAGGCTTACCCGTTGGGTTTGATACAGGTACTGTAGCTTACCCAATCCCACACAAAAAATTACAAAGCTAGTCTACAATCTCCAACTAGGGCATAACGAATACCGGGGGGTGACGAACAGGGGTATTTCGCTAGCAAAAAGTGGATTCGTCAAAATAGTGTAATAGAAAATAACCGTTACTGATCCCTCTTGTGGCCCGCCCAGCTGAAGACTGCATTATACTACCGGTGGTGCACCAATTTACAGGCGATAGTTTTTTCCCTCTGCCGCTGGGGGGAGCAAGTGTTCGAGGTAACACCAATAACAGGGGTACGTTTAATACTGTATCCCGTAAACCGATGAGAGGAGTGGGTTTCCCGCCTTTCTTATCTAGCAGCACTATGATATATCATAGCTTAGCAGCTTTGCCTCACAAAATTCATGAAATATCAATCGTTTTTTGCGGAAAAGGAGCTTATCCGCAGCATAGAGTTACCGCATACGAATTGCGGGGAAACCGCCTCTCTCTCTCACGGGATACCGGCACTTGCATCTGGCAATAAGCACCCGAAAATGCGGCTGCTATTACCACCTAACCGGCGGACAAACATTGCCTCATTTTCAGATACTTTGTGCAAGGTGCAAGTACAGAGATTGTATAATACGGGCGTGAGCAGCGCGGTGCGTCTGCAGCAATGGCATTGGTTCGCTGACTGTGCCAAGTAACTTCAGGGGGCATGATATATCCTACCGTTAGGATTGCATGTACGGTACGGTATCTTTTACTAGATAGTTCGAGGCGACACTGGGGCATGAGTGATCGATATCTTTCCTCATAGATGTTATAGTACTTTATAGAACCAGCACCAACACCATATACGAGCGAATCGGCATATTTCTCTTCCTATCCCAACAAGGTTAAGTTCTTTTTTTTTTTGCTTCTTCGACGACAGTTGCGTTGCGCAGTCCCATCTGCCATGCCCCGTCAGCATTTCCACTTCCAAAAGTGCTAGTACAAGTACTATCGGTGGATCAGAGTATTTGGTTCGATTACCTTTTTACACCAAAAGGATTTATTTCCACCCCACTCTGAAGACACCAACGCCTACCGAGATTTGCAAAAATTCATGGCGCATCACCCATCTCTTGGAGAACATAAAAAAAATTACTTATGGGGCTCTTAGAAATTATAGCGTCGTAGGGAAAATGTCTATTGAGCGGGATGCGTACGGTTTCCATGTACCTTTTTATATTGAGCCCTACAAAACATTTTAGGTCACTTTCACACCAGCCGACACGATCGTGGGCGGGAGTGTCCGTTTTTCACCAAATTCGCTGCAGAGACTAGTGTCAGACCGAGGCTTCTGAGGTGGGATTTTGTCATCCAGTATACTGTGAGCACTCAGGTTACAGCTCGGAGGTACTGTGCCGATATTATTAAGATGACAGGCGATGAGGCCCGTTTCGCCAAGTCCAGGTCCTTGAGGGAGGAATTCTTGATACATGGGATCATGGCGTGTCTAAAATCCCATAAATCTCTCCCTTATATCCAAGGATCGATAGCCCTGAGCCCAATTCTTGATGCCCATTCTAAAAAGGGGTCTCCTTGAACCCCTAAAAATACGGAACTCGAGTGATTTCCCCTGAAAAAACTCAGCACGGGTATCATACCCCCACAGAGATTGAGGGGGTGTTCAGCTCCCCACGATTTGGGATGACAGTGGTCTGTCGCCATGATTTCCAAATCGAAATCAGGCCCTGATTTGCAAACAGCCCTCTACTAAATGGTCCTTCAATTTTTAGACCACTGTTTGGGGTTATGATAACTCGATGAAGGCGAGTAAAGAAGTATTATAAGGCATGTCGACTGTGATTTTTCCATACATTCTATTTGGCTTTTGCCATCACTCTGGAGCGCCACCGAAAACCATAGCCCTAAACTTTATAATCGCGGTGAGCCAGATATGATATGATACCCCCTAACTCTAAAACTTCTCAATGACAAAATCAGTATTATAACTCGGATCTCCCCAAACCCGATGACTTCCCTGCTCTCCGCAAACAGCGTGTGCTCTGGATCTTTGTGAGGATAGTAATCGTGCCTTCTTGTTTTCGATTTCCATTACAAAGGTGTTGGTAATACCGCTCTTTCCGTATCGCGTCGTATTAGCTACCATTTCAATCATTGGCAGGGCAGGTGGGGGCCGGGGTGCATGGGCTCCTGGAATACTACATTCATTACCAGCCTTGTGTGATAAGAGGATGTATGGTTTTGGGGTTCTTGGCGTCGGAGAGGGGCTGTTTCAGTAATCACTAATGGTGGCAAAGTGCTGGCCGGGCACCCGAAATCTTATGCAATTCGTTATAACTCTCATGCATGATGTCGTAGTCTCTCTCTTTTGCATGCGTCCTGGTGGAACGGCTTGTGATCGCTAAGCTGTCATAGCACTCAGCCAACCGGTTCTAACAATTCGTCGTCCATAATCGACCGTTGATTTTTGCCCTCCCTTCGTTGGCTTGCACAGTATCTCGCTCTCTTTGCTTCCTTTGTCCTTTCTCTGTCTCGTCCCCTCGGCCTGGAGGAGCGAACCTTCTACCTTCAAACACCCCTGGAACATCAGAATTTGTAGTAGTTTTCCCATCAACCACGACTACGAAGACGATTACGTCCCCAAAAGTACAGATTAGTGGAGCTTGGCTGATGTGAGCTCGAAAGTGATCATCTGGTGGTAATTCCTAAAAAATTTTCTTCCTCCACAAGGACTGCTCTTATCGGGAGTCAGGACCTGCGGGGCCGGGGAGGAGTGTCCTCTGAACGTCCCTAGTAAGCTATATGTTCCTCAAGCTGTAGCCGTGGTTGGAAATTTTCAAAAAATCTAATTGCTATTATTATTGTATTGGTTTCCTGCTGATGTCAGGCGCCTGACATCATAATATATTGATAGTGAGGGGGGATGAGTGCCGCCTTGGCTGCATTTTGGAGATAGAAGTGGGGGGTGGAACATGTCAATGTGGGCAATGGCCATTTTGCAGTAGAGGGTTTGGTGTATGTGGTGATCTTTGAGGTTAATAAGTGGAATTGGAGGGAATTGGGTGGCTTTGTAGGTCTCTGCGCGTCTTGCTGTTGGTTGATATTGGGAGGTGCAAGAGTCCGGTGTGGTTCGGATGATCGTAGAAGTATCCAAGCTCGCCCCCCCAAAATTCTCATGAGGGTTTCCAGGGATGAAGAGCTTTGTCATGTGTAACGTCGTTTTTCACACTCAAATCTGTTCTGTCGGGAAGTCGAGTGCGGGGGTGTGACATGAGATTATTATAGTGTGCCGGTATCATATCTTTCAGGAAGGGTAGCTTGTAGATTTTGAAGTATTGATGCTGGGAACCGTGTTCACTATTCGCTTTTACAGGCAGAGCGGGCATTCTTGATAGCGGTGACTAGATTGGGGAATTTATTTCAGTTCAGTGTGCAGTCCCCTATGCTATGATAGCTCTCGGATGAGCTGTGTGTAATGATAGACTGCCACCGGTATTTCCCCTTTGCCCCCACCTTTTCTCGATAAAATCGCGCTGGGGGTTCGGTAAGTGAGGCTCTAACAGGTGACCGATAGTGGGCTAGAGGGACCCCTCACCGTCTGTGGTTATCTTTGTGCTCATACCATCTATCATAGCATCCACGGTAGAGTTCTCCTGGCCTCTTCAGGCGTTCGCCGCGCAGAGCCCTGTACTCGGGTACTGTACGAACCTTGAAGAGCAGCATCGGATTCCAACGTTCTTCTGCGGAATCTGCGCCTGAGGAGTCTGTGCTCTTACAAGGGTGCAGAATCTCTAGTTGTGACAGAGGGTCCGGCAAGGAAGGCATTAAAGTTAGAGCTTCAAGATTGTGCTATGCTACCGTGTGGAGACTGCTACTGTAGGATGCGATATCGAATCCTCTAAATTCTCTTACATTTTTTCTCTCAAGCCATGTATGATATGATAAGAACCACTCTGAAGTGCCTCTTAGAAGCCTCTCAAATCTTCTTTGTCGCACGAGATGATCTGACATGTTACACGGCGCTTATGTCCCCCCCGCGCTGCTATCCGCCATCCCCGAGCGATCAATCCAAAATAGCTACCAGCCTCTCCATCCCACCATTCCATCTCAGAGCCTCTTGGACATCCCTTACCGCAAATCATCCTTTCCCCTCCACTGACGCGAAGCAAACCCCCGACCCGAACATGGCCCCTCGCTAACCTTCTCTCCATGAACCCCCCCCTCCGTTCTTATTCTAGCTCACCGCTGCCGTTATGTCGCTTCTTCAGAATCAAGAGTGAGCGCCCCTACCCGTTAAACCTGCAGTTTCTCATCACTGACATTTTGCCTTTCCAGCTTTGTTCTGTATCGCATTCGTAACCGCTACCTCCACTGCATGCGTGATGGCGTCGGCGAGCGTCTGATCACGGTAAACCCAGCGGCGCTCAATGTCCCCGCATTCAAGAACGCCGGCTGGGGATGTCCCTCAGAGATCCGTCGCACTTACTCTCCGCCGATACCTGTCGGCGCATCAACAGAGTACTTTACCACTCGAGCGCCGCTGTCCAATCGAGACGTAGAGAGCCCTGTACCGTCACTGCAGCAGCACTACCAGCAGCAGCAGGTGGGAGGTGTGGATTTGGGAAGGTCGTTCATGAGACCCGGGCTTGCGTCACATTTTTCAAACGGAGATATCGATACTGTGGATACGGGGTTTACTGGGAATACCGGGAGGCTGGAGGAAGTGAAGGAGAGGGTGCGTAGAGAGCACCATGGGGATAGGGAGGATGATAGCTCGGACATGAGTGAAGAGTCGGAGGATGAGGAGACGGGGCCTGCGTGTGTTCAATTATATTCTCTATGAACGTCCCCTTGCTGATATAGATATAGCCTCCCGCAAAAGACGCAGTTCGATTTCGCAAAGAAGGAAATTCCTCAGCGTCCCCGCTCGGGGTCGTCGCCACTGCGCTCCGGCCCCAGGGTCCCGGACTCCTCCGCCACCCGCTCCCGTGTGCGCCGAGTTCGCGGGGGCTCACATGGGGACGTTGACTTTAATGGGAAAGTCCATCACCCCTCCAACAGCCTCCCAAAACCTTCGGGAGGTATCCTCCCTAACGGCCTAATGGGCGCCTCAGAACGGCTCCACGCTGAAATTACAGACAAACTCCACTCATCCCCGAATTCATCCTCCCTCACCCACACCAGTAGTTTCGGAGACGACGACGACGATTCGGACGCAAGCAGTCTCGACTCGGATTTTACAGAAACTGCAGACTCAGATCCCACAAGCGTCTTTTCCCATAAGGAAGGTATCCCGTCGTCGCCGGGGATATTTCACGCTTTACCGCCACCCATACGACCGGTTTCCATGGTTCAACCGGTATCCGTACTAACGCAGCTACTCAAAGCGAAGGAATCAGAGGCTGCGAACCCAATGGAGGACTACCAGCAATTTGCTGGGAAAGGGGAGCTGGCGCCAATAACCCTGAAGCTGTACATCCCGTATTCCAAATATTCCTCCCCATTCGAAGTTATAATCAAGCGAATGCGAAAAGTCCAGTCTGGGGATACTACAGTGGCGGAAGCGATTGGGTTCACGCTGTACAAGTATATTGAAGACAAGAAGGAGCCAGAATTACGAGACGAGTTGTGCGACATAAATAAGTGGGTTCTGAGAATGGTCGATGATGGGGAGCCAGATGAGGATTTCCCACCGCTGGAGAGGACACAGCCGATTACGGCTTATATCGCTCAGGGTGGGCGACGGGGTGGGAGGGGTGGTGTGGCAAAATTAGAGGGGGAGTTTGCGCTTGTGGAGGCTACGGGGGAGCAATGTTTGTTTTTGCAGGCTTTTCTTATCCACATGGGGAGTAGCTAACATTTGGCGGTAGATTTGGAAAACGAAAGGGCAACACCGAATACCAGCTCTCCGAAGAAAAAGGCCACTCCAGCCACTACCACCACAATCGCCACCACCACTGCTACCCAAATATCAGCAATCCCAACAACAGAGATAATCCCTCCAACCCCCTCAGCCCTCCTCCCAACCTCCTCCTCCTCCACCCCCGCTTCCACCTTCCCCATCATCCCCCCCACCACCACTGCCCCCGTCACGGCAGCCCCCTCAAAAACCCTCCGAATCCACATCTCCCCAACTTCCACCTTCGCGCACTCCATCCCCCTAAGCGTGAGCACAAACACCCCCCTCTCCACCGTCCTCCAACAAATCTGCCAAAAGAAATCCCTACAACCCGAGAACCACATCCTGCGCATCACCAACGCCCCCACGCTGGCAATCCTCCCATTAACCTCCCCGGTCAGCGCACTGGGAGCCCAAACCGACCTCGACCTCGTCCGAAACCCCACCCTCCCCCTCCCCCCTCCCCGCCCTCCTCCTCCTCCCACATCACCTCAGGCGCCAGAACTGGAAACGTACGTGCCACCAGACGCAGACTACCAGCGCTTCACGTTATATAGGAAATCGACGACGCCGATTTCCTTCCTGACGAGGCATTACGAGAGGGTTCTTGCCATCGATGGGGAGTACCTGCATATCCAGTCCGTTAGGAAGACTAAGAGTGTGCATGTCAGCACCATTATTGGCGCGAAGGTTTGTGGTCGGGGGGGCGTTGGGTTGAAGATTTTTGTGTGGAGGGGTGGGGGGAAGGAGAGTAAATTTGAGTTTGAAGCTTCGAGCGCGGAGGTTGCGGAGGAGGTTGTTGGCGTTGTTAGACGGGGGGTAGAGGGGTGGGGTGGTGGTGGGCGGGAGTGATCACTTGAGAGAGTGATATTCTATGACTAGGAGGGCTTTTTTTGGGCTTTTTTTTCCTCAGCGGGGTGGAACATTCGTATTTTAGTTGTAACAGCAAAGCGAGTGAGCAAGTGCGCAAGTGCGCAAGGTGTGACATACGTTATATACCAGCACGAGAGTACTAAAAGAAACAAAAAAAAACTATTGCCGCCAAATAGCCCCCGCCATATCAACCACCTTCTTCATCTCCGCGACATCATGAACCCTAACCACATCCGCCCCACCAGCAACACACGCCGCTACCGCCCCCGCAGTCCCCCACGTTCTCTCCTTCGCAACTTCCACACCGGTAACCTTGCCGACAAACCCCTTCCGACTAGGCCCCACAACCCACGGCAATCCAATCCCACCCGTAACCTCCGCAAGCCCCCTCAGCAGTTCCAGGCTCTGCTCCGAATCCTTTGCGAATCCGAGTCCCGGGTCGAGCAGTATATTCCACCTGCGCACGCCCGCTTCCTCGGCGGCGCGAACGCGGTCCGAGAGCTCGGAGATCACGCCGGGGATCACGCCGGCGGGGTAGGATTTCAGGGAACTCATGCTGGAGGGGGTACCGCGCATGTGCATCAGGCAGATTGGAACGGCGAGGTTTGCTGCTGTCCTGAGCATGTCCCTGTCCAGGGTTCCGGCGGAGATGTCGTTTATTAGGTCTGCGCCGGCAGATATTGCGGCTTTGGCTACTGCGGATCTGTAGGTGTCTATGCTTATTGCGGTCTTTATACCTGCTTCGCGGAGGGATTTTATTGTGGGGATTACTCTTGCGAGTTCCTCTTCCGGGCTGGCTTGTGCGGCGCCTGGGCGGGTGCTGCACCCGCCTATGTCTAGGATATCGGCCCCCGCGGCGATTAGTTCCTGTGCGGTTGATACAATGTTGCTGTGTGTGTGCTGGCCGCCGTCGGAGAAGGAGTCTGGTGTTAGGTTTAGGATTGCCATTATGTATGTTTTTCGGTGAGGGTTTGAAGGGTCGAGTGGGGGGAGATATGGGGAGAGGAAGGCAAATGTGCGGAGAGGTGGGGTGGAGGGCGGCGATGGGGGGATGGCGCTAAGATGGTGTTTGAAGGCGGTGGAGGTCAAGGGGTGGGGTTTGTTGGGGGATATGCTGGTTGAATTAGGACATTACCAAGACGACGAGAGGAAGAGAGGGGGAACATACTCGCACAGGGGCCGGAGAACAAACTCCCGTTCGAGCATTTTTGGGTGCGGGATTGTAAGGTGTGGGGTTTCGCATACTAGGTTGTCGTAGAGGAGTATGTCCAGGTCAATTGATCTGGGCCCGTTCTCGATACTTTTTAATCGGCCGAGGAGGGATTCTATGTCTTTTAAGGTCTTTAGTAGGTCGTCTGGGGATAGTGTTGTCTCTGCCTATTGTACGTTAGTGTCCAAATTACAAGTATCCACCGCTGGATGTGAAAATAACCTGAATAACTCCATTCAAAAATGTCGGCTGAGAAAGGTAATACATCGGCGCACTCTGGTACAAGCTACTCGTTTTCTTGACCTTTATTCCCCTTTTTTCTACTTCTGCGACAGCGTCTTTTATGGCTCTGAAGCGGTCTCCGACGTTACTACCCAGGGCAATGAATACATCATGCTTTCCATCCACCCCAGCTGCGGTTTCTTCCAAAACAAAGAATGTCCGCTCCCTGGTGATCTCCACCCCCGGCCCCTCTGCAAATGTCAGAGCACTGGGTTTCTCTGCCCGCACCGTAATCTTCGAAATCCCACACCCGATACAAGCCTCCTTCGCAACGGCGGTAACAAACGCCTCGACTGTCTTGTAATCCGAAGCTTCAACATGCTCCGTCACGCGCTTAGCCACGGTGCGGAAGTTGTAATGTGGGTCGAACTTTCCGCCCTCAACCACCTCTACGGGCTTTCCGGGATTGTTCTCTTTGTGCATTGTCAAGTTGATCACAACAGCCTGCTTCTCTTCCCGTTCACAGGGATTCACCCCAATGATGGTCACAAGCCGGAGGTCCTTAATGAACACCCGGTCACTACCTTCAGCGAGAACTTCTCCCTCGCTATTCTTGGTTCTGGTAATTGCTATTCCAGCTGCATCTGCGCGGAGCAGCGCTCTCGGTTTCTCAACAATGACTCTAACCCAACCGGCGTTGATGTTCGGGCCCAATGCCGTGTGCGCTACGTCCTCCGCAAGGTGCTCTAGAGAGTTGAAGGTGTCGTTCTCGACATGTGCGGTTATGACCTTTGTTACTGTGCCATAGTTTATAGAGTATGGGAGGTGGTCCGTTGAGCCGGCGAGCGCAATGGAACTCCTGAGCCAGAGGGTTAGGAGGATTGGCTGGGGGCGTTTGCGGCCCCATGAGTCTACGCCTGTTGTGGCTTTTCTAGAATTTGGTTTTGTTGGTTAGCAATTGCTTTTGTGAAGTTGTAGTAGAGGTGGCATACAGATTTAAGGAACGGACAAAGATCAAATCATTCCCGTCCTCAGAGGATGGCGATTCGCCCATAACTTTGGTGTAGTTCCTTCCCTGATGTAAGAATCGTTTCCACGTTTGGGCTAAGTAGGTAGCCTTTGGCAGGGGACTAGGGAGTGATATGGCAGGGATGGAATTAGGTGTACGGCGGTACAACAATGTGACGAGGGGACGAGAAGAGGGAGGGAGGAGGAGCTGGCGGGGTATCATATTGAGGGGCTGGTGACTTTATCATATGTTGGTGGGGTAAGGAAAAACACAGAGTAGCGGGCAAGTTTCCTGTATGAGATCATTGCGGTGTTAGGTTTATTTGGCTTGTTAGCCCTTTAAAGGGGTATCTGATGGACTTGTAGGTGGGGATCTACGATGCTAGGTTTGTGGATTTTCTTTTCGCTAGTATTATAGTTAAACCGGTGTTTTCGTATTCAGAGGGGGGATAATTTCATTGGTGTTTTCTTTCTCCCAGAGTCTTATACCGATGCAGTGGTTGAAGGGCGATTGTTCACTTTGCGAACTGGAGATTTACTGGGTTAGGTGGTGTTCATGTGTGTGATATATTTTTAGGGGAAAAGATGAAGATGGAGGAGTTTCAAAGGGTATGATATTAATACAGTAAAGACACTTGCCGCATGGTTCCAGTTTCAGACTCAGGGCTTCCCACTTCTCGTGCCTCCAAGCTGGCCAAGCACGCACAGCCGTTAAACTTCCAAGAAAACGCGATTAACCTTTCAAGAGCCGCATAAGGTTATGCTCGAGGACTGCATGCTCCAACGCCCCTCCGCTCAACTATCGCCAAAAATGTCTCTAAAACGCCTATTCACCACATCCAGGTCACTGGCCCACGAAAACCCATTAGTATCGTCCACCTATCCACCTACTCACTGCTGACACCCTTTATCACATACTAGAAGCACACAATCTAACTGGTTACCTGCTGTACTCCTCCCCAGGGCCTTCCACGGTCGGGGTCTCCACCGCAAATCCCACGGATTCTGCGAGGTCTCCCAACAAAGAGGCCCATAAAAGACGTTTCTAAGGTCCTAGCGGTTTCCTCTGCCAAAGGCGGCGTCGGAAAGTCTACCATTGCGGGTACGACCTAGCCATTTCTCGCCAGGACGGGGCAGCTTATATGCTTACTTTTTCCCTTCGTTTGTCAAGTCAATCTGGCATTAGCGTTGGTGAGACAAGGCAAACGGACAGGAATATTAGACACCGACATATTCGGTCCCTCCATACCTAAATTATTAAACCTATCGGGTGAACCTAGACTTTCTCCCAGTAGGTATTACTCTTGTCACACCATCTAGTCCTCACGCCACAAAGGCGGAGAAACGTTTATTGATTTTTTATAGATAATCAGTTGATTCCGCTGAGTAACTATGGCGTTAAATCCATGTCCATGGGGTATCTGGTCGGTGAAGAGGCTCCAGTGGCCTGGAGGGGCTTGATGGTCATGAAGGCAATGAATCAGATGATCAATGAGGTCGAGTGGGGTGGGCTCGATGTTTTGGTCCTTGATCTCCCACCAGGGACCGGCGATGTCCAGCTCAGCATCACTCAACAGGTCATAGTAGATGGTGCGTACGGATCTCATTCCTCTTCTACTTGAAACGAATTGCATGTCACTACCCGCATGAAAACTCGGGGATGCTGTTTTTTTGCGAGAGGATAGTGCTCGTCCGAGCTCTCACGAGAGACGGGAGGGTGATGCTAATTGAGTTCGCAAGTGGAATGCATGCATGAGGTACACTAATTCTGGCCAACAGGCGCTTTGATTGTTTCGACGCCTCAGGATATAGCTCTCATCGATGCAGTCAAGGGAATCAACATGTTCAAGAAGGTGGACATTCCGGTGAGTCCTTTATCTGAGGGATCCTCCATCCAGATCCTAAGCCGTATGGCAACCCTTGTCCCAAAATCTCATTCTCTAACTTCCTTCATCTAGCTATTAGGAATGGTGCAGAACATGAGCGTATTCACATGTCCCAACTGCCGGCACGCTACTCACATTTTCGGAGCGGATGGTGTCGAGAGAGAGTGCAAGAAACATGGCATAGAACTCCTCGGAGACGTTCCTCTACACGCCTCTATCTGTCAGGATGCTGACCGGGGAATGCCCACAGTAGTATCTGATCCTATGGGAGTGCACGCTCTGGCTTTCGAAGGGATTGCTGAAAAGGTTAGCAGAAAAATTTTCGGCTAAGTTGAGATTTACAAACTTTACAAAGCAGAGCAGTGAACACTCCTCATGTTATACCAGTTGTATCTTAATTTCATCTCGCTCCCTGAGACACCTGGAGATATATTGTAGCGAATATTTGGGGGCTTTCAGACCCTGTTAAAAATATCACCTATTTTGTCTGGGAGGTTATTTCAAAAATCGTAGATTTTCTCATCAACGTGCCTCCCGGGAGAGCTGGTGGAGGCGAAATTGCGGCATGAGATATATATACCTCGGTACAGGAGTGTAAGGTGGATCCATACCCTGCGGATCTTTGATCCACCGTGCCACGGCACTGTGAGTGCCCCTCAAACCCCTCTCAAGATTCCAGGGAATTAGCTATCTACTAGCGTCCCTCCTCCATCATGGTCGTTATCATAATCATTATCCAACTTTTCATAGCATCTATTCAGAAGCAATTCCCCCCCTCCAGTCTTATATGAGTAGCCAAAGGATCATATCGATATACCAGGATCTACAGAACGGTATAATTTTAGCTATTTGTAAATTGAGGGGAGGTAATTGAGCTAAGCTTGCTCGGCCGTATTCTGCATCTTCCCTCGCCTCCACCTCACAGAAGAGTAGAATGCCTGGGCCGCCTCTCCGCTCTAAACTAGCAGATCTCAAGAAAGGCACAGACCAAACTGTTCCGAGGGTGAAATAATCCTCCACACCGAGGAATCTGGCCGTGAATACTGCATCAAAACCATACGAAGAAGGATGTAGGGAGGGAGGTAGGTAGTACGGTGAGGGCCCGATGTGTGGCATGAAGGTTTTTTTTTTTGCCCTGGGCAAACCCACACAAGCTATTTCTCCGGTAGAGCTTAAAAGAGAAACAAAAGTGCTTGCATGGCGGGGTTATGGTTGATTTGTTTCCCACCGAGCAAGAATATGCGTTCGGTTGCTTCAGGATTGGTGATCCACCCAACTTTAATCCCAACCAAACAAACCGGTAACCGCTTGGCAGGGCCTAACCCACCATCCACCATCCACCACCCCCAACCAAGAAAACAAAAAAACAAAGTCGCTGGCACCACACCGCTACGTTCTTTCTCATTTCCGACCATCATATAATCCCACCGGCGCGCACCCTCTATCAAAGCGTCTTTCACACCGCATCTCCTGCTCTCTAGCAGGAAAGAAAAAACAAACCTCCTACTTTACTTACCCACAGAGCATCCTTCGGTTTCATACCTACCTCTTGTTAACACCCCTCCACTACCTACCTGCCTGCCTACCTGCCTGCCTGCCTGCCTTTCCCTTCCGACGGTGGACACACGAGTGCAGAGCGCACGCCGAGGGGGAAAAAACACACGCAAAAACATCAAATAGAGGAAAAGAGAACATGGGAATTGTCCGCCTCCACATCACACCGTTAACCCCGGAGACCACACACTCCCTCCTCCCACCGAAAATCCTCGCCGACAAAGCGGTTGTTGCGTCCATGTCTTTTCATACAATCCCTTCCTTCCCAGAGAAGAGCTATGGGTACTTGAATTGTGAGCGGGACGTTGCGGACGGAATCAAGAAGAAGTTGAATGGGAGTTTGTTTCGGGGCGTTAGAGTTAGGGTTGAGGACGCCCGGCCTGATACTTTCGTTCCTGGGGGCGTTCCCGATGAGGGGGTTGAGGGGAAGAAAGAGAAGAGGAAGCGCGCTAAGAAGGATAGTGATGGCGGTAGAAAGAAGGCTAAGAAAAACAAGGAGAAGGATGTGGTTGATGGTATTGAGCTGAGGGATAGGAAGGTTCAGCGAGGGTGGGGTAGGCCGCCTACTATTGCCACACCCGCAAAGAGAGATGGCAAGCGGGACTGTCTTTTCAGACTTTCTGCTGCTACCTCCACCCTTACAGTCTCTGCTTCTACTACTACTTCCATCGAGAGGGCCAAGAAGAAAAAGACAGACGGCATCATCAAAGAATTCACTCACAACACCAAATTCCCACAATTCCTTCAGGGGACCTCACTTGAGAAGGACATTTCAGCGACCGCCGCAACCTTTGATGAATCCCTTGGCTGGCTCAACTCCACCGGCACCGTCATCGAATCGGCCCCCGCCTCTTCCGCCCCCCCAGTAATCAAACACACCTCACCAATCCCACCCGCCGCCATCACCACTACCTCTCTCCCTGCATCAACAACCTACCGCCCCTCCTCCCCTTCACCTTCCACATCCGCCTCAACAGCAGACTCAGAATCTGAGTTAGACACCTCCCCCATAACCCCCAAAGCACCCCCTTCAGCCGGTGTCACTAAGCGCTCCAAAGTGCCCACTCCAGCCCTGCAGATCACAATCCCGCGCATAGTCCACCCTTTGGAAGCCCTCTACAAGCCCACAACCGCAACACCCTACTCTTCTGCCATCTCCCCGACAAATACCTCCTTCCGCTTCGGCTTTAGTCTCGGCAGTAGCGGTGACGTGAACGAAGATGAAGACGAGGACATGCTCAGCGGCGACGAACATCCTCCTGACCCCACGACCTGCACGCCGCCTCATCGGTATCGCTCCGCGGCGCCAACTCCCGATACCGCGATTGGGCACAGAAAGTTCTTCCCTCCGGATGAAGATGATGTTCCGGACCTTTCCGGCGGCGGGGGAAGACTGTTCGTCCCGTCAACGCCGAGGGTTATCGGGTCTATTTCTATGGGGAGTGGAGAGGCGGAGAGGAGGGGGTCAATGAATACGGAAGCTCCGTTATTGGGTCCCCATGAGGATAGCAGATTTTTGGGGGCCTTGAGTATTTGGGGAAAGATTCCAAATTCTAGGACTCTTGACGGTGTGATTGAAGGGGGGGGGGAGGGAGGAGAGAATGCGGATCTTGTGGAGAGATGGAGAGAGACGTTCTACAAGAACCGAGGGGAATGGAATAGGGATTGGAAGAGAAGGAGGAGAGAGGGGAAGAAGAGGGGGGTTGGAAAAAGGGTTTCCGCCTAGTTCAGCAACGTCATTTTTTTCTTTTGTTCGAGATCTTTGTATCTATCATTGTTCACGGCTTCATGTGTATAATCCAAAGGCTAGTTCATGTTACGTTACTTTTACTACATTTCCTCAATGTTCGCCCCTCTGTAGTGTGAGGCAGTGATAAGTGGTGTCCTGGTACAGTATTACGTCGAGAATCATGAATTCTCAATCATCCCCACTTGGCGCAACAACTCTCGACCCGCCAACCCGAAACACATCATCAAAAACCCGCCTTCGTTTGATAGCCGATCAAACCAAACCCGACACCCAGACAAACCAAATACCAATCCACCATACGGCAACAACAAACACAGTAAGATCAAGTATGATATAGGTCTCAGTAACTGCATACCCACCACTCGATGCACCCGTCATCATCGCCTAGGATGACCCCGGTCACCGAACTATCTTAGAAACCTCATCACCGGCAACAACCACAACTCCTATGTTATTTCAATTTGTTGAAAAGGAAAATGGTTTTTTATTAAACTTTATTCTCTTCGCGCTTTCTTGACATTAATAGCTCATCTTCCCAACCACTGCCCTCATTAAAAATCAAGACTTCTCCTCCCCCCAACCCCTCAAACCCCTACCCTACCCGACAGCAGCCCTGGTCCAACAACCCCCGTGGGATAAAGCAAGGGACAAGTCCAAGACATGTCAGATCTTCATATGGTGTGCGACACCTAGACGGGGCCTTTCTTGGCAAAAGGTTCAAAAATTCATCCAATTACTAGTCCAAATTGAGTATAAGCTAGGCCTGAATAGGAATTACTAGTGCCTTATGCTTGCACAATATTAGTGAATTTTGTCTGGCTTTAACGACTTTGTATGGAGTTCAAAATTACTACCTCCCATGTAAATTATATTTCTTCTATCTCCTCAACCAAAACACAAGATTTTTGAGAAATTAAACCTTAGAGTTACCCTCTGACTGGTTATCTATCGGTATAAGGATTTGTATTTGGAAATAGTTGTGGTGGTCGAATGTTGATTTATTTCTCGTTTAGGGGGTTTTTTTGGGACCCCGTCTAAGTGTCGCACACCATACGGGCGATGAAGTTGGCTCGAATCACACTAGCGGATTCGGTACCCGTAACAAGAACTGGCCCAGCCACCGTTCGTGGAGCTGAAGACTTGAGACTTGTAAGTGTTGTCCTCTTGTTAATTTGGATTTGGAGGTTGTATTTGCCGTCGGTAGTCTTCTATTTGCTCGTCAGCATCCTCTCCTCACAGCCAGTGCTCGTTACCGGACCCGGTTTCTGACAAACAAGAGACTCAAAAACAGGGCCTGGTAATGAAGCCTACTCATAGCCCTTCCTTCGGGTTACTTACGCATTGCATATCGAGGCGGAAGTCTTGATCGAAGTAAATCTTTCGACGTTTCTCCGGAAATCCCGTCAGTTTTGTATCCGGAATATTGTTGATGAAATCTCGGAGTCCGTCATCTGCTTTCCCCATGGTGAAAAGGATATTTAAGGGACCACTGGGGAACGTATCGGAGGGTTCGAGCAGCAGTAACAGGAGTTCCGGTGGGTATGTCGGTAGTGGAGGGAACTGGGATTTATGGAAGATATAAACCCAAGATGGCGCTTCAGCCTTAATACCGGTACTCGTAATGTCCTGAGTTTGCTAACACGACCGCTACCGGTATTGCATACCGCCAAAACCTTGAGGCTCCAACCAATTTTTTATGCTCAGGCAATAGCAGCTGTGTTCACAAACTTCAGGACATTACACCTACTATCGCGTCCTTCACAATATTGTCAATATGGATAAAATAATATTACATCTTTAACAACATCGATACGAATAAAACGATACCGTATTATCTCGAGTTATAGAGTTTTTTGCCAAGACCGGGCGTTGCTTAGGTTGGACGGTGCCCGGAGTCTGAAATAGGCATCTTCAATGCCCTGGTAAACATAGTAACTAAGGGGCGGGTTTTAGGTGTCCAGTACTTAGCCCCCAAGTGCATGGCGTGATGTTTGATCACCATCTGAACCCTTGCAAATAGTGATTAGAAGACACTCAGCTGCATTGTTATAGACACCTAAAACCCACACTTCGGCTACTATGTTTACTGGGGGCATTGAAGGGACCCATTTCAGATTCCGGGCACCGTCCAACCTAAGCAACGCCTGGTCTTGGCAAAAAACTCTATCTCGAGATAATACGGTATCGCATCCTAGCCAATATCAATTTAGATAAAATAATATCACATTCTTGACAATATCAAGCTGGATAAAACGATATCGCACGCTAATAGTAGGGGTTTTTGGAATTTCTCTATTCTTTTTTTAATTAGTATGTATGGTAAAGGTAGTTAGCGGGGTTCAGGAGTGACGGGAAGGGGTTGAGATGCCGTATAATCTGGCAAAAGTCGGACTGACGCTAGTGAGGATTTTCTTGAACCTGACCAACCACAGCGGCCTACAGTCCATCATGGGGTCTTGACGAATATCAGAGGGTGACGAACAGGGGTATTTGGCCAATAGGGGTCAAATTGGTCAAAGTAGGGTAACAAAAGGCACCGGCTAATCCCTGTTCGTCACCCGCTGATATTCGTCAAGACCCCATGAGAGACTGTATATGTTTAAACCGTGGCGAATTCGCCTTCTTCGAGCTCTCCTGTTGGTTCGGTTGCCTTAGTTTCGCTTTAGCTCCAATCCGAGATTATCCCTTAACCTGTACGATCGTTCACTCAGCTTTAGCGTGGCACTAATAAGACGCTTGATACAGGAAAAGTAATGATAGACAACACCCCAAGATAAATTAAAAGTACTTAGACATGTACCATAGTTGGGAGCAAATCTACGCAGACAACCTGCTTTCCATCATGGCCATGCTGAGCAGTACTCATTTAGCACTATTCTGAGCCCTACACCACACAGTTTTTCATATCACAATTATCCAAATAGGCTAGTGTTTAAAAGGGGCTGAATTATCTTAGCATCCTTTACGTCCATCATAATACTTACATCATAGCTGTCACAATTATTCCTAACTTTGCTCTCTTCAGTTAGTTCACCACCGATCGCTTCCACAACCAGGTGTATCCGCACTTAGAGCGAGTGCTTGAAAACGGTTTAAGGGATACGGTGTTGCCTGTGGTCGAAGGTTCTTGGCGCCAAGTGTTTAGTTAATCATGTGAACCAAGAATAAGAACAAGTCAGCTTCTTTCAATGCGCTACATTCCCATCTCAACAAACCTCTTTACCACTTCATTAGCTCACCGTCACCAACAACAAATGACGCCCACACACTTCCATCAACCTTCCCCGGCCTTCGGCCTTCGTTGGAAATCCAACCTTTTTGGCCCTGTACCAGCTTGGGCGGCAACCCCGAACATCGCCACAATTGAGGCACTGTCACGACAACACCTTTGTGCGGACAACCTTTCTGTAAAATTCCTCACAGGAGGGGCGTTTAACAAAGTTTATTTAATCACGGTCTCCTCGAACACAATCAACAGCCAGAAGTCCTACATCTTCCGGGCAACACTCCCGGTCGAACCGTTCTACAAGACCGCCAGCGAGGTTGCCACTCTCCGACTCTTGCGGCAACGTACCTCACTACCAGTTCCAGAGGTATTCGCCTACGATTGCACGACCGAAAATGAGTTGGGCTTTGAATGGATCATTATGGAGAAAGTCCCAGGAGTATGCCTGCGGGAGGTCTGGCGCGATCTGAGCCTCGAGAGGAAGACAATTGTTGTGGAGCGCTTGGGGCAACTCTCGAAGGAACTCCGTGGGAAGTGCAGATTTGATGCTATCGGGAGTTTGTATCAGCCTGCCGAGCTCAGCGAAGCGGACTTGGAGGTCGCTGTGGCTACTGATGACAGCGATTTTGTGATCGGGCCGATAGTAAACTCTTTTATTTTCGCTGGAAAGAGGAAGCCACTGATAAAGAGGGATCGCGGGCCTTATCGAAGCGACCGAGAATACTTACTTGCATTAATGAACGTGGAACTGGAGGATAAGAGACTTCTCCTAAAGCTGATTTCTGGTAAGTATGATAAATCAAACGGATTGGCTACAGTGAAGTAACGACATGTTAGATAAACGTGCGGCTGGCGTTCAAAAGGCGCATTCGGATGATGAAGATTCAGAGAGTGATGAAGATGATCTTGCCGCGGATGTGCCAGAGATTGAGGATACCGTCCGACGGCTCCAGGAGATTCTCACTTCCCTTTTCTCCAACGACATGCAAATAAAGGAATTCGCGCTGCGTCACCACGACCTTAGTCTCTCAAATATCATGGTTGA
>Ga0307513_10001002_pt1 | contig 40842 bp, 42 predicted proteins | sample 15_EM_MG_FD_202174 | JGI IMG/M metagenome (GOLD analysis project Ga0307513, IMG submission 202174) | Populus trichocarpa ectomycorrhiza microbial communities from riparian zone in the Pacific Northwest, United States - 15_EM | ecosystem: Host-associated > Plants > Roots > Unclassified | place...
ATGATGAACTTCGCTCTGCTCGACGTGGTGCTCGCGGTGCTGACCGTCGCCGTGGCGCAGATCGTCATGTTCCGGCGCGGAGCCTGAGGTGGACTTAAAACGCCTGCCCATCGCCAACCAGATCCGCCGGTTGCGCTTCGAGCATGGCGAGATGACGCAATCCGAGCTGGCTGAGAAGATCGGCATGACGCGCCAGACCGTCGCCGCCGTCGAGGCGGGCAAGTACTCGCCGTCGCTCGAGGCGGCCTTCCGCATCGCCCACGTGTTCGGGGCGACGCTGGACGAGGTGTTTCAGTGGGAAGGGCCCTAGAGCCCCGGCAGCTTGATCTTCTTGGACTGCTCGCGCTGGATCACCACCGGCTTGCCGCCGGTGAGTTTGGTGATGCGCTCCTGCTCGGCGGCCGGGTCGATCGGGGTCGATGTGTTGTCTTCCACGGCCGTGGGCGGAGCCGCCGGGTCGGCGGGGGCCTTGTCCGAGCGCCAGAACATCACCTTGTCGGCGAAGCTCTTTTCCTTGTGGGCCACGTCGCCGAACTCGTCGTCGACAACATAGCGGATAAGCGGGTCGGCCTTGTCGGCGCCGGCCTTGGCGACCAGCAGCTTCTCGCCGTCCGTGCGGCCCTCGGCCTCGCGGGCGCCGAGGAGGGCGTTGCGGGCGGCGCTTTCCGGCTGCAGTTCCTGCGGGCGCGGCTTGCCGGGCGCCGGCGGGCGAAGCGCATAGTCCGGCGGCACCACCAGCGGGGCCTTGGTCACCACGCGGAATTCGTCGGGAGTCACCTTGGTCATGCCCAGCGACTTGCGCGTCGACTGGCAGGCCGTGAGGCCGACGGCCGCGACCAGGACCGTAGCGACGATCACTCGGTTGACGCTCATTAAACCAAAGCTCCTAAAGCCGCCCCCGGCCACGAAGGGTGACTGGATAGCGCAATCGAAGCGGCCCGCCAACGACGCGTTAGGCCGCATCTCCGGCAACCCTCGACGCCTTCTCCTGACGATCCTGCAACAGCATGTCGAGAAGGAGGCAGGCGATGCCGACGTTGATCGCCGCGTCGGCCACGTTGAACACCCACGGGAAGTGCAGGCGGCTGACGTCGATGAAGTCGGCCACGGCGCCGAAACGGACGCGGTCGATGGCGTTGCCGACCGCGCCGCCGATCAGGAAACCCAGGGCCGTGCCGAACAGCGGGCGCTCGGTCTTGCGCACCCAGCCGACCAGGACCACCGCCACGATCAGCGAGAAGGCGACGAAGGCCCAGCGGGCGAGATCGTGATTGGCCGTGAGCAGGCCGAAGCTGACGCCGTGGTTCCAGACGCCGGTCAGGTGCAGGGGCCCGGCGATCGGGATCGACTGGCCTTCCTGGAGCTTGAGCACCGAAAGGATCCAGTACTTCGAGGCCTGGTCGGCCACGATGACGACAGCGGCGAGGATGAAGGCCATCCAGCCGGGTCGGGTCACGCCCTTCATGCCGGCACCTTTCCATGCACCGCGTCCCAGGCCGCAACAGCGTCGGCGTCGCGCAGGGAGAGGTCAGGGTAGCGGGGGTCGGAGCCCACTTCCGGGAGGATGCGCCAGGACCGGGCGCACTTCTTTCCCTCGGCCCGCAGCGGCTCGACGCTCACGCCCTCCACCTCCGGAAGGCTGAACGCCCCGGCGGGACCCGCGCCGGCGACCAGCGTCGCCTGGCTGGTGCGGAAGACCTCGGCGGCGTCGAGACCGGCGAAGGCGGCCATCAAGTCGGGGTCGGCGATGTGCACCTTGGGCGCGGCTTCCAGGGCGGCGCCCAGGCGTTTTTCGCGGCGTTCGATCTCCAGTGCTCCGGTGACCACCGAGGTGACCGCCTGGACCTTGGCCCAGCGGGCGGCTTCATCGTCGTTGCGCCACGCGCCCGGGGTTTCCGGGATCACCCGCAGGCTGTTGGACACCGCGTCGGGATGGCGCGTCAGCCAGGCCTCCTCGGTGGTGAACGGCATCAGCGGCGAGAGCCAGGCGGTCAGACGCTCGAAGACAGCCGCCATCACCGTGCGTGCGGCCCGACGACGGATGCTGTCCGGCCGGTCGCAGTAGAGGGCGTCGCGGCGGATGTCGAAGAACAGCGACGAGAGCTCGACCTGGCAGAACTCGGTGACCGGGCGGACCACGTCCTGGAACAGGAAGCCGCGGTAGGCGGTCCGGACCTCGATATCCAGCTCCCAGAGCCGGTGCAGGATGAAGCGTTCGAGCGGCGGCATCTGCTCGAGCGGCACGGCTTCGGCGTCGGTGTAGCCCTCCAGCGCGCCCAGCAGGTAGCGCACCGTGTTGCGGAGCTTGCGGTAAGCGTCGGACGTGGTCTGCAGGACCGTCTTGCCGATCCGGCTGTCATCCGAATAGTCGATCATCGCGGCCCACAGCCGGATGATCTCGGCGCCGCTCTCGCGGATCACCACCTCGGGATCGACCGTGTTGCCCTTGGACTTCGACATCTTCTCGCCGTTCTCATCCATGGTGAAGCCATGGGTGAGGATCGCGTCGAAGGGCGCGCGGCCGCGGGTGCCGGAGCTTTCGAGCAGGGACGACTGGAACCAGCCGCGGTGCTGGTCGGAGCCTTCCAGGTAGAGGTCGGCGGGCCAATGGGTGTTGGCGCGGTTCTCAAGCGTGAAGGCGTGGGTCGAGCCGGAATCGAACCAGACGTCGAGGATGTCCTCGACCTTTTCGTAGCGCTCGGGGTCGTGGTTCCCCAGGAAGTCGGTGACCGGGCGGTTGAACCAGGCGTCGGCGCCTTCCTCGTCGATCAGCTCGACGATCCGGCGGTTGACCTCCTCGTCATGCAGTGGCTGGTTCGTCTCCTTGTCGACGAACATGGCGAGCGGCGCGCCCCAGGCGCGCTGGCGGCTGATCAGCCAGTCGGGGCGGCTCTCGACCATGGAGCGGATGCGGTTCTTGCCGGCCGCCGGATAGAAGGTCGTGGCCTCGATGGCGTCGAGCGCGGTCTCCCGCAACGAACGGCCGCCATGCACTGCGTCCTCCAGCGGCTCGTCCATGCGGATGAACCACTGCGGGGTGTTGCGGAAGATCACCGGCGCCTTGGAGCGCCAGGAGTGCGGGTAGGAGTGCTCCAGCCGGCCGCGGGCCAGCAGCGCGCCGGCCTCGATCAGCTTTTCGATGACTGCATTGTTGGCCGGGCCGAACTTGCCGGCCTTCTTGCCCTCGGTCTCCAGCACCTTCAGGCCGCCGAACAGCGGCACATGATCGTAGTAGGCGCCGTCTTCATCGACGGTCTCGGGAATCTCGCGATGGCCGTGCGCCATCCAGACCACATAGTCGTCGGCGCCGTGGCCCGGTGCGGTGTGGACAAAGCCGGTGCCCGCGTCCTCGGTGACGTGATCGCCCGCCAGCATCGGCACCTGGAAGCCGTAGTGGGTGTCCAGCGCCGCCAGCGGATGGGCCAGCACCATGCCCTGGCAGTCGACCGCCTCGACCTTGCGGTATTTGGCGACCTTGGCGGCCGCCATGACGTCGGCGGCCAGCTTTTCGGCCAGGATCAGCCGGTCGCCCGGCTTGGCCCAGGGCTCGAAGGCCAGGTCCTGCTCCATCGCCTCGACCTGATAGACGGCATAGGCGATCTGCTCGTTGTAGCTGACGGCGCGGTTGGCCGGAATCGTCCAGGGCGTCGTGGTCCAGATGACCACACTGGCGTTGCGGACCGCGTCGGAGCCTTCCACCACCGGGAACTTCACCCAGACGGTCGGCGAGACGTGGTCGTGGTACTCGACCTCGGCGTCGGCGAGCGCGGTGCGCTCCACCGGGCTCCACATGACCGGCTTTGACCCGCGGTAGAGCTGGCCGGAGGCCACGAACTTGTGGAACTCGGCGACGATGGCCGCCTCGCTCGAATAGTCCATGGTGGCGTAGCGGTGATCCCAGTCGCCGAGCACGCCCAGGCGCTTGAAGCCGGCCATCTGCACGCCGATCCAGTGCTCGGCGTACTCGCGGCAGCGGGTGCGGAACTCGGCCTTGGAGACCTCGTCCTTGCGCCGGCCCTGGCCGCGCAGCTCCTCCTCGATCTTCCACTCGATCGGCAGGCCGTGGCAGTCCCAGCCGGGGACGTAGTCGACGTCGTAGCCCAGCAGGAATCGCGAGCGGACGACGAAGTCCTTCAGGGTCTTCTGCAGCGCGTGGCCGATGTGGATCGCGCCGTTGGCGTAGGGCGGCCCGTCATGCAGCACGAAGAGCGGCGCGCCGGCCTCCTGCCGCGCCTGGCGGATGGCGTTGTAGAGGTCGATCTCGGCCCAGCGGGCCAGGATCTGCGGCTCCTTCTGCGGCAGGCCTGCGCGCATGGGGAAGGGCGTGTCGGGGAGGAAGACGGTTTCGCGGTAATCGCGCGAAGGCTTTTCGGCGGCGTCGGCCATAGAACTTTCCAGGCTGGTCCGGAGGTTACGGGGTGCGGGGATAACCCGGCGCGCGCGCAGACAATCTTGTCCGACGGGTCACGCCGGGCGGATAATTCGCGAGCTCGTCCGAACCGAATTCATGGGCGAGGCTCTAACAGACCCAACCCGCAGCGTCATCCCCGGGCTTGCGGAGCGTGCGAGAGGATGGCGTCTTAGGGAGGTGGCGTTGCGCGTTAGGGGTATCTGGATGAGTGCAGGTTTTCGATCGATAGCGTTGGCGTTGGCGGCCGCGCTGCTGGCCTTTGTTTCCCTGGTCCCGGCCGCACAGGCCGCCCCGGCGGTCGAGGGGCCGGAGAAGGGGACGCTGATCATTGCCGGCGGCGGCAAGCTCGGACCGGAGATCGTCGGACGGTTCATCGCGCTGGCGGGCGGGCCCAAAGCCGAGATCGTGGTGATCCCGACGGCGGGCGAGGATACGACCTACGGCCCCGACTGCGACTGCCTGAAGATGTTCAAGGCGCTGGGCGCGACCCACCTGACGGTGCTGCACACCAAGGACCGACGGGAGGCCGACGCCGAGGCCTTTGTCAGCCCGCTCAAAACGGCGACCGCGGTGTGGCTGGTCGGCGGGCGGCAATGGCGCCTGGTGGATTCCTATCTGGGGACCCGCACAGAGGCGGAGATCAAGAAGGTCCTGGCGCGGGGCGGCGTGGTCGGGGGCACCTCGGCCGGCGCCTCGATCCAGGCGTCCTACATGGTGCGCGGCGCGCGCTCGGGGAACGAGATCATGATGGCGCCGGGCTATGAGCAGGGCTTCGGCCTCATGCGCGGCGTGGCCATCGACCAGCATGTGACGGCGCGCCATCGCGAGGGCGACCTCGACGCGGTGGTCGTGAAGCACCCCGACCTCCTGGGCATCGGCATCGACCAGTCGACCGCCATCGAGGTGAAGCACGACGGATTCGGCGTAGTCGGCGCCGGCCACGTCTTCATCCACGACGGCAAGGAACAGGCCAACGGCGGCCACTACTACCTGCTGAAGGCCGGCGACCGGTTCGACCTCGGCAGGCTGGGGCCCGCGACCCCGGCAGACCGCTGAGGCTCAGCCCGGGCTGATCAGGCTCGTGGCGACCGGCTTCGATAACGGCGCGAGATAGGGCCAGACGGCCGCCAGATGTACCGCGGCGGGCGGAGCAAGCTTCAGCAGGTCTTCGCCGGCGTCGGGCGTCGGCCCCGAGCCGCCCCAAGTCTTCGCTAGACAGATCGCCGCGATCGCGTGGAGATTGTCCTGGGGGCCCGCCACGACCGCGCGATGTTGGATCGGCGGTCGGTCGGGATAGTCTTGGGGGAATACCAAAGTGCTACGCATAGCTTGTGTGGCCGCGCTGCTGGGCGCGGTCGCATCGCCCGTTTTCGCGGCCGGCGATCTGACGAAGACGTCCGACGGATACACCTACTTCAACAGGCCTGGCGCCGACCGCCCGGCGCATGACGCCGCCGTGCGCCAGTGCCGCGCCATCGCCAGCCAGTTGCACCAGCCTGCCCCAACGGGTCCCGGAACTTCCGTGGTGATGCCCGCGGGGGTCTCGCCGGTGGCGGGTGGCGTTGGCGCGGCAATCGGCATCGCAATCGCCATGGCGATCCAGCAATCGATCGCCGACCACAAGGGCCAGCCCGTAAATGTCGAGAACTGCATGGTGACGATGGGTTGGCGGGTCGTGGCGCTCGACGAGACCGAAGGCAAGGCCATTGTGGCGCTGAAACCGGAAGAGAAGTCTGCTCAACTCGCCTCGTGGATCGGGGCCGAGGCGCCACATGGCGCCGTGGTGCGCACTTTCGCCAATGATGCGGCGATCGCCGATCAGCAGCAGCTGTTCGCTCCAGCCAAACACCTTGGCGTCGCCGTGAGCGCCGATCTCGTGACCAAGCCGAAAGGGAAGGAAACACCGGCCGCCCAGCCGCTGCCGGCCTATGCGCCGCGCCCGGCCGTCAAGCCGCCGAAGATGGCGGCCGCCGCCAAGCCGCCAAAGCCGCTGACCGACGCCGAGCTTGGCGGCGTTCCAGCCGACTCGGGGCTGATTGTCGTCAATGTGCGAGGCGACGCGGAGGTGGCGGTGACGCTGCAACGCATCGGCTCGGACCCGGCGATGCCGGCGTGGGTCGATGGGCGTCCCGGCGAGATCACGGTCGCCCGGCCGCCAAAAGCCTATGCTAAGGCGGGCGCCGCCGAAGGCACGACCTATGTCTACGCCGTCCCTCCGGGCCGCTGGCGGCTGGAAAGCGTCTCCGTCAACTATGTGCCACTGAGCTTCTGCCTGGGTGGGCCGGCGTTCGACCTCGCGGCGGGAGAAGCGGTCTACGCCGGCTCGTTCGAGCCGAAGCGTGTCGTCCCCGACATGGCCCTGGAGCCCGCCAAGGCCGCCATTCCGGCGCTCTCGCCGGTGGCGGAGAAGCTGCGGCCGGCCAACTGGGTGAACGGAACTCAGGCCCAGTGCCGCGGAACCTATCTCTACGCGCTGGAGCTGCCGGATCGCCCGTACGTCGATGGTTATGCCTTGGGCACTCACGCTCAGGCGCTGTCCGTGGCCGCGCCTGCGCCGCCCGCGCCCGCCGCGTCACCTGTGACCCCCGCCGGCGATCATTAGGATGCGTACGGTGCGCCGAATCGCATGGCTCGCGATCGGCGCGACGATCCTCGCGAGGCCGGCGGCGGCCGCCCCGGCCTCGTCGCCGACGGTCATCTACATTCCGGGTCGCTCGACGCCGCAACACTCGCCGCGTCCGCCGCCGGATAGCCAGACGAGCGACGACCTACGGCGCTCGCCGCTCGTCGGGGACGAGGCCCCGCAGCTCTCAGCTACGCGACGGTTGGCGCCCGGCGAGAGCTTCCTGAAGGTCAAGGTCCGCCATAGCCTGACCGGGGTCCTCGCCACAGATGTGGTGGCGAAGGGCTGGCTATCGGGCCGCCGCAAACTTGCGGCGGGAACTGGCGTGTTCGGGATACCCATGGGCGGTCCGGACGGCCGCGGCCTTGTCTGGTGTGCGCCCCAGGTGCATCCCATGAAGGGCCAGGCGGACCATTGGACAGCCACCTGTCTGCCCTTTGGCGACGCCTCGCATCTGTGGATCGATGGCTCTCCGGCCCTGATGCCGCGCGACCTGAGCTGGAATGAGGTCGCGGCGATTCGGGTTGGCGCGCCGGATGTCCGCCGCCAGCCCGTGGACTTCGCGCCGATGACGCTGAGTTACGCCTTCGGCGGCTGGGATGCCCGGGGCTGGCTCAAGCTGGAGGTCCGTCTCGACTGGGGGGAGGGTCCGCAAATCCTGCGCGGCATCGCTCTGCAACCCGGCGCCGATGGCGCAGCCAGCGTGAAGCTGCTGGGTGGAGAGATGACCCTCCGGCGAGACGCCTCGGCGCCATTGGACGCTGCGATCGAGGTGCGCGCAGCGCCAACGGCGGACGCCGCGATTATCTTCTAGCGGGGACGGTTCGACAGCCGGGCCCCGGCGTTCGACCTCGCTGTTGAGCCGGCGCCCTCTTGGTCTCAGTCGAAGTCGGGCGTCAGCAGGTCGCGAGCGGCCTGGGCGTCGTGCATGACCTGGGCGGTCATGACGTCCAGGCTCTCGAACTTCTCTTCGGGGCGCAGGAAGGCCACGAGGTCGGTCTCGATGACCTGGTCGTAAATGTCTTCGTCGAAGGCGAAGAGCCAGACTTCCAGCAGGGGGATGGTGACGCCGTCGACGGTCGGATTGACCCCGATGTTGGCGACGCCCGGGATCTCGCGGCCATCGGGCAGCCGCGTGCGGGTGGCGTAGACGCCGAACCTGGGAGTCACGTAATCGGCCAGCGGGATATTTGCGGTGGGGAAGCCTAGCTTGCGGCCGAGCTGGCGGCCCCGTTGCACCGCGCCCTCGATCGCGAAAGGCCGGCCAAGGATCGCCGCGGCGACCTCCGGATGGCCCTCGCGAAGCGCCTCGCGCACCGCGGTCGAGGAGAATTTCTCGCCTTCGCCGTCCGCAACGGGCTCCGCGACGGAGACCCCGAAGCCCATCTCCTGGCCATAGGCGCGCATCGTCTCGGGGCTGCCGGTGCGGTCCTTGCCGAAGGAGTTGTCGAAGCCGACCGCGACGTGGCGCGCGCCTAGGCCCTGGTGCAGCACGCGGGCCGCGAATTCGCGGTCGGTCATGTTGGCCAACTCAGGGTCGAGCGGCAGGACGTAGAGGATGTCGACGCCCAGGGCCTCGAGCGCGCGAGCCTGCTGGTCGGGCTTCATCAGCCGGAAGGCCGGCTCGTTGGGGCGGAAATAGACTCGCGGATGCGGATCGAAGGTGATGACCCCAAGCGGCGCGGCGAGCTCGCCCGCCGCCTTGGCGGCCAGCGCGATCACCCGCTGGTGGCCGCGGTGGACCCCGTCGAAGCTGCCCATGGCCAGAGCCGCCCCGCGATCGCCCGCCTGCAGGTCCTTCCAGCCCCTGATGACCCGAAGCCGCCTCATCAGTCCCTGCGCGGCACCATGATCAGCGCCTCCCCGTCGACCACGGTCTTGCCGTTGACCTGGCAGATGGTCTCCAGGGTCGCGTGGCCCTTGCCGGCGTCCAGGGCCTTGACGGTGACGATCGCGGTCACCGGATCGCCGATCTTCACCGGTCGGCGGAAGCGCAGCGACTGCGAAAGGTAGATGGCGCCCGGACCCGGCAGCCGGGTTCCCAGCACGGCCGAGATGTAGGCCGCGGCCAGCATGCCATGGGCGATCCGACCGCCGAAGGTGGTGGTCCGCGCATAGGCCTCGTCCAGGTGCACGGGATTGGTGTCGCCGGAGACGTCCGCGAAGGCCTCGATGTCGGCGGCGCCCACCACCCGGGTGACCTCGGCGCGCTGGCCGACGCTCAATTCGTCGAAGTAGAGACCCTGCACCAATCGCTCCCCGCTGCTCGCCCGTTCCACTTAGCGACGAAAGTCGGAAGTCACCAGACCAGGTCGGCCATGGCCCAGGTGGCGGTGAGGCCGTCCTGGCGCAGCAGGTCCGTGACGGCGGCTGTGTTTAGCACCCCCTGCGGGCCGATGGTCTCGCCGCCGTGGATGCCGCTCGCGATGAACAGGACGTCGAGGTTGCGGGCATTGGCGCCGCGTATGTCGGTGGGCAGGCCGTCGCCGATGCAGAGCACACGCCTGGGGTCCAGCGTGCGGCCCAGCTTCTCGGCCGCCAGCTTCAGGCAAATCTCGTAGATCGCCGGATAGGGCTTGCCGGCCATGGTCACCTTGCCGCCGAGGCTCTCGTAGAGCTGCGCCAGGGCGCCGCCGCAGTAGATCAGCTTCTCACCCCTCTGAACGACAATGTCAGGGTTAGCGCATATCAGTGTCAGGCCGCGCTCGATGCAGGCTTCGAAGCGTTCGCGATAGTCCGTCGGCTCGTCGTTCTCGTCGTCGTAAGGGCCGGTGACGGAGACGAACTTGGCATCCTCGAGTTCGGAGAATTCCAGGCCAAGGCCTTCGTAGAGCGGCTCGTCGCGCGGCGGCCCGATGGTCCAGACCGGCCCTGGCGCGCGGTCGGCCAGCAGCACGCGGGTGGCGTCGCCGGAGGTGACGATCTCGCTCCAGGCCTCGCGCGGCACGCCCAGACCGTCGAGCTGATCGATCACCGGCCCGCGCGGGCGCGGTGAATTGGAGATCAGGATCACCGGCCCGACCTCGGCGCGGTACTTCGCGAGCGCCGCGCAGGCGACCGGGAAGCTTTCGCGGCCGTTGTGGATCACCCCCCAGACGTCGCAGAGCAGGACATCGTAGTTCGGTGCGATATCGGCGAAGTGGGTGGCGGTCTTGGGCGCGGTCATGGGGCCCGGCGGTACCGGCGCGGGACGGCGGGGTCAACGCCCCGCGGCCGCGGGGCGTCAGCCGAACGCCGCCCTGCGCGGTGGCGCCTGCGGATGCAGGAAGGCCGGCGGCGGGTCGCTTTCGGCGAGGACGGCGTCCTTGATGGCGCGGGGCTCGCCGAACAGGTGCCCTTGGCCGAAGCCGACGTTGAGCTCGAGGATGTCGATCACCTGGCGCTCGTTCTCGACCTTCTCGACGATCACATCGACGCCGTAGCGGCGGGTGAGCGAGGTGAAGTCCTCGGCCGCCAGGTCCGGCTGCGAGCGCAGGACCAGCCGGCCCTCCACCTCGGTCAGTTCGTCGATCAGCTTCTCGGCGCTGATCTTCAGGAACTTCACGTCGGAGCGCGCGAGGTCCTGCAGGTCGATGTCGAGGTCAGTGACTTTGTCGAGGCTGAAGCGGAAGCCGAGGTCGGCCAGCTTGCCCATGTTGCGCGCCTCGATCGAGCCGCGGGCGTCGAAGGCTTGTTGCCCGATCTCGAAGATCAGGGCGCCGGCCAGGTCACGGTTGGCGGTCAGGAGGTCGAGGAACTGCGGGAAGAAGGTCTCGTCGGCGAGGCTCGCCATCGAGATGTTGCAGAAGATGCCGATCCGGCGGCTCTGCTTGGCCAGCCGGCGCACGATCTGCACGCAGCGGAACAGCAGGAGGTTGTCGATGGCGGTGATCAGGCCGCCGGGCTCGGCCACCGCCAGGTATTCCGCCGGCATCATCACCCGGCCGGTCTCGTCGCGCAGCCGCGAGTAGCTCTCGTAGAAGACCGTCCGGCGCTGCGGCAGGCCCATGATCGGCTGCAGGTAGAGGTCGACGCGGTTCTCGGCGAGCGCCGAGCGGACGGTCTCCAGGAGCGCCGGCGACTGGCGAAGGTCGGCGTGGAGCCGCGACGGGAAGGGTTGCGGCGCGGTCCCGTGCTCGTCGAGGCGGTTCTGCATGCGCTGGACGAGGTCTTCCAGCATGTGGACCTCGTCGATCAGCGCCTCGGAGCGGCGCTGGTCCTCGTCGGCGTTCTCGATGACGCTGGAAAGCCGGGCGTCAAGGCGTTCGACCTGGTCGATGAGGATGATGTGGGCCTCGCGGACCGCGGCGATCTCGCCCTTGATGGCGCCCGTCTCAAGCGCGCGCTCGATCAGCCCGTGGAAGGCGAAGCACAGGCCGAGCCCGCCGACCAAGGCGGCGACGCCGGCGCCCCATCCGCCGCCGTTGCGCCAAAGCGTCAGCGCTACGATCAGCGACAGGCAGAGGTAGGTTGCGCAGAGCAGCGCGAGGGTGAGCCGTCGCATGGTCCCGCTATCCGAATCAGCGAGCAGTATCCGACGCGGACTCCGGCAAAGTCGAATGATTAACCGTCGCAGTAGGCGGGTGCGTCCGAATGCCGGTGGCGGGGGAGTGAATTTTATATTATCAGCGTTAACTTATCGAAGCCCGCCAAAGCCGGGCGCGAACCAAGGGCGGCTAGATGGCGACTGAACATTTCGACGTGCTGATCGTCGGCGCGGGGCTCTCGGGCATCGGCGCGGGATATCACCTGCAGACCCTGTCGCCGGACCGCAGCTACGTCATCCTTGAGGGCCGTGACGCCATCGGCGGCACCTGGGACCTCTTCCGTTATCCGGGCATCCGCTCCGACAGCGACATGTACACCCTCGGCTATTCCTTCAAGCCGTGGACCGAGGCCAAGGCGATCGCCGACGGCCCCTCGATCCTGAAGTACGTGCGCGAGACCGCCCGCGACTATGGGATCGACCAGCACATCCGCTACGGCCACCAGGTGAAGGCCGCGTCCTGGTCGAGCGAGGGCGCCTGCTGGACCGTCGAGGCGGTGCAGGGCGGCAAGACCGTGCGGATCACCGCCAACTTCCTGTTCCTGTGCGGGGGCTACTATTCCTACGAAGGCGGCTATACGCCGGACTTCCCGGGCGTCGACAAATTCAAGGGCAAACTGGTCCATCCGCAGAAGTGGCCGGCAGACCTCGACTACGCCGGCAAGAACGTCGTGGTGATCGGCTCGGGCGCGACGGCGGTGACGCTGGTGCCGGCCATGGCCAAGACCGCCGGCCACGTCACCATGCTGCAGCGCTCGCCGACCTACGTGGTCTCGCGCCCGGCCGAGGACGCCATGGCCAACAAGCTGCGTCGTTGGCTGCCGGCCAAGCTCGCCTATTCGATCATCCGTTGGCGCAACGTACTGTTCGGCATGTATTTCTTCCGCGTCGCGCGGACCAAGCCCGAGCAGGTGAAGCAGAACATCATTGGCATGGTCCGCCAGCAGCTGGGCCCCGACTACGACGTCGCCAAGCACTTCACGCCGACCTACAATCCTTGGGACCAGCGCCTGTGCCTGGTGCCGGACTCCGATCTCTTCGAGGCGATCAAGGCTGACACCGCCTCGGTGGTCACCGACCACATCGAGAGCTTCACCGAGACCGGCATCAAGCTGAAGTCCGGCGAGGAGCTGCCCGCCGACATTGTGGTCTCGGCGACCGGCCTCAAGCTGGAAGTGCTGAACGGCATCAAGTTCACCGTCGACGGCCGCGCGGTCGATGCCAGCCAGACCATGGGCTACAAGGGCATGATGTACGACGGCGTGCCGAACCTCGCCTCGTCCTTCGGTTACACCAATGCGTCCTGGACGCTGAAGTGTGACCTGACCTGCGAATATGTCTGCCGGGTGCTCAACCACATGAGCCGGACCGGGACCCGCCAAGCCACCCCGCGCAACGATGACCCGAGCATTCTCCATGAGCCGTGGCTCGACTTCTCGTCCGGCTACGTCCAGCGAGCGATGGAGAAGTTCCCCAAGCAGGGATCGCGCGCGCCCTGGAAACTTCACCAGAACTACGCCCGCGACCTGATGAGCCTGCGCTACGCCAAGATCGAGGACGGGGTGCTGGAGTTCTCCAACCGCAAGCCCGCCGTCGTGAAGGCCCGGGAAACGGTCGCGGCGTAAGGGCGCCCAAAGGCGCGACCTGCAAAGTCAGCTTTGCGGCGGATCGCAAGGGTCTTCGTTCGACCCAATGTGGGCTCCGCGGCTCGAAGTTGCAGACCGCTCCCCCTACCCGACGCGGCCACGCTTCCCGAGGCCGTCGTGCGGGTTGAAGCTGATGCGTTCCGAGAACACGGCATGCTCCATTCCCGCCGAAGGCGCCTGACCCGGACGCCAGGGCAAGGAGCGCGAGACATGCCTGCTGCGAAGCCGAACATCCTCATCCTCTGGGGCGATGACATCGGATTTTGGAACATCAGCCACAACAGCCGCGGCGCCATGGGCTACCGCACCCCCAACATCGACCGGATCGCCGAAGAAGGGGCGATGTGCACCGACTACTACGCGCAGCAGAGCTGCACCGCCGGTCGCGCCAGCTTCATCTGCGGCCAGAACCCGATCCGCACCGGCCTGACGAAGGTCGGCATGCCCGGCGCCACCGTCGGCCTGCAAAAGGAAGATCCGACTATCGCCGAAGCGCTGAAGCCGCTGGGCTACGCCACCGGTCAGTTCGGCAAGAACCACCTAGGCGACCGCGACGAATATCTGCCGACGATGCACGGCTTCGACGAGTTCTTCGGCAACCTCTACCATCTGAACGCCGAGGAAGAGCCGGAACTGCCCGACTATCCCAAGGACCCGGCGTTCAAGAAGAAGTTCGGGCCCCGCGGCGTCCTGCACTGCAAGGCCGACGGCAAGGGCGGCCAGACCATCGAGGACACCGGGCCGCTGACCAAGAAGCGCATGGAGACCATCGACGAGGAGATCACCGCGCGCGCCCTCGAGTGGATGGAGGCGCAGGCCAAGTCCGATACGCCGTTCTTCCTCTGGTACAACGCCACCGCCATGCACTTCCGGACCCACGTGGCCGAGAAGAACATCGGCAAGAGCGGCCAGGACCCCTACAGCGACCGCATGGTCGTGCACGACGAGCAGATCGGTATGATGCTCGATAAGCTCGATGAGCTGGGAATCTCCGACAACACCATCGTCATGTACTCCACCGACAACGGCCCGGAGAATGACACTTGGCCGGATGGCGCCAACACGCCGTTCCGTGGTCAGAAGGACAGCAACTGGGAGGGTGGCTGGCGGGTGGCGGCCCACTTCCGGTGGCCCGGCAAGATCAAGCCCGGAACGGTCCTGAACGGCATCATGTCCCACATCGACATGTTCCCGACCTTGCTGGCAGCGGCCGGCGACGAAAACGTCACCGAACGTCTGCTGGCCGGTACGACACTGGGCGGGTCAATGAACTACAAGGTCCACCTCGACGGCTATAACCTACTCCCGTACCTGACCGGCGCGGCAAAGGAGAGCCCGCGGAACAGCGTCTTCTACATCAGCGACGACGGGGACGTCATGGCGGTGCGGGTGGGAGACTACAAATTCAACTTGGCCGTTCAACGCGCGCACCAGATGTCCCAATGGGCGGAGCCGTTCGTGAAGCTTCGGTTGCCGCACATCGTGAACCTCCGCCGCGATCCGTTCGAGCGTGCCGACTTCAACTCCAACACCTACTGGGATTGGATGGTCGATCACGTCCCGCAGATGTACTTGATGCAGGATCTCGTGGCCCAACAGATCGACAGCTACGTCAAGTTCCCGCCGCGGCAGAAGGCGGCGTCGTTCAACCTCGACGCGGTCATGGCGCAGATTTCCACGGGCGCGCCGCATCACTGACCCGGCGGCCAGCACGGAGCGGGTGGGCGCGTTCTACGAGTCCCACCCGTATCCGCCTTCAGTCGATGACCTCGAGGGCTATGCGGCTCGTTGGGACGACGCCCGCCGACGCGCTGAGGCCCATCTGCTCTGGCCCGGCGACCCCTGCCGTTCTGAGCGCCGCATCCTGGTGGCCGGCTGCGGCACGACCCAGGCCGCGAAGTACGCCCTGCGGTGGCCGAAGGCCCAGGTCACCGGCATCGACCTGAGCGCGCAGAGCGTCGCCTTCACCGAGCAAATGAAGCGCAAATACGGCCTGGCGAACCTGGAGGTGCGCCAACTGCCGCTGGAACGGGCAGGCGACCTGGGCCAGCGCTTCGACGAGATCGTCTGCACTGGCGTCTTGCACCACCTGCCTGATCCCGACGCCGGCCTGCGGGCCTTGCGAGAGGTCCTCGAACCGCGCGGCGCGGTGCAGGTAATGGTCTACGCGCCCTACGGCCGGGTCGGCATCTACATGATCCAGGACTATTGCCGGCGGCTCGGCGTTGAACCGACCGCCGTCGAAGTGCTGGACCTGATCGAGAGCCTGCGCGCGCTACCGCCTGACCACCCACTTGTCCCGCCCTTGCGCAAGGCCCCTGACCTGCTGACGCGAGAGGGGCTGGCTGACGCCCTGCTCAACCCGCTGGACCGATCCTATTCCGTGCCGCAGCTCCTCGAATTCCTCCGGCGCGCCGGACTGAGATTCGGACGGTGGATGCGCCAGGCGCCCTACCTGCCGTCCTGCGGCGGGCCGGCCGCGACCCCGCACGGACCCAGGCTGATGCGGTTGCCGGCCGAGGAGCAGTACGCGGCCATGGAGCTCTTTCGCGGAACCATGATGCGCCACACAGCCGTGGCCTATCGCGACGACGAGCCGCCGAATCTCGACAGGATCGCCTTCGACGGCGACGCCTGGCTGGATTATGTGCCGGTCGGGCTACCGGACACGATCGCGGTTCGCGAGAAGTTGCCGGCCGGCGCCGCCGCCGTGCTCATCAACCGGACCCACACCTACACCGACATCTACCTGGCCATAGACGCGGAGCACGATGAACTTCTGGCGGGCGTCGAAGGAAGGCGCACCATCGCGGAGATCGTGCAGCCGCGCGGAAATCACAGCCTGGCGCGGGACTTCTTCCAGCAACTTTGGCGCTACGACCAAGTCGTCTTCGACACGTCCCGAAGCGTTGCTCCGCCGGGACGCTCCTCGCCGGTAGACGAGGGCGCCGGCTAGAAACCGCCGCCGGTCTTTAGGGTCTCAAGCAAGCCCGATATCTTGTCCCAGTAGGGCCTGGCGCACTCGCTATGCCACCGCCGGCCGCCCATACCCAGCTTGCCGTACGGATCTTCGGCGAAGTGCATGATGGTCCAAGGCTCGCCCGCGCGGATTGGCAGCGCGCATTTCGGACACCATGGACCTCTCGGATCGCCGCCTGCCTCGCTATCGTAGGCCATCCATCCACCTCCAGGGCGGGCGCGAGACCCGCCAGCGCAGCGCAAATTCGGGCGCTGATTCCAGGTTCCAGTCAAAGGTTGGCCGTCGGCTGGGCCTGTGGCGAATGCCCTCGCGGCCGGGCGATGGCAGGCGCTGTGGAAACGGGGAAGTCGGCTGTCCTGACCGACCGACACGCCTATTCCCATGAGCGGATCCACCAGGCCTGCAAGTGGCGCAAGGACTGGTATCACGAGCAGATCGAAGAGATCGCGATGCGCGCGCCATCGGGATCGGTGCGTGGGACGAAGCGCGCTGTCGGGGCGCTGCTTCGTCAGTTTGTGCGGCTGCGTAGCCGGCCAGGGCGGACGCGCCGCCCAGGCTGATGACTCACTCAACTGAACCCCAAAACTCTGTCATCCCGGACGGCCGAAGAGCCGATCCGGGATGACAAGGTTGGGGGTCTGAATCCCTACCCCTCCACCGGGATCCACCACTCGACCCAGGCGCCGGCCTTCTCCGGCTCGAAGTCGTCGGGATAGACCTCCAGGTCGGGGGCGCGGACCAGGGTGCAGCCGGACTTGGGCACCCGCTCGCCCCATATCTCCCGGACCGCCGACTGCATCTGGGGGTGCAGCGGGCCGCCGCTGAGCACCTGGCGGAAGACCAGGTAGGAGCGCGCGGGCAGCTCAACGACCTCGAACCCGGCCGGCGGCTCGACGCCGGCGTCCAGCGCCACCCCCGCGATGTAGTGCAGGCCCTTGGTCTGCGGCCCCGCGCAGCAGACCCCGAACGTCCCGCCGCCGTTCTGGCCCTGCAGCGGCAAGTGGGGCGTGAGCTTGTCCCAGAGCGCCGGGATACCGGAGACCGTGGTCTCGTCGAAGTCCTCGCCGAGCCCGGCGATGCGCAGGGCTGGCTTCTTCGCGGGCGCGGGCGCCTGGATCAGGTTCGAAGGCGGCAGGTCGGTGGTGCTCATGGCGACAATCTCCGTCTTGGGCGGGCGCTCACCGTCGCGGTAGCGGCCGGGCGAAACCCCGAAGGTGCGGGTGAAGGCGCGGGTGAAGCCCTCCTGGCTGTCGAAGCCGCAGTCGAGGGCCAGGTTGATCAGGGTGGTGGGCGGTCCGGCGCGCAGGCGCTCGGCCGCGCCTTCCAGGCGTCGGGCGCGGACATAGGCCATGGGGCTGAAGCCGTAGCGGCCGGTGAAGAGGCGCGAGAAGTGGTAGGGCGAGAGGCCTGCGGCGTCGGCCAGATCGTTCAGCGACAGGTCCGCGTCGAGGTTTCCCTCAATATGCCGGCGCGCGCGGTCCATCGGATCGCTGACCAGCGGGAACGGCGGGGCGTAGGCGTTCATGCCCCGATCATCGCCCGCGGCCGCTCGCTTGTCTTGACCGCGGTTGCTGCCTGAGCGTCGCTCCTCTCCCCGCCAGCGGGGAGAGGCACGGTGAGGGGCCTCGGCGCGAGGCGACGGGGCGCGGCCTGTAAAGGCCATGGCTGAATTCGGAAGGTGCGGAAGTGCCTGCGCCGCCCCTCACCTAGCCTCTCCCCAAGTCCCCCACTTCGTGGAGCGAGGAATCTAGCGGGTCGGGACGGGGTGTTCGCCGCGGTAGTCGTAGAAGCCGCGGCCGGCCTTGCGGCCCAGCCAGCCCGCCTCAACGTACTTGGTCAGCAGAGGACAGGGGCGGTACTTGGAATCCGCCAGGCCCTCGTAGAGTACGTTCATGATCGAGAGCACGGTGTCGAGGCCGATGAAATCGCCCAGCTCGAGCGGGCCCATCGGGTGGTTGGCGCCCAGCTTCATGGCGGTGTCGATGGCCTCGACCGTGCCGACGCCCTCGTACAGCGTGTAGATCGCCTCGTTGATCATCGGCACCAGCACGCGGTTGACGATGAAGGCGGGGAAGTCCTCGGCGTTGGCGGTGGTCTTGCCCAGCGACTGGGCGAACTGGACCGCGGTCTCGTAGGTGTCCGGACCGGTGGCGATGCCGCGAATGATCTCCACGAGCTTCATCAGCGGCGCCGGGTTCATGAAGTGCAGGCCGATGAACCGGTCGGGCCGGTCGGTTGCGGCGGCCAGGCGGGTGATCGAGATCGACGAGGTGTTGGAGGCCAGCAGCGTCTTTTCGCCGAGGTGCGGGCCGAGCGCCTTGAAGATGGTCTTCTTGGTCTCTTCGTTCTCGGTGGCGGCTTCGATGGCGAGGTCCGTGGCGCCGATGGTCTGTAGCTCGGCTGCGCCCTTGATGTGCCCCAGCGCCTTGTCCATGGCCGCCTGGTCGATGATCCCGCGAACGACCTGTCGGGTCATGTTGTGGTGGATCAGCTCAATGCCGGCGTCGATGCGTTCCTGGCTGACGTCATGCAGCAGCACGTCGTAACCGCCGAGCGCCACCACATGGGCGATGCCCGTACCCATCTGGCCCGCGCCAATGACGCCGACCGACTTGATTTGGACCATTAAGCAGAGCCTCGATGAGCGGCCGCGCCGTGCGGGGCCTTTCTTCTTGTGACGGCTTTCTAACATAACGGCGCCGTACCGCCGCAAGGCTTTTGCTGCGGCGCAGCGTGACCGTACGCCTCAAACGCCTTCGGTCTGCCCCGCGGCCTCCACGGCCTCGGCGACAAGCCAATCCCGTAGGGCCGTGATGCGGACCAGCTTGCGGCTGTCCGCGCGCCAGACAATGAAGAAGCCCAGGTCGGAGGCGATGCCATCCTCGAGCGGCCGCACCAGCCGACCGGTCTCGAAATAGGGCTCCATCAGGCCGCTGCGGGCCAGGGCGAACCCAAGCCCCTGGGAGGCCGCGTCCAGCAGCATCACCGAGTCGTCGAACAGCAGGCCCTGCTGCGGCGGGGTGGGCAGGCCGAAGGCCTCGAACCACAGCCGCCAGGGCCGGTGCCCGTGGTGGATCAGCGGCGCGGTGAGGAGGTCTTCCGGCCCGCTGACCGGATGGGTCCTGGCGAACATCGGGCTGCAGACCGGGAACAGGGTCTCGCGGAACAGGCGGTGCGCCTCGACGCCCTCCCAGACCCCGGCGCCGTAGCGCACGCCCAGGTCGACGCCATCGGTGACGAAATCGGCGCGGCGCTCCTCGACGCGGATCTCCAGGTTGGCGCCGGCCGGGTCGGCCAGCAGCCTGCCCAGGCGGGAGGGCAGCCAGCGATTGGCGAACTGCGGGTCGAGGCTGATCACCAGCGGATCGCGCTCGGCGCCCTGGGCGAACTCGGCCACGGCGTTCTGCAGCACATCGAGGCCCCGTCCGACCCCGCCGGCCAGGCGCTCAGCCGCCGGCGTCGGGACCATGGCGTTGCCGCGCCGCTCGAAGAGCCGCGCGCCGAGCTCGGCCTCCAGGCGACGGATCTGCTGGCTGACCGCGCCGTGCGTCACCGCCAACTCCTGCGCCGCGCGGCTGTAGCTGCGGTGGCGGGCGGCGGCCTCCAGGGCGCGCAGGGCGAAGAAGGGCGGCAGGCGTCTCACGTCAGGTTGTTAGCGCACGTAACAACCTGGGGCAAAATCTATCGTTCGTAACCGCGTTCTCCTGTTCCTACATCCATACCGGCGGCGCCGCGAATACCGAAGTTAAATCAAGGATGTAGGAACATGCATACGAACCTTCTCGTGCTCAGCGCGGCTGGTCTGCTGTTGGCGACCGGCGGCGTCCGCGCCGAGCCCAACGTCGTCGACCGCGCCTATCTGGCCGCCGTGGCCGCGCAGGCCGACGCCCGCCTGGTCAACAACGGCGTGCAGCTTCCCGGAGCGTTGCGGGTGACTGCAGAGCTCAGCGAGCGGCGGCTCAGCGGCGTGCGCTTCAAGTCGACCGGCGACCTCGCCACGGACGATGCGGTGGGCAGGGCGCTGCGCAAGATGCCGATCGCTCAGGTCCCGGCCGAGCTTTCCGGGCGCACCGTGACCCTGACCCTCGGACCGGCTCCGACCAACGTGGCCGGAACGCGTTGACGGCCCGCGCGACCCCGCTCGTCCGGACCCGAAACGACTAAGGGGCGGCCCCTCGCGGAGCCGCCCCTCTTTTTGTCGGCGGTCTTGTCGGCCGGAAGCGGACTACTTCCCGGCGGCGGCGAGCGCGGCCATCAGTTCCGGGACGGCGGTCTTGTAGTCGGCCACCAGGCCGTAGTCGGCGACCTGGAAGATGGGCGCGTCGGCGTCCTTGTTGATCGCCACGATGACCTTGGAGTCCTTCATGCCGGCCAGGTGCTGGATCGCGCCGGAGATGCCGATGGCGATGTAGAGCTCGGGCGCGACCACCTTGCCGGTCTGGCCGACCTGGTAGTCGTTGGGCGCGTAGCCGGCGTCGACGGCGGCGCGGGAGGCGCCGACGGCGGCCCCGAGCTTGTCGGCGAGTGGCTCGATGACCTTCTGGAATTCCTCGGCCGAGCCCATGGCGCGGCCGCCGGAGACCACGATCTTGGCGCCTGAAAGCTCAGGACGCTCCGACTTCACCAGCTTCTGGTCGATGAAGTGGGTCTTGGGCGAGGCGCCCGGCGCGGGGATGGTCTCCACCTTGGCCGAACCGCCGTCGGCCGCCGCCTTGAAGACGGTCGGGCGCACGGTGATCACCTTCTTGGCGTCGGAGGACTGCACGGTCTCCAGCGCGTTGCCGGCGTAGATCGGCCGCACGAAGGTGTTGGCGTCGATCACGTCGACGATCTCGGAGATCTGCGCCACGTCCAGCCTGGCGGCGATGCGCGGGCTGAAGTTCTTGCCCTGGCTGGTCGCCGGCGTCAGCACGGCGTCGTAGTTGGCCATCAGCGGCACGACGAGGGCTTCCATGGCCTCGGCGATGCCTTCGCCCAGCTCGTCGCTTTCGGCCAGCAGCACCTTGCGCACACCGGTGATCTTGGCGGCGGCGTCGGCGACGGCCTTGGCGCCCTTGCCGGCCACCAGGATGTCGATGTCGCTGGAGAGCTTCAGCGCCGCGGTCACCGTCTTCTCGGTGGTGTCCCGCAGGTGGGCGTTGTCGTGGTCGGCGATGACGAGAACGGCCATTAGAGGACCCCCGCTTCAGTCTTGAGTTTCGAGACGAGGTCGGCGGCGGTTTCCACCTTGATCCCCCCGGAGCGCTTCGGCGGCTCGGTGACCTTCAGGACCTTCAGGCGCGGCGCCGTGTCGACGCCCAGCGAGCCCAGTTCCTCGATGGTCAGTTCCTTCTTCTTGGCCTTCATGATGTTGGGAAGGCTCGCGTAGCGCGGCTCGTTGAGGCGCAGGTCCGCGGTGACGATGCCGGGCAGGTCGATCTCGAGGGTCTGCAGGCCGCCGTCGACCTCGCGGGTCACCTTGGCCTTCTTGCCCGAGACTTCCAGCGCCGAGGCGAAGGTCGCCTGCGGCCAGTCGAGCAGGGTCGCCAGCATCTGGCCGGTGGCGTTGTTGTCGCCGTCGATGGCCTGCTTGCCCATGATCACCAGGTCCGGGCTTTCCTTGCCGATCACCGCCTTCAGCACCTTGGCCACCGCCAGCGGCTCCAGGTCCTCGGTTGTCTGGATCAGGATGGCGCGGTCGGCGCCCATCGCAAGCGCCGTGCGCAGCGTCTCGCCCGCCTGGGCCGGGCCCACAGACACGGCGACGATCTCGGTGGCGACGCCCTTTTCCTTCAGGCGGACGGCCTCTTCGACGGCGATTTCGTCGAAGGGGTTCATCGCCATTTTCACATTGGCAAGGTCGACGCCGGACTGGTCGGGCTTCACCCGCGCCTTGACGTTGGAATCTATGGCCCGCTTGACGGTGACCAGTACCTTCATGGTTGCTAGCGCCTCAAATTGCTTCGCGAAAATTGGGTCACGGCGGGCAATAAAGCTTCCGGCGAGGTTTGCAAGCCGCCGACCTTAGGGCAGGCGCCGCATTTCTGTCGCGGCGGCACGCTAGCCAGCGACCGTCTCCATCCCTTATGAAGTCGCCATGAACCCGACTATCGAGCGCCTGAAGCTCATCTTCCTCGGCATCTTCGCCGTCGCCAACGTCGGCGTCCTGGTCTGGCAATTGGGCTGGGCCTGGCCGGAGCAGAAATGCACCGAGGCCCGCAAATGGTGGGACGGCTCGCAGCGGGTCTGCGCCCAGCCGATCCTGATCTCCGACATCACCGGCCGGGTGATCGCCGACCCCAAGGCCCGCGCCGAGGCGATGGCGGCGGTGGGCCGCAAGCCGGCGGCTGACGCCGCGACCAAACCCTAGCGGGTCGCGCCGGACTGCCAGAACACTTCGGCCGCACCCTTGTCGTTGGCGTAGCGGGCGGCGACGAACAACAGGTCCGACAATCGGTTGAGATAGCGCATGGCCGCAGGGCTGACCGTCGGGCCGGCCTCGACCAGCCGCACGGCCTCGCGCTCGGCGCGCCGGCAGACGGTCCTGGCCAGGTGCAGCGCCGCCGCGGCCGGGGTCCCGCCGGGCAGGATGAAGGACGTCAACGGCGGCAGGACCGCGTTCAGTTCGTCGATTTCATTTTCAAGCCGTTCGACCTGGCTGTCCAGGATGCGCAGCATGGCGCCCGGCGCCTCGTCCGGCTTGGCCGGCGTCGCGAGGTCCGCGCCCAGGTCGAAGAGTTCGTTCTGGACGCGCGCGAGGATGGCGTCGAAGGGCGCGTCGCCGCCGGTGTGCACCCGCGCCATACCGACGCAGGCGTTGGTCTCGTCCACCGCGGCATAGGCCTCGACGCGGGGATCGGACTTGCTGACGGTTTCACCGGTGGCCAGGCGCGTGGCGCCGGCGTCGCCGGTCCGCGTGTAGATGCGGTTCAGCGTGACCACTAGTGCCGCGCCCGCCACCAGACCGCGCCTACGAGCACGGCGATGGCGATGGCCTGCATCAGCACTCGCAGGCGCATCAGCTTGTTCGAGTACGAACGTCCGAAGTCGCCGCCGCGGAACAGGGCGTAGATGCCGAGCGCGAGGACGGCCGCCACGGCCACCAGCGCCGCCGGTATGAGATATGAGAAAACGTCCATGGGACCCAATCTAGGCCGTGGGAGGGTTGCGGACCACTCCTAACGGCGATATCCCGGCCGACACCTACAGTCGACTGAGCGTGTTCAGCGAGTTGCATTCGTTGGCTTCGTCCGATTTCTGCCGCACTCGTACGGCAGACGGCGAGGCAATCGTTTTCAAGATTGCTGGGACCGGTGTCATCTCACCTCTCCCACGCCGGTTGCAATCGGATCCCGTGTCGCGTAACGAGATCTTTGAACATGTTCATCGAAGTCTGCCATGACGCGGGGCAGCATTGAGAGGACGGCTCCGCCGTCAAGTGAATGAAGCACATCGCTCCCCTGCAAGCTGCCGGTGAAGCCGTGGTGAAGGTGCCGACCCGCCGCACCCTCGCCAAGCAACAGACCCGCGCGAAAGTCCTGGCCGCCGCGCGCCGCCTGTTCAGCGAAGAAGGCTACGAAGGCGCCACGATCCGCGACATCGCCGCGGCCGCCGGCATGTCCACCGGCGCAGTGTTCGCCAACTTCACGGACAAGTCCGACCTCTTCCGCGAAATCATGCTCGCCGACATGGTCGCCCTGGGCGAAGCCATGCGCGAAGCGGCCGAACGCGCCAAGGGCGTCGACGACGCCCTGCTCAAGATGTTCAGCGCCGGCTACGCCTTCTACAAGTCGCAACTGCCGCTGGCCCGCGCCGCCTTCAGCGTCGGCTGGACGCCTGAGGAAGGGCCGCAGCTGCGCAATTCCGAACCATCGCAGCAACTCATCGAGCAGATCGTCGACCAGCTGAACGCCGGCGTCGAACGCGGTGAACTCGGCCAGGAAGCCGAGGTGAAGCTCCGCGCCCAGATGCTCTTCGAGGCCTATCTGTCCAACTACAAGCAGGCGATCTTCGAAGGCTGGAGCCTCGACGCGCTGCAGGCCCGGTCGCGCGACCAGATCCGCGTTCTCCTGGCGGGCGCGCGCCGCGGCTGACGCCGTAGCGGTGGGGCATGGCGACAGAAACCGAAATCCCGGCTGGTGCTGGTCTGGGCGGCCTTGAGGCTGCCCAGCCGCCGCTGCTTGTCGTCGAGACCGGCGTCCGGCAGTCGCAGAAGGAAGCCACCCGCAACCGCGTCATCGTGGCGGCCCGGGAGCTGTTCGACGCCCAGGGCTACCAGGGCACGACGATCCGCGAGATCGCCAAGCAGGCCGGCGTCTCGGTGGGCAGCGTCTTCACCACCTTCGCCTCCAAGGGCGAAATCCTCAGCCAGGTGATGCAGGACCGGCTCGACGGGCTCTACGAGGAGCTCGATCGGGTAATGCCGCACCTGCGCGGATCAACGGCCGACCGCCTGTGCACGATGTTCTCGATCCACTTCTCGTTCGAGGCGCAGCGCATGAAGCTGTTCCTCGCCCACATCGCCGCCGCCTACGACTGGACGCTGCCGGCCGCGGCGACGCCGTTCGGCAAGACCCAAAGGCTGCAGGACATCATCCGCGAGTGCCTGGTGAAGGGCGTCGTCGAGGGGGATGTGGATCCGGCCGTGGACCATCAGGAGATCATCGACCTCCTGATGTCGGCCTATGCCTGGACCTACCGCCTGGCCGTCTGGGACGGGGCGGGCGCCGACACCCTGACCGTGGTCATGGACCGGCAGATCAACCTGATCGCCGCGGGCTTCGCGCCGCGCTGAGCGGCGTCAGTTGGCGCCGTCCAGCAGGCGGCGCGCGATCACCTGGGCCTGGATCTCGCCGGCCCCTTCGAAGATGTTGAGGATGCGCGCGTCGGCCAGCACGCGGCTGACCGGCTGCTCCACCGCAAATCCCGTTCCGCCGTGGATCTGCACGGCGTTGTCGGCGGCCGCCCAGGCGATGCGGGCGGCGGTCAGCTTGGCCATGCCGGCCTCCAGGTCGCAGCGCCGGCCTTCGTCCTTGGCGGTGGCGGCGAACCAGGCGAGGCGCCGCGCCCCGAGGATCTCGGCGGCCATCATGGCGAGCTTGTTGGCCACGCGCGGAAAGCCCGCGATCGGCGCGCCGAACTGGCGCCGGGCGAGCGCGTAGTCGAGTGCGAGATCCAGGGCATTCTGCGCCACGCCGATGGCGCGGGCCGCGGTCTGGATGCGGGCGCTTTCAAACGTCGCCATCAGCTGCGCGAAGCCCTGGCCCGGCTGGCCGCCCAGCAGGTTGGCGTCGGGGACCTCGAAGCCGTCGAAGGCGATCTCGTATTCCTTCATGCCGCGATAGCCGATGACCGCGATCTCGCCGCCGCTCATGCCGGGCGCAGGGAACGGGTCGGCCGCGGTTCCGCGCGGCTTCTCAGCCAGGAACATGGATAGGCCCCGGTGGTCGTTCGACGCCGGGTCGGTGCGGACGAGCAGGGTCATCAGGTCGGCGCGCGCGGCGTGGGTGATCCAGGTCTTGGCGCCGCTGACCCGCCAGGTCGCACCCTCGAGCACCGCCCGGGTGCGTAGGGACCCAAGGTCCGAGCCCGCCTCGGGCTCGGTGAACACCGCCGTCGGGATGATCTCGCCGGACGCGATGCGCGGCAGGTAGCGTTCCTTCTGGTCGGGCGTGCCGTGGGCGAGGATCAGTTCGGCGGCGATCTCCGACCGGGTCCCGAGCGATCCCGTGCCGATCCAGCCGCGGGAGAGCGCCTCGGACACCACGCACATGGCCACCTTGCCGAGGCCTGAGCCGCCCCAGGCCTCCGGCGCCGTGAGGCCAAAGACGCCCAGCGCCCCCATCTCCTCGATCAGCGCCAGCGGGATCAACTCGTCGCGCATGTGCCAGCCGTGGGCGTAGGGCGCGATGCGCTCGGCGGCGAAGGCATGGAACTGGTCGCGCACCGCCTCCAGGGTCTCATCGAGGCCGCTGGCTTCGAGCGAGGGGCGGCCGCGCGCCTGGTCGAGCAGTTCGACGATCCGGTGCTTCACGGCCTGGGAGGCGCCGGGCGCGAGGCGCGCGATCGGCTCCTCGAGCCGGTGCGCCGAGACGCCGAGGTCGATGGTGCGGAACATCTCGCCCTGGTTCATCGGCAGGCCGCCGGCCAGCTGCGAGAGGTATTCGTGCGCCAGCAGCTGGGCGGGCAGGGCCTCGGCCTCGCCGAATGCCTCATCGGCGATCAGCCGTTCGGCCCAGGCCGCGGTCTGGCGCAGGGTCTCGGCGTAGGCGGCAGCCCAGGCGAGCCCGTGGGCGGCGTGCTGGTCGGCGTCAAGCGCCGCGCGGTCGACGCGGCCGTCCCGGCGCACCCGGTCGGCCACCGTGTCCTGCAGTTCGGCGACCAGCATCTCAGCCTCGCGGCCGGCGCGGTCGAGCAGTTCGGCGAGATCGGGAAGGACGAGGCTCATGGGACGATCATAGGGGAAGCTTGCTTTGCGTCGCGTCAGCCGGTTCTGCTGCCCGCCAGATAGCAAAAAGGCGCCTCTCATGCTCGTCGTCCATCACCTCAACGACTCCCGTTCGCAGCGCGTCCTGTGGCTGCTGGAGGAATTGGGCGCGCCCTATGAGATCACGAACTATCAGCGCGACGCCACGACGAGGCTCGCGCCGCCGGAGCTGGTGGCCGTGCACCCGCTCGGCAAGTCGCCGGTGATCACCGACGACGGCCGCACCATCAACGAGTCGGGCGCGATCATCGACTACATCATCCGCCACCACGGCGGCGGTCGGCTGGCCCCGCGCCCGGGGACCGACGAGCATGAGACCTACCAGCAATGGCTGCACTATGCCGAGGGCTCGGCCATGCTGCCGCTGATGCTGAACATGTACGTCGCCCGCCTTGGGGAGAATGGCGCGGCGCTGCAACCGCGCATCGCCAGCGAGATGGCCAACCACCTGGGCTATGTGAACGGCGCGCTCGCCGACCGGGACTGGCTGGTGGACAACGAGTTTTCCGGCGCCGACATCCAGATGAGCTTCGTGGGCGAAGTCTGCCGCGCCATGGGCCAGGCGGATGCGTACCCCAACATCAAGGGCTGGGTTGAGCGCTTCCAGGCGCGGCCGGCCTATGTCGCCGCGCTGGAAAAGGGCGGACCCTACAACCTCGGTCCCGCGCGCTAGCGGCGGCCTTCGAACTCCGGGAAGTCGTCGTCCATCATCCCGTCGAGGAAGTCGAAAACGGCGGCCTTGGTGAGCGCGTGGGGGATGGCCGAGAAGTGGTCGCAGCCGGGGATGGTCACGCCATGCCCGGCCGGAAACAGCCGCGCCAGGTCCTCCGGATCGCCCGCGCCCGTGTCGCCACGGCCCGCGACCACCAGCACCGGCATGGGGAGGGCGGCCGCGGCGTCCCAGTCGAAGGGCGGATTCTTCATCTCGGTGACCGCGGCCAGCGCCTTGCGGTCCTCGCCCTGCTCGTCGGCGAAGTGGCGGAAGCTCTGCAGCATCGGCAGGGTGATGGTCGCAGGGTCATCGGCCAGCATGGCGTCGGCCATGGGGTTGCCTTCGACGGGCGGGGAGGGTTCGCGCAGCTTGCCGCCCACGCCGCCGAGGATCAGGTTCGAGACCCGGTCCGGCGCGGCCAGCGCCATGGCGAGCGCCGTGCGCGTGCCCATGGAATAGCCGAAGGCGTCGGCGCGCCCGACGCCCAGGTGGTCCAGGAGCGCGAAGGCGTCGTTCGCCAGCTTGTCGCGGTTGTAGGCTTCCGGATCGTAGAGCTTCTGGCTTTCGCCGTGGCCGCGCTGGTCCAGCGCGATGACCCGCATCCCACGCCGCTCGAAGGCGCCGTACCAGCCGGTCCTGCGCCAGCCCTCGTTGCGGTTCGAGGCGAACCCGTGGATCAGCAGGATGGTGCGGCTGCCGCCATCGGGCGGGGCGATGTCGTCATAGGCGATGGTGACGCCGTCGGAGGTGTTGAAGCTGGCCATGAGGCAAACGTGCCTCAGGGCTGCTCGCCGGTCCACTCCCAGTGCCAGGGCTCGAAGGGATAGGGCACGAAGCCGAAGCGGTCGGCGTTGGCGACCAGCCAGCGGTAGCCCGGCGTGTAGCTCATGTAGAGGCGATTGGGGTCGGCGCTGGAGTCGGGGCCATAGCCGGGCGCCTGGCCCACGTACATGTCGACGGCGAGCCCGGTGCGGTGCGCCGAGCAGGCGGCGCGCACGACGCCCTGGCAGTTGCCCTCCGCATTGCAGCGGGCTGCGTCGGCGTTCGGGTCGCGGTAGCCGGAGAAGATGGTCAGGTTGCGCGGGTCGGCGGCGATCCGCGGGTCCTCGGCCTTGGCCGCGGCCACCATCCGGCGCCAGGCGGCGAAGGTGGCGGGGCGCAGGAGGATCCGCTTGCCGCTGTAGCCTTCGCTGGGCAGCCCGGCTTCCAGCCGCGCCATCGCCGGCGCGTCGGGGCAGATCCGGCGGGCGACGACCTGCACGAAGGGCCGGCGGGTTTGGATCTCGCCTTTCAGACGCTGGAAGGCGGCGGCGTCCAGCACGCCGTCGGCCGGCAGCCCCTGCGCCTCTTCCCATTCGGCGAAGGCGGCGGCGAAGCCGGGGCTGCCCGGCGGGCAGGTCGTGTGGATTTCATGGGCGATCAGCGGGACGTAGGTCTCCCACCCGAGCTCGGCGCGCCCAAACGGCGACCATGACAGGGTGCGGAGGGAGGCGGCGTTGGCGGCCGCGGCGGCGGTTGGGCCTGTCGCGCAGGCCGAGGTGGGCAAAGGGGGTGCGGGCAGCGGCGGCGGCGTGGGAATCGGCGGCGGCCCGGGGATGGGCGCGGGCTTCGGCGCAGGCGCGCAACTGGTCACGCGCAGGGCGATCAGGCCAAGCACAATGACAGCCGCAGCCAGACCGACCAGGAACCGCAGCGCTTCTGAAGGTTTGAACCTCACGCCGCCGACTAACGCGCGGCGCACACCAGAGGTCCATGATGAATTTACCGAAGCAGGTCCTGTTCGCCGGCGTTTCCATCCTGCTGCTGGCCGCCTGCTCCGAACCGGCGCCCGGCGGGAAGGCGGAGTCTGCGCAGACCCAGGCGGCTGACGCCTCGGCCACGGTGGCCGCCAACTCGGCCCTGCCGGCGCCCGACGTGCACCCCGAGCCGCTGGAGGCCCCGCCCATCGAGGCGTCGACCTCAGCCCTGGCCGAACCCATCGACAAGGCGGTCTGGACCGCGGAACCGGTGACGCCGGAGGCCAAGCGCAACGCCATGCTGCGCGCTCAGGTGCTGCTGGCCCGCGCCCACTTTTCGCCCGGCGTCATCGACGGCCAGGACGGCGGCAATGTGAAGAACGCGATCGCCGCCTTCGAGGCGGCGCACGACCTGCCGGTGGACGGCGCCATGGACGACCAGGTCTGGGCCGCGCTCTCAAAGGACGAGCAGCCGGCGCTGACGGACTACGTCATCACGGCGGACGACGTGAAGGGCCCGTTCGTGGCCAAGATTCCAACCGACTACGCCGAGATGGCCAAGCTGCCGGCGCTGGGGTTCTCAAGCCCCTCCGAGGGGCTGGCCGAGAAGTTCCACATGGACGAGCCGCTGCTGAAGTCGCTGAACCCCGGCGTCGATTTCGGCGCGGTGGGGACGAAGATCGTCATCGCGGCGCTGGGTCCCGACAAGCTGCCGGGCGGCGTGGCCAAGATTGAGGTCGACAAGAGCAAGCGGCAGATCCGCGCCTATGGCGACGGCGACGTCCTGCTGGCGGTCTATCCCGCCACCGTCGGTTCCTCCGAGCGCCCGGCGCCGGAGGGCGAATGGGAAGTCCGCACCACCGCGCCCAACCCGACCTACACCTATGATCCCTCGCGCCTGACCTTCGGCAAGGCTTCGCAGGGCAAGCTGACCATCAAGGCCGGGCCGAACAATCCCGTGGGCTCGACCTGGATCGACCTGACCAAGGACACCTTCGGCATCCATGGCACACCGGACCCTCGCCTGGTCGGCAAGACCGCCAGCCATGGCTGCGTACGCCTGACCAACTGGGACGTCCGCCAGCTCAGCCTGGCCGTGAAAAAGGGGACCAAGGTGGACTTCGTCGGCGTCGAACAGGCCGGCGCGCCGAAGAAGGCCGGCTGAGCCTCAGCACTTGTGAAAGATGGCGCAGCGGATCCCGGGGTAGCCGGCTGCGCCGGGCGACTCATGGTAGCGCTTCTCAGCCCGCTTGTAGCGGCCTTCGCCTTCGAAGGCGCCGGTGTCGCTGTCTCTCGCTGCGTCCCAACGGGCCGCCTGCTCGTCCGGACTCGTGCGGGAGCATGGCGGCAGGTCCGAGTTTGAATGATCCTCCGAGGTCTTGCACGGCGGCTGGCGGAACCCCTTGCGGGGCGTTTTCAGGACGAGGGGCGGCTGCGGCCTGACCCGCCACTCCGGCGAGATCTGCACCGGCGCCTCCGCCGGCGGGGGTTCGGGCGGCTGCTCGACGGGCCGAACCTCAAGTGCGCCCGCGGGACGGGACAGGACCCGGGCGTTCGAACGCCGCGGCTGGCGCGGTTCGGGTGACGGCTTCGCACGCTGGGGGAGTTGGACGAGCGCGACCTGCATGGTGGGCGGCTCGGTCAGGCGTAGGTCCGGCCGCGTACTCATCCAGGCCGCCAGCAAGGCGGCGTGCCCCGCGAGCGACACGGCCAGAACTGCCGCGTTGCGTCGTGTCCTCAAGCCTCAACCCCGGTTGAGACCCCCCGAAGGCCAACGTGACGGATTTTGGGGTCGATTTGTGGCCTAGCTGCGCCAGCGCAGAGTCGCGGCCTCGACGGGGTTTGCGAACGACCGGCGTTCGCGGCGGCTCGCAGTCCATTCGCGCTTGAGCTGCTGGTACCACTTGGCCTGGCGGTCCGCGTCGTCGATCCACATGAGCGACGGGTCGTACTTCAGGCCCTGGTTCTGCAGGTTCACCATGTCGCCGTCCTGGCGCAGGAAGGTGCGGGCCCCGGCGGCGATGAAGGGTTTCAGGAACAGGAAGGCCGGGTGGTCGGACCAGACGATCTGGGTGATCCGGGTCTTCTTTTCGTTCACCGGCGTCAGGCAGGTCAGCGAGAGCACCTGGCGTTTGCCGACCGTCACATGCTCCCAGCGCAGGCCGGGGATGCGGAAGGTGATCTCGGTCCGCGGCTCGCCGCCGAGGATGGCGTAGGCGCGGCTGTTCTTCGAGGGCTCGTGGCGGACCATGGCGAAGCCCTGCTCGCGGGGCTCGAACCGCTTGGCCTTCTCATGCTGGCTGTGCTTGGAGCGCCACCACCACTGCTGGTGCACGTAGGGACCGTGGGCAGGGTCCATGAGGCCGACGACCGCGTGGTCGATATGGGCGTCGAAATCCATGCGGTCGACCAGCTTCGGGCCGCCGCCGACCACGCCCTCGAACACCGGCGGCGGCTCGGAGGGTTCGCCACGCGGGTCCGAGCCCACCCAGACGAAGACCAGGCCCTGGCTTTCCGCGACCGGATAGCGGCGGACGCGGATGCGGGCGACGTCCATCTCCTGGTCGTCCACCAGCGAGGGGATCGCGGCGCAGGCGCCGTCGGCCCGGAAGCGCCAGCCGTGGTAGGGGCATTCGACCGTTGTGGAGCCCGACGTCTCTTGATGGAAACGCCCGGCGGAGAGGGGCGCTGCGCGGTGCGGGCAGATGTCCCGCAGCGCGAAGAGCTGGCCGGCGCTCGAGCGACCCAGCAGGACCGGCTCGCCGTGAAGCTCATGGCGGGCCAGTTTGCCGGGGCGCAGGTCCTTGGAAAGGCAGACGAAGTACCAGATGTCGGTCAGGAAGCCCTGGCCGAATTTGGTCTCCGCGCGTGCCGCCTTCGAGTCGCCCTCGGCCATCGCGGCGTTCTAGCCTGCGCCGAGCCGCAGGAACACCGCGGCGTGGGGCGAGAGGCCCACGGAGCCGCCGCGCAGGTCGGCCTCGCCGGTACGCAGCCAGAGCAGTTCGGCGGCCTCGAGAGCCGGATCGGCGAAGACCCGGGGCGCGGCGCTGAGGTTGAAAACGCAGGCGATCGCCTCGTCGCCTTCCCGCCGCACGAAGGCCAGGACCGCCTCGTCGTCGCCGAGGACCTCCAGATCGCCGCGGGTCATGGCGGCCGAGCCTTTGCGGAGCGCGATCATCTGGCGGGCGAAGGTGAGGGTCGAGTCGTCGTCAGCGGTCTGGGCCTCGACGGTCAGGTCGGCGTGTTCGGCTGCGGCGGGCAGCCAGGGCTCGCCTGTGGTGAACCCCAACGCCGGGCCCGGACTCCAGGGCATCGGCGTGCGGCAGCCGTCGCGACCGCCGGAGTAGGGCCAGTAGAGGTCGCCCACCGGGTCGCGCAGCTGGTCGCGGGTCAGCGCCGCCTGCGGCAGGCCCAGTTCCTCGCCCTGGAAGATCAGTGTGGTGCCCTTAAGGCTGAGCAACAGGGCGAACAGCAAGCGGGCGAGTTCGGGCGAGGCGTCGTCGCCGCCGAACCGGCTGACCGTGCGCGGCACGTCGTGGTTCGAGAACGAGATGGTTGGCCAGTGCGCGGGATAGGCGGCCAGCGTCCCATAGTGGCTGCGGATGAAGTCCGGGGTCAGCCTTTTCGCCAGCAGCAGGACGAAGGTGTAGGCCGAGTGCAGGCCTTCAGTGGGCGAGAGGTAGGCGCCGCAGCGCTCCTCTTCCTCCGAGAACTCGCCGAACACGAAGCGGTCGCCGTGCGCCTCGACGCGCCGGCGGACGACCTCAAGCGTCTCGACATTCTCGGGCAGGTTGGAGTCGTGCAGGTGGCGCTGCAGGTTGCCGGCGTGGGACCAGTCGTAACGCGTCCGCTGATCCATGGGCACCGGTGGGTTGTCAGTCAGGCTGGCGTCGTGGAGGAAGGTCCCGGCCACGTCGAGGCGGAAGCCGTCGACGCCCCGCTCAAGCCAGAAATCCAGCACGCCCAACGCGGCCTCTCGCGCGCCATCGCTTCGCCAATTGAGCTTCGGCTGCTGGCGCAGGAATTTGTGGTGGTAGTGCTGCCGCCTGGCCGGCTGGTAGGCCCAGGCCGGACCGCCGAACACCGAGAGCCAGTTGTTGGGCGCGGTTCCGTCTTCCCTGGGGTCGGCCCAGACATACCAGTCCGCCTTGGGCCCGTCCTGGCCGCCGGTCAGGCTCTCGATGAACCAGGGATGCTCGTCGGAGGTGTGCGACAGCACCTCGTCGAAGAGCACCTTGAGCCCCCGCGCATGGGCAACGTCCAGGAGCGCCTGCAGGTCGTCCATGGTCCCGTAGTCGGCCTGGACGCCCGCAAAGTCGGCGATGTCGTAGCCCCAGTCGCGGTTCGGCGAGGGGTGGATCGGCGAGAGCCAGATCCCGTCGACGCCCAGGCTCTGGATGTAGTCGAGCTTGGCCAGCACGCCGGGCAAGTCGCCATGCCCATCGCCGTCGCTGTCATAAAAGCTGCGGATATAGACGTGGTAGAGGACAGCGCCCTTCCACCACGCCTGCGCCATCCGGAGCTAAACCTCGGAGGTGTTGTTGATGATGCGGGCGACCAGGCCGTAGTCGACCGCTTCCTCGGCGCTCATCCAGAAGTTCCGCTGGGTGTCCTTGACGATGCGCTCGAAGGTCTGGCCGGTCTCCTTGGCGATCATCCGGTTCACGCGGTCGCGCATCTTGATGATCTGCTCGGCCTCGATCTGGATGTCGGAGGCCTGGCCGCGCATGCCGCCGGCCGGCTGGTGCAGCAGGAAGCGGGTGTTCGGCAGGCAGAGTCGGTTTTCCTTCTTGGCGCCCAGGAAGATGTGCGCCCCGGCGCTGGCCACCCAGCCGGTGCCGATCGCCTTCACCTCGACGCCGCAGAAGCGGATCATGTCGTGGATCGTGTCGCCGCTTTCGACGTGGCCGCCGGGCGAGTTGATGATGATCCGGATCGGCTTGTCGTTTTCGTTGGCGAAGGCGGTGATCTGGGCGGTGACCCGTTCGGCCAGCCGCATGTCGATCTCGCCGAACACCAGGACGGTGCGGGACTTGAAGAGCGCGTTCTGGACCGGCCCCGCCGTCATCGGCATGTCGGGCTGGCGGCCCTTGTCCTCGTCGTCGCCGTCTTCGTCGTCCAGCCAGCTGGTGTAGATCTCGCGCATAGAGTCCTCGTGAATTCGTGTGTGCGGAACGTGCGTCGCCGCAGCCGTCACCGCAAGGGGCGAGGCGCGAAATCGACACGATGGCGCTTTTCGAGGGTTCCTTGGCCTCGGGGCGCCATCACCCCCGCTGGATGTCCGGATCACACCCTTACGTCGGTTGTTCTACAGGCGCATTTTGGCGATACCGACAGTCAAGGAACAACGTCATGAAAAAGTACCTGATCGAACGCCACGTGCCCGGCATCCACAAGCTGACGCCCGAGGAATACAAGGGCGCCGCCGAGGTCTCGAACGCGGCGTTGGCAAAGCTCGCGCCGCGCATCCAGTGGGTGGAGTCCTACGTCACCGAGGACAAGACCCTGTGCGTCTACATCGCCGAGGACGAAGCGGTGATCCACGAGCACTCCAAGCTCAGCGGCTTCCCGGCCAACGTCATCACCGAGGTTGGTCGCAAGATCGACCCGATGACCGCCGTCTGATCGGTAGGACAAGGGAGGGCGGCAAGATGCTCGATGTGACCGTAGTGCTGCTGGAGGACGGGTTCTCGTCCACGGCGGTCATGCCGGTGGAGATCTTCCACTCGGCCGGGCAGCTCTGGAACGACCTACACGAAAGCCCGGCTCAGCCCGCATTCCGCGTGCGGACGGTGTCGCTGGATGGCGGCGCGGTCCGCAGCGCCCACGGCCTGGGCGTCGCGCCGCACGGGCGGATGGAAGACGTCGCGCGGACCGACATCGTCATCGTCTCGACCTCCAGCCTCGACCTTGACCTGGCGATGGTGGCCAACAGCGCGCTCCTGCCGTGGCTGCGCCACCAGCACGAGCAGGGCGCGTTGGTCGTGGGGGTGTGCATGGGCGCGGCCTACCTGGCCGAGGCGGGGCTGCTGGACGGGCGGATCGCAACGACCCACTGGGCGCTGGCCGACAAATTCGCCGCCCGCTACCCGAAGGTGCGCTGGCGGCCCGACCAGTTCGTCACCGAGGACAATCGCCTGCTCTGCTCGGGCGGGGTCTTCGCTTCGGTCGACATCAGCCTCTACCTCGTCGAGAAGCTCTGCGGCCACGAGATGGCGGTGCAGACCGCCAAGGCGCTGCTGCTGCCCATGCCGCGCATCCACCAGTCCGGCTACGCCATGCACACGGTGTCGAAGTCGCACGGCGACGAACGGATCCGCCAGGTCGAGGCCTATCTGCAGACCAACTTTCAGAAGGAGATCTCCACCTACGATCTCGCGAAGCGGGCCGGGTTGGGCGAGCGCACTTTCGTGCGGCACTTCAAGGCGGCGACCGGCCAGCTGCCCGCCGGCTACGTCCAGGCCCTGAGGATCCAAGCGGCCAAGGCCATGCTGGAACGCGACGCCAAGCCGATCCAGGCGATCAGCTACGACGTCGGCTATGACGACGTGGCCTTCTTCCGCAGCCTCTTCAAGCGGATCACCAGCATGACGCCCACTGAGTACCGCGCCCACTTTGCGCCCCTGAGCGTGCGGGGCGAGGCGGCCCTCCAAGCGCCCTGACAGCGGCCCGCCCGCGTGCCAGAAGGGTCGCCAACTGTTTGAGGAGAAACGACCGATGGCGACGTCACTCTATGACCTGAGCGTAGCAAGCTACCTGCAGACGGTGGCGGCGATCGGCGGCGTGCTGGACCGCGGCGCGAAACACTGCGCGGAGGGCGGGACCGATCCGAACGACCTGCCGGCGGTGCGCCTGTTCGACGACATGGCGCCGCTGAGCTTCCAGATCGTGTCGGTGGCGCACCATTCGGTCGGCGCGCTCGCGGGCGTGAAGGCGGGCCTCTTCCAGCCGCCGACAACGCCGCCGCCGCGCGACTATGCCGGCCTTCAGAAAATGATCGCCGACGCCGAAGCCGCCCTGAAGGCGCTGACGCCGGCCGAGGTCAATTCCTGGGAGGGCAAGGACGTCTTCTTCCAGTTCGGCGAGATGAAGATGCCCTTCACGGCGGAGGGCTTCATCCTGTCCTTCTCGCTGCCCAACTTCTATTTCCACTCCACCACCGCCTACGACATCCTGCGGATGAAGGGCGTGCCGCTCGGCAAGCGCAACTTCATGGGGGCCCTGCGGATGAAGGCGGCGTAGCGGCGCGCTACCCCGCCGCCGTGGCGATCAGCCTCGCGTAGAACTGGATGGCGGTCTCCAGGTTCTTGAGCGTCATGTGCTCGTTGGTGCCGTGGATCATGCCGGTGTCCTTCAGCGTGAACTCCATCGGCTGGAAGCGATAAACGTCTGCGGCCACGCCTTGCAGGTAGCGGCTGTCGGTGCCTGCGGTGACCAGGCTGGGAGCGACGGGCGCGCCCGTGACCTTGCTGGCGACGGCCGCCAGCACCTTCCAGCCGTCCGAGCGGGTCGAGGAGACCGGGGAGGGCTCCTCCGGCGTCTTGATCCAGGCGAGCGTGACGGGGAGGGCGCCGACCGCCTGCCTGGCCCGGGCCATGACGCTGGCCGAGGTGTCGCCGGGACCGATCCGGTAGTTGATCCAGGCCGTGGCGTCCTGCGGCAGGACGTTTTCCTTGGGGCTGCCCTTCAGCATGGTGGGCGCGATGGTGGTGTGCAGCAGCGCCGCGCCCGGCGAGGTCGCGCCGATCTGTTTCACAAGCAGCGGCTTGAAGAGCCAGGCGTTGGCCACCGCCATCTTGATGGCGAACGGCGCGCTGGGCGCCAGCGCCTGCAGCATGTCCGCGCCCGGCCCGCCGAAGGCCATCGGGAAGCTGTGGTCGCTGATGGCCGTCACCGCGCGTGACAGCGTCACCACGCCGCCGCCGTCGGCGGGCGGGGCGGAGGAATGGCCGCCGGGCGCCTTGGCGGTCACGACGAGCGTCGCATAGCCCTTTTCCGCCGTGCCGATCAGCGCCAGGCGGCCGCCGGTGACGGGATTGTCTGAGATCACCGCAAGGCCCTCGTCGACCACGAACTGGGCCTTGATGTTGCGAGATTTCAGCAACGCCGCGGCGGCTCGCGCGCCCTGCCCGCGCACCTCCTCGTCCTCGCCGGAGACGATGATGACCGTGCGTTTTGGCCTGAAGCCCTGCCGGGCCAGCGCGTCGACGCCCTCGAAGAGCGTGATCAGCGACCCCTTGTCGTCGATGGCGCCGCGGCCCCAGACCGCACCCTCGGCGATCGCGCCGGAGAACGGCGGGTGCTTCCAGTCGCCCTCGGTCCCCGGCGTCACCGGCACCACGTCCTGGTGGGCCATCAGGATCACCGGGGCCAGCGACGGGTCGGAGCCCGGCCAAGTGTAGACGAGGCTCGCCGTGCCCACGACCTCGCGGGTCATGGCGGCGTGGGCGGCGGGGTAGGTGGTGACCAGGAAGGCGTGCAGGCGCTGCCACTCGCCGGCCTGGTCCTCGGCGGGGTCCTGGTGGCTGATGGTCTGGATCTGGATCGCCTGGGACAGATGCTGCGCCGCCAGGCTGGTGTCCACGGCCACCGGCGGCGCGACCTTCACCGAAGCCACATCGATCCCGGCCGGCCCCTTGTAGGACACCGTGCGCAGCACCAGCACGCCGACCAGCGCGATGACGGCGACGAAGACGACGAGCGCGATCCGCCCCAACATCCGCATGGCTTTCGGCTCCTACCGCTTGGCCGTCTTTGGCCGGAACGCCAGCATGACGTTCCCCGGCGCCTGACCAAACATCCCGTAGCCTGAATTGACGATGAGGAGGCCGTTCACCCCCACAATGGACGCGGTGTCGATCGAGCCGCCATTGCCCTTGACGCCGTTCAGGGTCTCGAACGGCATGGCGGTGTCGGTCTTCCAGAGTTCCCGTCCAGTCTTCTCGTCGAACACCCGCAGGAAGCCGTCGAGACTGCCCTCGATCACCGTCCCGTCGATCACCGTCGGCGCGCCGGAGAAGCCGTAGAACCGCTCGCAGCGCGGCGAGCGCTTGTCGCGGCCGTTGGCGCAGTCGGAGCTGGCGGCGAAGTTCCACTTCACCGCGCCGTCGTTCGCGTTCACGGCGTAGAGGCCGGGCTTCAGGGTCGCGTCGACCTTCTGGCCAGGCAGGTCGCGGCCCACCTGGGCGATGGGGACGAAGAGGGTGTCGCCATGGAAGGCGATGCCCCAGTGGATGCCGCCGTTGGGCGCGCCGGTGCCAATGTCGCGGCGCCAGACCACTTTGCCGGTCGCGGGATCGAGCGCCCAGAGCGTCCCGGATTTCTGGCCGGCGAACAGCAGCTCGCGGCCGTCCTTCAGCTTGCCGAGGATCAGCGAGGCGCCGAAATCCACGTCGCGGTAGACGGTTTCGGAGACGCAGTTGAGCTGGGTGGGCTTCGGCTTTGGGCCACAGCCGACGTTGAAGATGTCGTGCTCCGTGGCCTGGTGGCTCCAGGCCTCCTTACCGTCGGCCAGGCGCACGGCGATCAGGGCGTCGGTGTTGCGATGCGCCGGCGGGGAGTTGGCCTCGCCGGTGCCGAAGTAGACGAGGCCGCGCTGCTCATCGACGACGGGAGAATTCCAGATCGGCGCACCGGAGGGCCCCAGCAGCATCTTGCCGTCGCCGCGGTCCCGGACCGGCTTGGCGTCCTCCATGGTGTCGTAGCGCCACTGCTGCTTGCCCGTCGTCGGCTCAAGCGACAGCAGGAAGCCGTGGTTGGTGCAGCAGGGGACCTTGTTGTCCGAGGCCTGCATGATCTCGTACTGCGAGACCGGTACGACGATGCGGTCCTTCAGCACCCGCGGCGTGCCGGTGGTGAGCGAGAACGAGTAGCTGGCGACGTTCTTGGTCCAGAGCGCCTTGCCGGTCTTCGCGTCGACCAGGTGGATGGTGGAATCGAGGCCGGAGAAGGCCAGCACCTTTCGGCCGTCACGGATGGTCCCATAGGCGGCGCTCGTGCGCAGCGGCGCGTCGCCGGGGGTGCGGTAGATCCACTGGACGCACGGCTGGGCCGGGTTGGAGACGTCGAAGGCGTACATGGCCGAGGACTCGGCCACCGGCAGGAAGACGTTGTTCCCCACCACCACCGCCTGCGACCGCATCATGGTCACGTCCGGGAATGCGATGGCCCAGGCGAGTTCCAGGTTTGAAAGCTTGGCCCTGGTGAGGCCTGTCTGTTTCGCGGTGAGTGTCCGGCTGTTGCGGGCGTCGAAGCCGAAGGTGGCGACGGCGGGGGCGGCCGCGAGGTCCACGCCCTTATGGCGCGGGCCGCACATCATCGCCGCGCTCCAGGCGTCCAGCGTCGCGGTGGAGCGGCCGGTCAGGTAGTTGATCAGCTGGCCGCGCGTCTCTTCGCTGAGGGCCGATCCCTGCGCCTGCATCTTGCCCAGGGTGAGTGCGTAGGTGAGCGCCTGGAAGCTCATGGCGGAGAGCGTCGCCTTGGTGGGCGCGCGGCTCTGGTCGGGGTGGTCGTGGCAGGCGGCGCAGTTGGCCGTATAGACCGCAAGGCCGGGGTGCGGCAGGCCGTTGTTCGGCGTCTGGGCCAGCGCCTGTGCGCCTCCGGTCCACGAGGCCACGGCCGCCAACGCCGCGGTCGCCGCGGCCCGAACCCAACGCTTCATCCTGACGCCTCCCCGTCGCCGTTCGACCCTCGTTGAACGGTCGGGATCGTGGCGCGCCGCGACGATAGTCGATGCCGCAAGGGAAGCAGAACCCATAAAGCGCCGACCCGCGGCTTGACGCGCCGCGAGGCCGCATCGCAAATGGCGCGAAAATCAAACAACCGTTTCAGAGGAAAACGCCAATGAGCGACGTGATGGACAAGGCCACGAGCCTGACGGGCAAGCTGTTCGACCTCACCGGCAAGGTGGCGGTGATCACCGGCTCGTCGCGCGGCATCGGCAAGGCGATCGCCGAGCAGATGGCGGCCCACGGCGCCAAGGTGGTGATTTCCTCACGCAAAGCGGGGCCCTGCGAGGAGGTCGCCGCGGCGATCAACGAACGCAGCCCCGGCCACGCCATCGCGGTGCCGGCCAACATCTCCTCGAAGGACGACCTTCAGCGGCTGATGGACGAGACCCGCAAGGCGTTCGGCCAGATCGACATTCTGGTCTGCAACGCCGCCTCGAACCCGTTCTACGGCAGCCAGCTCGACATCTCGGACGACGCCTTCTCGAAGATCCTCTCCAACAACATCATCGCCAACAACTGGATGATCGGGATGGTCGCGCCCGAGATGAAGGAGCGGAACGACGGGGCGATCATCGTCGTCTCGTCGATCGGCGGCCTGCGCGGCTCGGAAGTGATCGGCGCCTACTGCATCTCCAAGGCGGCCGACATGCAGCTCGCCCGCAACCTCGCCAGGGAGCTGGGGCCGCACAACATCCGGGTGAACTGCATCGCGCCGGGCCTGGTGAAGACCGATTTCGCCAAGGCGCTCTGGGACACTCCAGAAGGCGAGAAGCGCGCCAGCTCGGGGACCCCCCTGCGCCGCCTGGGAGAACCGGACGACCTGGCCGGCGCGGCCGTCTACCTGGCCTCGCGGGCCGGGGCGTGGACCACGGGACAGACGATCGTCGTGGACGGCGGAAGCACCTGCTGAGTAACTAGCTCCTCACCCGAACCGCAGGGTTCGCGGAGGGGGACCGCGCTCCGCAGGAGCGTGGTGGAGGGGGCGCAAAGCCCCAAGCTCGGCATCCGGGGCTT
>Ga0307513_10001003_pt1 | contig 40828 bp, 46 predicted proteins | sample 15_EM_MG_FD_202174 | JGI IMG/M metagenome (GOLD analysis project Ga0307513, IMG submission 202174) | Populus trichocarpa ectomycorrhiza microbial communities from riparian zone in the Pacific Northwest, United States - 15_EM | ecosystem: Host-associated > Plants > Roots > Unclassified | place...
CTTGAGCTTCTCCTATATCGTGCAGCACGAGTACCATTTCGTGTTCTCGGGGGTACGCCACCAGATGGCCTAAGCTCCCTATGCCGACTCTCGATTGAGTCTGCTTCCTATAATGAGAATAGCTCTGTCCCTCCGAAGCATCCGCTCGAACGTGCTCGAGACAATCAGAACACGATCAATGAAACGGATTTGTTCCTGATTAAATCACTGCCCTTGCTCTCATCGCTCACTGCTCTTGTACTTCATGCTCCTGGAGTGGTGAATATGGACAATTTGCAACTGCCCAGAGTTGAAAGCTTGAGATTGGTTATGAAGGATGCACCCACGGTATTAGAAAACCTTACGTGCAACAATTTGAGGAACCTCGATGTTGTGCTGGATGACACGTCGAAAGAAGGGTGGTGGGATCTACTCGTAAAGTGTCTCACCTACCCTTGCCTGGAATCTCTTGCGCTTGATGTTACGCTCGATCGCGCAAAGAATGAATGGTCTATATATTGGCATTCACGGTATTTCAAACGGCTGGCCTCCCAGCCCAACATCAAGTGCATGATTGTCGCTCTTTCGTTCTCTGATATGAAATATCTCACGGCATGGGAAATGAACCCCGAGTATCTCTGTGGTGATCTACTGCAGGAGCTTACGGAATCCGTTCCATCCCTGAAGGAACTACGTTTTCTGCACGTCCCATATCTCCACGCGCCTTTCATATGGCCCTCCCCCGAGGTGTTACGCAACCTTCAGCGATTGGAACTGCAGGTACCAGCGGCCGTACACGACGAATACATTCCGGTGATAGAGCTCCCAAATCTCCGAGACCTTCGATACTATGGCTACGTGTCACTAGAGACGACACAGCTTCCGAGTCTCCGTACTCCGTTCCTTGAGTATCTCGAGATCATGCACCATGGTCAGGCTATCCATCCTATTCTTATGCGGGTAGATAGGCATTGGCCAAACGTGCCCAGGCGACCTATCAGGTCCGCAGAATACAGCAAAAGTCGAGGAAATTCCTCAAAGAATTTCCCTACGGAGAAACCCCTACTAGAATTTCGAGGGACCGACTTTCTTCTTCCTGTCATTCACCAATCGGTGGCACTTCGAGAGCTCCGGTTGTACTTCGGTAATCATCTGTCTGCACCATCGTTTACATTGACCCGTTTTCCTGAACTTAGAGCTTTACATTGCTCTGCTTCGGTTTTCCGCTTTATCGATGCTCCGAAGCTTGAGGAACTTCATTTGCTGTTGTCATGGTCTCTGGAATCAGACCATTTTAATTCGCTCCCATCGATAGAATGGGTGCAAGCAATGTTGCGCGGCCTTATAACACTCGATATCTATAGTAACTTTGACCCGAGATTTCATGACTATTCTGGGCGCATGGAGTTTGGCCTGTGGCTTCTTCATTTGCACTCGTTGCAAACACTGATACTAGGTCTACGCTTTGTTTCAATTGATGGACTAATGGACCACTTATGGAGAAATCCTACGTTGTGCCCAAAGCTCACGACGATTGACAGTTTCCGCTACCCCAAGCGGTGGTCTTCCCTTCGGGATTGCATCGAGAAGCGGAACCACCTTGCTATGATGGACCCATCTGTCCATCCAATACGTACATTGCGTTTCCCTTTAGCGCTTCATCGAAATATTTCGGACCGTTTGAAAGAATCTCTGTCAGGGGAGTTCGCTGGCCCCTTTGTAGCCGTCCCTCTACAGCCGTATGCTTTAGAAGAGCTCATCCAACCCGATGACGACGTCGGACAGCGCCCCGAGCAGTGGTGTTACAGCTGTATTCGCAGTGGTAATGCGTTCGGATGCTTAAGACCTAAAATGGAGTCTGAAATTGAGTCCATAATGGAGTCTACAGTGGACTGGCTCAGAATTCAGCGCTGCATTCGTCACTGGAATCGTGGGCCAGACCGTGGAGCCACGATTACTGCATACAACTTGCAGCTCTCAGGGTATTTGGAAGGTGCATAACCTCAGTGTGAATGCTACGTACGTATAGTACTCTAGTCTCGCTTGAATTCTACTGAAACTAAATCTGGAAGGTCAAAGGCGTGAACTCAACAGAGCAGTTTATTCAAGCGGACTGGCCATCCAGGCAGAGGGGTGGAAATAGCATCACGCATCTGGGATCTCTGGATGTATGAAAATGAGGATTGAGAAATGTAAATGGTGCTGGATATGCTACAAAGTATGAGATTCGAGATTGAGAGCACCCACGAGAATACGTCGAGCAGGGTTATGAGGTAGAGTTCGTCAGCCTACAGAACCGACTGGACGGAGATAGCAAACGATTTAGTATTCCAGAGCGCTAGAAGGAAACCAGAGGTCAGCCGATCCACAGCAGCAGAATGGATATGCCAAACCTGGAAAGTAAAAACCCGATCGGAGCTCCTACCCAAATCGCTAAGGGAAATGATAACTGCGGCACAGAAATACAACGCTTCAATATCAATAATGAGGGCATCATCCGAACAACGATTGACAATGCCAGCCTTCTACCACCCTTTCGCAAAGAACAGAAATCTACGAAACAAGTCCAAAGTAATGAAATGCTTACAAAATAGCCATAAGGCCAGAACCGTCCTGGACCTCCTACAAATCTCGACAAGAGAAAGAAACGACATCGCACAAGACGACACACCCGATAACCAATGCAAAAAAAGATGCCGGGCAAAGCGGCGGAACTACTAAACAGGATCGAATATAAATGGAACCCGGGAAAAGAAACGCCCCAAAGGCTAGACCTCTGGCACACACCGAACAGAATCAAAAGAAATAAAAACAAAGACCCACAATACTCACTGATCACATTCAATCCGGACACCAGATCCACGCACTGCCTACTAGGAGGAATAAGAATCTTCGGAAAAATACCAGGTCACAAATCAAAAGAGGGAGATCCATTCCGTAAGGACAAAAGCCCCGCAAGAACCAGAAACGACATCGAGCCGGGCGGCTTAGCAAAAATAAGCACGGACGGTTCCGCCGTAAACAACGGCTGGGAGAACGCAACAGCAGGCATAGGCGTATGGTACGCAGACGGAAGTAGACGAAACATCGCGATGAAATTGACAAACCACGAATCGAGAATCGCATCCAACTCACGGGCAGAACTAGCAGCCATACTAGAGGCACTAAGACAGAACGAAACAGACGATTTAGAAATAGAATCCGACTCACTAACCAGCCTGAAAGCAATATGCACACACTCGGAAAAATACTTTGATTCCTAGGAGGGCGTCGAATTGGCAGTCTGGGACACCTTCTATGGTGTCCCAGTGCTTATAATATATCTGGCAGCCAAATACTATACGTTATTGTGTTTGGAGCTCAGCGGAACGGGTGGGGGAAGAGACCAAGACCAGAGTCAAAACCATCCACGAGAAGCCCAACGATGATGGAACAGTGGCGTGTATAGAATGACTTCCTGTGGACCATTGTGGCCACATAGGTGGTGTTGGAATGTGAATCACCGTCACTTACCGACTGGGTAGCTTAGTGGTAAAGCACCCTGCTAGTCATAGGGTGAACCCGGGTTCGAATCCTGGGCCGGTCATTTTATGTACCTCAACAGGTGGCGGAGGCGGGCTTGCGTTGGGGGATTGGGACATATGGTGAGTTGGGAGGTGCTGGAGTCTTGTGATGTTTGTTATTTTTTGCCTGTACTGGGTGTACATACCATAGACTTGGGTCCGGTACTGTGCTGTCGAGCTTGCTTAGCTCTTGGACTGCTCCGCTCCACGCAAAAATTAATAACGAAATCGCACTTTAGAAATACAGCTGCGATGAATCGAAGATTAGAATTCGACATTGATGACGCGCATCAAATGTTGAAGGATACGAAAGCGAAGCTGTGCGAAACCCTAGCACAAATCGCGGCGAATCAAGAGGACCACAGACAGGCATTGGACGCCAAGGTGTGTATTATCTGGGACTTTGGGGTCTCATAGTACCTAGCCATTCCCCATGCCTGCCAATTTCGGCTCGTTTGCTTTGAAGCAAGAATTCAACTCCCTCTTCAGGGAGGCACGCGATATATACCGCGCTGCTATCCCTCATCCAATTACACGAATTCCCGTGGAGATCATATGCGAAATCTTCGAGGCGGCGGCTCGTGTCGATCCTGATGCCTCGCCTCTGTTAACCATGACTTGTATGGCATGGAAAAATCTGGTTAACGAAACTTCTAAACTGTGGGGCGACATCAGAATTGACGTTCATATTGATGATATGCTCGAGAGCATTCACCTTTCCCTTCTTTTGTCCAAAAATTGGCCGTTGGATATCGCGATTACCAGTGTATGTGCATCGGATGAAATAGTCAATGGCCTAATACCACATGTGCACCGTATCCGATCACTTGAGCTTCTCCTATATCGTGAAGCACGAGTACCATTTCGCGTTCTCGGGGACACGCCACCTGTTGGAGTTGATGATTCCTCCAACAAAAAGACCGGGTAGTGTAGTGGTAACACGCCCTACTAGTCATGGGGAGGTCCCGGGTTCGAACCCCGGCTTGGTCGTTCTTTTCTCTCTAACACCACCAGATGGCCTAAGGTGCCGAGTCTCAATTGAATCTGCTCCCTATAATTAGAATAGCTCTGTCCCTTCGAAGCACCCGCTCGAACGTGCGAGCGACGATCAGAACACTATCATGAAACGGATTTGTTCCTGATTAAATTACTGCCTTTGCTCTCGTCGCTCACTGCTCTTGTACTTCATGCTCCTGGAGTGGCGAATATGGATAATTTTCAACTGCGCAGAGTTGCAAGCTTGAGATTTGTTTTGAAGGATGGAGCGTCTATACTCAGTTTGCATTATCTGGCTCTCCCCATGCCCACCTCCCGTAATGATATAAGTCCTGAATTGCACCTTGACGCGCTGTCCCATACATTTTTGTTCTGTTCCGTGGCCTACCGTTTGTGGCTCTCCGTGATGTTACGACCTTTTTAGTCTTACAGGCTACTATTACATAGTATCATTTCGTTTTTAGGTATAGCATAGCAACCCCGTCCCTGCCCAAACCGTTGGCCTGTTCGAGTACGTTGTAGATGTGAATGCGAATCGATTGGCTACACTTTATGTTAACCTAGTGTATTCCGGGAGCACATTCCACGACGAGTTTAGTACTGGGGAGCGGGTGGGAGAGTGTACAGACAAAAAGAGTTGCGAAGACATGAGTGGTACGAGGAACACGCTAATGAGGCGTGTGTAAGAGAACTTCTGTCTGTCATAGGAGCGCTTGGGATGGCTGGCAGCTATTTTATACATGACAGTTGTAGTTTGGTAATATGCCGATTATTGTGGCAGCGGCTCATGCTCTGGAGGGAGAGCTGTAGGGAACGGGTCAAGATTCTATCGCAGATGTGTTAGTTCAGTTGAATTATCGATGCATTTTTTGTTGGTGTTCACCCGTTGTGGTTAAAAATCGTTGGAGGCTTGGTTGGGGGGGGGGTTAAAAGAATCGTGTTTGGAAACCGGGAGACGAAGCAAAGCGTATCCCCTTTGCCTTACATGAATGATAGAGTCACTAAGTTTTGGTTCTCCGAGCAACGGAGACCCCCATCTCCATAGCATTAGCTTTTTTCTCCTCGTATTAAAGAACCGTTCTGAGACACTTTCAACAAGAGCTACTGATTCTTGCTACGTTTTCATAGATATGAGTTTAGAGGTCTTCCTCAGTTGTTGCTTGAGTTTGGGATATTGAAAACCACTTATAAAGGCACCTAGCTTCCGCACTCTAATGCACCAAGGTCATTTGAAATAATGCTGGAGAGATTTGCGCCGTTTCGCCTTACAACCCAAACTGAATTGACACACCTGCTTTGTCAGTTTTCTCGACCTCTTTTCTTCCGCGTCCTTTTACTCTTTTTGCTCACTCTAATGCAACCTATACGGCATATAATCAACCACCCCCCCTTTCGACGTCCGTTCCCACCTTTATGGCGTAGATACGCGTCCGTTTCACCACAGCGACGAAAAGTTACAGTGGAGGACCGGCCCCTACGAAATATGGAGATAGTGAAGCACCTGCGAGAACAGAGGAGACCGTTGCGAGCCTTTGTAGTAGACGAAAACGGCCAGCTTAACCCCGAACCAGCAAATTTGCTCCACCTCCTCGAACGTATAAACCAGAAGGATCCTGCGGCAGGGATTAAGTTCCCCGAGTACCTCGTTCAGTTCTTGCGGGAGAACCACGATCCCGAAGACCCAGCGAGTCCGCCCACTGTGAAACTCATAAGCAAACGCGATATGTATTTGGGCGACAAGGCGAAGAAGGAGAAGAGCTTCAATGCGCGTGTCGTGGAGAAGGAGGTGCAGATGCGGTGGGTGATTTCCGAGGTGGACTTTGAACGCAAGATGGAGCAGATCCGGAAAGAGCTGGAGAAGGGACACCGAGTCAATATTGTGATCACCGTCAGGGGCGGAAAGAAGGTCCAACCACCTACAAGGGATGCCAAGCAGGAAACTATAGAGAGGATTGCAGAGGCGCTGAAGGAGACTGGAAAACCAAATCAGCCCCCCGAGATCGACCGGAGGATGACTGTATTACAATATTGGCCGCTATCTAAAGGATCTGACGCTGCAAGCAACAAGACGGCGGACACAGTACGAGATAGACAGGAGAACGATGACGCATATGCTGCTCGACAGCTGTAGTGTTCCGAAAAACCTGATGGAAAGCATTCAGCAGTTATGCTTCGTCTTCGTCTTCATCTTCATCTTCATCTTCACTCCCCTCCTCGCTCTCGCTCATGTCTACTTCCTCTTCTTCCTCTTCTTCCTCTTCTTCCTCCTCTTGCTCAACCACGGCCACCCTCCTCTTACCCTTGCCCCTCGCTGTATTTGACGACTTCGGAGCTGGCGTCTCCTCCAGCGCTTCCGGCGCTCGACGTTTGCCCACTCTTCTGCGACCTTTCATCGATACCATCTCCTTCAGCCACTTGTTCTCTCGCCTCAGTTCAGTCGCCTCCCGCTCCAGGTCGTCCGCTCGACGTTGCAAATCGGACAACGACCGCTCCAAATTGATGGTTCTCTGTTTCTTCTTGATACGGAAACGGGCTACGAAGGCCAATCAGCGCTCCCGGTCATTTGAACAACCCTCTCACTCTGGACGATGATGATCTCGACCTACCCGACGCAGCGGTGTTTCGCCTCCTCTTCTCTTCAGCAATCATTGCAGCATCTACCTCCGCTTGAGTAAGCGGTCTCTGTGCTCCCTGGCTATTTGCATGACCCGCGGTCGGACTGTCATTACCGCTTTGGGCACTGGATGCTTGAGACGTGCGTGAGTGTTGGCCAACCGGACTAAGCGGGCTTGCTACTAGAGGAGGAGGGAAGAAGGGATTCTGTTGGTTTACCTCCTGAGGAGGTCCCCCGTGCGCGTGCGAATCCGGCGGAAGATGCGCATTCGCGTGTCGCAGGAATTGCTCTAGCTGTGCATAAGCCTGTGGATCGTACGCGGGCCAGTCTGCCATTGATGGAAAGGGTACAGTGGGGAAGGGATGCTCGGGAAATCCCTGCTGTGGTGGGTGGACTGGGGGCACCCGCACGCCTTGGAGCGTTAGAGGAGGGAGGTGAGATGGAGCAGGAGGCGGTTCTGGTGCATTCACTCCTGCTTCTCTGGCGAGCTCCTGCTGGAGTAGGCGAACGAGCTCTGCATCGGCCTCTTGTTGGGGGTTCGGTCGTCGGGGACTAGTAGAACGGTTAGGAAAGAGGCCTAGAGGGATGTTTATCCTGTGTATCCCTACTCGTTGTTGGATCCAGATCCGCTGCCGCCCGCCTCGGTTCGTCGCTCCATCGTATTGGTAATGTTGTCGGAATCGTCCTCTGTCTTTACTGCGGCAGTGTCGGTCGCTGGGAGAGAATTGATAGTGCTCGTAATGGGCGAAAGCAAGAGATTGTGGGGGGTAGAGGATTCGTCCTTGCACTGAGGACTACTGGAAGCTGTAAAAATGCTTTGGGTCGCCTGTGGAAGACGGGGGCTGGGATCACGCAAGTAAAGCATGGTGCAATACCCGTTCGAGGCGAGGCAACCCTTGCTGCTTTGGTTTACGCGCGGAGGCAGCGGGGGCAGCGAGGCGGAGGAGCACGCCATATTGCGCCACGCCAAATATTGACGTTCCACGTTCCAGCTTCGACCCATTCAACTTGTCCCCGTGCCCACAAGCAAACAAAACAGCAAATTAAGTTAAATGAGCAGCGGCAGCGGCAGCGGGGGCAGCGGCAGCGGGCGTCACTCACGTGTGCCATCGCTCGCCTCTCTGTCCTCAGAGGAACCAGATCCTCCTTACCAGCACCCATCGCTCAATCGCCTCGTAAAGGTATTCGTATGCCTACACAACGCAGTTGTCATACCATTCCTTTTGGCCTTTACCTCCGCGCTGTATGCAGCCATAAGCCAGGCTTTAGGACGTCCAAAATGTCCCACACCTCACCCTTCCAATGGCGCAATCGTCGTCTTAAATAGCACTAGAGGTAGGTAATCTGCATCTCTTCCTTTCTCACGTCCAGCGTGCGATGTTCCAGGAGAACGACTACCGGGCGGTCATCGCCGTGGTTTTAGCCTAGTCTGACCGAAGTATCTGATAGGGATAGGCCGAGAGATAGCCTTGACACTTGCTTCTGTGCGTCGACATCGATATCGATTCAGACATTCCCTTTTACTGAAATTGGTTGGTAAAGCGAGGCTGGACAGTTTTCGCCTATGGGGAAAGTCGTGATCAAGCTCACGAAGTGCTTTCCCCAACAAGAAACACTCCCAGAGTTCTAGATCTATCGATGGTTCGTCACATCGATCACTCTTGCGGCATGCATTTATCACTCTACCTTGCGTCTAGTTGCTTTATCTATGGCACCAACGGAATGAGCATGCCAGTTCAAGCGCCTCCTCTGCCATATTTGGTTCTCCACTCCCAAAGACGACCCCATCTCCGGGAACTATTATCCCTATAGGCAGCCAGTCAGGGTCATCTTCAGAGCGTGAAAATGCCGTGGAGACGATCACGGCCTTTTGCCGCTCACAAGACCGACAACTCCACGCTATTATCGCTCCTCCATTTTGTTCAGACTCGCCTCGTGCTGCATCTCCGTTGGCTTCATCTCCGCACTCTCGTTGGCAATTTTCTATGGAAGAATCAACGAGGGTGGTCCAGCATGACGAACGCCGCTCTCGGATAGTCAAACAGACCTCAGTGACAGGGGCCCAACAAGCTGATTACGAGATAAATCTGCAAGAACGTCTATCTGAACCGTTGCTTGTCACGAAGGAGCTCTTGCCGCTTCTTCGTCGAAACAATGGACGGGTTATCTTCGTGGAAGGCTGCGGTGATTCGAATCTATTCACCAATAATAGCCTTGAGGGGGTTTTCGAGCCTGCAAGGTTGTCTGCAATAGATACCTTGCGTAAGGAACTAAGGAACACGGTGAACGTCTCCGTTATTTACACGGGTGAGCATTTCAACATTTGATAACACTTTGATGAGTCTCTCTCTCACCCTTTACTTTTGTTTAGGGCCTCTACTCTCACAAGCACAGAACCTCCTCCTTGAAAATGTCCAAGTGCATAGCGAAGCACCTACGCAAACAACGAAAGAGGAACTAATGCAACGTATTATACAAGGTGAAGGCTTAGGTGGCACTCTGGCTTGTTTGTGGCGCTAACCCATACCTTACCTAGCCGCACGAAACCGGCGGAGTCGTTTCCTCGCTCACTACCTCTACTGCTTCAGCCTTCAACAAAGTACTATCTGTTCTAGTGTTCAGCAAGCCTTGGTTTGCACTCACCTGCGCCCAGTCTACCATGTTGGACTCCTTGCATGTTCCCCCGCTGCGGTCTTAGAGCAATTCTTCATGCTCAGTATCTTTTCGACAGTTCTACAACATTGGATCGGTTTGGAGATGTAAGGTCAAATTCTCTCATTCTTTACGAACCTGCTTGTCATTCATGGAGCCGGAGCCCACGGATATATACCGCTTATTTACGAGCATTATGACTCACGTGCTGTGTTATTATTATCACCCCATGCAGTTCACGGACCCCTTTATTCAGTATCGCGCCTTCCGAGCAAGCTACAATCAAACAGGATGTGGGCGTCACTGAGGTATTTATTCGCCTTTCTGGACTGGAATGAGTAAGAGATCCTTATGGGTGTTGGATGGTAAGGCTGGAGGTTTGATCGCCAAACATTCAGGCTTGCTCCTTGCTTTCACCTCCTGATCTCTTGTTTTCACGACCTTTCACGACCACACGTTTCTATAGACCGCCCCTTGACCCACGCATTTGTTACATATATTGCTGCTCTCATCATGACTATCTTCGACCAGTTCATGGCCTTCGACGACATCCCATCACACGCTCTGCCATACGGTTACTCGATGGGCCCACAGGCTACGCACAATGCCATGGCGTCGTCTACTACATCTACTACGGCTGCGAAAGATGACCGGGCACCGTTTGTCGTCGTCGTTTTCTGTGCGTCAATTTCCCAGCCTCGCATCTGTAGATAGTGGATGACCGTCGCTGACAAGCTCAAAAACAGTTGGAATTATGGTCCTTACTCTCCTGTTCGGATGCTCATTCTATCTTCTGTGCCGAAAACGTATCAGAGGCTACATTCAGGCGGTTCAAACCAAGCTGCCTTCCTCACCAGCTCCTACCCACGCTACCGGCAAAGAACCAGATCCGTCTAATGCATCGACTTCCGGACGTGGACTTCTTCGCGATATCGAGAAGGCGCTTCGAAGGACCTCCCGCGACGCGTCGCAACCGATCGGCGCTCAGGACAAACACAGTATCGTTAAGCTACCGAGCGACATGGAGATAGGAGTGGTACAGAACGCTGAACGAGCGCGACCTACGAGAGCTGTTGTCACTGTTCTTCGAGGGATCTGCTCTATCCGACCCTCACCTCTTCGAACGAGCTACGCCTGTGAAACCGATCCTGAACCCTCGAAAACCGCGAACCGTTTTTCACGTTTTCTCCGCGTTCCACGACGTTCTCAAACCGCCCCAGCTCTCTCGCAAAAGGCGAGTGATGTAAACTTCCATACGATTCAAGTCAACAGCCCGCATCTCCCTCTACCCATCAATCTCCCTATCAGTAGCCCGCCTTCTCCGTCTTCGTTCAGCCCCCCGCCGATGTACAGCACCGCCCAGGGTGTCCCACAGTATACAGTACGAGTTGTCCCACCTCAAGCCCACCGCTCGGCTTCGACTCCTGTTTTATCTCCCTCCCTCTCACCTCGCCGAACGTCTGCGGATTCTGCTCAGGAGTCCCGTACTCTCTTCTACAATCAGCACGGACCGGTTCATGTTCCTGCTATCACGATCCAAGCTTGCACACCTCCGGGTGTGAGTGATCTTGTTCAAGCGGTGGAATTGGAGAGAGACGTTCAGAGCCCGCCCGCGGACCAAACCTTGAGGCGGGACGGAATACTCGCAGTTCATAGAGAGGAGTCCCATTTTTGGGACCAGTCACACCCTCCAAGGCTTGATGTTCAGGTTCCAACCTCGAAGGTACGACAATCTCCGAGTGCGAGCTCTGCGACTTCAATGAGGCGTGCGGTATTGTCTGCCTCGCGACCGGGGTGGATTTAAGACATGTCTGATGTATCATAGACACGACGAGTTTACCTTATTTCTAGACCTCCTATCTCGCTCGTTCCTTATTGTGTTTTCCTGATGTTTCTTCGGTACTAGTCTGGTGGATGTTGTAAGCAGATGCTTCGCAGTATCATGTAGTAATTAGGTAGTGCACCACATAGTTTCATTACCTGTCATCGTGGCCGCGTTTACAGCCAAATACAACTTACTTTCCTCCACGATGCGGATCGAAAAGTGTTACTTTTGCTCGTGCAATGTCTATCCGGGGCACGGTCAGTAGTCATACCAATGAGGTCCCAGAAGTAATGTTCGAGCAATTGTTACGCAGGCTCGGCCTTTGTTCGCAACGATGCCAAGGTTTTCCGATTTTGCACATCAAAGTAAGCGGAAATTCTGAGGGTTTTACGGGTTTTGTTATTTATCATTGGTGTATTAGGTGCCATAAAAACTTCAAGTATACTCAGCCGAAACAACCGCCTTGAGGATTCTCGATTGACTATTGCCACAGAATGAAACGCAACCCGCGAAAAGTACGATGGACGAAGGCATTCCGAAAAGCTGCTGGAAAGGAGATGACCATTGTGCGTATGACTACTGTGGATTGTCAACGCCTGGGCTCATATTCGAACGTTTTTGGTCGCAGGATTCAACGATCGAATTCGAGAAACGCCGCAATGTCCCTGTTCGCTACGACCGAGAACTCGTCCAGACCACTATCAAAGCGATGAAACGAGTGGCCGAGATCAAAGCGAAGCGAGAACGCGCCTTCTTCAAGCATCGTATGGCGGTAGCGAAGGAAAAACACCGCGAGGCCCGAAAGACCAAGAAAGGCCAGAAGGAGCGTATGGTTGCTGCTCGGAATGCGGCTATTGCGAAGACTTATGCAGACGCGGAGGAAGAAGAGAAGCAAGTAGAACAGCTACAGAGGGTCGATATGGAAGAGCTCGTGCAACCAATTGCAGGTCTCAACTTGGTGCAACCTATAGCTGCGAGCACGGAGAAGGAGAAGGTACGGATACAAGAGAAAATCAAGGTAAAGAAGACAAGGCAATCGGCACTGGTACTGGGCGAAGGCCGCTCAATGGGCATGGATTTGGATTGAATATTCTCCCTCTGCTGTGCTGGTGCGCAATATATGTTTCCTTACCCTCCACCTGGGCGCCCTTTTGCACGTAGGACCCTGCTGGGAAATTCCCCCCTTCAGCCATTTCGAGGAATGCACACTCGACTAAGGTCTGTTTGTTACCCATCAGCCTCCTCGCTTTGATGCGATGCCTTTCTATCTCCTTCGTTCTGTCTTCCCTAAATCTGCCGGTGTTGCTCAGCAGATGAGGTGGACTATCAACATGTGAGAGATTTGCAGGAGGTGATGCCGAGAAAATGAGACAAGAGCAACGTGAGGAGGCTTGGAGCCTATTATGAGGAGAACGCCAAACCTCTGACGGCTACTTCAGTTACAAAGGCCTTCTAGTGAAGCAAAAGCCAGGCAATATGATATACAGCACTAAAGGTCACTGTATGGCGCTTGAAATATTGCGCGCGAATTTGCGTGAACGGTGCCATTAGAGCTTCTAGACATCAGTTCGCTATGTTGGGATATGTCGAGTCCTAGTTTTCATATATGGGCGGCTGTATGTTGCACCGTCGTCATGGAACTAAGTCAAGGTATTTTTTTCATACAGTATGAAGCAAAGGTATCGTCGGGCTGAACGGTGGAGTTCGTTTGGGGAAGCTGCAAATTGCATCACACCATTTGTGGGACACTATAAGTACACGATGTAGTGAGTAAGCACCACTGGCAACGAGCTGGCCGAATATCTGCCCCTGGCAGATTGCCGCTACCGAAATCTGGACGGCTGCTTCGGACGCAGCAATATGTAGTGTAGTCTGATCAAGGGTTTCCGAGTCTTTCGACAGTATATAATAAGTGCCAGTTGAGTCACGGATTCGCGCTGGAATAAGGATTAACTTGGCTCCCATTTTGGGTATGCGGAGAACATTTTTAAGTGGAGAATGATAGTAAGATCCATATATCACACTTTACAGCACGCAAGTTGAAAAGTATGGTCGATTGCCGGGAGGAGACGAGGCTTCCCAGCCTCACTCGATCCTGACCTCCATACCGGTTAAGATTTGCCCTAGACAATCAGAGTTGGACACCAGGAGAGCTTACTGTAAGTACCTCTTTTGTGCAGTGGTGAGCTGGATCGTCATTGACAAATATGCTCAACCCTCGTAGGCGCCGCCACCGTTCTAGACCTCCAAATCACGCCTTCTCATGGGCTTTCACATTTCTGCGCTACCTCCGGAGATACTTTGTGAAGTAATCGGCTACCTTGTTATTGGTGGTACCTGGGAACTCGGACATACACTCTTCGTTTGCCGTCAGTGGCATTCAACGGTCATTTCCAACCAAAAGCCTTGGTCTACCATAGAAATCGGCGAAGCGTATGTCCGGTACTTCCAACGTAGGCCGAAGAGACATGCTTCGCAGTTTTTGAAGGCGGCACTAACCTACAGCGGCACATCCCCCATCCAAATCGCGATCGATTGGCGTTATGATCTACCCCTCGGGGGGGAACACAACTCTGATGTTCCGTCGTCATGTCGTATGCGCCTTGGCAGTGATGTGGCGATGCTCGCAGTGGAAAATGGGCGCCATTTAGGCCGATGTCGGACGCTGAACGTCGTTTATGGCACGACCACTAGCTCGGCTTTCCTTATGGAGTATTCCGCATATCTAGTCAATCTTGAGTGCGTCTCTATCTCGGGCTTCAATGGTAGCTCTTCAACTCTGGCCCGTATTTTACGCTGTCCACGTCTTAGAGCGATCACTATCATTCGATCAGACTGGGACAGTCTTAACGGAGCGCTCGGGAGGGGCTCACACGCCGTAAGGCTAAGCATTGAACGGAACAAACCATGGAAACCTAGGCATGTAGAATGCCTGGCTGCTTTCACCTTCCTTCATACCCTTACCATCTCCAGAGACGTTCGGGAGGATGTATGGTCTCTTGGAAGCGACACAGCGCTTCCACGAGTCCCTTTGTCGAACCTCTCCATCCTGCGGCTGAGAGGACCAGTACATCGTCGCCTCCTTGATTCTTTACACGTCCCATCTCTCACGAGTCTCCACATTGCAGACGATAATTGGGCTCGAAACGCTCTGGGGTATATCCCCATCACCACATGGGAAAGTAACATCCGACATCTTCACCTGAACCTCGCGGAGGATGGATGGGGCCCTGATGTACTACGCCCCATCGAGAAGACAGAACTGAAGACAATAACACTAACGCGGAGTATGTCGGGTGATCACGGCATGCAGTGTATCCCCAGCAGTATCGCAGTCAACACGGAAGGAATCGTCTTACCCTTAACATAACCTTATGAGCTGCGTGGAGAGGTCTCACGCGTGGGCGCCTTGAAGGAATCAGAGGAGAACTTGGGGAAACGCATCAAACTGGAACGTCCTCGAGGCCACTGGCCAGGAATCCCATTACAAAAAGTCTTTAGTTTTCTGATATCAAGTATAGCAATAGAAGTTGTTCTGTGTTATGACTTTAAAGGGACCAGACTAAAGGTGGCAGAATGAGATAGCTCCGAATTTCGGAGCGATCGTGGGAACGAAAAAGTTGAAGAGAAGGAGTTGTACATAGAGGGGATTGATGAAAATCGAGAGGGACATGCCCCGATGGCCGCTTGGCTTTGGCATCCAGACTAAACCCGCGCAAAAATCATGAAATGGATCGATAATTATTTGGGCGTCGGTTGGGGTTATGACCCCTACCGTTTCCCGTGATGGTGAATACCTCAGGTGGCCTGTTTTCTAAGATGCTGGCCAGGAAGCACCCTGGTAATACCGAGGACTGTTTGCTTCTGGTACGTTTGGATAGAATCAGTGGGTCGTGGGTCGCTCGAGGTGGGGCAACGGACTTCACTGCCTTGACCCCCGACATATGCTTTCGCGAGTTGAGAAATTACCATTGTACCAGCAAATTAGCTCCTATCAGCTCCAGTATCCCCCAGTAAAATATCTACTCTCTGACCCCTGTCCCGCGCCAGCCTTATCGCCGCTCGACAGCATTTTTCTGCCACTGTCGCGTGGTCATTCGTACTCGGCGCAGAGTAATACAATCACGGCTTCGCTTTCGCTAGCAGCTCTAGTCCTACATAGGATGATGACGGTCTTCTAGATAGTGGTGCAAGCCACAGCAACTTTTAATCATTCTCTCCAATGTTCAATGTTCGGATGTATCCTATTTGCAAAAACCTGATCTATATGTAGTGTGACAAATTGGATGTGAAAATCATGTTGCACGCCTCTTCCAGCACTGGATATGCAGGGATGGCCCTCCGTAACGGGGCCTCTAGTAAGACAAATGCTTGTATTTGTTCCTGTGTAGACCAATGGGAGAGATTGGGAGAAACGGAGAAGTCCAAGCCGCGTTGAGGGCTCGAACATCGCCTCTGCGCTGGAGGTTTGACCTCGCATTGTGAACTATGGGAAACAAATACGTGTCTTGAGAGACGCGTCGTGGGCCGTCGTGTTGTGATGGGTTGAGTTTCGTCTTTTATTTGTCTTATATTCTGGCTCCCAACATTTCCAGGCGTTTCCACAGGGAACGGCCGCGCAGCGCTCGAAGTGTTCTATGACTTCTATTGGCGGAAGGATACGCGTCCATCGTACCCAAAACGCGAATTTTACCCACGCGACCGACGACAACTTGGACGCGCAGACGCAGAGCTCAGACGACACAGTTCACCAATTTTCCCGCTTTAATTCGACCCACAGTTCACAAAACATCAACTCTTCATCCGCTGCAAACAGACTTCGCGACATCATGAGCAAACTCAACAACCCAACGACTCCGCCAGAAGCCCCGTTGTCAGAGCCAGACTCAGACTTTGATATTCCCTCGGGCCGTCCATTGCCCGGAGATTCTATCAGGAGCATTTTCCAGCGAGCAATTCGTGATCCAGGCGACAGTCCAGAGATAAAACGGACACGGACTAGCAGCGACCACCGCAGCCGTTTTTTGCCCCGCGATACGACTGGTGACGAGGACACAGATAGAGCGAATCGTGCGTATCATCTATAGAATTATCCAGATTTATTCTATGTGCTAACCAGGGGTCGTGCCATTCCAGTCTCCGATGCCAGCCTACCTTTGTCCTCGGCCGCTGCCTCCTTCAAAGCTCTCACCCAAAGCCTCGAAGGGGACTTCGAGCCCGCAGACGCTTCTGGAGGCCGCCTACCCTCTTTGCGCGCAAAGGGTGCCAGAAACAGTGCGTAATCCCGCCGTAATCCCGTTTCGTGTCAACAAATCCTCTACCCCAGACCAAACCCTTTCTTCTCTCTTGAGGAACGCAGGGGACATGGACGACCTCGAAAGCTCGATCCTCTCTGAACCCGAGGGTATTACTGCACCTCCTGTCGTCCAACGACAATCCCGCCGCACGCCGGACAACATTTCCTCTTTCCACCAGACGAGAGATGGTTCTCCCTCACCGCCACCCCGCCGTAACAGTTCCGGACACCAAGACCCTTCGCTGGACGGACATTCCCGTAGCAAGCGCTCAAGTAATTTCTATTCAAAGGACCAACTGGGGCAAATGAGTGTGTATCAGAGCCTCCCTGGGCCTCTAGCTGACTGACCAACGAATCTCACAGAGGACGAAACGCACACATCCATAACCGTACCTACCCCTGTGGGCCGTTCTAGTACACCACCGACACCAACTCGCTCTTCCAACTCGGTACTTGTAACGCCACCGCGTCGAACACAACAGTCCCAACAACAGATACGCGAATACCAAACTCCCAGCCCACCGCGAGGGATGTCCGACCTCCCCCTCCCTCCGCCCTCCGACGAGGATGAGCACTCACATCAACACCCACGGCCAACACCCACGGCCAAACGGTCAAACTTTTCGCTTGCAAGGACACCGAAACTTCCTGGTGGGTGGGCTGCTACGCCCCGCGCAGCGAAGGAAAACGATGAGCCGGAGACACCGCTCAACCCGCCTGGGAATAACACGACATTCGGGAAGACACCAGCCCCCCCTGGTGGTTGGAACGGCACGCCTGCTCATAGCAAAGCGCCAAAGGGAATTTTGAAGGTACGTCTGGGATTCGTTGAGAGTTGAAAGGTGTGACTAACGCGTCATCGTGGTTTAGAATGCTCGCCCGTTGACTGAAGACCTCCTCAATGTCAAGGACGACTCACCATCTGAAGCGAGTACGAGCAATATCCTTGCCAACTCGCGGGCGAATGTCACGCACGTCGACTCGTTTGGCCGTCCCCTCAAGTTCGAGGAGGACGGCACGGAGGTCGCACTTTCACCGAGAGACACGTCTTCCGCTACTGTCAGGACCTCTCCGACCCGGCAGAGCCGGAACGCCTCGGTTCGGGTCGTCGATTCGCTCGGAAATGAGATTCAACAGCAAGCGACGATGACAGAAGTCACTGAAGAAATTGAGGGGAGTATGTTCGATGTTGAAGGCGCTGATCGGAAGGTCATCGTGCGGCGGATGAGGGGCGAGATTACCCAGTTGGCGAAGGACCTCGAGGCCAAGTTGGAGTGCGTACACACCCATCCTGACGTATCACCTGTGGTACGGGTACTAATTGATTATGCTTCTTAGGCAACCCGCACGGATAGTATCGACTACCGACCCTAATTGGTTGTCACAGCTCGCTACTGAGTCTCGCCAGGCGAGGATCGAACGTGAACGCCTGAAGAGGAAGAGCCACCTTTTTAAGGAGAAACATGATGGGATTGCTACTAGGCTTGATAAGTTCAAGCGGGGCGCTTTCTCCGTAAGTTGCATTCTGTTCATCCAGAAGGGCTTCGGGTACTAATGACCTGTTCCCTGGGTAGCCATATGAGCTCCTACAGCAGTCAGGATCTGCTACTGGCGTGTGGAGATGGATGCTTCTCAGCTTGATGTTGTTGCAAATCTTGATTGTGGTGATCATCTTCTGGTACGTTCACCTTCTTCCCTCCCTTTCTTTCCGTTGTTAACCCATGCACGCTGGTGCCCAACAGCTTGGCACACGCCTATGTCCGCTCCTACTTCCTTACTATCCACTACGACCCCTTCATCAGCGCCTTCCCCGACCCAGTGAGATCTGCCAACGTCCCTTTCCCACCCACCTCGGTCGTCCCCGCGTCCTGGGCGCGCTTCGCACCCGCCGTCGTCTCCCGCTGGACGCGCACCTTTGGGACCACCATCGGCTCGACCGCACACCACTCCTCATACACGGGACGCGCACTAAAGGTGCTAAACTCTACGCGTGTAGCAGAGTGGGAGTGGGTCGCGAAGTGGACGGCTATGCTTCCCACTGCGTTCGTCCATGGCGCGCAGGAGGGCGTAAGGGTATGGCCGCCTTCGTAAAAGGATGCCGTGAGGATATTCCGATACTTATCAACATCAAGTGCAAATACTATGAGTCTTGCGACTCTCGTTCAAGTGCAACGAGTCAAATAGCTTCTGAACAATCCTCGCTCTCCTCCTACATCAGTCCTTTCCATTCCAACTTTCCTTGGTCCACTCTACTTGTTTCAGAATTTTTACACTTTACAATCACGTTCGTAGCGTGTCTTGCTGTAATGTATTCTTACGGACAACAATGACTACAATCTGTTTGACCATTCCAACAACGTTTCTACCCGCGAGTGGAATTACAAATGAAGTGGAGAGAAAATGGCTCAGCTCGCAAAACAAGCTTCTGTCATATTTGTTCTCCTTGACGTCGGACTTCTCGACAAAAGGGGACTTCTCTTGGTGGTCTTGAGAGAAACGCAAGAGAGGGACTGGATAAGAGCGGAGGCTTACTCACGGTCGACCTCGGGTTTCGCAAACTTCCATGCCCGGCATCCCCCTCGCGCAAACGTGGCTTCGAGTTCAGGGTACAACTATTAATGGGCCTCAAGTCGAGATAACGATCCAGAAAACGCAGTTGGCGCCTCAGTTCTCATGCATCATCAGGTGATAGCTGGCTCAGAACGATGACATCACAGGTGGCATACACGCATTGCAGTGGCACGAACGCCTTCCGCGCAGAGGCGGGTCGAACCAATATCGGCGATTAAAGTGTCGCAAATCGGACCGAGGGTAGTGTCGTACACGGTGTTGAATGCGACGAGGTGGGCGCCCGATTATCAAGCTCCGGAGCTTGAGTCAGAGAAGGTGAGGCAACGTCTCCCGATGACGGACATTGAGATCTGAGGGGCTGGTTAATATTGTAGATAGACTCACCATCTATGTGGCATGTCGGACGCTGCAGAACAAGCATGCACGGCGAACCGAGTCGTCCGCTCAGTTTCCAAGCAATTTCCAGCCCAAACACAGTCGAAGAGTGGAGGTCATCATGGCCGAAGCAGAGAATATGAGGACCCTACAATAAGAGATAGGGCGGAACATACCCTTTCAGTCCTCCCCCTATCGAAAGTGCCAAAGCTCGTTCCTGATAACTCCTGCTTCGCTCTCAATTTCAATTTCGTGTTCAATCATCACCGCAGCTGTCTTGATGTCGGTCCCAGAGAAAAGGTTGATCAAGCTTCTTAGACTCGAAACCTGAGGTCTATCGACCTCAACTGTTAACCCGTTGTTAGCCCTGAAAAGGAGTCATACCGTCGCGTCACTCATTTGTAATAGGCGGTGGAGGACCCAGCACTGAACGTGCCCTAGACACGGGTGGGGAGGAGTGGACCCTTGTTGCGGGAAGAGTGATAACTACATGACTGCTGACGGGGTATAGATAGTATTTTGTATGGGGTGAAGTGTCGGGTGAAGGTCCTGGACCTTGTCCTGCCTTGTCAGATGTCCGCGTGGACTACTCGGAACGGTTGAAGCCGGTTCGATCATGGACCAATTTAACCGCGTTACGAGTCGGGCCTTCAGTGTGAGCTGGTGCAAGATACAAAAGGCGGCTAGAGTTAGTTGGGACAACCTTGCTTTACACCTATGACCAACCGCAAAGAACGAGAGCCCTGAATGGAACATCGCCCATGGCCAGAAATTAATGGTGATACTTTCAAATCTCAGACTTGCCGAGGGCGAGGCTCTGGGGTCGTTGCAAGCCATGGACACGTCACGGCAACCAACGTGGACTACCACGCGTGCAACGCAGCGAACATCCGAGTCGAGTGAAATATCTATGGGATCACGCAGTCTCACCCGGACGGTCCATATTCGATTGAAAAGCGATTGAAAAGCGATTGAACAGCGATTGAACAGCGATTGAACAGCGATTGAACAGGATTGAGTGGGAGTGGGATCAACTTGGGTGAAGTCCGGGTGTGGCGCAGGGGAACCGTGTCTTGGCTTTGTCTTGCTGAGCGCTGAGACGGCATTTGAATGGCACCGCCTGGTCGAGACTGAATGGACCGTTCAGGGCTCCTCCAGTCTCCCGTCCGACCCTGACACTACCCTGACACTTCCTTGGGTCACAATTGGGTCACACATGGGTGAACCTTGGGCGAAATCACGAATGCCGAATGGCCCGCTCCGAGCACATCATGTATAAAGGGCGCAACAAGTCTACGATACGACCTCCAACAACTCCAGAGACACTCGATGAGTCTCAACAACCAACCTCTTTTGCCCTCTATTTCATCCAAACCTCATACCCCTCCACACCTTTCGAACCGTACTTTGGTTCGATCCCCACAAGCACGTCAGGACCTGCAGCGGGATATTCAAACGAAATGGTACTACAAGAAAGTTTCAAGTATTCATAACGGCGCTCTAGTTCGACAGGAATATCGTGTAACAGTGCGAATCACTTTTCCTATCGGTCTTGGCTCGTCTTTGATTGCGTTTGGCGTGTAGTGGCTTGAGCCTCCGATCCCTATAGGTGCAAATTGTGATCCTCAGGATTTGCTCAGGCTACTCGATAGGGCAGATGGGTCTGTTACTAACCGATTATCAATGCCTCCGTTGCCAGTACGAATGCCCATTTTCTCGCCCTAGGTCGCCGTTTAATCCAAAATTTTCAGCCCATGGGAGTGTGTCTGCCCTTTCAAGCTTGTGATCCGTCAATGGGAATCGGATCCACACCTCTTTTCTCATTCCCTGCGCCACTGGCACAGGAACCACCCCCACCGTATACCCCCGCGCAACCCACAGTGACTACAAATCAACCCACCCAGCTGGACTTTGTCAATGGAATTCCCGGCGGCGCCGTCAATCGGGTTCCACGTCAGGGCCAAGCTTTGACCGGCAACCCCCCATTATGGGATAATAGAATGCCTCTTGGTGGTTATATTGTTAGACCCCCAATTTTGAGCCACCCTTGTAGTTGCGCCCAATGTAATGCAGTGGCGCAATAATATGCACAACCTCTCGATTGCCTAACTCTACAGTATCACGTTCACGTTCCGGTCTAGTTTCGCGTGTGGTAACTATGGCCTGCATGCACACCTTCACATGCTACGTTCTTCGAATTATGACTTGCACCCTATGTAAAATACCGTTATGATTGATACAAGGCGACGACCACGGCCCACCAGCGATAGTGAACCTCCGAACGCGAATGACTGAGGGATCGAATGGCGGATATCGAGTGTAACCGGGAACCTGACGATCATTATTGGACACATTCTAGAGTTAAGGCTTCGCGAGCTTCCATGCACGGCCGGATGTCTCTCGAAGAATTCGCAGTCTCTCGTGGTGTAGATGGGTGAAACGGTTTTGGGGAATGCCTCTGCAAAGGTGTGCTTGGTGGCCTGGACGCTCCAGACCCTTTCATGTTCACCTTTTTTGCGTGAATACTCCATAGCCCGTCCATCTCCCAGTCGTTGGAATCCTCAACCTGGACTCTAGTGAGTGGGGGAATCGTCCAAATGGTAGCAACCCGTTCCATCGGATCGTTAGACGTGTCTCCACACATGACCATATAGGAGGTGTGTAATGGGCCGGTGAACCCCGGAATTCCGACATGTCGCGGTGCTGTATGGTCGGAGATATTGTAGGTAGTCCAACTCCAATATTGTCACATCCTCCAAAGCACTCAACTTCCTAATTGCGCCGAGTAGTTGGCTATGGGCCATGGCGAGATGACATAGGGTAACTTTGCCCCAGGGACGGCCCGTTCGAGAATAGTCGTCAAAACAGATCCCCAAAACGGCTTTTCTTCTCCTTCGCGCTATTACATAAAAATACCATCAGCTTGAGGCACTTGGCGAACTTGGACGCGAGCCCTCCAGTGCGAGCCGGCCCCATGGATTGTTGAAAGTGAGAAGCGAGCCTAAGGACTTGAGCGGATGGGTTTGTCGCTGATCCACGACCGCAGCTTGACGGAAGCAAGCTGTCCAAAATCTAAATGCACTCCCTAAGGGCTCGGCATACACATCCTGGCACTTTGATATACGCATTTGTTATTTCGAGAACAGCGGGCCGGCAGGGGATCAAACATGATGACTTAATTGATTTGATTAAATATTAATCTCATATCCGACAGAAGGGACTGCCGAAACGACTACACTTTACGCTTGAAGAAGGATTGATGCATCTCTACTTGAGAGATTAGTGTGCGCGTCCGGCTGTCCATCTTCTCAGTTTTTTGCGAGCGCATGAATGCACCGTCCAGAAGCACAGTTTACGCAATCGGTGTGCAAATAAAGCCTTTTCTTGACCTGCTTTAGTCCAAGGGCAGCGTGCTCGACCCGCTCAGGGAGTTAAGATAGAATCTGCCGGCTTTCGGTCGGCCCCTATAAAGACACTCGCCATCGGCGGTCCTATAGCCGCATAGGAAGTGCGCTTGATTCTTGTGAGATAAACCAGGGAGAGTTCCCGTAATTTCCGCCAGTGAATGAAACTATTGGCCATGCGGCTCCTCAAAGGTACAAGATCTGATCTTCAAACGAGTGTATTACCAAATACAATATTCACTGGTAGATGGGCTCTGCAAAGTGCCACAGCTTTCGGGCTTCACCTGGATGGATCCCCAACAAGGCGTGGGCGAAAATAGAGATATTAGCGGAGGTTGTTACACACCTAGACACCAGGTCCAGAGAGCTCGCCAACGATCGGCCGGTCCGAGAGCAGAAACCACACCGCAGCGTCCAAACAAGAGATAGGCATAATCAGTAGCTAAAGTCTCGGTGACGTCTTGCAACGTTGCGCTTGTGGTGAGCAAACGGAGGGTCGATAGGAGACTTCCGTCGCTCGGCCTTCCTGAGGGAGACTTTCTGCAGAACGAACTTGATGTTAAACGGCATGCTGGTACTAGATAAAGGGTCTATGACATTGACCGGCACAGACACGACTGGACTGGCGGTGGCTGCAGACGGCTGAGTAGTCGTGGCCGGAGGATGAGCAGAAGAGGTAGCATCCATCGATTGCGAGGGTAGAGTGGTAGGTGCTGGAGACGCACTGGTAACAAACGCGGCGACGGCTGGTCCAGCAATCTTGAACACAGAGTTTGGCTGCCAGATGTTGGAGAACGAGTATCCCTTGTAGATATCCTGTATTGGTACGGCCTCTCCATCTACAGGTGCACCGCTTCCAGTACCGCGGACCCGAATCTGAGAACAAGATGGATAGAACTGCGGAGCGCCTATCGAATGCAGTGCAAGCAATTCGATGCGAATCAGGTACTCCCCAGGAGTGACGTTGAATGGAATAGTCGTGGTCCAGCTTGCTCCAGCCGCGATAAGATCGTCCGTGGCGTAAGATCCATCTGCATTTATTCCCGCCTTGTCGATTGCGAACCACCTGGCACTGGAAGTCTTGAAGGTCGAACAGGAGCTCCCGCAAGACGCCATCCAGATGGTAACGGGCCCTTTATGGTCGGTTGGCCACTGGGCCAAATTCAGTTCAGGTATACAAAAGCGGCTCAGCTAACTCACGCGGCTCCATATAAACTGAACTGTCTGTCCAGCCTGGATGTCTGCAGTGGCTCCTGCCGGTTCTTCACCCCCTTTGTTGCAAGCTAAATCTGCCGACAATGGGTCAAGAATTGGACCATCGTTGGGAACCTTGCGAACGATCCTCGATGGTACCGGTGACTCGTATGGGTCACTATATGCCATTTTCAGTAATAAAACTACTGCAATCTGAGAGAACGCACTTAAACGGCAGCCACCCTGAGTACGGGGTGCCTGCTACCATAACCTTGTCGATGTAGGCATGTCCTGCGACATGAGCAACGAGTCCAGCAATCAGTGCAACGCGGGAACGTGTTGCAGACATGTTGGTGGTGCGAATAAATGTCACAAACGGGGAGCGCTTTGTAGGGAGGGAAAGGAGTAGAGCTCGAAAATTGAAAGTATGAGGGCTTCCTAGACACTGTCTAGCAGGTAAACAGTCGCCAATGAGCAGTCGAGAGATCCAGCAACACAGAAATGTGGTTCCAAGGAGGCGCCCACCACAACCCAGTTTGGCTCCTGGCCCCTTCGGCGAGTCGCAAAATAATTTGGCAGAATCAAAGGCGCCCGATATAAGGGTAGAAAGGGAGTTAGGCTTGCTATACATGCCCACAGCTATCATGTCCAAAGCCAGCGACGTCAGCGAAATCCATGCCGCCCTCGAAGCTTTGAAAACTGCCCCGACTGCCCCAGATGCGAAATCGGCCGCAAATGCGCTCGCAAAACTAGTCCAGGAAGCTGGTTTCTGTTCTTTGGAGTGAACGATCTACATGTGGTTTTTTTTAGTGGACTGACAAACTCCCAGAGACGCTCAGGTCATCGAGCGATTGCATACCTTCGCCAACAACAAGAAATCTGGCTATGAAAGAGAATCCGCAGCGATAGGTTTCCAGTCTCTCGCCACCGTTCTCGGTGCTTCGATCATGCCGGTTCTCTTGTCATCCCTGCCGATCCTTTTCGAACTTTATATGGACAAGGGCGACGTCGTGCGGGAGGCAGCGACCGCAGCGACTCGTGCGATTCTCAAAAATACCCCGCCAGAGGCCATCAGTACGGTTTTCCGCACACTCGAAACGTGTCTTGCAGCAGGCAAGTGGCGGGCCAAGGTTGGTATCCTCGATGCTATGAAGACGTTTTCCACCAAGTATAAGGATCAAGTTGCCGCAGAGCTAGGGACGACAATACCCATTGTCGAGAACTGCATGCATGACACGAAAGTCGAGGTTTCCACCGCTGCCACAAAGTGTGCAACTGCACTCTGCAATACTTTACCGAACCCCGATCTACTCCCTCACGTACCAGCACTCGTCAAATGCATGGCCAATCCCAACGCTGTCGCGGAATGCATCAAGTCGCTTTCCAACACTACATTTGTAGCAGAAGTCACCAGCCCTTCCCTCGCTGTACTCGTACCGCTTCTCATTCGTGCACTCAACGATAGAAGTATGGAGGTTCAACGTCGCACCGTCATTGTCACCGATAATCTTGTCAAGCTTGTCCGCGATCCGGTCATCGCGGCTCGATACTTATCGGGCCTTGTAGACGGAGTGGCAAAGATCATGAATACAGCTTCGTTCCCTGAAGTCCGAAATTTTGCCTCAGCGGCGCACGCAACCCTTCTCAAAGCCGGTGCTTCCTCCGGAGTCATACCACCCCCACCTAGGGATATTGTCACTGAGGCTCGAGAGGTAGAATCTCAGCTGCTTGCCCTTCTGCCTCCCGAGGTCGTGGCCGTATCTCCTAACGAGCCCTCGGTCCCCCGAACACCGTTCCATCCCATCTTCTCCCAGTCCCTTCATTTTACATCCACATTAATTGCCAACCTTTTATTTTCCACCCAGTACACTGACGCAGCAGTTTGGAAGCGATGCGCTGGAGTGTACCTCGGTCCGTATCTTCATCATTATACCGGCTCGGACGATCCCGGAGGCACTGCCTTTGCAGAAAGCGCACGCAATCACTTTTATGCGACCTTCAAGGCCAAACACGCACCAGCGGTCAATGGATCGTCGGAGGAGGAAGTTCTCTGTGACATTCTCTTCTCCCTTGCATACGGTGCTCTCCTCCTCCTCTCCCATACAACCCTCCGCCTCGTCCGTGGTAAGAGATACGGCGTACTTGCCCCGAACGGATCGGGGAAGTCGACTCTGCTTAGGGCGATCCGCGATGGCAAGGTGGAAAGCTTCCCTCCCCAAGACGAATTGCGGGCTGTGATGTGTGAACATTCGCTTCAAGGGGAAGATGCTGGTCTTGCTATCATTGATTTCATCGCAGCAGGTTTGTCTCTTCGGGCTGGATTTCCGGTAACTTACCAACCCCGTTTAGACAAGCACCTGAAGGACGTATCAAGGAGTGCTATCGCCTCTCAACTGAGAGAGGTTGGGTTTGATGACGCTCGCCAAGCCGAACCCGTTGGCGGCCTGTCCGGTGGGTGGAAGATGAAGGTATGATTGCTGAAATATATCGTTTGCGTTACCTCACGTACCCTTTCAAGCTCGAATTGGCAAGAGCGATGCTGTACAAAGCAGACCTTCTTCTCCTAGACGAACCTACAAATCATGTGCGCACTTGGTCCACGTGGTCATCCGTATCGCTAACTGTAGCTTTCAGCTTGACCGACGTTCGGTCAAGTGGCTCGAAGACTATCTTGTATCCCAACCGCGCGTTACCAGCCTGATCGTCTCGCACGATTCAGGCTTCCTTGACACTGTCTGCACTGACATCATGCACTACGAAAACAAGAAGCTTGCCTACTACCCTGGAAACCTATCAACCTTTGTTGAGAAAAAACCCGAGGCCAAGAGTTACTATACGCTTGCGGCGACTACGATCAAGTTCTCCTTCCCTCAACCCGGCAGCTTGATGGGGGTGAGGAGCAACACTAGGGCCATTCTGAAGATGACCAACTGCACCTTCACCTATCCTGGGAGGGACAAGCCGAGTCTTCTAAATGTCAGCTGCGCGCTCAGCCTCAGTAGTCGCGTTGGGATTATTGGTTCGTTTCTATAAAGCCGTCAAATACCAATATTGAGGCTATTTTTAGGCCCCAACGGTGCTGGAAAGTCCACACTGATTAAGTTACTAACTGTAAGATCCATCCGTTCCGGTTCGACTGCAGAGCCTGAATCCTTCCAGGGAGAGACCATTCCACAAGAAGGCACTGTTTATAAGCACCCATCCTTGCGTATTGGTTATGTCTCTCAACATACCACCCACCACATCGGTATAGTATCTCTCGCTTCCACAAGAGATGCATCTAACGGCTGTGTAGATCGACATTTGGAAAAGACTGCTATTCAGTACATGTGAGTCCTAGATTGCACCATTATCCTTTGCTTCTAATTATGTCTCAGTCAATGGCGATTCCAAGATGGGCACGATAGTGAGATCTCCTGGCCTCGAATATAAACTGGGCTCACGAATTTTCTTAGGGGAGCTACTGGAAAAGGTGACTCGCGTTCTCACTGAAGAGGACAAGAAAATCCTCGACCAAGAGTTCGTCGGTAAGAACGGTGAGAGACGCAAAGTCGAGGTATTTGCATACAACCCCGCTGATTGTTGGTTACATGACTGAAAATCTGGTACTGCAGATGATTATGGGTCGTCAGAAGCTGAAGAAGTCTCTCCAATACGAGATCAAGTGGCGCGGCTTGGATCACAAATGGAACACTTGGATACCCCGTGACGATCTTCTCGAGAAAGGGTTCACCAAACTTGTTCAACAATTTGACGACCTGGAATCTTCTCGAGAGGGTGCTGGCTCTCGAGAAACGACTTTGACCGTGGTGCGGAAGCATTTGGAGGATATTGGTTTGGATGGAGATATTGCTCAATATAATGAGATGAGTGGACTGAGTGGCGGACAGAAGGTCAAGGTTGTAATTGCTGCAGCACTCTGGAATAACCCTCAGGTCTGTGTGCTCGACGAACCCAGGTAAGCTACTCTCATTGATACCTGTTTGGCTCACTTAACAGTCTCTTCGTCCCCTAGCAACTTCTTGGATCGGGACGCTCTCGGCGGGTTGGCCACCGCTATTCGTAACTGGGCGGGGGCGGTCGTGATCATTTCTCACAACGAAGAGTTTGTTGGTGCTCTTTGTGCGTCTCCATTTCCGGAAGGCTTCGCAAGGTGGCTTATGATGACGTCCTTCAGGCCCAGAAATCTGGCAGGTCGACGCGGGTCGAATGACTCATAAGGGCAAGGTACCTATCGTTGACGACGCACTCTTCGAGAAACTCGAACGTCAAGGCAAGTTGAGCGGTGCCAACACTCCTCGTTCCAAAGCTCAGACACCCGCTGGTTCTGCGGTCGGAACCCCGGCTGGCAGCGGAGATGAAGCCTCTAGAGTAGCTTCAGGTGCAGCGACTCCCGAAAACGCGGCCGCAGCCTTCAAAAAGAAGAAAAAACTTACCCGAAATCAAATGAAGGTCCAGGCAGAGCGAAGAAAGGCAAGGCAGCTCCACTGGCTCAGGTATGTTTTCAAACCACCTTCGCTATGAGGCGCTGATTGGCAGCACAGTTTTGGTGGTCCAAAGCCCGAGGATACCGACAGTGATTAAGGATCCCAATTATATGGCGATTGCTCCGAGTGGGCGTCCTCAGTTGGCTTACATTAAATGACTGTATAGATGGGATGGGATGAGTCCCGTGTTTGTCACTTTTACTAGACAATGCGATAGATTGGGAATCGGCCCAGTTTCCTCGTTGATAAGAAATGCTCTTCGGACTATAGTCAATGTTGAAAGGCACGACGTGCTTAGGTACTGGCTAGGAGATTTCCCTGCCATGGTGGGCTGGCATCCATCGCCTCTTGAACCCTGCCGCGGGGCATGCAATCTTCGGCACCGTCCGTAGATGCCACAAACACAAATATAGTAACTCAGACACAACCTATAGGGTCCACAGTCAGAGAAAATACCAATGGACTTGCGGCGGCTATAGCCAGGTCGTTGGTTCGTGGTGCTGCTATTTACTTCTCTCGTCCTGTACGGCTTTTCAGACCGACAAAGGGTATGAACATTGGTGTCTATATCCACAAGTAATTTTTTCTGATGTGCATGGACCTTGGTTTATCCAGTTAGTGGATGGACATCCCTCCGAGGAGCTGCACTCCGCGAGGGCGCGTCGTTGACGCCAAAATACATCCTCAACCTTATAAAGAGCGAAGGGGTACGTTTAATCCGCCACTTTTGTAAGAGACATATACTTATCCCTACCAAAGTTTGTCGTCCTCCCGCGGCATTTCCTCCCTCCGTTGGTCGTGAATACCCTCCTCGGAACCGTCCTCTGGAGCACATACGCCTACTCGTCGACCTACCTCGAGTCGGTGATCCCCACACACCCAATCATCATCGCAGCGACCTCGGGGGCCCTCGCGGGCGCAACGCAGGCCCTCGCAGCGGCGCCAGCGGAGAACGTCCGGCTCGTGCTTGAGGGTGTTGAGGGTGCCGGACCTGTGAAGACGCTGCTGGGGCACGCCCACGCCCACGCCCCGAATTCGTCGCAGGCTGCTTCTTCCGCTGGCTGGACTAGCGCATGGAAGGAGGTCTTCCGGGGACGCGATCCGATCGTTCATGCGCATAGTCGGGAAGAACTTCGGGCCGTCTCGCAGTGGGTGAAGGAGGTACGGGGGATGGCTGGGCGGGGTTGGGACGGCTGGGGCTGGGGAGTTGGCAAAGATAGCGCTGGTGCAGTTCCATTCCAATTTATATTTCGCGTTTTCTTCTGCATATTCAGGTTTTCTTTCTTTCTTTCTTTTTTTTTTTGGGAATTATTTCCTCCAGGTTTTGCCCTCTTCTTTTCCATCTTTGAACTCTCCCGCAAGCTCGCCAACGGTGCATCGGGCAGAGTGGTCAGCGAGTTCGAACAGTGGCATATTCGGCTAGACAAGGATGCTACCCCGATGACTGAGAAGGCGAAGAAGACAGCCGCACGTACCGTCCATGGTGTGACCCTGGTCGCGGGTGGGGTGGTTGCAGGGTTCGGCTACGAGATGGTCTGCCGGCCGTTCGACAACACTCGCAGGCTGGTCTACTTAGACGACCAGCACAAGAGGGCAGAGTCGATAGCTTCACATATAAAACCTGTCCGGCCCCGGCACGAAACGCGGATCCACGTCGTTGGGAGAGTGGTGTTGGGGAAGTTGAATGAAGATGGGCCCGCCTCCTTTTTCCGGAATCCACAGCCGACGGTACACGCATCTACTGGACCTAATACGTGGTTATATGCTGGATTACGAACGTTGTCGAGGCTTGGTCCTTGGGGAGTGGGTTTCTTAGTGTGGGAATTTATGGGAGGTGGACTCCCTCAGCTAGGAGGCTAATGTTTTGCAAAGAATAGACTCCGCCTTTAGACGTTCTGGAACGCCATTGATCGAGTTCATAACGCGGTAAATCTAGGCGCGGCACCACTTCTCTTCATAGTAGTTACCAGAAGCAGGAGCTTTAGGGACTCTTATCACTCGCGCTCCTGTCACCTGGGATTGCTGCCTTTTGCCGAACAGTTTTGTTCAGTTTCAGTAATTCGAGGCGCAAATTTAGGGCTGCTATCTCCACCATCACTGCCACAACCTGAATCCCGAACGCAGTTGGTTTGGTCAGGGGGTCGACGATCTCTGGAGTCGTTGCAGGAAGCTGGATGGAATCGCGCGTAACGCCGTCGCTGCATCGCTTCTTTTTCAAAGGACCATCTGATAACCATAAAGGACATACCATTACACGACTGTCCAGCAATGCGGTGTGACTAGGTGGTGGTGGGGGTTTACTGTACAGGCAAGAAACCAGGCGATAGGGAGTAGAGATACATGCAACAGGAGAGAGTGTCAATGAGAGTTTTTGGACACATTCTACCTTATAGTGATTGGAAACGCGCAGAATCTAAAGAGACCCGCTCGATGTGGAATCGTACTCCTCTCTCTGGCCCCCTCGCATATCCACGACGTTCCACACGTCACTGTTCACATTCACAAATGGATCGGGGACGGGAAAGGTAGGTGCTGCTACGACGAGGCCCATCGGATGTCCAAAGATAAAAGCAGAGGGCAGTGAAGAGCACGAGTCGGACGGATCCGGATTTGGGTGCCAGAAGCGATGGGGGTGGTCCTCTCCTTCCTTGTCCCTGTCAATGAATGGCCTGGGTTCCGGGAACGAGGGGCAAGAACTGGTGTGTTCACGCAAGGAAGAGGAGAAGGGGATCCAATCGAATGACTTTGTGAGGGAGGATATGTCTGTGGACGCTGACGAGTTGGATGCCGAGGAGGGGGGTGCCTCGTGGATTTGTGGTTGGGGGAACGAGGTCCATCCAGCCTATGGAGTGGATATGATTCGGTTAGATTGGAAAGGTGAAATTGATTGAATGGATGGACTCACCTTGAATTCGGACATAGGCTCCGGACTCTCGGTTCTAGGCAGGATCACGTCGTTTTCGGGCTCGTCGTCGGATGCCTCATCCTCGAGGTATGCGGCGAGGTTGGGAATGAAGCGTTTTGGTTTTGGTGAAATGATTTCGAGTGTGGGTGGGGATACGACGGTGGGCGGTGAGGATAGCGGTGCGCTCAAATTCAAAGGAAGAAGAGAGGGAGTGAGTGTGATGAGGGGAATGGGAAATTGGGCATCGTCTGTTGAGTCCATAGACTCGACGTCGGACGGTTGGGCGTCGTCCCAGGGATCTCTTGACGCCTGCTATTTATTGAATGGTATATTTAGAAAAGTCTGGCAAAAAATAAACGGGTGGGCGGGCGGTTACCATCTCGATATCGTCTGAGCGACTGTGACTGTCCCGTCTAAGGCCATTGTTGCGACAGTACACCGCGTGTGTTCTACTTGTGTAACGAAGGATACGATCGGCGCGTGCATGGAGCCGTTGGGTATCGACACCGATCGAGGTCAAGGCGTCACGAGCCGAGGCGCGAAGACCACGGGGGGTAGCGGGAGGAAGAGCGTGGTGTCGAGGCATTTTATATGTTGTGAAATACAGCTGATATGCAGCTCAGGGCTCAGAGGGTTGGGATAGGGGTGAGGGGGCGAGGGAGAGAGGATCGAAGGGCTTATGAGGGTGAGGGGTAGAGAGCGGGTATATTTAAAACCAATGTCAGTTAGGGTTCCCAGGTTCCAGACAAAGTGGTGACACACACAGTAACACACACAGTAACACACACAAACTGCGAGGAGGCACCGAGGCTGACGCGGAGAGACGGGCAGAGCGAGCGCGAGCCACGCCGATATTACGCGCGGATGCAACGGGGACAACGGGACATCGTATCACCCACCCACCGCCTCTGCGAATTCTGAATTCTGAATTCTGAATTCTGGGAATTCTGTGGATTCTGTGTTCATTCACGGATTAGATAGAGTACTCTACTACTCGACTCTACTGAGTAGTCAGTAGAGATCGATTAGGTCGTCTGCTTCCAATTCTTCCAATTCCGATGCACCTCCCATGCTGCCATGCTGCGACTACGAACAGCCAGGGCCAACGCTAAGGCTAAACCGCCCAAAAAAATTCAATATTGATATATTGATATATTAATATTGCCATAACCATTGTTATCGCCCCTTCGCCTGACTCCGGATTTCGACTAGCTCGATATATTGTAGCCAACACAGCGGCACACGGGTGTCGTGTACATATATGTCCCCGGTAAAGAACCTATGTGTTCCGTTGGATCGCCGGTCGGAGAAAATTTGCCCAGTGTACAGAAACAGAAACCCGGATCAGATCGGTCAGTGATATCTTAGCTAAGCCTAGAAGCTAGAAGAGAAGAAGGTCGGCCGGTGAAGAACGTCCTAGTCCGCGTTCCCCTTCCAGTGGTCTTTCCAGCCTTCTCGAGTCTCGATCGCAACTGGGCCAATCTAGTGGCACCAGACCACCAGACCAACCGCCCGTGGCCGAATCCAAGCAAAACTTCCATTCCAGACCTAGTATAATAGACAGCAGATGTACAAGTTCGTGAGCATAAGTGGGGGCGGATTTATCCGATATGCTTTCTGTCAACGTCAAAATGCGGTCACCATTGCAACCGCAACCGCCTGCGGTTATAGTAAATTCTTCGCAGTAGTTCTTGTTCTATGCCTTCAATGCCCTCAACCGGCCCATCATTGCCTTGAGGTCCTGTTGATCTACTGCGGCTCTCCAGTCAGGCATGCTCTTCCTCAGATCAATCTCCTTTCCATCGTCCGTCATCACGACCACAGTGCTCCCTCCACTCTTCCTCGGTGGTGCTTCCTGGCTACTCGGTAACGAAGGCACCCCGGCTTCCTCGCTCGAGCTACCCGTGGCCGACCCGGGGATGCCGAACAGCATCGTGTTGAACAAATCTTGGTACCCGACTCCAAAGAACCGCGACAACTTGTTCGCTCGTCGCCGGCGAGCTGCAAAGTCTGCATCTGGTCCTGGTCCGCTCGTCCCAGCCCGCCGACTGCTATTGCTTCCGCTTCCTCCAGGGGACGGAGACAGGGACGGGGACGGAGGAGACGGCATCGGAGGTGGTGGGACTTTCCGCAGTTTCGCCACTCCATCGATGCGCTCTTTGGATTTTGCCCGGCGCAAGGAGCCGGATTTGGTGAGACCGGATGTAGAGAAGACTGGTGAGTGCTCTGGTGTTCCCCCGAGGTTGACCTCTGAACGTGATCCGGCACGGGACACTCCCAGCAGCGGCGAGCAACTCGTGTTGGGTGAACCACGGCCGTTGCTCAGACTTGATTTCGACTTGGTCGATGCCCCACGTCTGAGGGAGCTCTCTATTATTGCCTTTTCCTGTGGATCCACCGTACCATCCTGAACGACAGCGTCTGTCCCCTTACGTTCGTAAGGCCATTCGACAGGGCCTTCGTCCTCGCCCTCTTCGGCAAGTTCAGGTGCGTTGGCCAGCATGTCGTAAAGCGAGTCACGGTCCTTGAAATTAAATCAATGGAAGTAGGAAGTATGACAAAGGCCATCACGCACATGATCAAGCAGGTACGCCAGACTTGCGAGACTCGCGAGACTCTGGCGAGAGAGGTTCCGGGTGTCCAGAACACGGGTGGGGCTGCTTTGAATTTGGTAGAGGTCCTGAGGTGGAGGGACGCCGAACACCTGCGAGATGATGGTCAGTAATGCCTTGCACGCATGCCCAGGTCACTAGCACCCCACCTGAGCCATCTTCATTGCTCTCTTGACATTCAGAGCCTTCTGTTTCTCAGTCAAGGGCGATCGCAAAACGTCGGTTGGGGCCGCGTCCTCGCTCGACCACGAATATGGCCCATCACTAGACTTCTTTCCTCGCCTCGACCATAGTTGGTCCTCGGGTTCCGGAGCACTTTCGAAGCCTGCGTCGTCCCTGCCATCCTTCTTCCACATGGATTTTGTGCGCTTATGTTTGGGCCGTTCAGACCGCCCAACGTCCTTGGCGATAGGAGGCAAGTCGATCGAGAGAGGACGGCGAGAACCTGTGCTGGGACGACCGGCTGTTGGGAGAACGAGTTCCGAGGGAACATTTTCACCCATGAGGCGCTGGAGTTTGGCCATACGCACGCGCGTCTGCTGGCGCTGCAGGCTGGACAGTTCTTCTGTTGTACGAGGCGAGAAGACGGGCGATGCGAGGGATAAGGAGAGGGAAGAATCGATGGATTGAATGGTCATAAGAGAAGCCTGACTCCCGGAAATTGGAGGATCGGCAGGGGACCTTTGCGAGTCGGGCGTTTGAAACGAGTCTTGCGAGGGTCTAGATCGCGAAGGGCTACTCCTTGATGGCCTGGCTCCGTGCACGGGCGAAGGAGGGGCAAAAGCGAAGGACGCGCCAGTGGCACTCGACGAAACCGAGGTGTCAGAAAGCCGTCGGCGACGGGGAGGCGACACAGGTTGACGCGGAGTGCTCGAGTTAGTCGCGATACGAAGGAAGGGCGCCTTCTGAGTGACGATCTGGCCAGCGTCGGGCAGAGAGACAATCAGGGACTTGAATACCTTTCCTCTTGACACAGATGTCGAGGCGCTGACGGCGCTTGAACTTCGGTGGACTGTATCCGGACCTGAAATGGTTCCCCGTCGTTGGAGCGGCCGGGGATTGGCCTCGGCAATGTGAGGCGTCGCCCCGAGGACCTTGTTGAGTTTCCTGCTCTGGCGGATGAGAGCGGCGCGCTCCGCCGGATCAAGCGTGTTCAGGGTCAGAGGCGGGCTGTCGGTGGGTGGGACTGCCGGCCTTGAAGCCAAGGACGGGCTCGGATGGGACGACAAGAGTGGATCATGGGAGGAATGAGAGACGACGTCGGAACTGAGAGAGTCGTGGCTGATCGACGGTGTGGCAACACGATGACCCGGTCGGTTCATGAAGAGCAAGGCAGCGGCTTGCATTTGGGGAGGTGCTTGTGCGAGGAGATGTTCGAGATTATATTCGTGGGTACGTTGAGTGGAATTATGATCAAAGCTTAAGGCTTGAGGATGGTGGCGGCAAGGCCGAGTTGAGGTTGAACGTGACCTTGGCCGGGTCTGGGTAGCAGTAGCGGTAACGGTGAGACGAGTAAGGTGAGTTGAGATACTGGTGAAATCCAATGGGGGAATACTCGGGCAGCGGTCGTACTTGTTGGCTGCAGAAGATGAGGAAGTCGAGGAAGTCGAGGAAGACGGGGAAGAAAGGGGGTTGTGGTCGTTACGGACGTTGACGGTGGCACAATTTGAGACGATGGAAGGTTGTGCAAACGACGACAACGACGTGGGGGCAGAAGGCGCGCGGCCCAAACTTTGGCCGCTCGGTGGCGGTGTGGCCGTGAGTGGTTGCTTTGTGGGTTGCGACGTCAACGACGCCGCTGCGGACATTCTTCCTCTTCCTCGTCGTCGGTTGCACTCGTCGGTTGCACTCGTCGGCTATGGCTTACTTACTTGCTCGCTTATGAGGCCGTCCTTTCCAGCAAGCCCGTCTGTCGCGCGGTGTTTTGATCCCGGGCCCGGATAAGCCTGGATATATAGCATCGGTTGACACCACTGGAATCTCGCGCGTCATTGAATGATGCGATGCACGACCAGCTCTCTTCCTCGCACGTCCGTCTGGACGCTCCACTGATGCGGCTAACCGTGGCATGTTTCGTTGCCATGCTCTTTCCAGTTTCGAGCTTCTACATTCACTCGACTCAAAATCTTTCCAGGGCGTCCCTTTGTCTGTCCATGCTACGATCCAACCCCAGCGATGCAAGGATATTTGTATACAAAACCCCTCTCGACGTACTGATGTCCCTGTTGCCCTCCCTTTATAATAGCTCATCCTTGTCTCCACGGTTCGTCCCGGAGGCTGGGTGGCATCCAATTCACCCGCTGCGCCCGGTGTGCGCAATATTGCTGTGCTCGTGATGGTTTGATCGGCTACCTATTCGCTCGGGCTCATAGTATCGGAGTTACGTATTTGATTGGCCAGCTGATCTGGGGAAACTCATTTTCCTTTGTGTACTGCCATTGGCACCTTGTTTCATGAGGTATTCATCATTCATATACCTTCTGATACCCTCAGTTCCACTTGTTATGTCACTTTGAATCTCTCAAAACCATTCTTGATCAGCTCTTCGGAAGAGCCTGGTGCCCAGGGGCTAACTGTCAAATGATGGAATTGATATGGTGATGAGGTACATTTTGAGCCAGAGGTGACATGAATGACATAGTAGGCTGAGAAATAAAGAGACTTTCCTAGTGATGCATTTCAGCATGCACTTCATTTTGACTACCCCTGGGAGAATGAACAGATACACAGCCAAACGAGGGTAATGTTTACTACCATAAGACAGCTGTTTGTATTCAAATTCTGAAAATTGATGAATTGTAGACTCTTCCTTTCATTGTTGCCCACATACCTGGTTCACCTGCAACCAGATATGAATTAATCCTCCATCATGACAGTAGTGATACCAAGCTTTCTGGAAAAGATGGACAACTAAAATTGGTCCCCGTTTATGAACAAATGGAGGTAATCATAATGCCCGCCCCCAATTTATGGCCGAAGTGTCAGGAATATTAATAATTGGTATTTATCGTGCCGCCATATGTACGTCTAGCTAGTTTATCTTATAGCATCTGAGTTGGACCCGACCACATCTGACTCGTGTCCACGCGAAGTGCAGTTCCAGTATGGAACGCCAGCTGCTGCAAAGCATGCGGTGCTCGAGACTCAGGAAGACGACAGTACGTGCATATGCGACGAAGCTTGTACTTGTAAGGTTTTAAACCATTTGCAAAGGCCGTCTCTGATTCCTTAGCCAACCTCGTTCAGCGCAGCGTCGGACATTTAGATTTCTTTCCTCAACAGGTTTTGCAGTAGCAGTGGTGGGACTGACTGGCACCAGTTCACAGGTCTGAATGTAACACCATTGAGTCGGCATCGAATGTACGGAGAGACAACTTGGACCCCTGAATTCCTTTAACCTGCTTCCGCAAATGTGGGGACGCCATACCTACGATTCATTAGCCAACGAGCTTGCCTGATGACGCCTACAGTAATCGTGGTTCTCGGTGGAGTACTCGTCACTTGGGTGTGGGGTACTGAATACGGTCCCAAAATATGACTTGTACCACCGTAAGTGGCACCGAACGTTACCTGGCAGATACACCGCCTTGCATGAAGCCCAGGCGGAAGGCAGGTATTGAGGCATCTATGTATTCAGTGAGAAGGGGCCTTAGTCCCCTGCTCGGACTTTATTCGAGTGAGGACGGTGATAATATTGACAGGTTGATTTTCATTGCGAAACAAGGTCGAAAGGCTGCTACCGCGATCGACCGCAAAGCGTTGACTAGCCGATAGCGCTGGTAACGTAGAGACGTGGTTTCTGTGTATGTGTAGGTCACCTCTAATTTACAAGTGCGTTGATTCGGACTTTGAGTGCCTCGCTCACTTAATGCCGGAGAGAGACGCTTTCTCGGGTTAGGGCCCCACCTTTACGCCCTCTATATTCTACAGATCACCGATCATTCGAGAGAGAACCGACCTTGTCCGGACCGATAAATAGTACTGGTCCGTCCTGACGGAAGGGACCTGATCGGCACCTGTTCACGACACTCAAGCACTTTATAACAGACGATCCAAATTTCTAGCTCCTACACTCTAGCTTCCATGCACCCCTACATTTCATTTTACTTACAAACTCAATTCTCTAGAGTGCGTCACCTTGTGGAACGGCACCTAACCTCACGGTCCGATGTGAGGGCTGGGAGTGGTGTACCTGCTATGGCCACGGCAGTTCCGAATGGAGAATCCCTGATAAACACCCATCACAAACCTCAGAAGCAGGTAAGGCTCATCATTACTCCCCTTGACTATGTTAAGCCATTCATTGAGCAGATACCTGAGACCCCAACCTGTATCACATCTCCGAGTACTACTAGCAATTTTTCTCTTCTCCTTGATCTCCCGATCGAGATCCAGATCGAAATCGTCGAGTTTCTTCAAGCCGATTGGCAAGCCACGATCGCGTATCAACGACAAACCCATCCGCTGAAGTCTCTTCGACTTACTTGCAAACAACTCGAAGCACTGTGTAATCCAGTTTTTGCACAATGTATTCTCATTAATCCACGAGACCGACCCGCAGGACTGGAGATCCGCAAAGAGCTCGCGCCCAAGTTCGCCAAGTACCTCAAAGTGATGGAAATCTCTCTTTTGAAGCACCAAAAGGAGGATAACTCGCTCTTGGAGTCCGTTTGTACGACAATTCTCGAACATGCCGTCCACCTACGCCGACTTGCCCTGTGTCATTTCAGTACCTACACTATGGCCCACGACCAACTGCTTAGTGCAATCAGCAAGTTGAATGCTTTAGAGGACGTGATAATTTGGGAATTCGACTTCGCATCGCATCTCCAATCATACCGCACCGTGCAGACTACGTTCCACCATCGCCTTCTAAATCAGATTCTTGACTATCACTCCCAGCGGTTGCGTGTGCTTGTAGTCTGTGGCAGGACACCAATGCACGAAAGCACCTTCCTCAAGCTCCGTGATACAGCAAGTCAGCTTCGGCATCTTGAACTTAGTCGGTGTCTTACAACGGAAACTCGGGATGTGTTCACACACCCCCAAAGATGGGCCTGTGCGGGCCATCTCCAGTACCTCTACATCTGGCGATGCGCGATCCAGTCCGCAACTATCACGCGACACATCGGAGCGGGGGTATTTGGCCCACTCCGCACATTTCACATGGTCGGGTGTGGAGACGTCTCTGACGATCCGCTGGAACTGGCTGCCACCACCTGGACGATCCCCCCACTCAGCAAGGTCCAGGTGGAGCACTTCAACGACCGGGAGATGGACAGTCTGAGTTGTATCCGTGCAAAGAAGGTATGCATTAAAAGGGTCTGGAGCGGCCGGCGGCCATGCATCGAGGCGTTTAGGAAGAGCACAACTTTCCCTGAGGCAGTGGAACTGCACGTGGAGAAAGAGTGGGATGATAAGGGTCTTGAGGAATTGAGGAGAACCTGTGCGATGAGAGGATTGATGAAAGTTAAAAGGGATCTCCCTCCGCCTGTGCCATGAGGACTAAGGGTTTAGTCAGGCGGCCCGTGGAAGGAAGAAGCCACTTTCAAATGCATTTTATGGAACCATTGGACATCATGTATCTCGATTTAGCAACTAAGATAGTAACCTCGATCTTGTAGCCTGCGGTGTCGTGATCTAAGTCTCTGAATTTATTTAGATCGCTGGCTACCAGTAACTGGGAATTCTACTATGACAAATAATTGCATGAGAGAGCTCCGGTATCAGAAGTATGGGAGTAAGTGGTGATAAGACATGAAGTGTAAGGATGATTCAAGGTCCGCTGTACTACAAGCTGTAGTCCAGAAGTTGGGGGTGACAGGGGTGCACCGTAGAGAAGAAGGTTAATATCATCCTCAATAGCAGGGATTCAGTTGCACTCAGAAAATCAAATGAAATAAGGCCAGGACAGTAAGCAGCGCATCCCATATTTTACAATCTCCAATGAAAAATGATGGCTCCTACAGTGAAAAACACTGGGAAATTGAAGGGGGAGTGTCCCCATCATCCTCAGATGTGTTATCAGTGTGTTTCAAGAACATAGCTATATGCATTGATATACATCCACAATTATGGTATTATTAATCAAAGGCATCATTGAGTGTCTGCGATGAATCGGATCCGGGTCGTAAGCCCCAGGACGTCCGATGAGGAAAAGGGCTCGTCTGCGCACCGGCAGATCCTACTACTCCTGGGAACTCGTCTGCGCGCCGGCAGATCCTACTACTCCGAGGGGCTCGTCCGCTCGCCGACAGAACCGGGTTCTCCTACGGTGAATGGGTTGACGGACGACTTACAGTCTTGTCGGAGCTACTCCCCGTGTCGCTGTCTCACCGCGCGCCCAATCTGTCTC
>Ga0307513_10001004_pt1 | contig 40825 bp, 51 predicted proteins | sample 15_EM_MG_FD_202174 | JGI IMG/M metagenome (GOLD analysis project Ga0307513, IMG submission 202174) | Populus trichocarpa ectomycorrhiza microbial communities from riparian zone in the Pacific Northwest, United States - 15_EM | ecosystem: Host-associated > Plants > Roots > Unclassified | place...
CGGCCGTCGCTACATATTATGCGCCAAGTGACGCGTCAGGTGTAGGTGGCATGTACCGGGAACGGATCCGGGCAACTCCTGCCTGGAACAGGGGCGAATTCTCAACCCCCCGGTATGATTGCGTCCTGGTCCAGGTCAGCCCGGAAGACAATGGGTTTCGTTCGATGCAGGTGGCACGTGTCCGGTTGTTTTTCTCCATCAAGCATGATAACAACATCATCCCCTGCGCTTTGATTGAATGGCACGAAACCGTTGGAAATGGGCCAGACAAGAATATTGGAATGTGGGTTGTCAAGCCTGAATACACGGCAAACCGCCAGCGGCGCGTTGTTGCTGTTATTCACCTCGATTCTGTTGTACGGGGTGTACACTTGATTCCTGTTTATAGGAAACAACAAATATCGCGCAGGCATACATACTCCACGACGCTGAACAGCTTTCAACGATTCTATGTAAACAAATATATAGACTATCATGCTTTCGAAACAATGTACTAGCGGACAGATGCTTTTCGTGTTTCTGCTTTTCGTGCTTGTGCTTTTCGTGCTTTCAAGATTTTGATTTGCTTGTCGACTGTGATAGCTGCTTTTTGGCGGGATGCTTTTCCTGCTTTCCCGCCGATCAAGCACGAAAAGCGTGACAAGCAACAGCCAGTTTTCCTGATGTGCTTCCTACTTTTCATCCGGTAAAATGTTATCCCTGTCCATTCTAAATTCGCCAACCACGCAAATTGAAGATTGCGGGGACAACCGTGGGATCGAGACTCGAGTACTCAATGTCATCCCCCAGCGAACCCTACCATAACACACACTCGACCGTTAGCATCCAACTCAACCGGACTCCCTCCGCTTACACCGCTAGCTCAACTCGAGTCCCGCGCGTCCACCCTGAGAAACTTGAAAAAGTCCAAACGCCGTTCCTATTCCCCGTTGACATTGTGACGATGAACACCCCACATCATCCAAAGGTCGTTACCCACCCCATGGATTTCTCAACGATTGAGGAAAGCTCAATGACTCGAACCTTGTGAAACCCGATTCAAACCCGGAAAAGTCGTGACGTCAGACAGCGGACCAGTTTATCGGGGGCATGCGACTCATGTTCACGAACTGTGTCAAGTTCAATGGCCTAGAACATGCAATTTTCAATGCTGACGAGGAGGTGATTGGAAGAATTATCCGATAAGCCGGTCAAGAATCTTCTACCACCCGAAGAGATCAAATTTGAGCACTTGCCAAACATTCCCAGTGATTGTCGCATCGGCATGGATGATATCCTCAATATACGCAGGTTCAAGATCATTACCTTTACACGTCGAAATGGTCCTCTTGTCTACACATCAGTATATTTGTAATGTACATCATAGTACACTGGCGGGAATGTCCAATGTCTTTGACCGGCCCACAACATAATCCCCAGGGCGAGTACGGACCATCCGTCTCTCAGAAATGACCAATGGCCTGCGAAGGCGATCCAGCCCCCCCTTCGCCGTCTCTACATCCACAATGTGCTCCAATGAACCCACGGTATAGCCCACCAGATCATCAGAAACGTCCGCGCAGAGCACCAAGCGGAATTTTCGTATGTTCTGCACATCCTGGAGTACTTCAATTTGTGGAAGTTGGAATTCTTCGGCGTAGTTGGTCGGCATCAGTGGCCGAAAGTGGCAGAAGCAAGTACGTCCCAGTTCACAGGGCAAATGGTGTAACCTGCCGGCGATAACTTCATGATCCCGATAGATGATAACGAAATCGACGCATGCGGGAGATGTAATGGAGGAGAGCACAGTCATGAAGAAATCAGATGCAGCGTCTGCGGCATAAACTGATTCCCCCGTGGTCTCAAGCGTTCGAAGCAACTTGTTCTGCGACAAATTAAAATTTTGAAGCAAGGCATGATTGTCAGCTACAAAACGAGTACGTGAGTTCACCCTCTCCTATCCCGTTGAGACATTCCTCACCATATTCATCGGTTGGGTACAACCTTAGTGTTTCCAGGGTCTCCGCGCATGCATCTAGAAGGAGTCGCACACACTTGATCCTGAATAGATCCATGTGACGAAACCGAAGCCCTCCAAAAAGGGCAATCATGTCCTCGATGAGGTTCACCCTCGTGAAACACGTGAGCGTCAGCCATCCTCGCAATGGGGGTGTGGAGAGGGGGACGAGTGTTGCGTCTTCTGTGTTCTCCTGTTCATCCGTGGGGTGGTAGTAGTAAAGTTTGAGATCTTGGAGGTTCGGGAATAGTCCGATGAAGTACAAGATTTGTCGGCAAGAGCCGCTGGGCTCTCTGAGGGCAAGGAATCGAAGTGTTGGTGAGAAGTGCCCGAAGCACCGTTGAATTTCTGGCATGAAGCTGAATACTTGGAGATTGTCTATTCCAAGTTCTTGGAGGTTCGTGAGTGCGGAAAAATAGCGGAGGGTGTACCCGTTGAACCATTCGGGAGTGAACTCGGAACCATCCCAAGGATTCAGACGGATCCGGAACCGTTTGACGAGGGGAAGCAGACCGAGCTCGTACGATTTCTGGAGTGGCTTGGGCCACAAGTACTTCCGGTCAGTCTCCCAGGAGTAGCGGTAATCGGTTGTGAGTGAGTGATGAAGGTGGGAGACGGCAGCGATGTACCATGAGTAGCATGTCACGGAACACGCGAGGAGGGTGGGGGTGTCGTAAATGAAGTAGGAGATGATCAGTTCTACAAGGTCTTGTGGGAGCTTTGTGATTGGGGAGGAACGTTCCGTAGATGCCTCTGGGGTACCTCCATAGTAGAATAACCACCTGATATTGGCTATTGTTCGGTACCAAAGCCGGTTGACAAGGAGTTCGTTCGCTACAGTGATGTTAACACGACGCGGTCATTAGCTGAGCTAGCGGGAGATGGTTTTTAGAAAGACCTGTTAACGAGGACGTGGGTGTCTTCACCACCGACATTCTTGTTACGGTGAGGGGTAGTTCCGACACTTGAATTTGCTGGGAACTTACGCTTGGCTGTGTCAAGTCTCGCGAGTTGCCGGGCGGAGCCCGGATCCTCACATGCACAAGCGGCAACACATGCGATATATACCGGTGGACCCGGTCAGACCGCCAGGATGGGGAAGTTTGTGCCGTGGTCTGTCCCTTTCACCTCGTCGTCGACAGAATGCCATGGAACTCCTATTCGCCACGCACGTATCTCTCCTCTACTCTCTGTCCAGTCAAATTTTATGATTACCCATTCTACATCTACTAACTACACCAACAACGTGAATCGAAAATTGTGGGGCACTTTAATCCCTCTCAGTTCCCTACTGTAGTGCACGCAGACCTAATAATCCTCAAGGCAGCCTCAGAACGAGGTCTGACTGTGCGCTTGGATGGGATGGGATGTCTTCGGACGCACATCAGTCACAGCCCAATGATCACCAAAGAGATCATACGAGAGAGGGGAACGGAGGCGGGGAATCATGCATGATGGCCTACCGGACAAAGCCTTCGTCGCAGAACTTAGCCCCAAGCTCTTCGTCAGCAGGAGCCTCGATATTGAGGACGATAAGGATACAGGCGATATTGAGGAACAGGCTGTTCCTCAATACCTAGAGAGGTCTTGTTGTCGTCCATGCTGAGAGGTGGCGATGGGATGAATTAGCGAGCGGGATATCGTTCCGACTCAGTTTAATAGATGGCTTTTGAGCGATAACGACGTTGATGTGACCTCATGTGAATGAATTAGTTCAAGGCATGATCATACTGAACTTGGCACCTTTGGGCGGCCATCACGCCTGAATGGACCTGTCAATCGTCGCTGATGTGGGAGGTGGAATCGATGCGTCATGATTCAGGGAGTATGGAACATCTGCAATCACCCAAATCCAACCATCGGTGAATCCTCCCTAAGCATCGCATTAACGTACCTTGGCGTGCGAAAGTCTCGAACATCTCAGTGAGGCTGCGATGTTGAGGTTGGATAGCAGTTACGTCCCCCACTACTGGGGATTGCAAACCTGTTGAGGGTCTCCCGGACAACGCTGGGATATCATACTGCGCAGCTACGGCGAGCTAGAGAGGCTACACAGTGAGAGGCAAGGGACGGTACCTTGTCGGCAGGGCCGCAGGTGGGTTCAGGTGATGGCGAGGTAAAAGCATGAGACTCTGACCCACAGAGAGAGGCGGTTCCAGCGGCTGGCCTTAGATCCGGGGGGCGTGAGCCCGATGTGGTGAACACGGACTCCATACGTTACGAAGGCAATACCTTGGACCATCAAGAACAGGACACACACCATGTGGTCGTGGAGTCTTCAGAGACGGAAGAATATCTATCCCTGATGGTGAGGCTCCGCTGGCAGGGACATCATCCGAGCGCCCACCGAACGGCGGGATCGGCGTTCTTACCAGGGCCTCAACTGTTTCCCCTATGTTTTCGTCAGGTCCCCGCGTCCCGTGGACACGCACTCATTTCATCTAAAATCATCCCGGATGATCGGACCTTGTGTATGGAGAAACCTGTCGCCGAGTCGTGGAATGGAATCTAGGGACAGGTACCGACCGTGTATCGTCGCTGGGAACCAAACCCCGACGGACACTAATGCTGGTGTGTTTCGTGTCGGCTATTGAAAGGACAGACGTTGACACGCTCGCATGGCAGACCGCCTGGCCCGAGGAACAGTGAGGAGCGGTAAACATCCTCGAGTCCAACAAGTCCTCTCGTCGTTCCCCGTAGTCTATCTGGTACATCCTCCCTTCAGCTTTCTCCTCAAATTCTCGCAGCACATTGTGGAGGAAACAACCGTCAGTCCAGAAGCGTGTGTTCAATTGTTCCTCCTCCGCCTTTAAACCTTTGGTGACCGCGTTTTCCGTCTCCAGTTTGAGGGTGCCACGCTTGAATCATATACACCTCCCTTCCAAAACCTCCTTGGAACGGTCGGTAGCACCCGCGTCGAGTTCTACAACAAGTTTCAGCGCGGGGTTGATAAGTACGGCCGTGACCTTATGATGAAGATTTGAATACCACGCTGATCTTCGTGGGTCATTTTTCCGCATCCGCTCCCGCCGTGGTGTTAACGCGTTTTTCTGAGAGAATAGGCCGGTGTGTTCCTCGTGGCCAGGGTCATTTTTATTGTTGGTGTTCGTAACAAACTGGAACCGGGCTGCCAACAAGCAACGACTCGTTGCTACTCCCTCAGGATTGTCGCCAACGCCCCGCTGGTGAACATTCCCAGCCAATGCCGATGCAATGTGCATGGAAGCCAACCCGGCCATTATAAGGTCCATCCCCGAGATCGTCCAGCACACTAATATTCAGGTCTTTCCGGCGGAAAGGCTCTACGATATTGTGCCCGAGCGTCCCGATGGTCCGTCTGGTCGCCCTTTGGCGATTCCGGAACTCGTGGACAAGCCTCCCCTCTACTTCGCCATCCAACACGATTACATCGGTAGCGAATCTGGAGAGGTCGTACCCGAGTCCATCGGAGGCCGGTCTGCCAGGTGCGTCAGGGTTGGCGTTCGGGCCCCGGTCTTCTCGCACGGAAAACTGAATGTTTCCAAAGTCTCGACTGATGAGGTAAGTAACTTGTTGATGAGCCCGCCTTTTCTCCCATCTCACTCCTACCCTCATGAGGAAGCACTTCGGGCGGAATAATCAACATACGAGTCGATGCGACATTTGAATATCGTTACCCAGCTCTATAGACACGGTCAAAGTGCCTATTTCCATCTTCCCTAACTGAAATCGAGCTTCGCCGCACAAATTCAGATCGACCACCACCCAGCAAGTTCGGATAAAGCATTGGCCGGCAAGTCCGCGAACGGCCAGTAGTTTTACCCGATATCAAAATTCGCAGCGATCGGGCATCTGGAGGCTAATGCGAAAGACCAGCGAAACTTTGAATTGAAAGGAAGTCAATGGCTTTAGATCCGTTGTAACACCCCGTCCCCGCCGATTCATATAGATACCCCCTCTCGTTTTCTCTTCCTTTCGTTCGACCCCCTCCCCAAGACTACAGGCCGCATACACGGGGACTCAGCCGTCCATATTCTCTCCTTCACTTCCCCGCCGCACCTCCACGGTGGTGGGATTGAATTTCCTGGTTCCTGCAGAAAGGTTATCCGATCGGATGGACGGAACGGATCTGGCGACAGTGACCCGGATCGGGGAGCTTTTGTACGTGTCTTTTCTTTCGCGCTGTAGAGACCCCTGTTTGATGGACCCTGTAGATCCTCGGCCAAGGTAATTTTCGAATCTCGAACGGGTTCGGGGATGGAACGAGTGTTAACCCATGCGACGTCACACAGTTGATCATAACTTGTATGCACTGGTTGTGGGTCTACGACTACCTCTTGACGCTTGGAGATGAGGTCCGGTACTCCATGTCCTTCGACCAAGGGGCCGTGCATCAGGTTCTGACCATCGCACAGATAAAGTACGCTTGGTCTGGAAGGAGGTCCTGGAGTGAGTGTACCTCCACCTGTTTGAAATATACAGTTGCTTACTTGGCTGCTCGACAGTCTTCGTGTTGTTTATTGCTGTACTCCGTCTAGAAGTGTCTCAGATTGTGACGGAGTTGACGGTGCTGTAGAATAGGTACACCCCCGCGTTGCATTTCATCTGGGTCCACATCTCCATGTTTCATTACACAAAGCCAGTAAGTCCATGTCTACGACACCACGGCAATACCGTGCTCACGAGGTGCACTGTAGCTGTGCGTTCCCACTCCCTTTGCTTTCAGTCCCTGCCGTCGGTCCTCACCCCGCTCGGCAATCTAATAGTTGTCAAAACACTAAATGGATGACGGTGCTCCACGTAACCGCCGTTTCTGTTCTCGCGCAAATCGTGATTGCACTAAGGTTCGTCCGTTCCCACCGAATAGAAATGAGCCTGTGTTGAGATTAATTGTACCCCAGGGTATACGCCGTTACCAAGAAGAACAGGTTGCTTGGCGCTGTGCTTTCCGTTCTGATCGTCACGCAACTCGGTTTTGGAACCTATCTCATTGGGAAGACTGTGTTGACCCCGCGTAAGTTCTTTAACCTTTTGCTCACCCGTACGCAGACCCATATCTACTTCCAGCACAATCGTTTCCAGAGGTAGATTTGGACGTGTACAGGATTTGCCTCTACAGACGGTTGCCACATGGGGAGCTCGTTTTCACCACTATAGCGATCGTTTTCGGTATGCCGTCATCCGCCACAACTTCGCGTGCTGATCGGTCTCATCCCGTACTCCCCACCATGTTGTGGCATCGTAGATACCCTTGCGTTCCTGGCCATCTTGATCACAGCCAGGAGACTAAGGGTAAATAGACATCCGGGCGTTCCAAGCATCTTAGATGTTATTCTGCGAGACGCGACGCGATACTTCGTGGTCTTGTTTATCTGTCAATTGTTACTCCAGCTGTTCTTGTTTTTTGCCCCGGTAGGTGACGTATGATGCATTCAAGGGTAGGTGATCGTGTTGTGCTCATTGTATGCGTCTGTTCAGGTGGAAATTCAGCTCATGCCCGGGGTGTAAGTGTTGTTTCTCCTTGACACCGAAGCGACCCCCAAGTGATTTATATCGATTTGCGTTCTTGCAGGGCGAACACGACTTTAATCCCGATAATGGCATCCCGAATCATGCTCTCTTTGAAGAAAGCTGCCGTCAAACCGAGGGGGAAGTGGACCCTCTCAACCATGTCCGGTTTCAGCAGGGGTTCGTCGACGGGGGGTCGGGGTGCACCACTCACCCCTGGTGTATCGCAAGAAATATCGAGAACTCTCCCCCTGAACGAAGAGGATGTAGAACTTGAGTCTGTGTCTCAATTGTATCACATTTGTGACTCACCGTAACGAGCTCAAGCGATCTCTCCCTCCCACCCTAATTATCAGTTTATGAAAGACCTCTTGGTCGCGGACATTTCTTGGTACTCTAGATCTACATATATGCGCATATAACTAGCGATAGTCATCATAGGTTTGGATCTAATACGCAGGTCATGCTCGGTGGACATACACATGACGACGTCGGCCTTGATTACATCGCCCTCTGAGGTGTAAGAGGAAAAGAGCGAAAGACGGAGGGTGCCAGTGAATCGTTGAATGTAGAACCCATGTCTCAATGAGCAAATGAATTCAATCGCTTGTTCTTCGTTGTATTTGCGTATAAACTGAGCTAAGATCTTGGTAAGTATGGACACAATATCAAAAAACAGAGTGCCGGGTGTTCAGCGTACCAATACTATTGACGCGAGAAGCCAGGATTGATATCGATTTTGAGTCGACTCGTCTCTCCAAAATCATTTAGCCGACGGATGGTCTTCGTTTGCCTCCCTCCGAGCCGAGCGACACAAACTCGGTCTTGCCACCCGCGCACACGTAGGATACAAGAGACGCTTGGGGATCTGGTCAGTGGGACACGCTAGACATGAGCTCACAGACGTTACGAGACGACACCTCAGGGCTACCCTCTCGGAATCCACGGTTTACCAGCCCAAGCTCCTAGTAGAGTCCCCGACATAGTCATCGAGTCGCGGCCAAGGTCGAGAAGCGCGCCGCGCAGGGGCAGCCTCAGACGCTCGCCTTCGCGCCCAGCTATTCACGAAAACGGTCGAAGCTGTGGAGGAGACGGAAGGAAATCCCTCGCAGGCCCGCACCAACGGGCTCGGGAATCGCCGCCGGTCCCATGCCAGAGCGCCAAACGTTCCCTACACGAAACCTAAGCCATGTCTACTGTGCCACGTCAATACCGTGCTCACGAGTCGCCCTGTAGCTGTGTGTTCCACCAGCCTTTCACTTTGTATCCCTACTGCTGATCCTCACCCCGCTCGATGACCCGGCAGTTGTCAAAAATAATGGATGACGGCGTTTCGTGTGGCGGCCGTTACGGCCGTCCCCCTCTGATTCGAACGAACTCATTGACACTCGATGTGCTCTAGGAGATACGCCTTGATTGGGGGGGGCAAGCGGCTTGGTATGACCCTTTCCGTTCTGGCCATCACGCAGCTCGGTTCCGGGGCCTATCTCATCAACGAGACTAGTGCAATTGGTCTGGGTAAGTTCTTCCAACCGTTTGTTTGCCCATGTGCGGATTATCCAGTGTTATCACCTCCAGAGATAAATTTGGATGCCTACGAGGTTCGCTTTACGAACCGTGGTGACCGGGGGAGCTCGCTGAGCCCCACACTCCCCACACTTTTACGTCGCAGACATTCTTGCATTTCCGGCTGTTTCTGGCCCCAACCAAGAGACCAAAAGTAAGTCGATATCCGGGGACTCCATGCAACGGATACCATTCCGTGAGACGCGGCGCGGTACTTCAGGCTTATGTTTGCCTGTCAAGTGATGCTCCTACTCTTGCCTTTTACCCCGGTGGGTGGCGTATGATGTATCTAAGGGCAGATGATTGAGTTGTGCTCATTGTGTGCGTATGCCCAGGGGGAAATCCAGGCCATGTCCGGGGTGTAAGTGTTCTTTCATCCTGACGCTAAGGCGGCGCTCGGGCGGGCGGCCTCAAGTGATCGATATCAACTCGCGTCCTAGAAGGCTAACAGAATTCTCATTCCGACCGTGTCGCCACGGCTCACGCTCTCGTCAAAGAAAGGCGGACTCTCTCAGCCCTGTCAGATTTCTGCGGGGGAGTGTTAACAGAAGGCCGAACTATGCGCTTCGCACCACGGGCGTCCGGAGTGTCACACGAGATCCTGCCCTACCGGGTGAGGAGGATTTAGTGCTTGAACCTGTCTCTCGATCGCCTCACATTCGTGGTTCAAGTTGACCGCATTAATTCGAGCCCTCTGTGTGTATCGGTGTATCGAAGATGCCTCGGTTACGGACTTTCGTAGTGTTCTGGATTCACACGCGTGTATTGTACATTTGACTAATCACCCGATATTACATTGTTCCATCGCATGCGATGTACAGATCCTACACTTGGTGGTAATACATAGGAATGTCACGAGTTCGTTCCTAGTCACATCGCCCTCAGAAATGGTTGGTGACGTTATGGACTCTTTACAAGAGGGAAAAGCGAAAAACAGAGGCCTCTGTGCGAGCGAATCATTGAATGTAGAACCCAGATATCAATGAGCAGATAAACCCAGTCAATTGGTCCTCACTGATGCCGAGGTTGAATTGTGGGTAATGTGGGTGGGTCCTTATCGGTAATATCCCCCGTCATACAACTTACGAGGGAGGTATCCTGATCCCTATCCCCGCCATACAACCGAATGATATCTGTTGGGGATGGTGATTTCCCACCTCCACCCCCGTTCCCACTGGACTTGTCAGGTTCGGTATCCGACTCGAGATCGGCATCCAAATCAGGATTCGTGACCATCATTCGCTTCGTCGGCGTGGTGTCGTTCATCAAGACAAGGGGATCGGTCGAGGAGAAAGTGGAGCGGGCGACTGAGGGCCGACTTGACAGAGTGGTGGCGGTTGGTTCCGTTCTGGTAGCCGGGAAGCCTTGTGTTGAACTTGAGACAATGGAAAAAGTGGAAGGTGACGTTGGAGGTGAGATGAAGACGGTATTCCGACGAGCCGTTCGCATTGGGGTCGGAGGGGGGTGTGGAATCGGAATTGGAGGGAAGTAGGGATTACGTTCGATGTCGTGTTCCTGACGATGAGGGTGACCGTGATAACTGTGGTTGCTGTGATGGCGGCGGTGCGTAGATGGAGACCCAACGTGATGTGGGCGGTATGAGGAAGGGTTAGGAGCAAACCGTAGAGGAGGGAATGGGATATTGGCGCCGGAAGTTGACCTAGATGGCAACATCGTGTATCGATCCGTCAGCGGTTGAGAGGGAGAACTCAGGTAGGGAACTCTGTGGCGAGTTAGTGGTGGGCTATCTGCCAAGACTCCGTCTGTCGGGGGTGTTCCAGCCCAGCTTCCACGGGTCCGCGGGGAGGCGATATGGTTTGGATAAGACAAGGTCCGTTTCGAAAGTGGGCCAGGGGATGGAGACGGTGTTTCGTGTGGAAGCGGAGGAGGGAGAGGATGCGGAGGACGACGAAGAGGGGGCTGAACCACCACAGGACCCGGCTCGATCTCGTTACACTTGCTGTGCCGGTTACTTGAGAGGGTTTGGTTATACCTGTCCGGATAGAACTTCCTATCCCTTATCAACCTAATACCCGCACGTCTCTTGGCCCTTCTGGCCCTAATGAACCAAATGACACCGATTATGAGGAAGAGGAGCCCTACTCCTCCCGCGATCCCAGCGATGATGGCACCGAAGTGGCTGGTGCTGACCGAACTTGGGCTAGAGGCAGAGGTGGAGGCAGACGGGGAGGGGGTTTTGGTTGAATATATGGTTGTTGTGTAGATGGAGCCGTCGCCATCTGTCAACCTGTGGAAACAATCAGCTTTTCGTTGGAAACGAGAGAAGCTGGATTTTCTCACACGAAGACATTTCCGCCCGGGTCGCCGTATGAAGACAGACTCGGAAGAGGTGCGGGCGACACCACCGAACTTGAAGCGGGACTCACACCGGTGGTGATGGGCGGTGATGTGGGCACTGGCATTGGCGTGTTTAGGGGGGAAACTGTCGACGGAAATGGAGACGGAGGGTCCATGGTACTTCCCAACGCCGTCGTGCCTATCAGTGAGTCCACAAGGGAGCCTATCGTAGCCGTAAGTACAGAGGAGTGACTACCGGTGGGCGAGAAAGGGCTTACTCATGGTAGGACGAAGGAGGGGGAGGTGGAAGGAGAGTCTCAGGGGGAGTAGAGTACCGTGAGTCTAAATTATCTGCGACATGTGGAGCTCTTCCTTCACATATGCCTTCGAATTTATTCGTTGGAGCCCCTAAACACCAAGGCGCCTCCCGGTAATGCAGCGGACGATGCCACGACAACCCCGAAGGAAGGAAGGCTATTCCAAATATCCAGATACTGCATGGGGGGTGTCGAGGCTTGGAGCTTGGTTTGTGGTGCTTTGCTGGCGGGAACGATTGGCCGTGTTGCCAGTGATCGACCAGCGGAACAAGGAGGGAGAGCGCCGGGAGATTGATCCGACCATCCTCATCCAAGTTCCAACGCGTCCAGCATGCTGTCCGGTCTTCGAGCCCGCGCAGGGCTCTCTTCATGGCACCACACCCTCTCTGCCACCCTCCTTACCCTCCGGAGCCCAGCGTCCCTCTTCCACTCATCCTCTCCGGCGTTCCTGACCCTCAACCAGGCAATTCGCCGTAAAGTTCCTCAGGTCAAGAAACGTCCCACCGCCCCCCTCCTTCAAAACAACCCCTTCAAAAAGGGCGTGGTCAACCAAATATTCATCGCCAAGCCGAAGAAACCGAATTCGGCCAAGCGGAAAGTCGCGAAGGTGACCCTGTCAAATGGAGAGACGGTGCAGGCGTATATTCAGGGAGAGGGACATAATCTGCAGGAGCATAGTGTTGTGTTAGTGAGGGGTGGAAGGGCTCAGGATTTGCCGGGTGTTAGGTGCGTGCTTTGTTCAACGGTAAAGGGCTTCGGACTCCGGTGTGAACGGCGGTTTTCAGGTACAAACTCGTTCGTGGCGCGTTGGACCTTGGAGGAGTTGTCAACAGGGCAACTGCTCGCAGTCGATACGGAGGTTCGTCGCACTTTATGGCTTCGGGAGTTACTGCTCATTCTGCCAAATACAGCCAAGAGGCCAAAATCATAGATGACGTCGTAATTCTAATCCAGGGAAGCAGCCTGCGTACAACCCCTCTCATTGTATCTTCGCGTCGATCCATAATTACAACGCTCTTCATCCTGACTGAGGCCTGGCGCGACTTCTGAATCGTTTTCCAACTGGGGCCCAGGTCGACCGTAACAACTGGCAACCAGATCGAGGTGTATCTCGTCGTAGAAGCTTCAAACAAACTCGCCGCTGAGGAGCCAAAGGGCGAATCATACTCAGTTCTACTACCGCCATCGGTAGATCGACCGACGACTTACTGACGTTTCTCAGGGGAAACTTGGTGAAGAAATGTTCCTCAGTAACAATTTTTCAAGGGGTCGCGAACCGTCTCGTCTTCGGCCAGCTCGATGAGAATGGCTACGCACTCACCCAGGATGGCGTAGTTGAGTCGGTGGGACATGGTTATACTCAACGATGGCGTGGCTTGCCTGGGAAGGATCCAGCCAAAGGAATGCCCGGACGTTACGCTGTTGTGGCGGTCAAACTCTTACCCACAACCACCATGTCGCCACGATCCCCTCAGGAGCTCGTCGACTACATCATAGACCGAAGAGACAACAAAACCCTCGAAGTCTGCTCCACCGTCTGCAAAGGATGGACCTTTCGGAGCCGCCGCTATCTCTTCGAGGTCCTTTATATTCTCATACCGACTGATCTCGATCAGTGGTGCGAAAGCATCCCCCCTACTGTCGACGGCCCATCCGAGCACGTAAACATCGCTCAGAGAGACGTCATTCCTCTCGCGAGTCCCAGCCGTTGGATCAATACCTTGATCACTTCTCCGCTTTTACCCAAGCAACTGAACTGGAGCTGTACGCCATCGTGGCCCAGTACGTCTGGATACGATGCTCAAGTGTTTTTCAGGGTTCAGAAATACTCTCCAACGTTTGCGTTTTACCGCTTGCTCGTTCAGGTTCGAGGAGATATCCCGGATTATCGGTTCTTCCCTAACGTCGACACAGTGATCATGTTTTTACCCACCCTCCGGTCTGACGAGGAGCGCCCAATTCCGCCGCACCGACCGGCTTCTTTCCTCCGCATCAGGATCTTATTTTGTAGAGTACTTCTGCGCATCAGGATTCATACCGGGGACCCTTTACGGTCATTTATTACGGGGACTACAAGACGCCAATCGACAAGAAATTACAATTCTATACTCTATTCTTCTGGATCAGCAAGGGCTCCTACCCACTGGACGACTCAGCAGGTTGATCAAGTTGGGATCGGGTAACCCAGTTTAGGGCGAGTTCGAGATCGGCGAGCTGGACTGGGGTGAGCCCTTCTCTGGCGAACTGGGCTTGGGCGAGCTGAATTAGGGCGAGTTGGAGTTGGACAAGCTGGATTTTGGTGAGCTCGGCTCGGCCGTGCTGATTGCCTACAGCCAGGTTGTTGTCCATCCACTCGGTCACTTCTGTCCTCATAACCTGTGCTTTGTGAGACACCGAGGTGTTCCAATGTCGGAAAAAGCCCATGACGCTTACCCCCATCTCAACACTCAGCCGACGCCTGGCTGTCCTAGCTGCGGCAAAGCAGTTACGAGCTTCCTGGAACCACAGGTATGATAACCAGGTTGTTGTGAAATGCTCCTCTAGTCCCCTCAACCGTGCATAACATCTTCGAAGTGTCAGCATTTTATTGAGAATTCCAGCAGTGGAGGGAAACCCTACCTCCAGCACTCTTCGTCGAGTACTAGTAATTTATCCCTTAGCCTTTTAGGGAGTTGACCTTTGTCCCTGAGGTGGTTGTATGCGGAGATTGTTGAAGAGATCTGATCCAGTGAGGCAAATTCTGAACGGATGCGCGGCACCATTGCCAAGTGGTTCCAGATATAAGAAATGATGCCAAAGATTGCTACGGCTGCCAGTATTGCTGTCAGGACCATGATGACGAAAGTCATCCGCTCTTCTGAAGGTAAGGCTCGTGAGGAAAGCATGACAGTGAGCGACTGGGGAGGGAAACGAGGAAGAGGGGTGAGGGAGGTTGGTCCCCTCAGGGTTCGACTTATATCAACCCGAGCTCACCCTTCCCCTTCATGTTCACTCCCAACCCGCCGACTTGTCACCATTTATCACCAAAGTCACATGATGTACCCGGCAATGCCGAAGAAGAACCCCACCAACAACGCAGAACCAGAGACCCATCCGCCCACCCAGACCAAAGGGCAACACAATCTGGTAACTAGTCACATTCAACACCCACGAAGGCATTGGTTATTGCAATAGCTCTAGAATACACGACTAATGAATGGCAATCCTGTCCAAACACCATGATAATGCCACACAGCGGTCAGCCAAAGAGTTCCCTGGACCAACCTAGACAGGATTGCGAGCGTAGCACTTCCCATATCTCCTCTACCTCCAATTATTCCCATCTCATCACCGAACGAAGGAGCTAAAACGAAAATATGGGTGAAAGTAAATGATGCAACAGGAGATGATGGCACTTACAATCAAGTTGCGTCGAATAGAAACTCGACCTGGGTGACACGCTCAAATGATAGAATGAGTCACTTTGAGACCTCAAACTTGCCGCGTTCTCGCGCTTATCATCCTTGAGTTTGTCAAAGAACACCTCATTCTTAACCAATAGTTTCTCGATGGACAACTCATGCTGCGAGTTCTTCACGTCCAACTCGCGCAGTTTGGCGACAAAATCTGTGGTCATGCCACCATCCGCGTCCGTGAACTAACCATGGTTAAAGGATTGTTAGCGAGTGTGGTCATCGTGCGGCAGAAAGCAATCACACACTGTCTCCATAGCTTTGTTCCGGAAAGAATTCTACTTCTCGTCCACAATCGTCACGATCGACTCGGAGATACTGGCTGTATGGTCGCGCGCTCGATAAGGCCCGTCCCTGATCCATGAACGGGTCCGGTGCATGTTGGTCCTGCCTGGCAAATTGCACGTTTGTCCTCTCCAAGGTGTTGTACTGTCGTTGAGAAGCGATTGAGTTACGAAGAGATCCATCTCCAAGTCCAGACGTATCCGAGGCGAACGAGTCACGGTGCAAAAGGTGCGGTGGCGAGTTTATCCTGGCTAGCATTTGTGCTGTGCATACCAGGACCATTGAGGCTCTCATGATCCCATCCCGGTCGGGTCGGGTCTTCTTGTTGCACCGGGTCCCAATCTCTAACGCGTTGGACCAACAACATCCCGCGTATGTCTCCATCTGTCTTCCTCAAGTGTCCGCTCCTGTGTGCCTACCACTAGAATTGGTACTCCTCTTGTGGAAATCTTCGGTACGTTAACACCACTCAACAACGGGGAAACTCTGGAAGGCCGAATGAGCACGGAGCAATTGGTGCTCCTTCAGGCTAGACTTGAGTGCTTTCTCGATTGTCTTCCCGAATTGGGATAAAATGTGCTCCGTCAAAGTAAACTCGACAGGGAACCACTAACAAAACCATTAGCAAGACTGTAGAATATCGAATGTGGTAGTCAACCCACCCAACCAGGCATGACACTAAGACCACCAAGTTGCGAGCCGACATCAGGGGCACCCTTACGACTGAACTCGATGGCGACAAGACCGAACGGTTCATCACGAGAGGGAATCAAAGCGAAGTCGGCCCCACTGAACAAATACGGAGGGAGAGCAATGAACTCGGGCTTGGAGTAGACACGATCGGAATGTAGTTCCATGATGCGAGCCAACTTCTCGGCGGCGAATTGTCCATATAGGTCAATGACGGGTCCGACGGTGATCAACCGGATTGTCGGATACTTCTCGAGCCTAAAATACACATCAATTTTTTCACGAAATGGGAAATAGGGGGCCGTGTCAGTAGAAGAGAGATACTCAAATAGCGGGCATGATATCCGTAATCCAATCAACACCCTCCTGCTTCGACAAACAACTGACCAATGAACCAACGAACACGAACGAATCCGATTTCTGGTTCTACACGATACCCGCCAATTCTTGCGCTTGCCTCTTGAATATTCCGGTCGTTCCGTCTCCGCCTCCTGATCGGTCGCGACGTTCTTCGTCGAAACTGGCTTCGCATCTAGCGCCTCGACATCACTTGAGTCTGGATTCGGCAACGAATCGACGTGCTTGAGGGTCTAAAGAGCGGCATAATGATCCAAGAACGTTTCCCGTACTTATCCGACACACCCGCCACACCGACCGAATCTTGGTGTTCCGAGATGAACGGGGTGGTGGCATGGAGCAAATTAAACGTGTTCCCGAATTGAATGTATTTCGTGTGGTGTTCCTTACTGGTGTTGAACGCAGAGCAGACTTGCTTCATCTCGTCCTTCATACAAAATGACCACAGAGTCTGGAACTCGGCGTTGTGAAGGGAAAAGTAGATGGGGAGGGCCTTCGGGACCAGATAGATTGGAGCGAGGATCCCGTGGCAATAGTTAACAAGGTATATGTCGGTATTCGGGTTACGATGAACCGTAATGGCGATGGCTTGGTTCCAAGTCGAATTGGAGATGACAGAGGACAAATCGTCCATACGAGCGGGATACGTGTCGGACTCGATTTGAGCACGGAATGCGGGGGGATCTAGAATGACGTAGGCGATATTGTCCAAGATGTGTTTCTCAACCTTGATGAGATGGGGTTCTCCGAAGATGATGACTTCGATCGGCTCGCTGGGCGGGTATCCAATGTCCTTGACCTTGGGAACGGCCCAGATCAAATCAACATCTGTCATCGATTTACCCATAAAACTCGACATGACGCCGAGACCTCCAATCTTAACCTTCCTTCGCTTGTGCTTGTCCTCTGGCCAACCTATGATCTCCATCCGTTTGTGGTTTGAGAAACCAAGTTTCTCGATGAAGGGCCTATCGTCGTCGTCCTTGCCTAGTGTCTGGTATAGCTTCGAAATGACACCGAATTCATCAAACTTGATAACGTAGTGTGACCACATGAAAACGTACACAGCAATGGAGGCGGTGATGGAGGGGATGAACAGGAGAGGACCGTAAACGATAGCACAGATGGCGAGGTAACCCCTTGGCTTGAGGCTCCAGGGAGTTCGGGGGGAGTCGATCGAGTACACCATCGGTATCGCCGCAGAAGTAATCACTGTAATCATAGACGTTGAGTTGGATAAACAAGGGCCACCAGTTCACGATGTCGAGTTGTCACTTCCTGTCGCCGCTCGGCTTGAATTCCGAAGGAGCATCCTTTTGGAGCTGAATTGGTTGAACTTTCCTCGAGTGAAGAGGTGAGGGATTCGGCGGGGTTTGTCGTATTGGAAATCAGCGTGGACGACAGTCGCCGCAGAAGTCGTGGCCTTTGACTAAGCAAACTGAAAGCGGCATGCATAATCAGCATATACTCGGTAACTAACCAGGGGAGTAAACTCACAGTTCATAATCACATGATCCCCCTTCTAGAAGAATGTCTTGTTGTTGAAGTCCGACTTGGGGATGGCAGTCGTGTCTTCCCAATCTCTCCAAGGAGCCCAATTCTTTACGAAATCGATGCTATACCTCAACTTCTCAGCCCCGAACGTGCTGTGAGTAAAGACGAGATTGTCGCCGCTCTCGGACAACACCGTCGTGTCATAGTCGGAGTTCGGGAGGACCATAGTGTTGTTTCATTTGGCCTTCCGGAGAAGGTGGTCGGTCGCCTGATCACGCAGACACAGAAATTAGTCAAAATTGAACCGGAAACCCCGCTCCAGGAGATGGCTTACCCCCCCATAAGAACCCCACTTTGGCCTGTTGGGCTATTGACCGTGCTCGCCGATACTCCGCCCGCAACAATAATCATCCCTTTCCAGTACCACCTCCAAACCGTCGCCCCAAGGACAGATGCTTGGCTTGATATTGCCATCCAAAATCGTCTTGCACTCGACTGGGCCCAGGTTCACCGAGGGGGTGGAACCTTTCCCAGACGGGGTAAAAGTGACTGCGAGACGCTATCGCGGTCCATCAAATCCGAAAACTCGATCTGGACCTCGATGCTGCTGGGGTTGGAACTGTCGGAGGTCACCTCGATTCGAGCGTCATGCCTAGGAGTAGGCTTGGTGAGAGCGGGGATTGGAGCACACCAGCTTCAGAAGGGAACAAAGAGCTTGAAGTCATAGGGTTGGATGGTGATAGACTCGATACGTCCGAAGTACGGGTCCCTGTCGTCAAAGTAGTACAATCAGTTCACAGTTCCCAGGATGTAGTTATTGAGAGGATAGAACAGGTTCCTGACAACTGTGTCGTCTTCATAGAGACCAGCAATACCGGACTCATCCTTGCGGTCGCCATTGTAAGTTATTGTGCTGTTCTCGTTCATGTACAAGAACCAAACGGTGCCGTTGAGGGTAAAGTTTTGAAGGGGTTGGAGGCCACCTTCACAAACCCCTCTCGGTCGCAGAGCCGTTCGAGAGAGGTGAATAATCATCGTGGGTCCAGTTCCCGTGCCGCACGAGAGAGAACCCGTCGTTTAAAGATCAGTAATTCACATGTAAATCGAAGAACTTCTTGAAGAGTCGTAGAAGGTCAACCGTGGGGTCAAAGTGATCCAGCAAGTTCCAGTCACCTTGGCATCCGGGGGTGGCCTTGGCGATCCGAAGATCAAAAAGAGCTTTCGTAACGAGATGGTAACCTCCCACGACGTTGCCAAGTCTTGGTGGAAGATACAGCTTGACGGCTGGCGAAATGTTAACATTCATGCAAATCCGGACCGGACCCTGCAACTCACCCGAAAGGATAGCTGGCAGCGGTGTTGTCGAACAGGAAGAAACCTTGCTCTTCGCCATGGTAAAACTGCAGGGGCCCATCACATCAGTTTACGAACAAAAAGGTGAATGCTCAGCAAGAAGGGAAATAATAGCTGACCAGTGGTGCACCGGGCATTAGCAAGCTCGCGATGGATGTCCCAAGAACGCTTTTGTGAGTTCCGTTGACCAAACCATCCCACCAGAGGATATCGAAGTTGGACATTCCATAAACATGTCTCGGGTCGATCTCTCCAGTGAACGCGTTGAGAGTCGGCGAATGAGTTGGACTTGAGGTTGAGGTCACCGTCGACCTGATCCGAGCCGATATGTCCATGTGCAGTCCCGAGGTCAAACCGAAAGCAATGTTGTGAAAAGGTTCTGTCGTAGTTTTCCTCGGATAAATTCTTGAGGAGGTCGCGGAGAATTCTGCGAAGATTCGACATGGGGGTTGTGGTTCGGTGCGACCGGGCAAAGCCGCGGATCCAACCCGGTTCGTCTCGGAGATCGCCACCGCCGTTTTGTGGCATCCATCTGGCACATATGTCGGCAAGCTTCCCTTCTCGAGAGGCTCTGCAATCCTGCTTGAGCAACGTCGTTCGGGTGACTGAACTCGAGTTTTTGTATAATGGTCGTCAAATGCGAGTAGGCGAGTGGTTCCGAAATAACGAGCGGCAGTTTTTCAGGCAGCTGGGTTCTGGGTTGCTAGAGAGCCTGCTTTCTCGGGTTAGTCGACTCTGAGGGTCGTCGTCAATCGTGGGGGGTTCGGGCTCTTCGGACCTCCATTCCTGGCAACGGTGTTGGCGAAATCCATCTGTAAGTACCGCACTTTTTTCGCCGCTAGGATCGGCCATCGCGTGTACCCGGTAGATGTGATTACTTAGTGGCCATAAGGACGAGCAACCTGAGACGGAAACAAGCTCTGTTCATCAGCGTCTCCGCTGTACCCGCAACCGAGATCAGAGTTTCGAAGTTGGCGACCCACCCTCCCTACCCCCTTAAACCGTTACACGGCAACTATGATCTAACTTGGATCTAACGGTCCGGTCAGTCTCCCGCGTTTCACTCCCCCTTTAGTTCCTGAATGCGTTTTGCTCGGCGTTGGGGTTGTGGAGGGGGGGTTGGATCAAGGCGTCCATGACGACTGGGGTACTGCTATTCATGTTTCAGCCCCTAGGTGATCTGGAGAAGGTGCCTGGTAGTGGAACTTCAGCGGGGAAACGGTCGAATCTTCCCAAGTTCCGCAAAGTTAGCCCACCAACGTTTCAACAGTCCCGCCCCCTCTGTATACTCGACAAGAAGGCGATCGGCTTGGTTTTGGACCAATTTTTGAGTCAAGGTTTTGAGTCGAAGCATTGATCCATTCAAAATCTTCTACCCGACTCACTTGTCGCATCTTCTTTGTGTGTCGCTTATTTTGAAGGCCTCGGTCATTGGGTTCCTGTCTTTGTAAGAATTGCGACACTTTGCTTATGCAAATAGCACAAAAATATAATTGCGGTTCGCTTCGATAGGTTGGCGGCTTGGCAGTTACTTAATGGGATATTTTTATGGGAACATAGTAGGTAGGCCAGATTCGCATGGCCCAGTGAACATCATTATCCGATTCGTCAGAGTCAGTCGCGGTCGGTTTACAGCCGAACGAGTACGCTCAGATGCAGCTTTCATGGAACCTTTCTGGGTTTTCGCTGGTCTCACGACCGGTTCCGGTTCTGTGGCACGGGGGAGGCGAGTGTAAGCACCTGAGCAAAACATCACACCCATCCCATAAACAACAACCAAAGGATACTTACCGGGTGATGAATGTTCCGCAATTTCTGCCTCCTCTTTTCCGGCTCCCGTCCCTATCCTTGATGGGACTTGGGGAGGAGGTGAACCCTGTCCCGCTTCGTCCCCGCTCTGGGTGAAGGCGCTACCATCGCCATCACCTAATCCAGTGAGTTTGAGTTTCTCCTTACGTTTCTGTTTCTTCCCGACATCGCTCCCCCTTACGCTGGAATTAGGTACGTTGTCGGTCCCGGTGGGGATCGGCGGGAGTGATGGTGTTGGCGCTGGAATACTGGAGGACGGTCAGGCGCATCGAGCTGCGAAGTAGGGTTCGAAGGACTCGTCGTAAGCGGGTGAATTAAATTCTTCCTTGAAGCTTTGATGTACCGCGAGGTTTTCGTCCGGAGGTGGGGGGTTGGAACCAGAGTTGGGATATCGCCGGCGGATTCCTGCGAACGCGAAGACGCAAAAGTCCCAAAGCCCAACGTATGAGCGGGAGTGCAAGTAAAATTAAGGAATGAATGCACCAGCCATGACCATAGAACACATGATTAGGTTGGAAAACCCCACGCGAGGCAGGAGAAGTACAGGGAGCAAGACGGACTCGTGCCATGTTCAAGAACATCCAAATCGTACATCCTCCTCAACCTGGCTCAAATATCCTGCATGGGAACTTTGAACCCCGTATCACTGTCGAATGGAGTTGTGCATGGCTAGAATGTGTACGTGGCGATAAATGCCGACGGGTCGAGCGCGCATTATCGAACGGAAGAGGGAGACTTCGCCTTCCGCGCTGTCAAGGAAGTCCCCTGAGTCGGACATCGCCGTCCCTGTCGTGATAACGTGGAAGAAGGAAAGGTTGGGCATCTCCGTCAAAGCGGCCGGCCAGGTGAATGATGAAGATGTTGGGACTCCAGGTAAAGTCGCTTTGCGGAGATTGCATGGGAGCCAACACTGTTCTGCGATGGTCCACGAAGGAGTAACAGCCTGGTGGATTGAGTAAAGTAGGAAGGGTTCTGATATCCGAGTCGGCAGATGGAAAACGGGGGAGATAGGTGCAATCGGATTGCGACGCGTCGTATTCTCCTCCCACGCATAAGTACTTCCAAAACACGCTGCTCCAACTACACCAGTTCGGCGTCGGGTTAGAGCCTAGGGTCTCGAGGGTTTGTGCAGGACCGCTGACGCGGAGAGAACGTTCAGGGTACGTGTTCCCCACAGGGCGAGCTGTTATCAACGTAATGAATCGTTCATACACACCAATTCCAACGGTAGACTTATGTGACGGACAGAAATCACGTTCAGCCCATTCAAACCGGTCGAGTGACTGCAAGAATCAACGCCGTTCAGTCTACGATGAAAGGTTCGGCGTTCACTTCTCTACCCGGCAGGGGGCATTGTTCTTCCGTATTACTGCTCACCAACCGGGTATAAATCTAGGCTGGACAGATGAGACCGACGACTCCTCATCCGCCGAACCTCTCCTAGCCTACCTCTCGACATGACCAACAAGGAAGCCTTGCTTGCGGCGTCGCTTTGTGCCGTTGTATCTTTGGCTCTGGTCTGGAAATGGCAAAAAGATAGGAAGCGGCCACATCCACCAGGACCGAAGGGATATCCTCTCATCGGTAACATCTTGGACGTCCCTCAGGACGTTCCAGTATGGTAGGCGTTCGACCTTTTGGCACAGAAATTCAGCAAGTGACCACTCTACCTTCACCGAAAACTGTCCAACTAAAATCCTATCGATCCAAGATACGGATGTGCTATATCTCAGGCTAGTGACAAAGGAGTTCGTGGTTCTGAGCAGCACCGAGGCTATCACAGAACTGCCGGATAAGCGGTCCAACGTTTACTCCGATCGAGTGAGCTCCCTTGTGAAGCTTACATACACGCCCACTGATGCAACAAGAGATCAGCCATACTCCGGTCGTCTTGTGCCGAGACTAGGGTCAGGTCGTGGGAAACAATTATTGTAATCAATCGTCATCCTCATTGTTATACCTAGTATTATCCACTACATAGCATTGTTACCCACCGTGACACCCCCTCCTTAGCCAGTGTACCCATGCTACCCGTTCTTGTGGTCGCGTCCCTAAAGGGTTGAAGTGAAAAAAGGAGGGCCTCGCCGGGGGATATTCATCCTTTGCACTCAACAAGAAGGAATCTACCGGGGGATGCAGCAGTGTAGGAAAACAGCAAGTATGACACTGTCACTTATATTCGGGAGTTCGTACTACATTATAGAAGACACTCGGAGATGCGGGTGTAGTACAGATGAATACTGGCACGGATCCGGCGATCTGGCAGTGGGGGGACCAGAGGGGGGAGGCAACGTGGAACAACTACGGAGGATGCGGTGTGGGAGCAACCGACGAAGGGTCAACCGACCATTCTGCCCCACTCTCCAGCGACATCTTCAAGGTCATTCGCGGGCATTTACAAGCGACTGCTGGTGCTCGCAGTGGTGTAGGGATTGATGGTTGGGTGTTCAATATCGAGAGTGGTACAGGGATCTTCGGACGCAGCATGTGGGAAATCGAGGAACAACGGCGGGCAGCAGACTCGATGGGGACTGGAGAATAAGGCACCTACCTGGCCATTGTCATCCATTGCGTCGGAGCCATAGACCTAGATAACGTGAGACAGCCACAGAGGATGTGGCTATCCCAGGCGGACCCCGGGAGATCGGCGTGTAGGACGATTGAAAAGGTAATATTCCTTCGATAACAGCAGGTTTTTGATGCTCCTCGTCCTGAGTCGGTTAGGGTGTAGGCGATGGAACCTGAGCGGCCAAAGTCTGGCGAGTCGGGGGGGGGTGGTCGTGGGTATCCGTTAGATCGTATTCAGAAACCGCAGGAGAAGCCGCGGTTGCATCCTCAACAACGGTATCGATAAGTATGGGTGTCTGGGCTTGGGAAACACTGGTGACCTCTACATCGTGGACCTCGATTTGTCGTTTGGCGGACGGGTCATCCATCATTTCGTATTTGAAAGTTTCTGGGTGGCGGTTTTCCGTGTCGATCTTGACGCTGCCTGGGTTAAAATTGGAGTCGCTGTCCATAGTGGCCTCGGGATGGATCCAGGATACGGAGGATGAAGTTCGCATGGGAATATCTTCACCAGAGAAATCCATCATTGGAGCCATGGCCATACCGTCACTTCGACTGGCTGATCGGTGAAAAAGAGTCGTTGGAAGTGGGGGGGGGGTTCGAGAGTAGGTGTTGGCCATGGCCGACCACCCTACCCCACTCTCCAGCGAGGTCGTTCACGGGTACGCGTAAGCGACTGCTGGCGTTCGCAATGATGCAGGGATTGATGGCCAGGTATTCAATGCCAAAAATAGTACAGGGATCTTCGTTGGTGTCCGACTGACCACCGGACCTTGTGTGGTGTGTTCGCGATACTGGCCATTTGCAGTCCCAGGGATGCTTGAAGCTTCGGGAAGGAGAGAGGGTGAATCGAAGAGGTGGGCAAGTGGGATGGGAGTCCCGACTGAAAAGGTCCAAGGTGGAATCAATGGTGGAGATGACAGATTTGTCCCATCCGGCACAGTAAAAAGTCAGGTGTCAGAGAGACGAGACCTCGATAACACCGAGAGGGGTGTCTGCCAAGATACGATGCCGAAAGGATGCCCATATCATTGGGGTGCTGTCCCCCGCAATTTCGTCTTCAAGCTGATGGTAAACCTCCTTCGTGCACTTCGCGCAGGCGACCGCGAGGTCTGCGACGCTATCGCATGAGGTAAGGCACTAGTTGAGGGGGCATGTGAGAACGATCCAATTCGCAGGTGTCCACAAAAAACAACTCACAGGGAGCAGTGGAGAGTACGAACTACAAACAAAATGTCGAGTAACACCAAGTGCCAGGCTACCCAAGCGTTGAGTGTGGACAGAGAATGTGATGAGGGATGTCGAGGTAGGGAGAGTGTGAATCTTGTGAGAATGTGCTCGTTGCGGCGGCTACGGGGCCGGGGAGGGGTGGAGATTATCATCTTCCCCTTTCCAGTCCCAGTAACAACCATTCCATTGTTCCCCTTGAGGATTTGAATGCCGCCCGCATTTGCCAGTCGTGAGGACAGCGGCCAAGGCGCTTCTTCGTTTCTTCCCTCAGCTGTTCCTCCTTCACTTCTTGAACCGAGGCTACTTCTCCCTCAGGGGTACCTGGGCCCCCGGTTGGTCCCTGGGGTTCGAATGGGCTGTCCCGGGTTGGTTGTTGGGGTGTGGGATACGCGCAGACATAGCGGGGCTGGTGGGGGGTAGGACGCGACAAGACATGTTGAATGAGCCAGAGCGTGACATCGGACTACGTTTATTTTGTAGTCCGATCAAGTGGCATACAAACATTTCGTAGTATCGACTACAAAAATTGATGGCGCGGCTGACCCATACCAAAGTGGCACTTTCCGTCAAGACCCTCACGCGGAGCGTGAGGTGGATCCGCCGGGGGCCGGATCCGGTCGTCTTGTGCCGAGACTACGTCATCAGAGGCATCTGCGATCGTAAAATCTGACAGGCTAGCGATGCTGATGGACGGGGAATGTTGGACGGGAGATCCAGGAATTGTGGCTGTCTCTGGGGTGGCGACCGGTTCGAGTGGAGAAGGCTGAGGGATCTGGTGTTCCAGACCTCTACTCGGAAGTCCCAGTGATGTTATGACGGGTGTTGCTGCGGAGTCTTTCTGGTCTGCGCCAGCCGGTTTTGGTTTCCCGGTTGCGAATACGGGCGGAGGAGGGAGGAGGGAGACCTTCCCAACCATTCTCCCGGAGACGGGATACCTCCTGAGAATCCGCCTCAGCCTTCGACCACCTTTCACTACGCAGAGCGCACGCACCTCTACCAGTTTCCTTTTCGCCAAATCATGAATATCGTAGTGACCATTGAAAAGCTCAAAGCAACGGTCAATCACCGAAGGGTTTGTGTATGCTCCAAACGCGGCACCCGCCAGGGTGAACAATATGATAAGCGCGTTAGCCTGGTGATCGTGCAGTATTGGGAGAGAGATGAGCGACTGGAGGATGTGATTACGGATCACAGCTTCCTTCACGTATCCGAGGTTGGCCCACCGTGCGATGAGGTTTGTCCGTGTGAGAAACGAGGCTTGTTCCCGAGACATGTTGCTGTTATTGACATGTTTTTTCAGCCCGAAAGGCGAGGCTTGTTCCTGACGCATGTTGTTTGTATTGGCATTCTCCTCAAAAAAACGGGACACCGCTCCTACACAGAGTCGCTCATAAAATCCCGAAACGTGTTCAGAAATCGTCTTATCCGCCTTCATGTCTTCAGTGAAACGAAATAACAAGTGAGCGGTGGGGTGGATGAGCGTCTCGTGGTCGACCTTGAGAGGCTCTGACCACACGATCTGGTTGGATCAATCGATCAAATCTCCCCTGTGAACCCGGTCTTGTCCCAAGACCAGAGAACACCCCCTAGAACCCTTCGCCCATAACCGCAATGTCAGCGGTGAAAACACCCACGTCCTCTTTAACAGGTGCTTCACAAGTCATCGCTCGCTCGCTATAGTTACTGCATCGTGTTAACATCGCCATATAGCAAGCAAGCCGCTTGTCAGCCGACTTTGGTACCGAGCAATGACCAAAATCGAGTTGTTACTCTATGGAGGTACCCCAGGGGCACGGGCATCTACAGAACATTCATCCCCAATCATAAGGCTCCGGATCCCACAAGACGTCGTTGAAGTTATCATCTCCTACTTCATTTACGACACTTCCACCCTCCTCGCATGCTCCATGACGTGCTACTCGTGGTATATCGCTGCCGTCCCCCACCTCCACCACTCCCTCACGATCATCGATATTGACTTCTTCTTGGATAACACGGGGTATAGGTCGTTCCAAAAATCATACCAGCTTGGCTTGCTTCCACTTGTCAAACGCCTCCGGATTCGTAAGCGGCAATATCGGAATACGATAGGAGTCACTCCCTGGCGGCTCTGCAGGCGCACCTTCCACCGCCTTTCCGCACTCACAAACCTCAGGGAACTTGGAATAGATGATCTCGAGGTGTCCCGTTTCATGCCGAGGATTCGACGGTGCTTCAGATGCTTCTCGCCGACCCTTCGATTCCTCGCCCTCAGAGATCCCAGGGGCTCTTGCCGACAGATCTTGTACTTCATCGGACTCTTCCCGAACCTCCAAGATCTCAAGCTTCACTCCTGCAGCTCCGAGGATAAACAGGAGATCGCGGGAGACACGACTCTCATCCCCCTCTCCACGCCCCCGTTGCGGGGGTGGTTAACACTCACGTCTTTTACGAGGGTGAACCTCATCAGGGACATGGTCACCCTTTTTGGAGGACTTCGATTTCGTCGCATGGACCTATTCAGGGTCAAGTGCATGCGGCTCCTTCTGGATGAATGTGCGGAGACTCTGGAAACACTGAGGTTGTACCCAACCGATTTATATGGTGAGGTGTTTCGGAAAAGAGAGAAGGGGATAAACTCAAGTGAGGAATTTGTAGCAAACAATCACGCCTTGCTTCGGGATTTCAACTTGTCGCGGAACAAGTCGCTTCGAACACTTGAGACCACGGCGAGCTCGATTGGTGATGCAGAGGGCACCGCATCCGATTTTTTCGTGACTGTGCTGTCCTCTGTCACATCTCTTGTGCCAGTCGATGTCGTCATCATCTATCGGGACATTCACTTTGAAATCCCGTTTGCTGATTACTCATCGTACCAACGGCGTCTCGAAGTGTCCCACAAGATACATAGTACACGAGGCTTCCGCTTGGTGCTTTGCGCAGATGTTTGCGATCGCGTCGTGGAGCGTGCCATACAGGGGTTGGAGGACTTTGTGAAGGCGGGAAGAATGAAGGGAGGATTAAGCCGCTTCCCCTACAAGCCGTTGATCATCTCCGAGAGACGCCTGCTTCGTACCCGTGAATATGATTGTCCTGCGGGAGCATCAAGGAGCTGGCGTGGTATTCCCGCCAGTGCCCTGTAGCATATGCACATCTGAAATTGCACGCATTCCTCTCCTCACCAAATCTACCCCCAGACACAATATCCAACCGAATTCTCACGTTTTATTGATCATGACAGGCGTGTTAAATGGTCCTTGATGTAAATATCGAGCGTTAGTGTAGAAAAAGTAGAACGTCGTGTCGTGATGTCGTAGTAGCAAAGATAGACTTAAGAACAACATTATCTAATCATTGCGGGCTACATTCCAACACTTAGACATCCCTTGGATGGTACCGGGAGGTAGCAATCTCGCGGGAACACAATGCTGTGAAGTGTTTACATGTCTGTAGTGAACAAGCATCAGATCGACCGACCGAACTTTTCCTGACCCAAACGAGGTCATGAGATTTCACTTCAAGTCCTGGTGTACTCGCAGCAAATCGAAACGGCCTAGGTTGACATAACCGGTCCTACTACCACATCTACGAGTTTCAGCGGGTCTGGGGCCAGTCCTGCTCGCACCTAAGTATCGCAGATGAGATCAACGAAAGGTTCGAGCCACCACTTTCCTTACTGTCCGGAGCTCAACGTTCCTCTTCCACTCATCCTCTCTGGCGTTCCTGACCCTCAACCAGGCGATTCGCCGTAAAGTCCCTCAGGTCAAGAAATGTCCCACCGCCCCCCTCTTTCAAAACAACCCCTTCAAAAAGGGTGTGGTCAACCAAATATTCATCGCTGAGCCGAAGAAACCGAATTCGGCCAAGCGGAAAGTCGCGGAAGAGACCCTGTCCGATGGGGAGACGGTGCAGGCGTACATTCAGGGAGAGGGACATAATTTGCAGGAGTCGTGTTGGTGAGGGGCGGAAGGGCTCAGGATTTGCCGGGTGTTAGGTACGTGTTTTGTTCAAAGGTAGAGGGCATTGGGCTCCTGTGTGAATGGTAGTTTCCAGGTACAAACTCGTTCGCGGCGCGTTGGACCTGGGGTTGTCAAAAGGGCAACTGCTCGCAGTCGATATGGAGGTTCGTCGTCACACTCTATAGCCTCAGGAGCTGTCGTTCATCTCGCCAAACGCAGCCAAGAGGCCAAAATCATAGATGATGTCGTAATTCTAATCCAGGGAAGCAGCCTGCGTACAACCCCTCTCATTGTATCTTTGCGTCGATGCATAATTGCAGCGCTCTTCGTCCTGAGTGAGGCGCGGCGTGACCCAACTGGGACCCAGGTCGACGGCAACCAGATCGAGATGTTGTGTATCTCGTCATAAAAGCTTCAAACAAACTCGGCGCTGAGGCCTGAGGAGTCGAAGGGTGAATCACGCTCGGTTCTACTAACGCCACCAGGAGATCGGCCGACGACTTACTGACGGTTCTCAGGGAAAACTCTGCGAAGAAATGCTCCTCAGTAACCATTTTTCAAGGAGTCGCGAACCGTCTCATCTTCGGCCAGTTCGATGGGAATGGCGATGCGCTCACCCGAGATGACGCAGTTGAGTCGGTGGGACATGGTTATAGTCAACAATGGCGTGGCAGGCTGCCTGGGAAGGATCCAGCAAAAGGTGATGCCCAGACATTACGTGATTGTGGCGGCAAAACTCTTACCCACAACCACCATGTCGCCACGATTCCCTCAGGAGCTCTTCGACTATATCATAGACCAAGAAGACAGCGAAACTCTCAAAGCCTGCTCCACCGTCTGCAAACAATGGACCTTTCGGAGCCGCCGCCATCTCTTCGAGGTCCTTTATATTCTCATACCGGCCGATCTCAACCAGTGGTGCGAAAGCATCCCCCCCGCCGTCGACGGTCCATCCAAGCACGTAAAGCGGCTGATCATCCATAGAGGCGTCGTCCCTCTCATCCGCGACCCCCAGCCGTTGGATCCGTACCTCGATCACTTCTCCGCTCTTACTCAAGTGATCGAACTGGAGTTGTACGCTCATCGCGGTCCAGTACATCTGGATATGATGTTCAAGTGTTTTTCAGGGTTTAGGAATACTCTCCAACGTTTGCGCTTTACCGCTTGCTCGTTCAGGTTCGAAGAGATATCCCAGATTATCGAGTTTTTCCCCAACGTCGACACAGTGATCATGTTTTTACCCACCCTCCGGTCTGACGAGGAGCGCCCAATTCCGCCACATCGACCGGTTTCTTTCCCTCGCATCAGGACCTTGTTTTTGGACCTGAGCACATGGTTTCCAGCAATCGAAGCCGACATCCTCTCTGGGCTTGCGGAAGCATCCATGGACCTGGATCACCTAAGTATTGTCGGGCCGATGTCAGACATGAGTGCTGTACAGAAGCTGGTAGACTCTACAGCCCGGTCTTTAACTACACTCCGCGTGTCTCCACTGGGTAAGTCCTTCTCTTGATACCCGCGCATGCAGTGTTTGGAATTGCCCCCTCAACACACCTGTAGAACTGGATCTTTCCCCATGCAACAAGATCGAGATGATTGTGGTTGAAGAACTATTGCATTCATTTCGCCATTCCGCCTATTTCCACGATCCTGTCACCAAACCTCAATTCGAGTACATGTTGGGCACCGTCAAGTCATCCGCCCTCTCCGGAATCTGCGTGCCCGTTAGAATTCATGTCTGGGGAACACCAGACAGAGATATCGTCCTAGTACCCAACGACTGGAAGAATGTGGATGCGTTGCTCTGTGGAGTGCTTTTGCGCATCAGGACATGTACCGGGGATCCCTCACGGTCATTTAGTATAGGGATCATGAACTGTGTGTCGGATCGCGGTAACTACCCGCCCGATCTCAAAACGTTTTTACCCGATTTTCAGGCTGCGGGAGGGGCTATAGCTTTCTTCGATTTTGATGACTATGACTAGAACGCGGTGTATATCATATGGGTTTATTGTTCGACGATATTGGCCCAGTGGATACTGATGTTCACGCTAGGTCTGGTGATCCGATTACCACCCAGTCGAGTGGCAAGTCTGTGGTACTAGGATTCTTTGGTGCACCGGTTTGGATATCTGGAGAACTTTTGTGCCTCTTCATCGACATTTTCAATATACCCTCTGTTACTTCCATTAGCCGTAAACCTGCTATTGTTCCTGAAGTGTTTTTTTCTGGTTGTATGCACTTGTCTGGGAACGGCCCCCGTCAAAGCGTCGCTCATCCGCTCGCCGGTGCCAGCAGGGTACACGCGGCAGAGTGATATATGTGTCGAACGTCGAGGTGGAGGTGAGGGTGGCCAACGATTGCTACGAGCATGGAGGCAGGCAACTGTCTAGTTCTACCCGATGCGTGCATCACGAAGGCCATTCCGAGTGGGTCGGCGTATTTCGTCCCTTGAGGCTCCAAGACTGGGAATACAGCCTCATCGAACGGAGGTCAAATTCTTGTCCAAGGTTATTCGAATACACAAACCACCTTCAAACAAAGTCGCATGCATGACTGTTGGGTGAGAGATATCTCTAACTGCAGAAGGATGCTACTAGTCGAGATCACGTTGCCCACTACCCGACAAAGCGGTCGGGATCCCTGCGCCTCCCTCGAAATTAATCGAATGGCAGTTTACGCACGGTTGTAGCCTTGCAGACGGTCACACGTTGGATATCAGAGAGCGAGTCCGAACATACCTATCAACTACGTTGGCCCAAGTGGGTACATCCTCCCACCCGCCCGGACTAGCATCCGTCTCTCGGAAATGATCAACGGCGTGCAGAGGTAATCAAATCCCTCTTTTACCGCTTACCATACGTGTAGCGGCATAGCGAGAATACACTGTAGACTGTTGTGACGGTGGAGCGGAGACGCCGCGTGGTCTGGCGGAACTGATCGATATGATCAAACGATCAAATCTCTCCTGTGAATCCGGTCTTGTCCCGAGACCAAAGAACACCCCCTAACACCCCTCGCCCGCAACCACAATGTCGGTGGTGAAGACACCCACATCCTCCTTAACAGGTCATCTCCTGCTCGATATAGTTACCGCATCGTGTTGACATCGCTATAGCAAGCCGACTACTTGTCAACCGCCTTAGGTACCGAACCGTAGCCAAAATCAAGCGGTTGTTCTATGGAGATACCTCAGAGGCATCTACAGAACGGTCGTCCGCAATCACAAGACTCCCACAAGACCTCGTCGAAGTCATCATCTCCCACTTCGTTTACGACACCTTCACCCTCCTCGCATGCTCGATGACATGTTACTCATGGTATATCGCTGCCGTCCCCCATCTCCACCACTCCCTCACGATCGATGATAACGACATCTTATTCGATGCTACGGGGTATGGGTCGTTCCAGGAATCATACCGACTTGGCCTGCTTCCGCTCGTAAAACGCCTCCGGATTCGTCAGAGAGGATATCTGAGTGAGATAGGGACGGGGCTCACTCCCGGACGGCTCTGCAGGCGCACCTTCCACCGCCTTTCCGCACTCACGAACCTCAGGGAACTTGGAATAGATGATCTCGAGGTGTCCCGTTTCATGCCGAGGATTCGACGGTGCTTCGGATGCTTCTCACCAACCCTTCGATTCCTCACCCTCAGAGATCCCAGGGGCTCTTGCCGACAGATCTTGTACTTCATCGGACTCTTCCCGAACCTCCAAGATCTCAAGCTTCACTACATCCGCCTCACGGACGAACAGGAGAGCACAGTAGACGCAACACTCGTCCCCCTGTCCATACCCCCATTGCGAGGATGGTTGACGCTCACGTGTTTCACGAGGGTGAACCTCATCGAGGACATTATTGCCCTTTTTGGAGGGCTTCGGTTTCGTCACATGGATCTATTCAGGGTCAAGTGTATGCGGCTCCTTCTGGATGCATGCGCGGAGACCCTGGAAACACTGAGGCTGTACCCAACCGATTCATATGGTGAGATATTTCTCAAAAAGAGAGAAGGGGGTGAACTCAAGTGACAAATTTGTAGCGAACAATCGCGCCTTGCTTCGGGATTTCGATTTGTCGCAGAACAAGTCGCTTCGAACACTTGAGATCACGGGGGGATCAATTTATGCTGCAGAGGGCACCGCACCCGATTTCCTCATGACCGTGCTCTCCTCTGTCGCATCTCCTGCCCCGGTCGATGTCGTCATAATCTATGAGGACTTCGACTTCGACGCCTTGTCACTGGATTACTCCTCATATTATGAGTTGTCCGTTTGTTTCTGCTACTCATCAGAGATGAGGAAGAGGGATCCCGTGTTGTACCAACAGAATCTCGATGTGTCTCTTGAGGTGTACAGTACGTGGGGCTTCCACTTGGTGCTCTGCGCAGATGTTTGCGAGAGCATCGCGGAGGATGCCATACAGGAGTTGGAGGACTTTGTGGAGGCGGGAAAGATGGAGGGAGGATTAAGTCACTTCCCCTACAAGCCGCTAATCATCTCCGAGAGACGCCTGCTTCGTACCGGTAGACACGACTACCGTCATGGTTGGTCAAGCAAGAGTGATATTGCTCCCGCCAGCGCCTTGTGACGTATGGTGCCGTAGGAAGCGATCTCTATACCACCCGTGGGTTTGGCATTTACCCTTCCACATCGCAGGCAACGTTTGATGTCCCCTCTGACCGATTTGGCCAAAAGTGTCACAATATTTCTTATTCCCTTTTGTTGTGTCGACTATTCCGGATGGTATCAAAGCTATTAGCTGTACTACTGCGGGTGGCCTCTGGAAGCCCGGCCCCCAATGACGAAACCGTGGCCAAAGAGAGGTGAGAATTTAGAGCCAGCTCGATCTGGAGGAAGGCAGTTAGCAATAGTCAAACTGAACCAACCTAACGTACATCTAAGGTTTGAATGGTCCTAGTGAGGTTCAACTTCCAGGTGGCGATGGTATACTTGTTGTTCTTCGCGTGGGCAAGCCAGGAGAGTGAATTCCATTCCCTCTTCTCGAAAAATTTTCCCTGTATTTCTGCCACAGTCCTGCAACCAATGGTACAACGAGTGAAATGCGTACAATGTATATCGCTGGCTGAACTCACGTTTTCAATTGCCACCTGATCGCCTCGTCCTGCTGAGTCCACCCAATCATCTCCTGTCCATCTCGCGATCAAAGACCGCGCATACATGTATACAGTCCAGTTTGTTGATCGTGGCGTCCTGGCTACGTATGAGTTTGAGGTGCCCTGCTGCGGAGGGGGACATACCCTGATCATCACGAGGATACTGATGGAACAAAAACCGCCTTGGAAGGTGTGATACATAGGACCGCGAGTTCCTTCACAAGATCCAAGCTTCAGTGGTCATGTTCAACAATGAGGTAACCCCATCTCCGCGACGGTTACTGGGACTTGACCCGCATCGTCGAAACTCAAGATAGCCACGAGAAAATGGCGTGGAATCATAACAAAGGCCGATAACCATCGTCCAAGCCCACGCCTCGTGCGAACAGAGTCACTCGATGCAGGGAACCGTGTATATTCAAGGCTGGAACCTTCTGCAACGCCGTAATTATAGGAATGTAAACGCGAAACTGCACCCGAGAAGATACACGTCTTGCCTTTCCTCCTAGCTGCACTGCATTCGTCATACGTGAACTTGACGGAAGACCGGACTTTGACCCCCTCCCAAACAGCAGGTTTTGTGCCGGACGGACGTAGCGGTGTGAGCATAGGTGAGTGCGGTTCGCCGGGAGTTGGTTTGTCGGTCGGCGCACGTGGGTGAGGGCAGGACTAGTTGAGGGTAGAAGTACTCGTCACACCGTTCAACCCGCCGTAGTTAGCAAGAAGTGATGCAATGAGCCGATCGGTCGGAGGGGGGATGAAGTTGAGCGCCGCCACAAGTCCGGTTCACCGCGCGGTTTCCCACATCTATGGCGAACTCCCAACATCCTGGAGGCAAATTGGCCCTCCTGCTCTTCGTCCTGGTTTTGGCCGCCTCTGTGGTCGAACCTCAGCTGACACAAGCGAGTTCTGCTCGACGGACCGGCCCTGGTGTCCCCGATCTAATCCCAGTACGCTAGTACGTCCGAGCAACGCTCAAGCACCAGTAGCCATACTTTCCCATGCACGCCCCGGAACCTTCGCCTACCACCAAGCCGTGAGCTACGTGGTGCACTCGTCATTTTCGATCGTCCTCCCGCTGCATGTCATGTATCTCGGTCTTGTCACGGGACGACTGGTCACCGGCCAAGGACTACTTGAACGGTCTATCGTTGGCCATCAAATGCGACATCGCTGGGAACTCAACAGAACCTGAGGACGTCGAATTCCCGTGGCCGAGGTTTGCAACCGCGATGAGACTCTGACTTTCTGCTATCTTTCGCTCTGAGTCTAAAAAAACGGAATTCGGTGGGTATACCAGGGGTTACTGATATGTTCCGCAGTCGTACAGATGTCACGACAATCTAGAACGCGAACGGTTTCTTTGAGTACGTGATCACCTTGAAGGTGCTGAGACACCTTGGCGGGTCAAGTCGACCGTACCCCCCGAGGAATCAGCCCAACCTGACCCGCACGCACATCGCGCTCGATCTACAGCCGGAGTCTGTCATGCTCGGTATCTTCGCATGCGTCGTGTAGTTAAGTAGCCTTGAAATACAGACATCGCATATACATATAATTCTGTCCTCTCCGCAATCACTCAAGGCCAACCCTCGCCCTCAACGTCTCTCGTCCAGACTCCTCACCACCTCTCTGTAAAAATTTCCCCAAATCAATAACCATATGATACGAGAATGTCTTGATCTCCGGCGGGTTATTCACATCCACAAGCCGGGAACTCGGGGGTTTCGTGGTTCAAATCAGGGGCCCGCTGACGTCTCCACCCTTGTCCCCGATATCCACATCGTCCACTGTGTCACCCCGATATGTGAACATCACCATCATGAAACTAGAGGACATCCCGATCAGCGATTGACGTGCAAGGGACAAATATCCTCGTACCTTTGTGTCCCCTTTGGCTTCCTTCCCGATAACCACTTCTTCGCTAATATAGGTAGTGTTCGCCTTCCTCTCAAAAACTCCCATGGTTCCCACCTCGACCGGGGGCAGTCCTGCTCGAGGTGGATGCGTGTCCGCGGTGCCCAACCAAACCCGTGTACTCGTCCTCAATCACATCGTCTTTATCGTCGTTGTCGTTGTCGTATTCCCAAGCCTCGGCGAACACGGCAACGCTGAACGTAGACATCGGTAGTGCGATTGGGAGCCGAAGGCCATTGCCACGGAGAAATCTGGAATGGGACAAGTCTTATGATCCCCTTCCCGTATGTCGGGATGGCCATGACAGTGAAACCGTGGCCGAAGAGAGGTGAACATTTAGAGCCAACTCGGTCTGGAAGGAGGCGGTTAGCAATAGTCGAATAGAACCGGCTGAACATACATCGAAGACTTGAATGATCCTAATGGGGTCAGACCTCCAGGCGGCGATGATATGCTTGTCGTTCCCCACGTCGGCAAGCCGGGAGAGTAGATTCTGTTCCCTCTTCTCGACAATCTTTCCCTGTATTTTTTTGTCACAGCCCTACAATCAAGGATACAGTGAGCAAAGCATGTACAATGTGCACCACTAGTTGAACTCACGTTTTCAACTGCCACCCAACCCCCTCGCCCGGCTGAGTTCACCCAATCGTCTCCCGTCCATCCCGCGACAATTGGCTGCGCATTCATCCGCTCAAGGTAGCCAGAGTTCGACATGGCTCAGTTTATTGATTGTGGTGTCCTGGCTACGTGTGAATCCGGGGTGCCTCATCGCGGAAGAGGAGGATACTGATGGAACCAGATACTGCCTTGGCGGGTGCGATACATAAGGCCTCCTTCGCGAGATTTAAGCTTCGATAAGCATATTCGATGATGAGAAAGCTCCATCCCTCCCATTCGGTCGTTGCGACCTAGCCTGCATGGTCGAAAAAGAAGACAGCGTGGAGCGTAGGCTGCGAGGAAACCACGTCAACGCTGTAATTACAGGGATGAAAACGCGAGACTGCACCTATTCATGTTCAAAACTCTTCGAGAAACAGATATACACCCTGCCCTTCCTCCTAATTGCACTGCATCCGCCATACGCGACCTTGATGAAAGACCGGACTTTGACCCCCTCCAAAACAACAGGTTTTGTGCCGGACACTGGACGCGGCGGTGTATGGGTAAGCGCGGTTCGCCGAGAGTTGAATTGTCGGTCGGCGCACGCGTGTAATGGCAGGATTAGTTGGGGGCAGAAGTGCTCATCACACCGTTCAACCCGCCGCGGCTGGCAGGGGGTGACGATCTGATCGAAGGGGACATGCCGAACGTTGAACGCCACAAGTTCGGTTAACCACGGTCTCCCACATCCATGGCGAACTCCCCATACCCCGGAGGCAAACCGGCTCTCTTCCTCTTCGTCCTAGTTCAGGCTACCACTGTGGTCCAATCCCAGCTGACACAAGTAAGTTCTACTCGACAGACCGGCCTTTGTGTCCCCGATCTAATTCCGGCAACGCTAGTAAGCAACGCTCAAGTACCGGCAGGAGGTGGAGTTGAGGATACCATTAATTGCTACGAGCATGGAGGCAGGCAGCTGTATAGTTTTACCCGATGCGTGCATCACGAAGGCATTCCCAGTGGGTTGGCACATTTCGTCCCTTGAGGCTCCAAGACTGGGAGTAAAGCCTCATCGAACGGAGGTCAAATTCTTGTCCAAGATTATTCGAATATACTAACCACCTTTAAACAAGGTCGCATGCATGATTATTGGGTGAGAATTACAGAAGGATGTCAGTAGTCAAGATCGCGTTGCCCACTACCCGAAAAGGCGGTCGGGATCCCTGCGCCTCCCTCAAAAGTCCTCGAACGGTGGTTTATGCACAGTTGTAGCCTTGCAGACAGTCACACATCGAGTGTCAGAGCGATTCCGGATATACCTATCAGCATATTCGCTATGTACGTTGCCGTACATTGGCCCAAGTGGGAACGTCCTCCTACCCGCCCGGACTAGCATCTGTCTCTCGTAAATGATCAACGGCCTGCAGGAGTAATCAAATCTCTCTTTTAAGCTCACCATACGTGTAGCGGAATAGCGAGAATGCACTGTAGGCTGCTGTGACGGCAGAGCGGAGATGCCGCGTGGATCAATCGATCAAATCTCCCCTGTGAATCCGGTCTTGTCCCGAGACCAAAGAACACCCCCTAACACCCCTTGCCCACAACCACAATGTCGGTGGTGAAGACACCTACATCCTCCTTAACAGGTCATCTCCCGCTCGATATAGTTACCGCGTCGTGTTGACATCGCTATAGCAAGCCGGTTACTTGTCAACCGCCTTAGGTACCGAACCGTAGCCAAAATCAAGCGGTTGTTCTATGGAGATACCTCAGAGGCATCTACAGAACGGTCTTCCCCAATCACAAGACTCCCACAAGACCTCGTCGAAGTCATCATCTCCCACTTCATTTACGACACCTTCACCCTCCTCGCATGCTCGATGACATGTTACTCATGGTATATCGCTGCCGTCCCCCATCTCCACCACTCCCTCACGATCAAGAATGACATCTACTTCGCTGACACGGGGTATAGGTCGTTCCAAAAATCATACCGACTTGGCCTGTTTCCGCTTGTCAAAAGCCTCCGGATTCGTCAGAGATTATGTTGGAGAGAGATAGGGCTCACTCCTGAATGGCTCGGCAGACGCACCCTCTGCCACTTTTCCGCACTCACGAACCTCAGGGAACTTGGAATAGACGATTTCGAGCTGTCCCGTTTCATGCCGAGGATTCGACAGTGCTTCGGACACTTCTCACCGACCCTTCGATTCCTCGCCCTCAGAGATCCCAGGGGCTCTTGCCGACAGATCTTGTACTTCATCGGACTCTTCCCGAACCTCCAAGATCTCAAGCTTCACTACTACCACCTCATGGACAAACGGGAGAGCACAGCAGACGCAACACTCGTCCCCCTCTCCACACCCCCATTGCGAGGATGGTTGACGCTCACATGTTTCACGAGGGTGACCCTCATCGAGGACATGATTGCCCTTTTTGGAGGACTTCGGTTTCGTCACATGGATCTATTCAGGGTCAAGTGTATGCGGCTCCTTCTGGATGCATGCGCGGAAACCCTGGAAACACTGAGGCTGTACCCAGACGATTCATATGGTGAGGTATTTCTCAAAAAGAGAGAAGGGGGAGAACTCAAGTGAGAAATTTGTAGCGAGAAATCGTGCCTTGCTTCGGGATTTCGATTTGTCGCGGAACAAGTCACTTCGAACACTTGAGATCACAGGTGGATCAATTTATGGTGCAGAGGGCACCACACCTGATTTCCTCATGACCGTGCTCTCCTCTGTCGCATCTCCTGCCCCGGTCGATGTCGTCATCATCTATGAGGACTTCGACTTTGACGCCTTGTCGCTGGATTGGTGCTCATATTATGAGTTGTCCATTTGTTTCTGCTACTCGACAGAGATGAGGAAGAGGGACCCTGTGTTGTACCAACAGAATCTCGATGTGTCCATCAAGGTTTACAGTACGTGGGGTTTCCGCTTGGTGCTTTGCGCAGATGTTTGCGAGAGCATTGTGGAGGATGCCATACAGGAGTTGGAGGACTTTGTGGAGGTGGGAAAGATGGAGGGAGGATTAAGTCATTTCCCCTACAAGCCGCTAATCATCTCCGAGAGACGCCTGCCTCGTGCCGGTAGACACGACTACCGTCCGGGTTGGTTAAGGAAGAGTTTTGTTGCGCCCGGCAGCGCCTTGTGACGTACGGTGCCGTAGGAAGCAATCTCTCTACCACCCGTGGTTTTTCCATTTACCCATCCCTATCACAGGCAACGTTTGGTGTCCCCTCTGACCGATTTGGCCAAAAGTGTCGCAATATTTCTGATTTCTAATTGTTTCACTTCTTTCACTCCGTTACATCCACATTTTGTGTGTTCATTTCTTTTGTCCAAATTTTGCATCGACTATTCCAGATGCTATCAGAGCTATTAGCTGTACTACTGCGGGTGGCCTCTGGGAGCCCGGCCGTCTGTGCTGAACCAAGGATGGGGGCCGAATGGTTCACCGCCGAGGTGCTTCGAAACTTCTGGGACCAATGTTGACTTTGTGACTGAATGAGTTGATATAAACACGGCTCTGGAGGCATGCCAGGGGATTCCTCCGTTGCACTTTTCCCTCTCGCTCCTCTCCTCGACCCCCTCCTGTACTCCCCATGCTCCCCTATTGTACAACAGCACCAACCGCCATGGAGAGAGAACTATCCACCGTTATTATCCTTACGATCGTCCTCGTTATCCTCACAGGATTTCTAGTACTTGACCCATGGTTGAGACGGCTTTTCACCTATATCTGGTCCAACTGCACGTTATCTGGAACTATTTGTAGGGAGATTGAGTTCCTACGCACTCTCCCCGTCCGCATCGATCAGCTTTACGCCATGAAGAAAAAGGGCCTACGGACTATCAGGGAGACAGCCAATATCCCAGATGACTTACACACAAGACGCATTGAGTATGTTATCGCCTTCCTGCAGATTTCTTGTCCTGAATGTCAACAAATATTCAAGGTGCCTCATCCTCATGAGGACGCTGCATCGGGAATATCGAGCACAATGGTTTTGGCGTTTCTGGATCCGCGACGCCGATACACCGCTTTCCGATGCTGTTATGAGGATATCACGGTTAGCAGATGATGTTGATGTGCGCTCTCCGGTTCAATGGATTTTCTGTTTTTTCACAAATAATAGGCAGCAGAGGCCGAGGTAGCAGAAAAGATTCAAGCTCAGGCTATCCCCGAGAAACGGGATTCATCCACCGATCTGTCCAAACGCACCGCCAAGAAACGGCATCCGCGCAAACGCACTACCAAGAAACGGGATTCATCCAGCGATGAGTCCCAGCACCACCGCAAGCCCCGGGCCCAAACCGACCAGGACAACCAACCTGTGGCCAGCACTTCA
>Ga0307513_10001005_pt1 | contig 40823 bp, 50 predicted proteins | sample 15_EM_MG_FD_202174 | JGI IMG/M metagenome (GOLD analysis project Ga0307513, IMG submission 202174) | Populus trichocarpa ectomycorrhiza microbial communities from riparian zone in the Pacific Northwest, United States - 15_EM | ecosystem: Host-associated > Plants > Roots > Unclassified | place...
GTGATGGTGCTGGTGATGGTGCTGTCGTGTAGAGTTCTCACCATCACCGTCTACTGAGGGGCTGGGGGAGTCTTCGGTAGGGATATTCAACACGTCGGGTCGCAGCCCCAACCCAACCTTCATCAGAGTCTCCAATGCACCGAGCCCTTTCCACCCGCCACACACATAACCCTCCAGTACAGCCCTCGTCAGCAGACCAGCACAAAGACCATACCACTCGGACGAAGGTCGCAAAGCGTAATATTGCATCTGCATCTTCTCGCCATTCTCACTCCCGGACCCCAGCGCACTTGGAGAGGAGTTGTTTTGTTGTTGAGCAGGGGAGGGGGTCGGGGAGCGAGGGTCGAAGCTACTGGTGCTGACTGCTCGACCATTGCCCTTGAGAGGTGAAGATGTCGGGTTCTGGGTATCACTCGAGTTCCACTGAGGTGCACCCACGGACCCTCGTTCGTCAGCCTCGAGACCCAGTTCCATAGCGACTAATGCGCTGAGTTTCAGGAACCTTTGAATAAGGTCAACAAGGTTTGTGGTGCCGTGGTACTTCCTTCGCAAGAGGGTGTAATCCTTCTTCGGGCCGGAAGACAACCCTGAGCCAATCCCGCCCCCATCCTGCCAGCCAGTTACCGTGTTGGGATGGCCACCGGTAAAGGAGGTGACGACTGGTTTCCGGGTTGCCTGACGGTTATTTGGAGGAGGCACACATATAGTGCAAGCGGTGTAAAGGTGACGGGCACAACGCGGTGCGGGTGAGGTAGATGGGTCGATGCCGGTGGCGTAGAGTGAAAGAGTTTGAGCCGAGGGGGTGGCAGGAGGATGACGGTGTTGACGTGCGAAGTGATTAGCGTGCTTACGGTGATAACGTTAGATTTACACCGTGATATCGTTATAGGGACCTACTGAAAGGGAGGAGGGAATCTCTGAAATCAAAGACGAAATGGGGAGGAGAGGGACTATTCCTGGGGGCAAGTAGGAGTTGAGGGTTTGTGTGGATGGCGGAGGCGATTCTCGGGCGAAAAAGTCGTTGATGAGGGTAGCTAAAGCAGCTCTCAGTCGTACGCCGTTTGGAAGGGTGTGAGGGTGTGAGTTCGTGCCGATTGACGTCTGCTTCTTTGGTTCGGGAGAGCTCGGGGTATTAACGGCGTCATCGGGATGGAGAGGTCGGACTTCCGGAGGTTGATGAAGCATAGAGGCGACGACTTTTTCTACACTTTCGCAGCGGGTCCGCAAGGCTTTCGCCAGCTGTGGATCCTTCGCGGCTAACCTGGCATCCTCTCCGTCTAGCGACCACCCGGAGCGGTGTGTAAGGACGGACACACATTCGCCGTCGCTTGCAACCTCGTCTTCCTCCTCGAAGTTCTCCGGTCTCTCCCGATGTACGTAGTTCGGGGAAGACGAACCGCCCGTCCGGTCAGTCATCCCGAGCTCTGCTCGTGCCTGTGCGAACCTGGTACGACTATGGACCCATAGCAGGTGATCTATGATCAGAGTCCTGGTGGATTTCTCCCGGGGCGGGATGGAATGGAGGTGATGGGCGTGCTTGTGTGCGGGCGCCTTGAAGATGGGTTGTGGGTTCGATTTTCCGGGGGCCGATGGCGCAGCTGCGCTGGGGCCATTGTTTGTCGGTACAGGAATGAGCGGGGTCTGGAGCAGAAGCGGTGTGCGGATGGCAGGGAGCAGTGGGGTAGCCCCCGTCGGATAGTAGGGCGTCGCGTTCTGTGGGATGATCATAAAAGGGGGGTGAGACATTGTGGCAGTCGCCGACGCCTATATGGCGATCGTCGGGAAAACCGCTCTTCGTCGACGCTGCGGACGACGGTGGGAGGAGGAAAGCAAGGGTGCTGGATGATTTACGGTTGATTTCGGCTAGCAAGATAAGTAATGAAGCACCCATCATTTATCGTATTGTATTATCGGAGTGTACAGGATAAGGACGAGTCCCGACCGTAATACGCTCTTTGTTTTGGAAATACACAAGTGTATTCTGTCTATACAACCACGGAAAGGAGCCGTGCCACTCCCCAGGCTTGTTGCCCCTCGTTTAATCTCAAGCTTTGATAAAAGGTTTACGCATCTCGCACTCCGGCCGACGAACGTTCGAACAACCCCATGGGGTCAGGATGCAACATCCGGCATCCGGTGTATCTCCGTGAGTCATTCCCATCCCCCGTGTTCCCAAGGATCCACCTATTGACGCGCACACTTTGCTGGTCCGGCGCGTCTGTGGCGGGGTCATTACGGAAAAGACGCGTCTCATCAATCGACCATCATGACCACCGAACAAGTTCGCGACTATCTCGAGAAACAGCTCTTCATCGAGAACATCGTCGTGCGTAGACCCGGATGCGGCAAAAATACCCACCGACAAACACCAGATTTCCGCTTGATAGGTCACGTATCGGCTCCTGAGTCGCGAGTTGGGGATCCACGTAAACGACGCGAGATTGTGAGCCCACCCGCACAGCCGACTACGCTGATTCGCTGATTCGGGCCATCTAGGGAGCTCCAGAAGTACAGGAGCATAAGGAAAGATGTTCATGCCACGTACATCATGATGGGAACCCCACCGCCAAGACGCAGCCTCAACAACCCCTTCATGCAGACCGACGAAGAGGCAGCCAGGAGATGGGAGGAGGACACTGGTGACGAGGTGGTCCAGGAGCGACTGATGCTGCTCGTTTCTGAGGACGAGCTAGAGGGTGTGTCGTGTGTATACGGCATTCCGCCCTTCAATTGACTGATTATCTCGCATGTGACAGATTCAAAACCTCAGTTTTACATCATCGAATCCATCGATGTCTACAGTCTATCAGCGATCTATCTCGTTGTACGCATCTCCTAGCCCTTTCCATCCGGGGCTACAACTAAGAGGATTGATATATCCCGGTAGGATCCTGACCTGGTATGCAAAGAACAATACAGGGTTCGGGAACTCGATGCCCAGGACAAGACCGGAGAATTGGCCAAGAAAGTCGGTCGGATCGTCAGTCGCAGCGTAAAAAAGGTGCCCCAAGTCTCAAGTGTGTTGGATGGCATGAGCTGATATCTCCTGTTCCCAGAGGAAACCTGTCAAACGTGACCTCAAGGGCAAGGGGAAACTAGGGGGCACGTCGACTACGTCAAAGCAACCCACCGTCAAGAAAGACCCCACCGTGAAGAAGGATGCTACGATAAAGAAAGACCCGACCATCAAGGTGGAGCCAACGAAAACTGACAAGGAATTGACAAAGGAGAAATCGAAGGCTCCCATAGAGAAGAAGCCGACCAAGGCCGGGACACTTGACTGGAGCAAAGCCAAGTCTAAGGTGGAGAAAGAGAAGGAGAAAGCTGACGAGCTGAAAGCCAGGGCAGAGAAGGAAGCCAGAGAGGCGAAAGTGAAGAGGGAGAATGAGAAGGGAGGCTCGAGTACGAAACAGGTGGAAGGGAAGCCTGAGGAGACGGTCAAGGTAATTGCTATCTGCGCATTCATCTCCGTACAATGGACTGAAGCGGCTCACAGAGAGGAGTGAAACGAAAGACCGGAGCTCTTGAAGTGTCGGACTCTGAGCAATCGGCAAAGCCTCCTTCACCAGAGCCTCACAAGACCGCGAAGCTCAAAGGAAGGGTAATTGTCTCGGATGATGAGGAATCCGATGAACCGATACCCCGTAAGGGTAGGGGTAAGGCTAGCGCACAGAGTTCAGACATCGAGGAACTCGGACGGAGCGTTCGAGCCATGATGGACATCGATGATGGTAATCCTCTGTTTATGATACGAGGAAATATATGCTTAATGCACTTCCAGATGAGGTTGAGAAGATCACTGTCGCCGCTCCCACCAGACCACCCCCGAAATCTAGGCCGAAATCCAAGGTGGTTGAAAGTTCAGATGAGGAAGAACAGAACGAACCTGAGGACCCCGAGGATTCAATGTACGTTGACGATGAGCCCGCTGAGGTCAAACCAAAGAAACCAAGGAAGAAGGTGGAGAAGAAGGTCGTACCCGTCGGAAGGAACGGTTTGAAGAAGAAACGAATCGTGAAGAGCAGGATGTCCTTGGACGGAAAGGGGTACATGGGTGCGGACCAGTGTCTCTATGCCAGACTCGGGGGTCCGATACTGAATGTGCTACCCCAGTTACCGAGGACTACTCTTCGTACGAGTCCGTTGACGAAGAGGAACCCGAAGAGCCTGAAAAGCCAAAAAAGAAGCTAACCTCCAAACCCTCCGAATCCAAGCTCAAACGGAACGCTTCAACAAGAGGCGCCAAAGCGCCTTCGAAAGAAGTCAAGAAACGGGCGTCCATGGGTGGCGGCTCGTCATCGAAAGTCACTGCGGGGCAGAGCAGCCTCATGGGCTTCTTCGGCAAGAAACCTTAAAAAAGTTTCCCGAGGTCGCCGTCAGTAAGTATCTGATGTTCGATGATACCGATCGAGGGTTAAGCTCGGGGATTAAAAGTGGAGATTGAGTTTTGTGAGATCTGATGGACGTGGGTCCGCGGTCGACGTTGATCCAGCAGCGGTCGGGTCGCAGCGACTTTGTGTTTTTCTTCCCTTTTGTTCGTTTCCACAGATATTCTCCAGTTTGGCGACATCGAACCCTCGGTCTACGCGGTCTATCAGTTACTTTTCATTTCGGCTGTGATCAATAAGGGTGACAAATACTACTCCACTACACTCATACAGCCATCGGGAGGGTAGCAATGCAAACGTATCATGATAGTCAAACAAAGTGGATATGAATGGGTGTACAACAATGCTGTGGTGTAGCTTTCCACGGTTGAAGATTTCCGGCTAGATACTATGTAGACGCGCTCCTCCCAGTGATACCCGGGGCTTGTCGGGGACCACGGGGCCGATTCGACGCGCTCAGGGTGGTGTTCCGGAGTGGAGAACCAGTGGACTGTCTCGGTGGTGACTCACACACGAGCGGTTGGATCTCGTCGAGAGATTCGTTACTCGGGCGCCCGGTTCCCTGGTCATGGGATGTGGCTTCGTCTTCTTCTTGAGTCGAAGGTAGATATTCCATAGTCCGACTGGCGGATCGCATGTGGTTTGAAACCCGCGAAACGGATCCCTAACAGGGAATGCAGTCAGCGATAACCAGCTAGCATGATCAGATTCCAATACCCTGATTTTTTCCCCGTGATCAAAGGAACCCCTCTGACGACACAAAGGGAAAGCTCAGATGAGTACGCTCGAACCCGGGAATTCGGGAAGGAGGAGAGAACCACGAACCCATAAATCGAGACTGGGTGTGTTCGGTCGTGGAGAACCACTCCGTTGAAGTACCGAATGAATCCTTGGATCAAGTTCGGGGCGCACGACCGGCCGTGAGTTGAGTGAGGCGAGCATCGTGATCAAGTATACCTTTCTGGAGGGAGAAAATTGCGTCATTCAATCTTAGTGAGTGAGGACCACAAAGGTCAAAGATGGATGTGCTAACCCCAGTGGGTAGAAGAACATATAGTGACTTGTAATGCGTTCGATCAGGTCCCCGGATGGGTTGATACCGAGATATCACTTACCCCCCGTGTTTCTACGAAGAAGGGTCAATACATACGATCGGGATAGAAAAAGGAGCGGGGAAAAACGGACCGCTGCAACAAGCGCAATAAGAAGAGCTGATGACCAAAGGATGGTCACAAGACCGTTTTGAATGCTCACTATAGTTAGCATAATACACCCGCAATCAGTCGAATCTCTAGGCTGACGAGAAGCGTAACAGTATGCGCTGACTCACTCCTTTGGACCCGCTCGACTAGATCTGTCGCTTCACCCAAATCTCGATTCCCGCGATGGTTCCGCTGTAGAACCAAAGAAAAGAATAAATTATCAGGTAATCAGTCAAATTATCGCAGCCGCGCTATACGGGGGCAGATCTCCCGACTGAACGTACCAGGATCAATGTGAGCGCGGTGGTGATGACGATATCACAAACCACTGAAGTCCCGACCCACACGATGATCACACTGTTGAAGTGCCAAAATTCCGCGAAGGATCCGACCCCGACAGTCAAGATAGTATACGTGATTCCACCGGCTACGAAAGAAGGATAATCCGGCGTTAGGGCCTAGGATCCCACGAGCGGGACGATTGGGAAAGCCCGGGGATAGCTGACGTACCGAATTGAGGAATGGCAAGGGCAATGATCACCGTGAACACGACGAGGTTCGTCGAAAGAACCTTGATCCTCCACGCGAAGAATATCTGAACACTGCCCGAAATGAATCCCTGGGTGCGAAAATACGTCAGTCGCGCCTCCGATATATTCAATGCAAAAGGTAAAGGTAAAGCCGGTGAGGTAGCGACTCACCACGAGCACAGGATCTATATATTTGAGCCAGAAACCCGGAATGTTCGCAAGGTTCATCGTCGGGAGGCTTAGCCTTGGCAATGCAAATTCAAATTATCCGAGGTAAACGCACAGATTTGGAATACTGGGGTGGGATTCTATGAGTTAACGGCGTGTTGATGGGGTTTGTAGGGGAATGGGACGTACGCCTTGTGCATGCCTCGACAGCACTCGGGTTGTCTAAGAGTGAAGGCGTTTTCAGAGGATTTTTGTGGGGGAGAGAATTCTGGGACCCACCGAAGAGCTTGACTAAGATGTCCCAGATTATTGCGACCCCCATGATTGTCTGCACCCCATCTATGCCAACGAGCACCCCGACCTGGATTTGACAATGAGCAGGAACTTCCAGTCAGTAGTTCTCCGTGACCTACGAACACCTTCATCCACTTGCGCTCGCTAAACGAGGAACGCGTATCAGAAGTAACCCCCGCTAAACTTGGCACACGCGCTCACTTGGGATAGTTGGTGTAAAAGTTCAGCATCTGGAAGGAAATGATTCCAGAAAGCCAAAGCGAGAAGAATACACCAAGCAGCACATAACCGAGTCTAGAATGCCGAATGATGGTCAGGCGAAAGGTTTTGAGGGGGGAAACCGGAGCACAAGACTCACGCTTCCTCAGTAGGAGGCTCAGGCATGTCGATGACGGGTAAGTTCGAGAGAGAAACGTAGCATCGGAGGAGAAATGGATCATCCAGGGTGCATTTATCCCCGCTGCGGCCGAATGTGAGCCATCTTGGCAACTGAGTTATCACGAAGCTTGCATTTTAGGTTTTTTGTTCCGGCTAATTTTCCTGCCACCCGCTCCCGTCGTCCAGGATCGAAAAGTCCCACGAAAACCTGGGCTCCTATCAAACGACCATGCGACTTTCATCTCTGTCCCCGGAGGTCTTGCCCACCACCCTCGTCGACGCTCTACGGACCCTCGGGATCGTCTCGGATGTAGACCTTTTTTTCTCTGCGGCCACGTTAGAGATTTGGAGGAAGCTACCCCCGGACTTGATGCCATTGTCCGAGTTCGAACATTGTGTGAAAGCTGTGATGCTTCGATGTGCTGTGCCCGGTTTCGTCCCTATCGAAGTCGATGGACGCTCAGGGTTAGACCAATTGAAACCCGAAACCTCTACCGGCATTGGGGACCTTGACGATCTTCTTGGGGCAACCTTGAGAAATTCCGTCGTCGAGATCTCCGGACGGCGCGGAAGTGGAGCCGCTGTATGACCTCTTTTTCTGACATACTTAATCTTCCGACTCAAATATTCGTGCTTGGGTGATGGGACAAATTCCAAGGCACTCGCCCTGCAGACCGCATGCAATCATTTGTCCTTGCACCCGAAGGCAACCGTGCTGTGGATCGACACAACTGGAGACTTTTCCCCCACGAAAGCGGATACCGTCCTCCGATCAACGGAACCGCGCGAGGTCTGTGTTCTGAACGGATGTCCGAGCGGTCGCGAGGTTAACAAATGCGCTAGGGCACGCCCACCGTGCTTGAACGATTACAAGTGGCGCTCGCATTCGACGTTGATTCGTTGTTCGAGGTGTTGCATTCGACGGTGGTGAGTGCTTGAAAATGGCACTCTTCTCTTCGTGTTGGTCAATCGTCGGTTTGTTGTAGTTCACTGACGTTGGGTGTCTTGTCATTGACAACATTGCGTCCGTCCTTGGCCCAAACCTCAGTGCGGTCACCGCCGAAGGTAGCGTTGTAGTGTTGTCGTGAACCCCAAGTCTTACCGCCAGGCGCATTTAGGACATGCTGTTATGACGACTCTTATCCGACACCTTCGTACGATTTGCCACAACCATTGTCTCACGTCCATCGTATGTCGGACGTTCCACTCAACCCCTCTCGCTAGATTAGACTCTCTGATTACAGATCACAAACACCTCCACCCCGATGCCCGGAGGAGGTCCCAACCCCGCGTCTGCCTTCTCGGGTACAACCGCGAAATCAAGCCTCGGACCGACCTTCTCGTATCTCGTCGATGCGACCCTCTGGTTGACCAAGGCTGATCAGGTCTTGGCTACGGACAGGGAGGATCTATATATTGCGGAAATATTCAAATCACGGAAGACGGTATTTTCCATGCATTTGTTTGATCGTCGTCGGGTTGTGTTGATTTCTATACAGGCGACAGGCTGGTGTTTTCTCGAGATGGCTGGCGGAACATTCAGGAATACACGGCCCGAGCCGGCCCAGTAGTCGGGACTCTGTACCCTGGCAGTTCAGTCTCGTTTTCATGGCTTGTCTAGACTGAATGGATACTTGGGACCAAAGAGTGATCACCGAATAACACAAACTGTATCACAACAAGGGCGATGCAGTGTCCAATTCTAGTCAACACTTGCAAACTTCGAGGGCCCGGGTTTGCGCACCCTGCGCACGTCGATCGCACCGAGCGGTGTGGGTTCGGGAGTGACTGGCGCGAATCGCTACCGGAAACAAGTGGATTACACATGTGATTTTTCACCACAGCGCCGCACCCAGTTCAGGGAACTCGAGGGTGTCTTGCTGCCTTGTGCGGTAGTCTCAGGAGGCACGACTAGGCTAGACTGAAGTAAAGACGACTAATTACTCATGTCCCTAGCATTGCTGTGGTTGGGCACCTGACTCGCGGACCCACTCATCGTTGAATCATGGTATTATGGTGAATCTTCCCAAACGGGTCGAAAGTTCTGCCATGATCCCCGAGGCCGGGAATATGCTTCTGCATGAAGCCATATGAATCGGTCACCCTAACCTACGCCCCGCATGGAAAATTGAACAGCCCAGCATTTTTCTCTTCACCATGGATACCATACACAACAGCAATCGCTGAAATTATCTACTGTACGTCCGGAGAGTCCTCGCACCCACCGTTGTGAAAAATTGGAAATTCTATTTACAGGAACGGGGCTCAATGGATGATTGGCGTTATGTTTAGCGCGCGGGATCAAAATATGCTTCCGGGAACCTGACGGTATTCCGCTCCGAAGATGATACGAAGCTTTTTTCCACCGAGGGGTTGGTACAGAATGTAGGACTAGAGGGTCATCACTGGCGATAGGAGGGCTGTGCCCGACTGGGTTCCAAGAATATGGGATGATTGAAGAGTTTGAGAGAACTTATTATTATCTAGTGACGTTCATTTTGCGAATGGGAGGTGACAACGACGGAAACGTGGAAACAATGTTGCCCCCCGGCAGGCGGCGTGACATTCGTGAGAAGTGAAGGACCTCACACTCGGACAACCCTCGTTCCTCTCCTGTGATCCTAAGAGACCGGGTCTACTTGTGGTTCCCATAACATGGGGAGAATGCTGTTTCATATCGTGGTCACATCATGGCCGAGGGGAATCGTTGGCTTGAACCCCCCAAGTAGGATTGAAGATAATATTTGGTATGTAACCAGACCTGCGTGGGCCATACAGCTGAATACAAGGAGGAGGAAAGCCACTGCAGGGGATGAAAGAAAAAAAATAAAACAGCGGGATCTGAGTGGACATGTCCGACACGAGGGATCTGGGTGGGCTGACCGAGGACGTATTTCTCCCAAGGTTCCATGCTTACGAGGGCAAACGTACTCTCGAACCAGATCCTCCTCCTCCACACGAACATCGCGAGACGAGAAGCCTGCGGTGGGACATATGGCGTATGCGGCGAAAAGAGGACTTGAGATAACGTCGGGTACTTATTGCCGGTCGTAAACGAGCGAGACATCGGGAGGAGGTTGAAAGTGGGTTCGAGTCGGGATGAGTACGTATTGGGGCGCGAGCGGGGAGGAGGATGGCACATCAGCAAAACAGCAAAATACTTATTTAAAGGGATGGAGCTCAACTTGTGGAAGGCCGCAAGAGTTGACGGGAATGGTACTCGTCTATTTACATACACCCTTCTTATGATCCAAGGTTCAGGCGACCTCAATAGCCTGAACTTACTTTCGTTGTCGCTCGATGAGCGAGTAGACCCCGGTTCTTCTCCATTAACCCGGGACTACATTTATAAAGTCAAGGATCTGCTCAACCGACCTTCAGGCCACTTCCCCCACCACGCCCCGAACCCGTAACCCAAACAAAATGCTTTTTTCATTCGAGGCGGATGGCGGCCTTCTCTGTCGGCTCGTGTTTTGTCAGGAGTACTGACGCCCACGGCACTCCGACCAACCCGATCACTGATCATCCATGTTGTCCGGCGATGTTATTTCCTCCCTCGCAGATAGAATACCTTTTTATTTCACGTACCAGTCCTTACTTAATACAATGGAACAGAAGCCAGGTTTTTCTCGGTAAGGATCGAACGAGGGCGGTTTCGAATTCCCACGTTCGCAGCTCCTGCGAGAGTTCGCCGGAACTGATCGGTGATTCTCAAGTTCAGGTTTGAGCCCGATTGACGGTCATGGTCCGTCAAGTAAAGTTAAACATTGACCGCGGGAGGGACACGGCGCCGGATAGTGCATGTCGTCGACAAACCTGTTTATGTGTAGTCTATCCACCTTCGGATGTGGCTTGGCTGAGCTCATGCGGAACGGACGTGATAGGTGACCGTCCGTAAGGCTACAACCGTGTATAGACATAGATAAACGAATGTTCGAGGACCTTTATTGCGGTGCCCAGGTAAGTTTCATGTGCCCGAGCGAAGCGAGGCAAAGCTTGTACACATTATCTGGGATCGATATCGGACGCAATTCCCGAACCGATGACAGGATGGGAACCGCCGAATCGCGTTGAGAATTGGGACATTGCTGAGAGAGGAATAAACCGTTGGAAAATTGCCTCATTCAGTATGGGCAGAAGGCCAGTTCAGGAAGGCAACCCACGAAGTCAGGTTTGTCCGGGACGACCGTCATGCGGGACCCAGCAAGCTTTTACCGCTGAATTTCCAAAGACCCTCCCGGTATGCTGCGGTAAGTGAACAGGCAGCAAGCAGGGCCAACTTGTTCTGAGCAATTTCCAGCCAGTCAGCACACCGCTATGTGATATAGCCGCTCAACTGATCAGACCGTGGCGATCCTGATGCACCACACACCGATCTCTCACTTGAATGACGTAGACCAGTCCTCACTTGGGGCTGCATATACTGCGGCCAAAATCCTTCGGTAAAGAATGAATTATTGCAATGAAATATGCACGTGTGACCAAAGCGTAATAACACAAAAGCAGAGCACAAAAATACAGCGATGGAATCTTCTCAGGTCCCCTACGTCCCCAGTTTAGTCGATCTCTTCCATGGCCGAAGTGGCGGCACCCTCGGCGGCGGGGGCAACATCATCGTCGGTGGCCATCGCTTCAGATGGCTCGGCGTCGTCGACATCGAGACCGAGGCTGATCATGCGGTTGATACGCTTGGCGAACGACGTTGGGTCGTCCAAGGTGAAACCGGAGGTGAGGAGGGCAGTTTCAAACAGGAGGTAGGTCAAGTCACGGACAGACTTGTCAGCCTTGTCCTCAGCAACCTTCTTCCTGAGCTCCTTGATGATCGGGTTAGATGGGTTCAGCTCCAGCGTCTTCTTGGAAGCCATATACGAGGACATGGATGAATCACGGAGGGCCTGAGCTTTCATGATACGCTCCTGTGGTTGGGGATGAGCAACAGTACAAGGGATGCGCTGCCAGTCACACTTACCATGTTGGAAGACCAACCGTACTGGCCAGTCACGAGGACGCAGGGCGAATCGGAAATACGGTTAGAGACGACAACCTTCTCAACCTTGTCACCGAGGGCATCCTTGACGGCCTTGCAGAGGTCATCGAACTGGGCGGCCTCGGCCTCACGAGCCTGCTTCTCCTCTTCAGTCTCCTCGAGCTCCAATCCCTCCTTGGAGACGCAGACCAGCTTCTTGTTCTCGAACTCCTTCAACTGGGTGATAGCGTATTCGTCGATGGGGTCGATCAGAAGGAGGACTTCGAAGCCCTTCTTCTTAAGAACCTCGAGGAAAGGCGAATCCTTAACGGCAGAAAGTGACTCGCCGGTCAGGTAGTAGATCGACTGCTGGACCTCAGGCATGCGGGTAATATAGTCTTTGAGGGAGGTCTGTTCGTCGGTGGACTTGGTAGAGTAGAACCTAAGGTACTCGGCGAGCTTGGATCGGTTTTGGGCGTCTTCGTGGACACCGAGTTTGATGTTCTTGCCGAAAGCTTCGTAGAACTTGCTGAAGTCGTCCTTGTCCTCAGCGATCTCGGAGAACAGGTCCATACACTTCTTGACGAGATTCTTGCGAATGACCTTCAAGATTTTGTTCTGTTGGAGGGTCTCACGGGAGATGTTGAGGGGGAGATCCTCCGAGTCGACAATACCCTTAACGAAGTTGAGGTACTCGGGAATGAGGTCCTCGCAGTCATCCATGATGAAGACACGGCGGACGTAAAGCTTGATGTTGTTGCGCTTCTTCTTCGTCTCGAAGAGATCGAAGGGAGCCCTTGGTTTGGCGCGTCAGCGGGATTCTAGCAGGTGAGCGCGGAAAAATACACACCTTTTGGGAACGAAGAGAATGGCCTTGAACTCGAGCTGACCTTCAACGGAGAAATGCTTGACAGCGAGGTGCTCTTCCCAGTCGTTGGTCAAGCTTTTGTAGAAAGCGCCATACTCGTCAGGAGTGATGTCCTGTGGGTTCCTTGTCCAGATGGGCTTGGTTTTGTTGAGTTCCTCGTTCTCGGTGGTGACCTCCTTAACCTTCTTCGTCTTCTTGGGTTTATCTTCGTCTTCGACCTCCTCGATCTTGGACTTGTCCTCGTCATCATCCTTGACCTCTTCCTCGTCGTCCTCGACTTCCTGGAAAGAGGTCAGATTTCCATTGCGGTGGCTGGAGTATCTTCTCTTACCTTCTCAACCTCCTTGGTGACAACCAATTGAATGGGGTATGAGATGAATTCAGAGTGCTTCTTGACGATGTCCTTAATCTTTTTCTGTTCGATGTACTCAAGTTGATCCTCCTTGAGGTAGAGGCGGATCTCAGTACCACGGCCAAGAGGGGTGCCATCGGTGTCGGGGGTGATGGTGAAAGTACCACCAGCGGAAGACTCCCAGATGTACTGCTCGTCATCGTTGTGCTTGGAGACAACCTGGACGCGCTCAGCGACGAGGTAGGCGGAGTAGAAACCGACACCGAATTGACCAATCATGGAAATATCGGCACCGGCACTCATAGCCTCCATGAAACCCTACAAACGGAAATGTCAGTCACCAGGGGGTGGGGAAGGGAGTGAGAATGTACCTTGGTTCCGGACTTTGCAATAGTGCCGAGGTTGTTGACCATGTCAGCCTTGGTCATACCGATACCGGTATCCCGTATACGGAGGATCTTGGTGTCCTTATCTGCACTGATACGGATGTAAAGCTCCTTCTCCGTGTCGAGAACAGAAGGATCGGTTAAGGACGCGTAACGGATTTTGTCGAGAGCATCAGAACCGTTAGAAATCAATTCTCGTAGAAAGATTTCCTTGTTGGAGTAGAAGGTGTCTAAAAAGCAAGGACAGGTCGACGACAGAACAGAACGAAGAATGTGGCGAACTTACTGATGATCAAGTCCAAAAGCTGAGAGATCTCGGCTTGGAAACCAAAAGACTCGGCCATGTTTTACTGTGGGTTGAGTGAGTGGTCGGACACCAGGAGGGGGTGACAAGACGACATACGTTTTTGGGAGAGGAGCAGGTATGAGGGTGAGGAGGGAGGAGTGGAAAACGGATGCCAAAAACTCGTCGGAAAGGTGGGCGATATTTATCTCCTGGGGACCCCGGACACCAGATACCCGATATGGTAATCGGAAAAGCTTCTTTTCCAGGACCCCGGGTCTAGAGGCGCATAGCAATCCTTCGAGAACCTTCGACCATTATCCCAGAAGTAATTCCATAGTCACGGTTCCTATGTTTCATAGTCTCCCCGGAGTCACTGATTCCACCTTTTTCCACGATTGACAAGGGCTGTGGGGTCTCTGTGGCGAGTCCCCCCCGCATCACCTTCTGTAGCATCCAACTGTATTTCAATGATTTTGGTATTCTCGCGAGCGAATGAGATGTAGGGAGGGTTGACGTCGAGATGTATGTCGGAGAGCGCCATTGAGTTGCTGGGGAACGTGATAACTTGCTGTGGGGGGACGCATCGTCTCGACAGGTTCTGTACGACACCGCCCTGGAATGTGTTCTGAGTAACCCTCGAATACCAGGGAGGCCTGATCGAAGGCTATATCGAGAGAAGGAGCATTCGTGAGAAGAGGATACCATAAATAACACCACGGCGTGCCGAGGGGACTCATAAGTGACACCCATTTCGGTCTTTCTGCGAACTCCAGCATCCTTTCTATCCTTCTCGAGTCTCTATTTCATGGTTCTCGGACGTCTAGTTCACTATGCCGCAGATGCGGTCCTTGTCTCCACTGTTCTGGCAGGAATCAAACGTTCGACTGGGTTCGCGTGGGTGCCCGTATTTCTTGATTCAGCATTCTATCCTGATACTGAACGTTTCCCAGACCAGACACGGCTGCCATCTCTGAGCCCACAATGCGTTCAATAGTCGACGGCTTCCTGGGCGTAGGGGATACCGTCTTCGCCATGTCACAGTCGGCAATAGTGAACAGTCCGTACTTCAAGAAGAGCAAATAGGGTGTCATGCGGTGGGTAAATACTCTTGTACCATAGACATGTAATATCGCGGGTGAGTAACTGCTTGCGTCTCGCGTTCGCAGAGCAGATGTACTTATTGTACCACGAAATAGGGAATCACCAGGACGGAATAACTTCACATCTCCATCGCGTCGTCTGCGGTGGCCGCCCTAGAGCGACCCAGCAGTTGGTCCAATAGATGGGCTACCTTTTTCATCGTTTCCTGTTTCTCTGCTTGGATCGCCCTGAGTTCCGCGTCCCTCCGGCTCGCGATTTGCGACTCGTCCGATAGAAGAAGCAAGAGCTTCATAGAATGGGTGATAGACAGTAATGAATGAGATGCCTTGATCTACCTCATTTCGTGAAATTCCCAGCTAAACGGGGTCGGTCTGCAAGAGGGTTCACGTACCATCGATTCTGCCCGACACTGTGTTTGGAACGCCTCCTGTGCCATCCGAAACTTGTCCTTATCTCGAATCTCTCGCGTCGTTCAACCTCTCAGAGTGGAATCGAATGTATTCGGACAACTCACAGAGGCCAGAGAAACGATATCGACCATTCCGTCGACGAGAGTTTCGATTTCAGTATCTACTTTCTTATTCCACTCCTCTTCAATGTCATCCAAATATTGAGCCGAGTTTTGAGCCTGGGACTGGGCCAGACGCGCCGCGGCCGATGTTCGCGACTGGAGCAGCGAGGCTGTTGGAAGAGCAGAAGGCCGTGAGACGTCTGACTGGGGAATAGCGTCGGACATTGTTGACTGTTTGGCTTTTTGGCTTTGTTGGCCGCTTCAGGAAGCCGTGCGATCGAACAAAGCGGGCGACTTCCTGCCACCCTCAATACCCACGGCCCGAACACCCCTTTCTCCCTCTCCCCTCCAACCGCGACGACAGCAAATATCCAGTCCTCTGTTACCCCACGACTATGCCAATGTATGGCAGGAACCGGCTCTCGATAGCCGACATCGAGAGCGACCTCCATGACTTAATTGCAAACCACCCGCGTTCCCACCTGAACGACGAAGGAGAACCAGTCGTCCCAGCCGAGGCCCTCGTCGACATTTTGACTTCCTACCGTAGCGCTCATGACAATATCCAGCTTCTGTCTAAGGAGGAAGAAGAAATGTTTCTCCAGTTTATCCGAGCCAGCCCCGGGCTTGAAGCCACAACCAAGGTCCTCGTCGAATTCATCGCTTTCCGAACGGCTTCTGGAGACAAGGTGCCGGAAAGTGCTCTCAGTTCCGACGAAGGTAGCGAATCCGACTCGCCACATAGGGGCAGACGTAGCCGCGATGTTGTTTACAAGGCCACATCGCGTTCCTCCAGTTCCGACTCCGTAGGCACTTCGGTTTACCGGCCACCTAGTCGGCCACCCTCGAATGGACCTCCTGTACCACCCAAGACCCCTAGCTTGCGCGACTCGGTGTTTGACACGTCCAAACGCCAGCGATCCACCCCATTGGTCAACGCTCCCTCTAGTTGGGCCAAGCGCCCCGCACCTGCTTCGCGACGAAAGAGTGATGCTGGACGCGGCGGAAGCGATTCTGAGGTGGGTTATAGCGACAGTTACTTCTTAACCTTCATGAGAACTCTTGCTAACGCGACATCCACCTAGTCTGGGCCAATCACTCCCTCGTGGGGCCGACGAAGGAGCAGCCAAAGTCGGACATCTAATCCCGCGTCCCCAACATCCTCCCATACACCCCTCAATTCACCTCCTATAGGACCACGCCCGCATTCTCGCTCTCAGTCATACCCTCAAAACATCGCCGCGCTGTATAGCTCTGATCGCTTTGACGATAGTGATGACCTCACAATCTCACAACCCGTCTCTGCAGACAATTCCTTAGATGAAATGTCGTTCTTGTCGTCTATCAGCTCCCTCCCTATACCCAAGCACGACGATGACTCTGATTCTGATGAGGAGGTCCAGAACATTCTGGTGTACGACAGATCTGCGGCCCCATCGAACGCTTCCATGGATTCTCAGGAGCGCGTCGATGTCTTGAACAAGACGATCGATGAGCTCCGCAAGAAACTTTCTGACACAGAGAAGGGTCTGAACCGCAAAGTCAATGACCTGGAATTGGAGTTGGAGGAAGCGCAGGAGAAGTTGGAAGAGCTGAAAGCTGAGTTGACTGCAGCGAGAAAGGAAGAGAAGGAGTTAAAGTCCAAGGAGGTTTGTCTTCCCATGTTCAGTATTTCCCTCTGGGCTAATATCTATCATCGTTCCTCGACAGAAACAAAACCAGAACCAGATTTCGGCTCTCGAGGCAGAGATATCCAAGCTCCAGAAAGGCCTCGAAAATTCCCGCGCGTCATACCATAGCCTCCAAAAGCAATACCAAGAACAATGTACCGAATCCGAACGATATCGACTCAGTCTCCGCCGGCGTGATACGGAGGTCAAAGAGTACGCCGACGCTGCCGCCCTACACGCGGTTGAAACGGACAAATGGAACAAGGAGCAGCAAGTTCTCGAAGATCGGATCAACCAGCTCACTGCAGATCTTGAACTGGCTCAGCAAGCGTATAGCAGCCTGGATGATCAAAAGGCGGAGAACTTGTTGTTGAAGGAGACTATTGATCGTCTGAGGTTCGAGATGGACGAGATGAGGAGTAATGCCGCGAATGCGCTGGAGCAATCAAAGGATGGTGTGGCCGGAGGTGCTACGAGTGTCGGGAGGACCCTTGGCGCTGAGATGGTCAGGGCTGGCGTTGATCCTAACGCTGCTCCCCCGAGACGTGCTCCACAAGAAGAAGACTCGGAAGACGAGACGATTGTCGATGAAACCATCAATCAAGAGAGCGACGACGACGAATTCATCCAGACTGTTATCACGAAGACCAGGAAGCGGGTGTGTGTTCCTCGCCTTTCCCGGGTGAATATATGCTAATCGCTCTCGAGTGTAGAAGGTCCATGGCCGTATGCCGATCCCGACGTTGACTGTCGAGAGGGAGTACGCCGATGCTGAGGTTCAGCACGAATTGTCCACTTTGGATGTCGAGATTCAGACCCTCCTTGAACCCGAGCCCGTTATGACATCTCTCTCCATTCAAACAGAGAAGGCTCCTATCTCGTTCACTTTTATTCAAACCGATCCCGAACCTTCCCCTCCGCAGAAGATCTTCGTCGAGATGGAGATCCAGACGGATGAAATCGACGCTGAAGCTTCTACTAGTGGTCAACACGAAGGCGAGGAGAGCATGGCCTCATCATCGTCCACGTTGCTTCCTCCCACACCTAAACCCTCCGTCGAGCAGTTGCACCCACACGATCTGCCCCCCACATACGACCGGAGTGAGCTCGACTTTCATGTTGCCGAGGCTGTCAAGGACCTTCACCCTAGCCTACCCCGGTCAAGCGAAGTGCTAAGGAGAACTGGTGTTTCCGATGATGCTTTGGAAGAATGGAAAGCATTGAAGGCTGAGCTCGGCATCGGGTGTTCTGTCATTGACAAAACGTTGAATGACTCTCCCAAGTCAGGTCGCCCAAGACCGTCCCCATCGTCCGCCCCCTCCTCATCTGCCTCGTCCAGCTCTTCCTCGCAGTCTAGGAAGGGAAGGTTCTATAACATCTACAACACGTACATCTACGGCGGCGAGGCCGGTGGCCCCGGAGTGCTCACGAATATGGTCCTCTGCGCTGGCGCCTCGGCTGTCGCTTTCGTGCTAATGGCGCATTTGGGTAGCCCCCAATACCACATCCCTGGTGGCCCGACTTACTACGACCGCGCGGCTTGGACGAGTTTTAACACCATGCAAGCGAGCGGAGAGGGTTTCGCCGCTGATGGCACCAACGCATTTTGGGATTTGGTTGGACGACTTGGTGGAAACGCAGCAAGGATCGTGCAAGGATGGCCGACATAATTCCCTGCCCATCTTCCAAATCACCCACCCCTTGAACGACATACGGATATGGAATCCTATACCACCATCGCACGGATACCCCCGATATAACCACACCACCATCACTCCTACCTTCGCTCAACTTCCTGTGCATTTTACGAATTTTTTTCTCCATTATTCTGCGTACGGGGATGCGGAGTTGGGACATTTGATCGATCTTCCGGGAACGCCACACTGCATTTTCTGCCACTTTCCTTTTTTCCATCCCATCCTCTCAACTGTCGCCTTCCGCACCATCGTCATCGTTTTCCACAATGTTTGTGTATCATCACCCTCTGTCCTCCTTTTCCCTGCTCTGTTGCTTTGATTCGCTGCGCACATCATCATATACGATAACGACTCCACACCCGGACTCCCAGCATCGGTCATACTCTCCCCTCTTCCCACCCCCTCTTCCCTTTGCGAACACTTCATCGTGTCCCCCATTAATTTTTACCCCCGATAATTCCCCACTCCGTGCGATATGGTTTATGATTTGCTACACCTATGTTTCATGCCCACCTTTTCCACATTCCGTTCACCTTTGTTCTTATGCCTTCCTAGTTCCTTATTCTGCTCGACCCCTGAAAGTTGTTCTATCCTTTCGATCACGACTTTGTCGTTACTGTCTTTTCATCAATATTGTTGCGGTTATCGATTATCGTCGAAGTATCATAGTAGATATCCTACAACCAGTGTCGTAAACACGTCCGTGTATATATATCCGTGCATATATCTTCGGAAGCGGTTGAAGAAGTGGGACGAGTACTAAGAGAAGGGGGGCTACGTGCGTGTGTGGGGTTCACGAACAGAGCCTTCGGGTCCATCTCCCCCGATCAATGCTTCTGTCGCTTATATTGCACGGATAACGGGATATACGCATTTCATTAACAACCTACAAATTGTGCACAAAAAACAAACAGGGAGTGGTGGGTTGACTACGATTCGACAGAGAAGATCTGATCGCCGGAGAAAGATGGGTGGAGTTGTTGTAAAATCATGGATGTCAAATGAAGCGGCAACGATGGAAGAAATTACCTGGATGATAGACGGGATACGATCGACATCTCCCTACATAGCCGAGAGAAGGTGAACGAGGCGACGGAATGGATGAACGAACCGGGAACCACGGTTGGACCAGTAGAGACGACAGAGGTCGGTGTGCAATGACCCTAATGAGCTTGCACCCCACCTGCTCGTCTCTCTGCAACTGCGCGTTCATGCTTCAGCCATTCCTCGCTCTTGAACACTTTCCTGTGCATCTTCAGAGCCCTCTCCTTCGCCCTCGCGCTCCTCGTGCTCTTTCCGGTCTTCTTGACCTCTTCGTGCTCCGTTCCACGGGTGGTAGAAGTAGCAGTCTCGATATTGGTCATGACCATCCCAAAGAATCGTTCGCCAATCTCCACGATGGTCTTGGCGTTCTTCTTCGCCTGCCTATTCCCCCTCGTCAGCTTCTTCTTCAGGTTCTTCATCGCTTTCTTGGGGTCCTCCAAGAAGTGGGCGCCATGAGATTTGATTTCCTGGACGAAGTGGTCGAGGAGGGCGAGGATTTCCGAGACTTCACGGTTGAAAGAGCGAGCTAGGTCACGGATAATATCCATATCGAGAGATTGGGAAACGGAAGAGACAGAAGAGGTAAGTTGGAGCGAGAGATCATACAGGACGTCTTCGATCGTTTCACGACCCTTGCCCTTTCCGTGACTCTCGGAGAACCTCGCGTGGAGTTTGGTATTGGAGTTGGGGGTCGGATTGGTGGAGGAGGGGACGGGAACGGAGAGATCGGAATCGTAGGTAATTGCCAGAACATCTTGGGTCGGTGCACTGATGACATCCTGATTAGGGATTTTGTGATTGTCCGCACAGGAAGAACTCGAGCTAGAACCGCTCGCAACATCGGGGGACGAGGGTTGTGGAGTATGTGGTGGTGGAGACTCGACAACGGAGAGTGAACCGGGAGGGTTGAAAATAGTAAGACCGAGGTCATCACTGGTGGCTGGCACGATGGAAGAAATGACCGTAGAGGTCGAAACGGCGACAAAAGTGGTGGATTGGCCAATTGTGTCGTCCTTCCCCCAGGAACCAGGGTTCTCCGTGCTTGGCGGGAGGGTGAGAGTGAGAGTTGGGGTAGGAATAGAGGCGACAGAGAGGTCTGCCCTGCCTGTGGCAATGTACCCGACCAAGGCACACATCAATCCGAAACTATGGAACTGTCAGTGAATCGGCCGACAAAAATACATCACCGAAACTTACAAGATTTGCATGACGAGAGGCTCGGACAGGTAAGCTCTAGCGATGAAGCGACCCCAGCGACCGCTATGTTCCACGCAGAGAGCCGTCTGGTCCTTGATAGGCCCGATTGCTGGGATAAGCTTCTTGAAAGCAGCAGAAACCATCTCGGGCTCGTACTCCATCACGGTCTCCATCTCGACAACGGGATTCGCAGGGAGGTCGAATAACAGCCTATCACGAGGAACACCCAAGTCCTTCCAATTGGACTCTGCAGAGCTCCTCACGCTGTCTATACCTCCAGGAGTGTCCTTTGTATATGAAGTAGATGCGACCAAGGGCAAGTAGTATGTGTGGTCGGGTACGACGGAGAATGCTCGTTGCGGGAAGAAGATAATTCCTAGAGATGGAGTGTCGTAAGATAGCTCAGAAATCGACTGCGAAGATATTGAGGTTAGTCGCTTGGATGAATGGGAAAGGGGGCCTACGCGGAAATCGAGAGATTGGGTCTTGTCGATTATCGTAATTATACGAGGCGGGATGCCGCCGAACTTGGCAGGAGATCGCAGTTCGCGGATGGCCAACACCTGGGCACATGGTGGTTGAACTTGGATGTCTTCTACCAATTCGAGTCCAGAACCCCGGGAGTGACTGCGTAGCAGCTTGTCGACCAAACTCAACTTGTCGCCGATGGAGAATCCGTAAAGAACGATGAACAAGTCTGCCGCATTCACAATCTCGGACGGGATGGTGTTGCGTGGAGAGAGCTCCTGCGTGGAGGACACGCCCAAATCGGTGATCGAGTCTGACTCCGGGGCTGCCTCCCCAGGCCCCTGATCGTCGTGGGAATTGCGCCGAGAGCGGGAGCGACGGGTAGCGGTTGCATCGAGCTCCTCGTATGACCTACGGATATCATCGGTGGTGCTCGCGATGGGGTCTGGGAACGATAATCTGATGTCTTTGCGGGTTCGGGGTGAAGTCATGGAGGACTGGCCAAGTGAACCAGAGCGCGAGGTACTCAGCGTGCTAACCATGCTTTGATCTAGAGCTTCCTTGACCTTCTGTTCCTCCAGGTTGTCTTCCTCCGGGGGCGCTACCTCTTGAGCGAAGTCGTTACCACTGTCGGAGGGCAGGACAAAGGGGTGGTCGAGTGGCTCGTCGTCATCGGTGGGGTGAGGGTCAATCCAAGGACCGGTGGCGTCGCTGTCCCTGAAGCTGAGATGAATATTGGAGGACTGTCGTGAAAGAGAGGCAGCATACGATTGGTTGTAGTCTGTGGACCCATTCTCGTCCTCAGAGTGTTCGCTGAAGTCTGTGTCTACGAGAGACTCTGAGCTGGATATGCATTCGTATTCCGAATCGAGGGCGTTGTCCGAGATATCCATGCAGGGGCCAGCAGATGCGCAGATAGATAAGTAGATGGAAGGCGGAGGAGGAAACTAGTTACCTGACCGCATCATCCCTTTATATGGTAGCCTCGGCCACTAGACGCCCCTCTGAATCAGATCGGTCCGGTAAATGCCATTCACGTGGACCCCTTGCGCTGTTTCCGCATTCCGCTGACACGACTGCGAGGGCTGAAGATGGCCAACAGCCTCGATTCAGCACCAGAGGACATTTTGCTGGAGGTATTTCTCCGCTGCACCGTTCTCGACGTCCTTTCCCTCAAGCAGGTGAGGCCTTTGAGCTCACTTCACCGAAAGGCCGCACGTGGGCTCATTATGTGGTGCCACGCAGACATGCCGTATGTTGTACGGTCTCGGGTCCAACGATTATCTCTGGCACAGGATTGTCCCTACAATCAGGATTCCCCTTGGAATCCCCGCTGACGTGGACACCAATTCTCTCACTGGCGCCGAACTCCAGAAGATCGTTATCAAAGCGATCAGGCTAGAGCATAACTGGAGGAAACCGACTTCTCGCATCACACGAATGACTCCCGTATTACAAGAGACGACTGGTGTCCCCATTGATGAAATGCGGCTGCTACCTGGAGCCCGCTGGTTGGTTACAGCACAACGGAACCGCCCATTGGGGCGCCTCAGCACCACCATATCCCTTTGGTGTCTCGAAGACATCGATGGCATATATCGATCCGCACAGATTGAAATCACTGGGACCTATAGGGATTTCGCCGTCATCTCCCACCCTGATTGTTCCTGGGCATCACTTGCCATTGGCATGTGCATAGGAAACCACGAGTGAGTCGGAATAATTCGAGTGGTACTCATCCACCCCTGACCCACGTTGCGAGATTAATTCAAGTGTATAAGCTTCCCATGCTTGACCGCCACGATTTCACACATGTCGCGCCATTGTTGACTAGGACCATACCCCAACCACGCGATCTACCGGGCGTGATTCACGAGGTTTCGATTCACGGAGACATCGTGGCAGCCAGTTTCGTTGTAGCAGAGGATGAAGTCAACCACCACCATCAACTTCTACTCATCAACCATATCACAGGTGCTCAGCAGCTGGTTGACCCCGAGTTTGTTGAGGTGCGGTGATCTCCTCTCTGTCGTATTGACCCCATCTGACTAGGACCCTATTAAAGCGGTTTACTAACTTTAGCATCCGGTTGGCGCATGGCCAGATAATATTGGTCGGCATCCTGAATCAGAGTTTCGCCATGCGAATATACGGCCTCCCTGATTCAATTTTCCCTGGGAAATCTCCACACCCGGAGTCGCAAGATGAAGGACTGGGGCGGATCATGTTCAGTTTCAATGTTGTCCCAATCTCCAGCCTTTCTCTTCCCGATTTCGCAATTTCTGATAGCATCAACATACCCTCTATTGGCCGGTGCTCCCGACTCTCGATGGTTTCCTTCGATGTACGAGGTTCTCGTGCTGGAGGTGGCCATCTCGTTCACTTTTGCACGGAGGGCACGAACGATGATGACCGGCCAGCCAGCCAGCCACGGATAATCGAACCTCGAAGATTCACGGTCCCCGGATCCGCGTCTATCGAAGTCGCCAAGATCGGGACACGAGGACATCGCGCGGTGTGGTTGGAGCACAACTGGGAACTGCAGCAGTTCCGGTTGATGAAGTTGTCGGCGCCCGTCGGACACGGTAAGCCATCGGTGGGCGTGCTTTTGCCTCCCGATCCAGAGTTGCCGTTCTCCCCACGAGAATGTCAATCGCTCGCATTCGACGAAGTTACTGGTAGGGTGTGTTTAGGGCTTTATACGGGCGATCTGTACATCCTAGATTTTGTGTAATTTTGACTCTTTCTACTCTTCCAATCACGGACAATTCCAGCAGCGGTGTGCCGTCTTACGTGATCCTTAATGCTCCGTTTGCAAGGTTGAATCCAAAGATTAGTTTACCCGTAGACCTTTTTTTTTCTCTTCGAGAAATCCCCTTAGACGACTTGGTGCCCACATATCCCATTATCTCTGCTATACGATCCCCTCTTTCCCGACGCGTAAGCGGGCGTTGTGAACGTACAACTCGCGGGCTGAGTCAAGCGGCTCGGACAACCCGCCTGGCCACACGATCGATCTTCTTCTCAATTCTATTCACCACTTCAAAAAATCTTTGACACGCCCACCATCTGCAGAGTGGCCGACCTCCTAGACGGCCCAAGAGTACCATATCTCCCTCCTGACGTGCCAGTACTCCCCTTTGTTCGGTAGACCCTATGGATCCAGAACTCGATCAGATAACCCAAGCCATTCTAATCGCATCGGATCCTTCCCAGACCTCTTTACATGCCCAAGCCCTCGAGTACCTTTCTTCCATCCAACAAAATGCCCAGATGTCCTGGCGGTGGGCTTTGGCACTCTTTGTCGAACCGAGCACTGAAGGAAGTGCTCGGAAGTACCCCCCACAAGCTAGATTTTTCGCTCTGAGGGTCCTAGAAGATTTTCTGGATAATAGGTTGGTGGAGTCATCTGCCCGTGGTGGTTTGTTGAATTTTTGACGATAGATAGGTTCGATTCTCTAGAGCCCGAAACTTTCAAGATCATCCAAGAATCACTCGTGAAATACATCCAATCGGAGTATATTTACGGACCGGCTGAAGCTAGTTCATCGTGTGCGTCATATTCGTATTCGTCCCGGCTTTGGTACTGACGAGGATTATCCAGTTTTGAGGAACAAGTTCTCACATACACTATCATTATTCTTCCTCCGAACCTATGTAGAACAGTGGCCAACCTTCTTCACCGATTTCTTCACCCTTATCAGCCCACCAGAATCTTCCTCTTCCGCCAACTTCAACCCCCATGTCTCGCTCTTACTATTTCACCTAATTTTGGAAATTTCTGGAGAGGTCGCTGATCAAATGCTCAAAGCGGCGCGTATTCATAATCCAGCTCGGCATACTAGGGATGGACGGGTACGCGACGCCGTTAGGGAGCGAGATGCTGCAAGGATCAACGAAGCAGTTCTTACTATCATTGCCGCTAATGTGGAGAAGTTGAGCAAGCTCAGATCGGCCTCAGGCTCCGCGGAATCACGAAAAGACCTTGAACAAGCAGAAGAAGTGGTCGATTGGGGTATCAGGACGTTTGGGTCGTACGTTGGGTGGGTGGACATCAACCTCACGGTTACGCCCACAACAGTCCCGTTGCTCTTCACTTTAATCTCCGATGCTGCTCTCCCCATCCGACTCGCCACGTGCGTTTCTCTGTCCCGAATCGTCTCAAAGGGTCTCAAAGAATCGGGGGACAAGTTGCAGTTGATCAAGGTCCTCTCGCTGGCGGATGTTTTGGCGACTTTGGAAGAGCGGACACGGGAAGAGCAGACCGCTCGCGGAGATGACACAGATGAGGGAGAGGAGTCTTACCGCGAGGCACTTGGGAAGCTGCTCAATGTCCTAGGCCTGGAACTGTGCAAACTCTCGGAGGTACGCGTAACCTCCGGGAGTCTTCGTCTCGGATGCGTCTCACAAAACACTCTTAGGACACCCAGGATGATGTTCGAACGGAGGCCACGCGTCTCTCTGATCAAGTCCTCCCAGTGATGTTGCGATTCTTGGCTGACACGTACGATGATACATCATCTACTGTGTTCCCCTTCCTATCAACCGTCCTCCTTGCGGTAAGTCTCTAGTTCCCGGACCCATGAATCGTTCACCTATCAACCTCCAGCATAAAAAAGCCAGGAAAACATCTGCAGAACCCATTCCCGAAGCAACGCGGGCATTCCTTACTTCTTTGTTGAAGGTCCTATTGGAGAAATTACGGTGGGATGGTGATGAGGACCCAGCAGATTTGGATGAGGACGACAGGGCCGCATTTGAGGTGCTTCGAAAGGTATTTTCGAGAGGTCTTTTTGACACGGTACAGATTAACCGACTCATCTCTGAAGGATCTACGAACTTTCATCGATTCCGTCTTGGTTATCGACCCTTCACTGGTGACGAGTGCAGTTCAAACGCTTGCGATGAACACTTTGAGTGCGTATCAAAACGGAGTTGCTGTCAAATGGAACGACGCTGAGCTCGCGGTGTACCTGGTTTACATATTCGGGGAAATCAATAAATGTGAGGCTACTTCCACCATGAACCAAATTTTGGCTCATCGTTTCTCATCAGCTGGTGGCGGTAAAGGACGGGCAGCATTCTGCGAAACCCCGGCAGTGATCGACAAAGACAAGAGAAAACTCACGGATTACTCGGAGTTTGCTCTCACTGCTCACGGGCAAATGCTTTATATCCTTGTTCAGTCCCGCATCTCTGAGTATCCGCATCATACCGTCACCCTCCAGTTTTTTGAAACGACCACACGGTACACCGACTTCTTCAAGGTTCGGAAGGAGTGCATCATGCCCACTCTACATGCAATGGTCGATCAGAGGTTTGTGTTCCGACCTTACCGGCTTCCACGGGATTATGACGAGTACTTCATCAGGGGCCTGCACAACCAAGATTCTAGCGTCAGAGCAAGAGTCTTCTACCTTTTCCACAGGTTCATCAAGGAATTAAGAAACGAGATATCACCAGATGTCGTTGCCTCGCTGTTGGACAGCATCAGGGACCTCCTTGCCATCCAAGTAGACCTACCAGAACTCGACAGCCCCGAAACCCAGGATCTCCTCACGGAAGCAATAAAAAGCCCAGGGATCTTCGACTCCCAAATTTACCTCTTCGAAACCGCGGGTATCCTTAATTCATTGTTCTTCAAGGACCCGACGCGATCGGAGACCCTTCTGAAGTCGATCGTGAAACCGCTTATGGGTGAGTTGCCTGGCCACTTACAAGCGGCGAAGGCCTCGAACGACGTCACGGCGATCCTGAAAATCCACCATATCGTCATGGCGCTGGGAAATGTGGCGAAGGGATTCCCCGATCTTCCCTCCCCATTGCCAGAGGGGTATATTCTCCCGCCACTGGAAGTATTCCGTGAGATCGGACAAGCGATCTTAGTGTGTCTGGAGCAGCTGAACGTTGTGAAAGGCGTGCGGGATGCGGTGCGTCCGGTTGGTTCTTGATCGCTTTTCTGGCGCTAATACACTCGACCTACTACAGACACGTTTCGCTTTTGCGAGGATCGTCGCTCCAACTGGAAGCAGCATCACGTATCTAATTCCCCCGCTGATGGCGAATCTCTTGGCGCACTCAGAACCTTCTGAGCTCGCGGATTTCATGAACTTCATCGGGTTGCTCGTACACCGCCTCAAGGTAGGTGAACACGAACTTGGAAAGGATAACGCTAACTCGCGCTTTTCAGGATGCCATGTTCCAGGTTCTAGATGAACTCATAACCCCTTTAACTGCCCACGTCTCACAGCTGCTGGTGCAACCCACCAGCGGGACGGATGATGCGCTCACTCACGGAGAATCGAAAAAGGGGTACTTGAACTTGTTGAGTAGTATCATGACTTCGAAGTTGCAAGGGGTATTCCTGTCAGAACGTAGGTATCTATACTGGTGTCGCTTTATGCTTGACCTCTGACCCTCTGGTCTCGTTCACAGGTAACAAGGGACAGCTAGAGGGGCTGCTCGAGATGATGGAACGGCTGGTTGTAGATCTCACGGACCCAGCGGGGCAACGTTCAGCGCTCCAGTTCCTCGGTCGCTGTGTGAACGCTTGGGCTGCGCCGCTACCTGACGGTACCCCCCAGGCGTTACCCGGTTTTGAGCGGTTCATATACGAAAGGCTCATCCCTGCCACCTTCCGGGTACTCTCGTTACCAGAGTTTAACACCAAGGACGGGCAAGTGATGATGGTGAGGGGACTTTCTACTCCCATAATCGCAACCCCCATGCTAATAACCCGAAAGGTTTCGTATGAAATTGCCTCCTTCTACCAAACAGTTGCCAAGGCCAGGGGACAAGAGACGTTTGACTTTTTCGTATCCGCGTTTTTACCCTCTCAAGGATGGCCACAAGAGATAGCTCTCGATTTTGTCACAAAGCTACGAGACCTAGATAACAAGATGTTCAAAAAGTACTTCACGGACATCGTTCGCGCTGCCCATGGGGGGTCATAGCGCACGTTTGTGGTTCCTCCCTTCAAATTCCTTACTTCGTATACATGTTTTCTGTTATTCGTCGGTTTTTCTACGTCTTGTTGCGCTTTCCTCTCGCGTTGGCTTCGTTATATACCGTAGTACTTCGTCGTTTCTGTTACACTCTGCATGCATTTTTTACGTCGACGTGTAGGAATATTTTGTGGTAATGGGATTTGTTTAGCAGGCGCCCACTGGGAACAAACGAGGCAGCCACACAGATCCCGTGGGCGATCACCCCCCGAGCGCTGACACTCATCCTCAACCATGTCCGCCGTCGGTCAGTCTCCCAGTTTATGGTCGATGGCGAAACTGAGCTGAATGGCCAAATCGGAACCACAGCGACCCAGAAGAAAAAGACGAGAATAGTGAGTTACGACCGATAAACCGTGGCTGGCAATCGCGCCCTCATTAACGTCTCTTCCTCAGAAACCTCCGAGGGTAGATATAACTTCTCCATATCGCCCAGGACACAAGTTTAACCGTTGGTTGTTCAGCATTCCTCAGATATGTCGTTGGATGAAACGTGGAGGAGGCTCTCGAACAACATTCGAGAGATCTTTGCGCAGAATGCGGCGAACCTGTCCTTTGAAGAGAATCACCGATTCGGCTATAACCTCGTCCTCGGGAAGCAGTCGGAAAAGCTCTATGAAGGCGTCAAGACTCTAATCGTCGAGAACTTACAGAAGACGGTCAAGGAAAAGCTAATACCCGCGTTTCCCACCGGCGTCCGGAGCGACATGGTGTCTCGGGCCAAGGAAGGGGAGGAGCTGCTCAAGGCCTTCAGACATGTCTGGGATGACCACGAATCGGGCCTGTGCAAACTACGAGACATCCTCAAGTACCTGGTGCGTCCTTCCTCGCCAATCCCTTCCCAAATCCAAGTGTGGCTGAGGCGCTTATCTACCCTAGGATCGAGTGTATGCGCCGGCGCAACGCCTCCCCGTCATATACGATGCCGGTGTCTTGTTATTCTACAAGCACATAATCGTGTCCCCGATAGAGGGCCACCTCGTCGACGCCGTCCTCGATGAAGTACGCGTGGAGCGGGATGGGTTCGCGATCGATCAGTCCGCCGTCCGTGGATGCGTCGATGTTCTATGTTTATTGCAAGAAAACTCGCGATCTCTGACGGTCTACCAGGAGAAGTTGGAACTTCCACTACTCGATGAAAGCCGGAGGTTTTACGAGGCTGAAGGAAAGGAGAAGCTGGAGTTCACGAGCGCGCCTGAGTACCTCACTCATGTAGGTACTTCATCCTGGACTCATGTTGATGTATTTTTCATCCGCGGAATGTTTGTAGGTGGATAAACGGTTTACTGAAGAAACTCTCCGCGCCCAACGCTACCTCAGTTCTAAGATCACCCCACTACTGAAGGAGATCCTGGAGGATACGCTGATCGCGCCGCACCTTGCGACCGTTATTCACATGCCGAATTCTGGGATGGACAGCATGATCGACGCCGACAAAATCGAATCACTCACCCTGATGTACAAATTATTCAAACGGGTGGCCATGGGGATTCCATCCATACGAAAAGCGTACAAGGAGTCGATCATTCGTCGAGGGAGCGAGATAAATCTGAACGGAGAATTTGACGTCGCGGAGGAACCTGTGGGGGGTGAAGGCGGTTCCAAGGGGAAAGGCAAGGCCAGACCCCGAGCGACCGGCGCCCAAACGCTTCAGCAAGCTCTGAAGTGGGTACAGGATGTGCTCGACCTGAAGGACAAATTCTACCGTGTCTGGTCAGAGGCGTTTAATTCTGACCGAGAACTCGAGACTGCAATGGTCGAGGTAAGGTCGCGTGCAATGTATGAAGGTATCTTCTGATGGGACAATTCCAGGGTTTTGAAGGCTTCATTAATACCAATCCGAAAGCTCCTGAATTTATATCTCTGTTTATTGACGAGAATCTCAAGAAGGGAGTGAAGGATGTAAGCTACGGTGTCGTCCGTAAACATGCCCACCTCTAACGCTGTCGTAGAAAACCGATCTTGAGGTTGACATCGCATTGGACAAGACAATCACTGTGTTCCGGTATCTCACCGACAAGGACGTGTTTGAGCGCTATTACAAAGGACACCTTGCCAAACGATTGCTGTTGGGACGGTCGGTCTCCGATGACGCGGAACGGCAAATGCTGGGCAAGCTGAAGGTCGAGTGCGGTCATCAGTTCACGCAGAAGCTGGAGGGTATGTTTAACGACATGAAGCTATCGACGGAGACCATGGATGGTTATCGAGGACATCTGGCGAGGACCACGGTACGCGAAAGGCTCCTCCATTAAAATCGAATTCTGACATTGCTATAGGCGCCTTCCGTCGCCATCACCGTCACCGTCATGACTTCAACCTACTGGCCGTCAGCAGCCAATGTCCCATGCACTCTGCCAGAGGTGCTCGTGAAGGCCGCCAAGTCGTTCGAGCTCTATTACCTCGCGAAGCATACAGGTCGAAGGCTCACTTGGCAGCCGTCGATGGGGACCGCGGAGGTCCGGGTCCAGTTCAAGTCAAGGAAGCACGATTTGACGGTTTCCACCATTGCACTCGTCATTCTCCTGCTATTCGAGGATCTTAAAGAGGATGATTTCCTCACGTACGGTGTGAGTCGTACCCTGCAAATTCAGAGTGCTCCCAAAGTATGACACGATTTGCACGCTCTCAAAGGAAATAAAAACGACGACCAGCATCCCGGACAACGAGCTCTCACGGAACCTCCAATCACTCGCCTGTGGGAAGTATAAGATCCTGAAGAAGCATCCAGCAGGTCGAGATGTAAACCGCGAGGACTCCTTCTCTTTCAACAATGACTTCACATCAAACCTTCAGAAGATTAAGATCAGCACGGTCTCGTCGAAGGTCGAGAGCACCGAAGAGCGGAAGGAGACGCACGACAGGATTGACGAGGAACGAAGACACCAAACGGAGGTAACGGCGTTCTCCACTCACATTAGGAAGGATCTGACGTGGTGGCTGCTAGGCATGTATCGTCAGGATTATGAAGGATCGGAAGCACATGGTCCACAACGATCTTATCAACGAGGTTACGCGACTGCTTGTCCCCCGGTTCCATCCGAATCCCATAGATATTAAGAAGCGGATCGAGGGTCTTATCGAGGTAAGGGGATCCTTCTCTCCGACTTCGCCCTTGAGGATGCTCACTCTATGCCTTCATAGCGAGAGTATCTTGAGAGATGTGAGGATCGGAAGTCATACAATTATCTGGTGAGTATTTGTTATGGGTTCGCAAGCGTCAGTCTGACGATGACCTTCAGGCGTGACGGATGGTGGGTTGGATTCGTTTGTATTTTTTGCACGATTTGTATCTCTTGTACTGTTGCATCATCATTTTCGCGGGGAATCTAATGTCTGAGACTTGTTCCACTTTGGCACCGGAAACTCTCTGTCACATTACCAACCACAACAGATTGCCGGATATACAAGAACATGAGAAAGATATCCGGGATGGTATTGTTCCTGCCACACCGTACAGCAGGGATGAGGCCGCAAGATGAGTTAATGGGTGATCACTACAGCCCCATCGCGACACAAGAGCGAGGGCAGTGGTAAGAGCAATCCGTTTCCGGATCCCTGTTACCCATCGGGAGGGGTTGTGAGCAACTAGGTGAGGCTCGTGGAATGACGGTAACGGCCACCTGTGCTGGGCGTTCCCAAAGTCCACGAGCACGAATTCTCCGCTTACTTGATCACGCCAGTGCGTCCGCGGGGAACTACAGGATCCAAGGTATGCGTGTTCGCAATTTCTTTCCAGTTGAGTAGGGGTGATCTGTCACACGGGCAGACCGTTCGACACCACGGGTCAGGGATAATACATCATTGGGCAAACATACAGGTTGCTAGAAGTAGAGAGGTACAACAACAATACATCATTCGACTCTATGAGTGGCGACATAAGGAGACATGAGATTGTTAAGTAGGTGAGTCAACGATCTATCAAAGGCAAGTACATTCGTTTCCTCGGCTTCCCGGCCTAACCGAGGTTGATAACTTACGGGGTGAGCAGATGTAAAACAAATATAACACGGGATATGGGAGGGGGTATATCACGGGACGTAGACCAAGGATGACACAGAGGGGTGGGACGACATATACGGAACAATGTGTGGGAGTAGAGGTCCATCAGGGGAGGGTATAATAGTGGTGTTGAAGGAGTATCAGGGTAGGTGGGTGAGACTCGAAGTTCCGGCGGAACGCGTCTGAAAAATTGAAGCGACCACCAACGCCGTCGTCCGGCCCCACGATCTAAGAGAGGCAAGTAAATACGCGCAGGAAATAGCAGTGTTTCCAGGAGCCCACCATTTAACCTGATCCTCCAGGTCGCCCAGTTCCTCTCGGATGTCCCGGAGGAGCTCGTTGCACTCCTTCAGGTCCTGTGCAGCCCCAAGCTTTTGGAAAATATCAGCTGCGCGCAAAGCCTCAGATTCCGACTCTTCAAGCCTAAGCTGCTCGCGCAAAACGCGAGCTTGCAGTTTCATCCCCTGAGCCAATTGGTATGAGTTGACCACGAATGGCTTGGCTTGCTCAACGTGGATGTGTGCGTCGTCAATCTTGTCACGAATCAAGGAGAGTTCCGTCAGGGAGAAGCGAATCCAAAACACCTGATCGTGCCAGCCGAAAGAGGATGCGATTCCAAGGGCTATCTCGAAATGGTGAACGGCCTTCTCTGTCTCGGTATCGGAAAAATAACAATACACCAGACCAAGAGCGCGGTGACATCGGCAGAGCAGAAATTGGTTGCCTTCCTCCGGGAGAAGATTGATTGCGCGGGATGCGGCTTCCTCTGTGGCGTCGAGCTGACCATCCCTCAACAATGACAGAGCAAGAATGCACAAACACTCTGCCTGCCCCACTGCATCACCAAGCTGTTCGTAAATCCCCAACCCCTCCTGTGCCTGCTGTATCCCCTCCTTGTAGAGACCTATTTGCCGATTTGCATCACAGAGATACTTCAAGGCCTGACCAACCCGATGGTCATTTCCCCGCTCCCTCCAGAGCCTCAAGATGTGAACAAGGAGCTCTTTGTACCCCAGATAATTTCCAACCGAATTGTACAACAGTGAAAGCTGAAGCATGCATTCCGGCTTGGAGGGATGGTCGTCCGAGAGTCCTTCGACCTTTGGCCCCAGTATTACTGGCCGCGCTTTGTGCCGATAGAGATGTTCCATGAAATGGGCACAAGTATCCCAGATATCGCCCGACCCTGTGTCGATGGATGTGAAGACATTGAGTAGGTGTTCGGCATTCACATCTTCTGATGTGATCCATCGTGCTTCTTCGTACCCGGGCTTGCCAGGGTGAACGTCGACCGACAATCGGGAGAAGTAGGAATCCTTGGTTGCGTGGAGAAGTGAAGAAGACATCGGATCCTGGGGGCAAAAATAATCCCGGAGTGGCGCAAGCATTATGATGACCCCGTTACTTCGATATGTTAGAGAAAGAATGCAGAACTTGTCGAAGATGTTTGTTCTATCAGGGATGGTAGGGAATAGCCAATCGAGGTTGTTCTCGTCGACACCTTGAGGCAGGAAGGCGATGACTCCGAGAAGCGCTCGGGCATCAGGCCCAAGTTCTTGGAACATGGGGGAGGCGAGAGAAAGCTCGATCGTGGCGGCGAGGCTCCCGGAGTGCTGTACGCGAAGCATCCCCGTTCGTTGTCTCTCCCACTCCCTAGCCAGGCGGTTGATGTCCCACCCACTATGCTGGGCAACAGTGGCGAGTAACGTGATGGAGAGGGGATGGAAGTCGAGTTGTTCCAGGATCTTGTTGATCGGATCGGACCGTTCACCGTGCGTATAGATGCGGGAGAATGTGTCGTGCGCAGCCTCCATCGATAATGTCGGCACGTTGAGGATTGTGCAGTCGGGAGGGATGATGGATATACGGGATGTGATACAAAGGCAGATATTGCTGAAATGGCTTAGTTCCTCCACTGCGGCATAGGTCTCCTGTGCGCTCGTTCCCTGCAGATCGAGAATGGATTCCGCATTATCGAGGACTATGAGCATCTCCTCTGAGGATAAGGAGGGTCGTAGGGGGGTCAGATCCCCGGGGTTTTCAATCCCCGCACCGATGACCTCAGAGAGACGGCGAAGGAGATGAGTACGGGAGGCGGGGAATTGGTCGCATCGGATGAACCGACGGTTGTCGCCAAATCGTTGCTTGATGCGCTTGTCGTGGAGGATCGTCAGGACGGTGGAGGTCTTGCCAATTCCACCAGCGCCAACCAGGGCGATCGGAACGAGGTTTTCTGCGAGGCGAACGATCGTCTCGATCAGCTCGCTGCGTCCAAAGCATGCTCTCGGTGGTGGAGGTGGTGATTCGCCGGATATGCTAGATCCTTTGGTAGTCGAGATCACCGACCTGTTTTGGGTCTGTCAGATGGTGGTAAGTGTTTACTCTGGGATGCTAAAGAGTGCGAACATCACTCACCACCTGAGATTGGCCGTCAGTGCCTTCCTGGCTTTTCAGTAAGTTTCGGTGAATATCGGAAACGATGGTGTGGGTGTTCAAGACAGTAACGTGTGTATTGATCGCAAGCTCAGTCTGAGAATTTATGGTTAATAATGGCCACGCAAGAACGACGGAACGCACGTTGAACACAAGAAGGATTCTGTTAAGATCCGACCTCCAGGCGGCGACTGCCTCTTTTTCACTGCTTGCGTGAAAGAATCGAGAGAGTACGTTCCGTTTACCCTGCTTGATGACGCTCCTTTGGATCTCCGCGACCGCCCTGAAGCCAGGCCGAATGTGTTGTCAATGAGGTACTCAAAATGAGCGTTACTAGTGTAACTCACGTCGTCAGCTGATTGATCGCCTCAACCACAGAGTCGTTAAGATCGTCCAAGCTCTTCCCCTTCAGTCCCCGGTCGAGGGTGGTACAAACATCAGCGCAGGCCAACCCAAGCTCAACATAGTCCACTTCATTGATCATCGTGTCCTAGGTCCATTTCATCCTGCGATCGCTCAATGCAGACGAGGAGGAAACTCACTCTGATCATCGCGAGGATAACACCGACGGTACCAAAAACGGCCTTGGCGGGTGTGACACTTGAGAGTTCCTTCGCAAGATTCACGGCCGCAACAGCCGCGTTCAGGGAGGAGAGCGCAACATCCCGACGTTTCGGTCGCTTGGAGTTTGTAGCCATGGTCGAAACTCGAGGTGGTTGCGAGAAGGAAGCGGACTGTGGGGAGGAACCCGAGCCCTAATAGAGATGGGCGGTCATCTTGTTACGGCACGCCTCGTGTGGGCAGACCAACTTCGTGGAGAATACGCTTGAAGAGGCAATGCGATCGGGTGATCGCCCGAATTCCTTGTTCGCTCTCGTTCAAAACGTCCTGAGGAAATACTCTACCGGCCACTGGAGCAATCCCGTGTCTTCGACTTCGTCCTACACCCGACCCGGCCTTTCTAGTTGCTCCGTTGGGGGACGCGTTTTTGAAACGGCCGTTCATCGTGTTTCTTCTCCTCCCCGCCTCTCCCAACCATCCCCTTCCGTCGACCCCCCCCGTCCGTTTGCCGTGGTTTCAATGGCAGGCAATGATTCGACCAACATCATCTGTCGTCTCCTCATTCGTTCGTGTGTTACCGGGGCTTCGACACGGACACCGTTCTCCGTGACGTTGCAAACCCCGTCCAGCACTACCTTGAACAGCCAAAAAGGATAATATGGGCCATGCGACTCTATCGTCTTCGTGCCTCGATCCCTCGTATCCGTCAAAGTCGACGCTTCAATAGGAGCCGCAAACGTGCATATGCGGCCAACCAACCACCACCTCAGCGAGTCTGTGGACGCTAAGATATTGAACGTGGCATTCCAGTAAGCCTACTCAGGAAAATCGGGAAGAATGAGCAAGTTCCGTAAGTCCGAACGCTCGCAAAAAGTTCCGGGTATTCTTGCTAACTAGCATTCAACAAGCCACGCCCTCGCTCGTTACCATGACGCAGTCCTCGGCAGGGAGGAAGATGGGGTAGCTCCACGACACCGGGCACCAGAGCCCGGAAGCGGTTCAGCCAAGGAACCCCAGGTACCCGACGTTGAGCCGTTCTAGGACCTCGGGACATCTCAATTACCAAAACGTGAAAAGGTCCCCCCTAAGAACTCGTCGATCACATGTTCATGCTTGCGAACAATTTGGAATCACTGAAGGCACATTCGTTGACCTGCAAGGCTCTGCCCGTTTCGACCTGTTACATCGCTCACCAGAAGATATGCCTGACACGACACAAGAACTGGGAGTTGTTTACGGTCCCAGAGAACTCGACATTGCTCCACCCACCCACCCCAACAAGAAGTTTACCCCCGCTGACCTCCAACCGTTTAACGACCACTCCCAACGTTTCGACTGGGTCGGCTAGACACCTCAGGTTTCCTTGGAAAAATCGGCACCTACTTCACGAATTTTGCTACGCTATACGCTTGCTTCACTTCGATACCCCCGCCGGAGAATATCCTCGATTCCGTTTGTCGGCTCCTGCATCCCGCTGACCTGACCCTCGGGATGTCGTCTGAGGGTTCTTGTGATTGGAGAACTTGGAAGTCGGGGCTGTTGCCCGTCGTCAAGATGGTGCCACCTTTCCGAGGGATGCCGGAGCCCTCCATGGTTAGCGAGCGGCGTGGCTATTTGCAGTAGCAGTAGTTGATCCCCCTTCCTGGGAAACGTAGCTTCCGAAGTTACCCCTCCGAGGTAGAACAGCCCACCGTTGGCGCATACCGCTCTAGCACCCTAGAGACCACCTCACCCGCATGGAAGAAAAACCGTAAGTTTTGACCCATCTTCTGACGTGGTAACCAGCCTGAGGAAGCTGTAGATGAGAAGGGATTACCACTGAATCTCGTAGACGTCACGAACCCTCCATACGGTTACTTCGACGTTCTTCCCAGAGCTCGTCCTAGAAGTGGAACGAACCTTCGGAGTGCTTGAATCAGCTCACGATGCCTGGAAGTAGCGGGGAACGTGGGCTGGGTTAGACGGGGTTTTCAAGAGTACAGACATCGAGAGAGGGATTAGTTGGGGCCGAGAACCCGCACGGGGAATCGAATCTCGTTGCGCAGGCTGAGGATCGACTCCCGCTGATGGCTGCGAAGAAGGGGATTCTTTCCGAGATTGGACTGTTCCAGGAGAAGTAACGTGCAATCAGCATCCCGCGGGTTTCACGCTTCAATCTCATTTCCCTCCCCACCATAGAGGTACTCAAATCGAGGCATCGTGGGTGGATCAGTTGCAGCGCTTTTCGCTAAGCAAGGCGCGGCCTGATTAATTGAGGGTCCGGTGGAACTCTGAAGAAATCGGGGCAACCACCATCACCGTCGTTCGGTTCCCCAAGTTAAGAGAGAAAAGTAAATACGCGCATGAAGTAGCAGTGCTTCCAGGAGCCCACCATTTATTGCGGTGTTCAGATAAGTTGGCGCGGCGGATTTTTCCACTATTTTTTTCGATCACTCTTATATTTTTGCGCTCGCCTTGCTCAACGCCCAGCACCTCAACAACTCACTGGATTGGCTTGATTCCTACGGCATTGCTACGGCGCCATCGAACGCTTTCCGCCAACATTGAGCTTTTCTCGAAATTCGCACTTTGGATTCTGACGACTCCCAAACCTCGTTCGGTCTTCATCTCCTCAACGCTCGCGTTTTTTCACTTGGGGATTCTTCTGACGGTTTCTGGTGAGTGTACACAGTGTCACTACATTGGATTTTTTATGAGCCACTGTGTTGTGTACAGTTTCAGACCCGCTGCAAGCTTCGGCCACTTGTGTCTTCCCAGGCCACCGCCCCCCAGCCTCTCTCCGACATCAGCCACCCTGGACATCTTACCTGGGCTCATGCTGAAGCTACACATAGGCGCTCTTGGTCAATAAATAATGCCGTTGGCGAAATTTCAACTCCTGGATAAAACAAGTACGAGTCGGTATTTTGGTCAATATATATTCATTTTATGCTCTACTATACGTTGTGCTGCGTTAGGAAACATATACTTGGTCAAGTATCTTACGGTCTGAACGTCCGAATGGCCACCTCGCCCCAATACCATCAACACACGGTGACACGTATCCCACAATCATCACTGTGAAACACGACATGCCCATGCCATGAAAACTCAATGTAGCAACGTAGTACGCACTTGCCAGAAAGCGTTGAAAGAATTCCCGAGTGAAAAAACGCGAGCGTTGAGGAGATGAAGACCGAACGAGGTTTGGGAGTCGTCAAAATCCAAAGTGCGAATTTCGAGAAAAGCTCAATGTTGGCGGAAAGCGTTCGATGGCGCCGTAGCAATGCCGTAGGAATCAAGCCAATCCAGTGAGTTGTTGAGGTGCTGGGCGTTGAGCAAGGCGAGCGCAAAAATATAAGAGTGATCGAAAAAAATAGTGGAAAAATTCGCCGCGCCAACTTATCTGAACACCGCAATAAACCCGATTCACTGGGTCGTTCAGTTCTTCTCTGGTGCTCCGGAGCAGTAGTACTTATGGAAGTTGTGATAAAAATGCGGAGCTTTTCCCAGGGCGTTCGTGCATTAACTTCCTCTACAGCTTTCGTGCACCCCCACTGGCCAGGGGGGTTCACGAATCGCTCCAAGGCCTTTGCGGTTGAGCAAAAATGACTTCAGAGCTCTTGTGGATGACCCCGGAGGGCAGGATCCGGTGAATATGCGGCCGGCCAACGGCTGCCCCCACTGATCTCTTGAGCAGGCGCCCACTGGGTACAAACGAGGTAGCCACACAGATCCCGTGGGCGACCACCCTCCGAGCGCTGACATTCATCCTCAATAATGTCCGCCATCGGTCAGTCTCTCAATTCATAGTCGACGACGGAACCAAGCTGAATGGTCGAATCGGAACCGCAGCGACCCAGAAGAAAAAGACGAGAATAGTGAGTTACGACCGATAACTGTGGCTGGCAATCGCGTCCTCATTAACGTCCCTTCCTCAGAAACCTCCGAGGGTGGATATAACTTCTCCATATCGCCCAGAACGCAAATATGACCGTTGGATGTTCAGCATTCCTTGGATATGTCGTTGGATGAAATGTGGAGGAGGCTCTCGAACAACATTCGAGAGATCTTTGCACAAAATGATGCGAACCTGTCATTTGAAGAGAACCACCGATTTGCCTTCAATCTCGTCGATGCGAACCAGTCGGAAAAGCTGTACGAAGGCGTCAAGGCTCTAATCGTCGAGAACCTACAAAAGATGGTCAAGGAGAAGCTAATACCCGCATTCCCCACCGGTGTCCGGAGCGACGTGGTGTCTCGGGCCAAGGAAGGGGAGGAGCTGCTCAAAGCCTTCAGACATGTCTGGGATGACCACGAATTAGGCCTGCGTAAACTACGAGACATCCTCAAGTACCTGGTGCGTCATTCCTCGCCACCCTTCCCACATCCAAGTGTGGCTGAGGCGCTTATCTACCCTAGGACCGAATGTATGCGCCGGCCCAACGCCTCCCCGTCATATACGATGCCGGTGTCTTGTTATTCTACAAGCACATAATCGTGTCCCCGATAGAGGCTTACCTCATCGATGCCATCCTCGACGAAGTACGCGTGGAGCGCGATGGGTCCGCAATCGATCAGTCCGCCGTCTGCGGATGCGTCGATGTTCTACGCCTGTTGCGAGAGAATCCGCGGTCTCTGACGGTCTACCAGGAGAAGTTGGAACCGCCACTGCTCGGCGAGAGCCGGAGGTTTTATGAGGCCAAGGGAAAGGAGAAGCTGGAGTTCTCGAGTGCGTCTGAGTACCTCGCCCACGTAGGTATTCGTCATGGACTCACGTTAATGCGTTCTTCACCCGCGGCCTGTTTATAGTTAGATAAACGATTTACCGCGGAAACTCTCCGTGCCCAAGGCTCCCTCGGCTGGAAGATTACCCCGCTGCTGAAGAAGGTTCTGGAGGATACGCTGCTCGCGCCGCACCTTGCGACCATAATTTATATGCCGAATTCCGGGATGGACAGCATGATCGACACCAACAATATTCAATCCCTCACTCTGATGTACAAGTTATTCAAACAGATGGCCATGGGGATTCCTTCCATGCGAAGAGTGTACAAGGAGTCGATCGTTCGTCGGGGGAGCGAGATAAATCTGAACGGAGAATTCGACGTCGCGGAGGATCCTATGGGGGGTGAAGGCGGTTCCAAGGGGAAAGGCAAGGCCAGACCCCGAGCGACCGGTGCCCAAACGCTTCAGCAAGCTCTGAAGTGGGTACAGGACGTGATCGACCTGAAGGACAAATTCTACCGTGTCTGGTCAGAGGCATTTGATTCTGACCGAGAACTCGAGACTGCAATGGTCGAGGTAATGTTGCGTGCAACGTATGAAGGCATGGTCT